>QFCH01000396.1_pt1 | contig 122778 bp, 108 predicted proteins | sample 5346071 | NCBI WGS metagenome assembly QFCH01 (sample SAMN09062255, study PRJNA434731) | Human gut metagenome, whole genome shotgun sequencing project. | isolation source: stool timepoint B chromium assembly | host: Homo sapiens | collected 2015
GTTTGATCGTGTCGGATTTCGGTGTATCAACAAGTGCTTTGATGGCCGGATTGTTTTCGTTGCCTTCTTTAACTGCAATAACATTTACATATGTCTTAGCAGCTTCAGAATCGGATTTCTCGTAAGCAAGGGCATCTTTGCCTACAGAATAACCAGCCTCAAGTGCATAGTTACCATTTAATACAACATAAGCAACCTCGCCTGTTACACGGGCAACCTGAGCTGCTTCAAGTTCCTGGATCTTGATGTTCTTTGGATTTTCAGCGATATCATTTACAGTTGCTTCAAGACCTGCACCGTCTTTCAGAGTGATGATACCGTTATCCTGAAGAAGCAGAAGTGCTCTTGCTTCGTTTGTTGTATCGTTAGGAACTGCGATTGTATCGCCTTCTGCTAAATCATCAAGGCTGCTCTTTGTACCCGGGTAGATGCCGAATGGTTCATAATGGATACCGCCTGCATTCACAAGGTGTGTACCTTTTTCTTCATTAAAGGATTCCAGATAAGGAATATGCTGGAAGTAGTTGGCATCGAAATCACCGGATTCTACAACTTCGTTTGGCTGTACATAATCATTGAATACTGTTACCTGAAGATCATAACCCTGCTCTGCAAGGAGAGGTTTTGCCTGTTCAAGGATTTCTGCATGTGGTGTTGCGCTTGCTGCAACCTTGATTGGTGTCAGATCGCCGCTGACTGCTGTTGTCTCACCTGCTGCCTCTGTACCAGCTGTTTCTGTGCCTGCTTCTGTCTGAGCTGCTGTGCTGCTCTGTGTGTTGGATGAACCGCATGCTGTTAATGCGCCAACTGCAAGAACGCCTGCGAGAACGCCTGCTAAAAATCTCTTCTTCATTTTGAATTCCTCCATTCATATTTAAATAAAATTTTATAATAATTCAAAGTCACTTTCAAAGTGCTTTGCACAATGACCCTGAATAATTACATACTACTTTCTCTTGTCCAAACGAACCGACAGCTTCATGCCGATTGTCTGGAATAACTGAACTAATACTACCAGTAAAACAACCGTCACGATCATAATATCTGCCTGATATCTGTAATAGCCATAACGGATCGCAATATCACCAAGACCACCGCCGCCGATGGTACCTGCCATTGCTGAGTAACCAAGCACTGTACCGAGGGTAATCGTCACCCCCACAACAAGTGAAGTTCTTGCCTCCACCAGCATCACCTTCGTGATAATCTGCATCGTTGATGCGCCCATGGACTTAGCTGCTTCAATAACGCCCGCATCCACCTCATTCAGTGAGGATTCCACCATTCGCGCAATAAATGGTGCCGCTGAAATAACAAGGGGAACAATCGTTGCTGTAGAGCCATAGCTCTTGCCCACAATGGCCTTTGTCAAAGGCATCAACAAAATCAAAAGGATCAAAAACGGGATGCTTCGTCCAATATTGACGATGACATCCAGTACTTTGTAAACACCTGCATTCGGACGAATACCGTCTTTGGCTGTGGTTGTCATCAGAATTCCCATGGGAAGTCCCAGTACGTAACCGAAAATAGTTGCGCCAAGCGTCATATACAATGTTTCACCGATACCTTTGATCAGCATATCCATTACTTCCTGACTAAACATACTGTGTCACCTCCTCAATCTCAAGTCCCTTCTCTACCATATAAGCCTTGATCTGCTCCTGCAGCTCGTGACCTTCCGGAAGACCCAGAATCATCTCGCCCTTGGCAATACCGCCCACATTCTTTGTATCTGCTTTCAGGATATTGACAGGTACGCCGAACTTCAGGATCATATTGGCGATGACAGGCTCAAAAGCAGAGTTCTCTGTAAAAACGATCCTCAGACATTTATCTTCCAGCACTCTGTCCTTCTGACGGCTCTCACCATTCCACTGGTTCTCTGAAATATCCCCAAGAATCAGTTCACGGGCTGCTGCTGACTTCGGATGATTGAAGATGTCTTCCACTTCACCCTCCTCCACAAGAACACCATGATTCAGAATTGCCACATGTGTGCAGATTTCACGGATAACCGCCATCTGATGAGTGATAATAACGATCGTAATGCCGAACTTCTGGTTAATATCCTTCAGCAAAGCCAGAATAGAAGCTGTTGTCTGAGGATCCAGGGCACTTGTAGCCTCATCACAAAGAAGGATCTTCGGATCAGATGCAAGGGCTCTGGCGATGGCCACACGCTGTTTCTGGCCGCCGGATAACTGAGACGGATAAGCATCTGCCTTCTCCTCCAGATCAACCAGTTTCAGCAGCTCCAGTGCTCTCTTGCGGGCATCTGCCTTCTTCTCACCCCGCAGCAGCAACGGAAAACAAATATTGTCAATCACATTCTTCTGCATCAGCAGATTGAAATGCTGGAAAATCATTGCGATCTCCTGACGCTGCTTTCTCAGTTCCTTCTCTGTCAGTGTTGACAGATCCTTGCCGCCGACTAACACTTCACCTTCTGTCGGTCTCTCAAGAAAATTCAGACACCGTACTAATGTACTCTTGCCTGCACCGGACATACCGATAATACCATAAATATCACCTGGCTTAATACTCAGACTAATGTCCTTCAGTGCTTCTACCTTCACACCCTTCAAATCAAAAGACTTTGAAAGATGTCGGACTTCAATATCAGACATAAAATCCCCTTTCCCGCATATATGCGATCACATCGTGCCCTCCGGCACCTGATGCTTCTGTGCAGCTGAAACATTTAAAAAATCCCCATTGCACAAAAAAGCAGGTACACGCATGTACCTGCCTATCATCTTATCCTTATCTCTTCATACACTCAGAGTCCCATAAGAATTATGAACCAGATATTACTGCGCATCAAAAATAACCGTGTCATCAACCATATGCATACCACACATGATGCCACAGCTGCACATCATCATATCTGTTGACCATGAATGCTGATGTCCTAATGCTAACATATCTGCTCCTTCTTTCTGTTACTCACTGCCGCTTCCGTCAAACATTCCTGTCTGCTTCTGCTTACTGACATTTATTATTCCATGAACCACCCATTTTGTCAAGACTCTTATGGGAATTTTCATCTGCTTTCCAACAATTTCCCCAGCATTTTCGTGTTGAATATCTGCATCATCCGTTTATTCGGCCCTGACTTGCAGCCTGACCAGCCTAAAAGGGCAGCATATCCAGTTCTTCAGGAAGAATACAATGCGGCATGCTATTGTCCCGTACACGGCGTCTGCACTCATCCAAGGGCATCCATATCACCTCGGATACTTCCGAGGCCTGCAGTTTCATCGCTTCCGGCTCCACATCTTTCCATATGTAAAAAACCTTACTCACCTGATCATCCTTAAAAGGTGCCCCATGAAAAAAAGACTCCGACTGGATCCGTATCAATCCGCAGTCATTTAATTCTGTAGCATCCGCCGTAAGCCCCAGTTCTTCCCTGAGTTCCCGCAGTGCTGAATCTTCAAAATCAACCCCCGCCGGAATATGCCCCGCGCTGGATGTATCATAGCATCCCGGAAAAGAATCCTTGTTATCACTTCGCTTCTGCAAAAGCACCTCCACACCTTCCGGTCTTCTTCTCAAAAGCCATACATGAGAGGTCCTGTGTCTGATCCCATTCGCATGGGCAATACTCCGCTCAACTGTCTCACCGGTCGGCATCCCATTCTCATCCACAACATCCAAAAACTCCATCATGATCCATCTCCCATCCACTTAAAATATCTCTAAAAACTATCTTATCAAATGAGCGGCATCCTTTAGTTTTTCCCGCCCTCCTCTTTTAATCATATCCAAAAATCTTTCACTTTTCAAGCTGCTCTATCCATATTGCACCTATTGTATTTTTGTATTAACTTTCGCAACAAGTTTAAAAATAGTAGACACTCCTACTTTCAAATGCTATAATAACATCGATTACAGCTACATTAAAAACTATAAATAATAGATTCTGTTCCGCGAAACACACTCTTTTCGGTCAGTTCATTTAAATAAATGTAACTGTTCAGAGCTAACCTCCAAAATGCTACGCATTTCGTCGGTGTGGCGTATCCGCCAAATAAAATTTCAAAAACAGCCTTAAAAATGCAAGCATTTTATACCTGTTTTTTGAAATTTTGCTTGGCTCTGAACAGTTACAAATAAATTTATGTTTCGCGGCCCATTATCCAGAACTTTTAAGGAGTGAGACTATGTTTATTACAAATGATATCCGCTATGTCGGTGTCAATGACCATGATATTGATTTATTTGAAGGACAGTATATCGTAGAAAATGGTATGGCTTACAATTCTTATGTGATCATGGATGAGAAGATTGCAGTTATGGATACTGTAGACGGCAATTTTACAGATGAATGGCTGAAGAACATTGCTAATGTGATCGGCGACAGAAAGCCATCTTACCTCATCGTTCATCATATGGAACCTGACCACTCTGCCAATATTGCCAACTTCCTGGAACTTTATAAGGATGCCAAAGTCGTTGCAACAGCCAAGGCTTTTGTGATGATGAAACAGTTCTTCGGCACTGATTATCCTGAGAGACAGATTGTTGTCAAAGAAGGTGATACACTTTCCCTGGGTGCACATACGCTGACATTTGTACTTGCACCAATGGTTCACTGGCCGGAAGTCATGGTAACATACGACAGCAAGGACAAGGTTCTCTTCTCCGCTGATGCCTTCGGCAAATTCGGTGCCCTTGACGTTGACGAAGACTGGGCATGTGAAGCCCGCCGTTACTATTTCGGCATCGTCGGCAAATACGGCGTACAGGCTCAGGCACTCCTGAAGAAGGCAGCCGGTCTTGACATTCAGACAATCTGTGCACTTCACGGTCCGATCCTCAAGGAAAACCTCGGCTACTATCTTGATCTTTACAATACATGGTCCAGCTATGGTGTTGAGAGCGAAGGCGTTGTCATCGCTTATACATCTGTTTACGGCAATACTAAGAAAGCCGTTGAGCTCCTTGCAGATAAACTGACTGCCCTTGGATGCCCGAAGGTTACAGTCACAGACCTTGCCCGTGATGATATGGCCGAAGCTGTGGAAGACGCTTTCCGTTACGGCAAACTCGTTCTGGCTACAACAACATACAACGGCGATATCTTCCCATTCATGAAGACATTCATCGAACATCTGACAGAACGCGGCTACAAGAACAGAACCATCGGTCTCATTGAAAATGGTTCATGGGCACCAACAGCAGCCAAAACAATGCTGAAGATGTTTGAAGGCAGCAAGAATCTGACATTCACAGATACAACTGTTACCATCAAATCTGCTGTCAATGCCGAAAACGAAGCACAGATCGCAGCTTTAGCTGAAGAACTCTGCAAATAATTATTCTGTTAACTATTAATGACTCATTGCGGAATTCTGCCTTCCCGAAAGACGGAATTTCGCAATTCATTTTTTAAGGTGTTATTCAATGATTCAACTTAGTCCCCGTGTCAACAACCCGGCAGTCGGAACATTCTTCGTGTTCCTATCTGCTGTTTTTTTCAGCCTTGGCGGTTTTATGATCAAAATTGTCCCATGGCAGTCTTTATCCGTCAGCGGCGTCCGGAGTATCTTTGCTCTGATCACACTGCTGATCTATATGAAACTGATCAACCACCCATTCCGGCTGAACTCATCCGTCATCTTTGGAGGTATCTGCTCTGCCTCCATGAGCATCACCTTTGTCTGTGCCACCAAGATGACATCCGCTGCCAATGCGATCATCCTGCAGTTTACTCATCCGGTTTTTCTCATTCTGATCCTCTGGGTCTTTTATCACAAGAAACCGGATAAGAAAGCTGTCATCACATGCTTTGTCGCACTATTGGGCATTATATGCTTTTTCTTTGATAAGATTACCTCCGGCGGCACCATCGGCAATGTTCTGGCTATCATCTCAGGACTTTCCTATGCTATTATGTTCCAGATGAAGCAAATGAAAGGCGGTGATTTCGAATCATCTCTCGTCATCAGCTATATTCTGGCCTTTCTCATCGGCCTGCCAACATCGGTACACGAAACGGTACACACCCCCGCTGTATGGCTGGTGATCATTCTTCTCGGCGTTATACAGACCGGATTGGCAACCATTTGCCTGTCCCGGGGCCTTGACGCCGTCCCGCCGGTCACAGCCGCATTAACCTCAGGCATCGAGCCAATCCTCAATCCGGTTCTTGCTGCCATCATCTGCGGCGAAACCATTGGCCCTATGTCCCTGGCAGGGGGCGTTCTTGTTGTCTGTTCTGTTCTGGGCTACAGTCTCAGTCAGATCAAACATCCCTCTGTTCCCGGCTAAACACTCCTATTTGTCATGCCTGCTCAACCTATAAAAACGAGACGAAACATGCTTGTCTCATTATCCGCAAAAAAAGGATGTGCCTCATCAGCACATTCTTTTTTTGTAAATATGAACAAAATAGATAATTTCTGCAATGGCCGAGTTTGTCGTTTTTTAGCTAAAAGACTTGTGAAAAAAGGCCATCAATGTTATAGTAATATTTGATGTTGTTATCAATACTATATAAGGAAGTGACAAAATGTTAGAAATAGAACATTTATCCTTTGATGTCCAGGATGAAGGCCGTCAGTCCGAAATCCTTTCCGACATCAGTTTTCATGTAGCCGACGGTGAAATGCTGGTCATCACCGGCCCAAACGGCGGCGGCAAATCTACACTTGCCAAACTGCTCATGGGAATCAATGAATCAACTGCCGGCAAGATCATTTTAAACGGTGAAGATATCACCGGTCTTTCTATCAACGAACGTGCACAGGCCGGAATCGGCTTTGCATTCCAGCAGCCGCCGCGTTTTAAAGGTATGACCGTCCGTCGTCTTTTAAACCTTGCTGCAGGCAGAAGCCTCAGCGAAAACGAATGCTGCGGCCTTTTAAGCAGTGTCGGTCTCTGTGCTCAGGAGTACATTGACCGCGAAGCGGATGCAACCCTTTCAGGGGGCGAGATGAAACGTATCGAAATTGCAACTGTTCTTGCTAAACCGCATAACCTCTGCATTTTTGATGAGCCGGAAGCCGGTATCGATCTCTGGAGCTTTTCTATGCTGATCAAGAAGTTCGAACAGATCCACAAGGAGAAGAAAGAGAGCCTGATCCTTATCTCCCATCAGGAACGCATTATCCGCATGGCAGACAGAATCATGGTCATCTCCGACGGCAAGATTGACAGAATCGGACCTGCAGAAGAGATTCTGCCAACACTTTTAGACTCCTCATCTCAGGAAGCCTGCTGCTATGGTCAGCAGAAAGGAGGCGACTACTGTGAAGCTTAACCAGGTAACAGAAGATGTATTAAAAGTCATCGACTCTTATGGATTCAAACAGGAGGGTGCCTACAATCTCCGTTTAAACGGTATGGCAGTCTGTCACGGTGACAGCCGACACATCGCTATTGTGAAGAAAACAGATCTTCCGGGCATCGATATCAAAATCAGCGGCGAAGCACAGAACGAGCAGGTGCACATTCCTGTTGTCATGTCTGAACCGGGACTTGACGTTGTCTACAACGATTTTTATGTGGAAGACGGTGCAGACGTCACTATCGTAGCCGGCTGCGGTATCCACGGTGAAGGCTGCAGCGAAACCCGCCATGACGGTATCCATACCTTCCATGTCGGCAAGAATGCCAATGTCAAATATGTTGAGAATCATTACGCAGAAGGCAATGGCACCGGCGGCAAAATCTTAAACCCTGTCACAAAGATCTATGTAGGTGAAAACTCCGTCTTCACCCTGGAGACAACCCAGATCAAAGGGGTTGATTCCACCAAGCGTGAGACATTTGTGGAACTCGGACCAAATGCAAAGCTTTTTGTCACAGAAAAGCTCATGACACATGATGCTCAGCATGCCATCTCCAACATGGAAGTAAAATTAAACGGCGAAGGCAGCTCAGCCCGCATTGTTTCCCGTTCCGTTGCCAAAGGTACATCCAATCAGATCTTCCATCCAAAGGCCATCGGCAACAATGCCTGCCATGCCCATGTACAGTGCGACTCCATCATTATGGACAAAGCATCCATCAGCTCCATTCCTGAGATCAATGCCAACCATATTGATGCACAGATCATCCATGAAGCAGCCATCGGCCGTATCAACGATGAACAGCTGATCAAGCTCCGTACATTCGGTATGACCGAGGAGGAAGCAGAATCCGTTATCATCGAGAACTTCCTCAATTAATATCACCCTTAGATTCAAAAAACAAAAATACTGTATGAACCATTTATTCCTGTTCATACAGTATTTTTGTTATTAGTTATTTAGTTGAACATCTACCTGTTGTTTCTTCTTAATAATTTTCTTGGCAGTTTTCTTATTCTTTGTCTGTTTCTGAGTTTTAGATTCAGTTTTTGCTTCGGTCTTTGATTTTGATTCGAACTTTGTCTGAACCTGTACTGCAGTCTTTGTCTTTGATTCCGACTTTGTATCAGATACATTCTTAGCCTCGGCCTGAGTTTCTGTCTCAGAAGCTGCTGTCTTCGCGCCAAGTACCGGTATAGCGCTGCTGTCCTTCTTATCTTCATCTTCTGAATCCTTCTTCGCCAGTACTACTTTCGTACCGCTGACAATGTCTTCCATCGGATTCTTGCGCTGAAGCTCACTGCTTGTTCCATTGCCTTGAAGATACAGTAATGGATTGACAGCGACACCATTCTCTTCTACCTGGAAATGAAGGTGATTGCCCGTTGAGTTGCCTGTCGAACCACTCAGACCAATCTGCTGGCCTTTCTCAACATGGTCACCCACTTTCACATACATCTCAGAATGATGCATGTACTTTGTCACCAGTCCATCACCGTGATCAATCGTAATCAGATTACCGGCAGTTCCTGCATAGCCTACAAAGATAACAGTACCACTTTCTGCCGCATATGTCGGAATATTCTCATCACCGGTACCAAGATCAATTCCCTTATGGAACTTATTATCAAAATCTCGGAAACCGAAGTTGCTTGTCACAACTGCTCCCGGACAAGGATCTGCAAATCGGCCGATCATATCTGAGAAGTCCTTCAGTGTCATATCATCCAGACGATACAGATCATATAACTCCATCAGTTTGATCAGACTCTTGCCATAATACAAATCAGTGGCCCATCGCTGACCGATACGCACTGCAAATGTATTGGCATCATTGACACCCTTGATCAGATCGCTGTAATTATTCTTCAGCAGTTTCGCTCTATCCTCAATTGCTTCGGTGTATGTATTGTATGCTCTGAAACCGGCAGATGTTGAATAAATCTGTCCGCTCTCTGTCATCTCTGACGTACGCATGGAAACACTGCCTGCTGTACCGGTTCCTTTAATACCAAAAAGGTTGCAGTACCCGTAAGCCAATCCTGAAAGGCCCTGTCCTTTCTTGCCGCCCGGTCCATAAGTACCAAAACCGGATTCCTGAATAATCTGTGCGATTGTAACAGATGCAGGATAGCCATATTCATCCTGGGTCTTTAACGCGCCAACTACCATCTCCTGTGTAATAAAAGAAGGTAAACCCTTGACCGGTACGTCTACATTGTACTGTACTCTTTCACCAATCTTGGAAAAGACACTTGATTTCTTATAGGAAGCAGACTGTGTTGTCTCTGAAGTCTTCTTATCATCTTTCTTCACAACCGTCTTTTTATCATCCTTCTTATTGTCCTTTTTATTGTCCTTCTTGTTGTCTTTCTGCTGATTATTCTTGTTGTTCTTTATGACTTTATTCGGTTTCTTATCTCCGCTGGTGTTCCCTGTTTCTGTCTCTACGATATCATCCGGTGCATTCTTCATCACCTGGCCTGTAACAGGATCTATCTTATCACCATCTGTATTATACAGATAACCTGTCTCTTTATCATAAATGATATCGCCGCTCTTCAACATATCACTGACCTTATCTGAAATAGCCTGCATCTTGCCATCCGCATCTCGTGCTTCTGACACGATTGCATCAGTCTCGGTTTCAGTCTCGGTTTCAGTTTCCGTCTCAGTCTCAGTCTCGGTTTCAGTTCCAGTCTCGGTTTCAGTTTCAGTTTCAGTTTCTGTCTCCGTCCCAGTCTCTGTCTCGATTTCTGAAGCAGCTGTCACATCCGCATTGTCTTCAGATACTGCTGCAGCCTCTTGTGCAAACGCGGCCATAGGCTGTCCGGCAAGCATCGCAGCAATCATGACACCGGCTGCGTGCCGTTTCCATGTACACTTCTTCAATTCTTGTCAGTCTCCTTTTCTAATCTCATTGTTGCCATTTAATACCTCGGTTCTCACATTACAGTTAGAAACGACCATGTTATATTATACTCTTTTTTTACCAGTGCTGTCAACCCCGATTGGTAAGTTATCGCTAACACTATTTATTTAAGCCTCATCCTCTGTATGCTCTTTTGAAATGTGAGGCAGCTGCCATCGGCTGTTTGCCTGTTATCAGGATGTGTGCTGTGGAATATTCCAATTATATCCTGTTTTTTATCAAAAATCACCCAACAATTACCGCAAATTGTTTATTTTCTGTGTCGTCCAGCCTTCAAATCATGTATAATAGATAAATGAGATACTAAACGCATCAAGCTCAAAGCATCAGCAGCTGAAAGGAACGAATTTATGAAAAGCGAAAACACCAGATACCGTCTGGCTCAATCTATGGCCGAATGTATGCGAACAACACCTGTCGAAAGTATCACGATTCGTCAGATTGTCGACAAATGCGGCGTCACACGTCAGACCTTTTACCGTAATTTTATTGATAAATATGACCTGATCAACTGGTACTTTGAAAAACTGCTGGACAAATCCTTTGAACATATGGGACGAGGCAAAACCGTCTTTGAAGGACTTGACCGCAAATTTACCTATATCAGAGATGAACAGGCATTTTTTGCTGCTGCCTTTAAGTATGACAGTCAGAATTCTCTCCGTGAACATGATTATCAGCTGATTCTTCAGTTTTATGAACAGCTGATTCTTGAGAAGGAAGGCCATATGCCGGATCCGGAGCTTCATTTTCTTCTCCGCATGTATTGCAGAGGTTCTATAGCCATGACTGTTGACTGGGTGCTGACGGGCATGAAATTGACGCCTTCCGAACTGGCCACTCTGCTTACAGAAGCGATTCCGCCTAAGCTGGCAGAAATTTTGTTATAACGTTACATTTCACCTTTTCTGTCACTTTCTTTTTTTGTTTTTAATTGTTAAACTAATATCAGAAATTAAAACAATAACACAACAAAAAAGGAGATTTTAATTATGGCAAATCGTATTATGTTGAATGAAACTTCTTATCATGGTTCAGGTGCTATCCAGGAAATCGCTGCAGAAGCAAAGGCTCACGGCTTCAAAAAGGCTTTTGTATGCTCCGATCCCGATCTCGTAAAATTCAATGTTACTTCCAAGGTAACAGACATTCTGACTGCTAATGATTTAACATTCGAACTTTATACAGATATCAAAGCTAATCCTACTATTGAAAATGTTCAACATGGTGTTCAGGCATTCAAAGCATCCGGTGCCGATTATATTATCGCCATCGGCGGCGGTTCATCCATGGATACATCCAAAGCCATCGGCATCATCATTGCGAATCCTGAATTTGAAGATGTCAGAAGTCTGGAAGGTGTTGCACCGACAACAAAACCTTGTGTTCCGATCATTGCCGTTCCAACAACAGCCGGCACTGCAGCAGAAGTAACCATCAACTATGTCATCACAGATGTTGAAAGAAAACGTAAATTTGTCTGCGTAGACCCTCACGATATGCCGATCATTGCCATTGTTGATCCGGATATGATGTCCTCCATGCCAAAAGGTTTAACAGCTGCCACAGGTATGGATGCCCTGACACATGCCATCGAAGGCTATACAACAAAGGCTGCATGGGAAATGACGGATATGTTCCATCTGAAAGCCATTGAAATCATTTCCAGATCTCTCCGCGGTGCTGTTGCCAATACAAAAGAAGGCCGCGAAGGTATGGCTCTCGGCGAATACATTGCGGGAATGGGCTTCTCCAACGTCGGACTTGGTATCGCACATTCCATGGCTCATACCCTGGGTGCTGTCTATGATACCCCACACGGCGTTGCCTGCGCAATGATGCTTCCGATCGTTATGGAATACAATCAGGAATGCACCGGTGAAAAATATCGTGAGATTGCCCGTGCTATGGGCGTCAAAGGTGTCGATGCTATGACACAGGAAGAATACCGCAAGGCTGCTATTGACGCTGTCAAACAGCTCTCTGAAGATGTCGGCATCCCATCCAAACTTGACGCTATTAAAGAAGAGGATCTTCAGTTCCTGGCAGACTCTGCCTTTGCTGATGCCTGCGCACCTGGCAATCCAAAGGATGCTTCTGTTGATGACTTGAAAGTGCTTTTCAGAAAAATCATTAAATAATCGTAACTGTTCAGAGCCAACCTCCAAAATGCTACGCATTTCGTCGGTGTGGCGTATCCGCCAAATAAAATTTCAAAAACAGTCTTAAAAATGCAAGCATTTTATACCTATTTTTGAAATTTTGCTTGGCTCTGAACAGTTGCAAATAATCGACACTTTATACACTAGTGTCTTATATCTTAATGTAAGGACTTCCTGTTCCTTAAGTATCCTGTACACATTTTAGTACAAAGAATCCCATTGACAATTTTTCAAAAAGGGCTATAATCTGTAATTGTTTCAAGAGCAAACAACAAAAGCAAGGATCAGGATACGATTTTCTTAGTCCGGTATCTTTTCAGAGAGCTGACGGTTGGTGTGAGTCAGCAGATATTTAAGAAAATTATCCCCTGTGAGCTTTTCGGGCGAAACAGATTCATTAGTCCGAAACGGATTCTCACCGTTACAGGAGAGCATGTTCACCGATGACAGAGAGAATCGGGGACGTGGCAGAGTGATCGATTGAAAAACCGATAATAGAAGTGGTAACGCGGAGTCATAGGCTTCGTCTTCTGAAAAACCCGGAAGGGTACAGAAGACGGAGCTTTTTTATTGCATAGGAAATTGCGTCATATGCAATAAAAAAACACTCGCGTGGATCGCATATGATTTATTCGTTCAAATTCAAAGGATTTTTGTCAGGCATGCAGGCAATCCATTCTTTTGAACTTCAACATCAGAATCACCTGCCAAATAGAAGTATTTCAACTTAAGAGGAGGCACATTATTATGAATACTTTAGTTATTGTTCTGATAGCAGCTGTTTGTCTGGTTGCTGGTTATTGTTTATATGGCCGCTGGCTGGCCAACAAATGGGGCATCGACCCTAGTGCAAAGACACCTGCTGTCCGCAAAAATGACGGACAGGATTTTGTTCCGACAGATGGTCTGACAGTCTTTGCCCATCAGTTCTCATCCATCGCCGGTGCAGGCCCTGTCACCGGTGCTATTCAGGCCGCTGTCTTCGGTTGGGTTCCTGTTCTTCTCTGGATCCTGATCGGCGGCATCTTCTTCGGCGCCGTTACAGACTTTGGTGCATTATATGCCAGTGTCAAAAATGATGGTAAATCCATGGGACTTCTGATTGAGAAATATATCGGCAAAACAGGTAAAAAACTGTTCCTTCTGTTCTGCTGGCTCTTTACACTGATCGTCATCGCAGCCTTTGCTGATATGGTAGATGGCACATTCAATGCCTACACAGTCACAGATGCCGGCGTGACACAGTTATCCGACGCAGCTACTGTCAATGGCGCAGCCGGAAGCATCTCTCTTCTGTTCATCGTATTTTCCGCCGTATTCGGCCTGATCCAGAAGAAGGCACATTTTAAGGGCTGGAAGGAAGTTGTCCTTGGTCTTGTATGCATGTTTGCAGCATTTGTTATCGGCATGAACTTCCCGCTGATTGCCTCCAAAACGACCTGGTCCTACATCGTTTTCGCTTATATCTTCCTGGCCGCTGTCCTGCCGATCTGGCTTTTGATGCAGCCTAGAGATTACATGACAACCTTTATGTTTGCAGGCATGATCATCGCTGCTGTTGTCGGTCTGTTTGCTGCACATCCTACAATGAACCTGCCGATGTTTACCGGTTTCCACAACGAAAAATCCGGTGACCTGTTCCCAATCCTGTTTGTAACTGTTGCCTGCGGTGCTGTATCCGGTTTCCACAGCCTGGTATCTTCCGGTACATCATCTAAGACAATCTCCAACGAAAAGGATATGCAGAAAGTCGGCTACGGCGCTATGGTACTTGAAAGTCTTCTGGCTGTTCTGGCTCTGTGTGTTGCAGGTGCCGCTGCTTCTGCTGATGGTACAGCTGCCACAGGTACACCATTTGCTATCTTCTCATCAGGTGTTGCCGGTTTCCTTGAAATGTTCGGTATCCCTGTTTACGTTGCCCAGTGCTTCATGACAATGTGTGTATCCGCTCTTGCATTTACAACCCTTGACTCTGTTGCACGTATCGGACGTATGTCCTTCCAGGAACTGTTCACTGTTGATGATATGGAGCATGCTGAAGGATGGAGAAAGTTTTTATGCAACAAGTACTTTTCTACAATCCTGACACTGTTCCTTGGTTACGTTCTGACTCAGATTGGTTATACCAACATCTGGCCGCTGTTCGGAAGCGCCAACCAGCTGTTAAGTGCTCTCGTTCTGATCACATTATGCGTCTTCTTAAAAGTCACAGGCCGTGAATTCAGAACACTGGTAGCACCGCTTCTCATCATGCTGGCCGTTACATCAACTGCTCTTGTAGAACGTGTTATCGCACTGTTCCACGCTTACGGTGCCGGCACAGCTGTCTTCCTTGTTGAAGGTCTCCAGCTGATCATCGCATTCCTTCTGATGATCCTCGGTGTCATCATCGTCATCAGCTGCGGCAAGGAGCTCTTCCACAAAAAAGCAGGCTCCGAAGTCAGCCACAATACACACGAACCTGTAGCCCATTAATTTTATAAGTAACACATCAATATCCCTCAACAACAAAAAGGCATCCCTATCTGGGATGCCCATTTTGTTTGTACGAGAAAAATATCATTATTATAAAAAGCAGTTATATTATGAAACAATTATGAAGCAATCTTATTCGGCAAATAATGGTGTTGACAGGTATCTGTCTCCTGAGTCCGGAAGCAGTGCAACAATTGTCTTGCCTTTGTTCTCTGGTCTTGCTGCCAGAATCTGTGCTGCCTTTAATGCAGCGCCTGAAGAAATACCAACAAGGATACCTTCGGATACCGCAAATGCTTTGCCTTCTGCAAATGCATCTTCATTCTCAATAGGAAGAATCTCATCATAAACATCTGTATTCAGTACCTTTGGTACGAAACCTGCACCGATACCCTGAATCTTATGGGAACCGGATTTGCCTGTGGATAATACAGGGCTTGTAGCAGGTTCAACAGCGACAATCTTGACGTTTGGATTCTGTTCTTTCAGGTATTCACCAACACCTGTGATTGTACCGCCTGTACCAACACCTGCGACAAAGATATCTACCTTGCCGTCTGTCTGCTTCCAGATTTCAGGACCTGTTGTTGCTTTGTGGATTGCAGGATTTGCAGGATTGTCAAACTGACCGAGGATCACTGCACCATCAATTTCTTTCTCAAGTTCTTCAGCCTTGGCGATTGCACCTTTCATACCCTTGGCACCTTCTGTCAGAACCAATTCTGCACCGTATGCTTTCAGAAGATTTCTTCTTTCAACACTCATTGTATCCGGCAGTGTCAGGATTGCCTTGTAACCTTTGGCAGTTGCAACAGCTGCAAGGCCGATGCCTGTGTTGCCTGATGTAGGCTCGATGATTGTCGCACCCGGTTTCAATTTACCTTTCTTCTCAGCATCTTCAATCATTGCCAGTGCAATACGATCCTTAACAGAACCAGCCGGATTCAGATACTCAAGCTTTGCAAGAAGTGTGACATCCTTGATGCCTGCCTTCTCACTGTAACGGTTTAACTGTAAAATAGGTGTGTTGCCAATTAACTCTAATGCGCTCTGTTTGATATCTGCCATGATGATAATCCTCCATTCATTTCATCTAATTCTTTTATTCATTTTCAATAAATTTTTAAATCTTTATTTACAAAAAATATTGTCATCTGATCGTCTATTCCGATCTCAATCTGTTTATGTGTTATTATGTTTATCTACTATAAAGATGCATGTCGTCTGACGTCACTCATACAGCAGCAACATCGCTCCATTCTTCCTTTATGATATATCGCCATCCGCATATACATGCTCCTTCCCTTCATGATTTCCTATTTATTTAATAGGATTTGTATGTTTTCTTTATGTTTGACATTATAAGCCTCTTTTGTCGCCTTGTCAATACCTTTTTAGCAATTTATTGTGAGAAAGTAAAAAAGGTACCGCCTGCATTTAAAAAAACAAAAAGGGATTCAAGAGGCGTCTGTTCAACACAGACACTCTTTAAATCCCTTATCTTGATTATTTTTCACTTCCATGCAGTTCGTAATAAAAGATATACTGCTGCATGATGCCCCGAATGCCTTTGTAGCGGCGATTCGGGAAGCCGCGTTTATAATGCTGTTCCAGTACCTGACGGATATGGGTGTCCACTGGGAATGCATCCAGATGATGCAGGGCAAAAAGACAGATACAATCCGCCACTTTTTCTCCCACACCAAAGAGTTTTAAAAGTTCTGTCCTGGCCTTCTGATACTTCAGACTGCCGATCCATTCCAGATCCACTTCACCGGAAGATACGGCTTTGGCGGCACGGACCACATATTTGCTCCTGTAGCCCAGATTGCAGGCCATCAAATCATCTTCTTCAAGCCCGGCCAATGCCTCAGGCGTTGGAAAAGCATAATAACTGACACCATTTGATGCTGTCTTTGTTTCCCCATAGGCCTCACAGATATTCTTAATGCAGCGGCGGATTCTGACAATATTGTTCTGCTGGGATATAAGAAACGTAACGATCATCTCCCACAAATCCTGGTTCAGGATCCTTACACCCCAGGCCGTCTGAACCGCCGCCGTCAAATACCTGTCATTCGGATTAATCTGCGCCGCAATCGCGCCGTAATCCGTCTCAATATCAAAATAATGCCGCCAGAAATTCTGATATTCCACTTCAGTGCAGTCAAAGCGGACCTTATTTCCCTGCTGCTCCAGCTCCAGATATCTGTCCCGGGCAATGACCTGATATCGGCCATCCTGTATTTCCTCCATACGAAAGCATTGCCCGGATTCACAGATCTGGGCAATGCTGAAATTCTCTAAAATCTTTTCTGTCATATTGATTTAAACTCTCAAAATGAATAACTGTCAGCGAACACTGCATCACATCTAATGGCGACAGCACTCGCTCCTGCAATCACATTACTAATCAAGAAACGCGGCAAATTCACTGGCTTCTCCGATGTCACGCAGCAGATTTTCACGCTTCTCATCAAAGAGCAGAGACTTGTTGTAGCGGTCATACTTGGCAGATCCGTTGTCTCTGATGAAACGCGCACAGTACTTATTGGCATTCAGCTCGGTGATAAAGATAACCATTTCCTGGCTCTCGCCAAATGCGCTTTCCATAAAGGCAAAGGCATTCTCAAGGTAAGCGGCCGCTGTCTGGATCAGCTGTTTTCTCTCCTCAGTATCCCTGGCAAAAGATGCCTTAATATAAGAAAATGCTTCATCCGGATCCAGACGATTGTCTTTGACAAGCTGCTGACGATACTGTTCCAGCGTCTTCAAAATCAGTTTCATACTGAGCAGCTTGGAGGCATCATAAAGCCCACGCTCCTTATTCAGCTTCAGATCTTCCTCCACCTGCTCTGCCTTCTCCGACAAAATCGCTGCTGTTCTGGAACCATCCTTCGGTGAATGGCCAAGAACAAACTTCAGCTCCTTCAAAATCTCATAGAGATCCCGGACATACTGATCCTTGTCAAAAACTTCCGTAAATGCCGCAGTCAGCTTGCTGATCAACAGATTGATAACGCTGAGTTTCTCATCAAAGGACGCTTTCTGGATACGTTCAATGGAAGATGGCTTCACATTGCCCTGTACAACGGCATCCACATCATAATCCGTCTGATATTTCTTATATAAATCCAGATAATTGGCAAAATCCTTGGCAATCCGACGATTCTGGATGTACTGCAGGATCACGGATTCATCCACAGGAATATCCAGCTGTTCATAAACCTGCATCAGTTTTGAAAGATCTTCCCAGCCTCTGGCTGTCACAATCTCTTTGCCATCCACTGTCGTCTCGATCTGATAGAAATTCTCTTTCTTAATATCCAGATAAGACAAAATTGCACTGTGGATATGATTCTCATAAGCATACATCTTCCATACAGGATAGTTTTCTTCCACATTGATGCGCTTCACACGGTCAAGGGTTACAATATCGAACTCTCTGACGGACTGATTGTATTCCGGCGGATTACCGGCTGTCACAATCACCCATCCCTCAGGAATCTGGTGATTGCCGAAGGTTTTGCCCTGCAAAAACTGCAGCATAGTCGGTGCCAGTGTCTCGGATACACAGTTGATCTCATCGATAAACAAAATACCTTCTTTGAGTCCGGTTGCTTCCATTTTCTCATAAATAGACGCTACAATCTCACTCATTGTGTACTCCGTGATAGAATACTCTCTGCCGCCGAAATTCTTTTTCTCGATGAATGGCAGACCGATGGCGCTCTGTCTCGTATGATGGGTAATGGTATAAGAAACCAGTGCCACACCACACTCCCTTGCCACCTGTGACATAATAGCTGTCTTGCCGATACCCGGCGGTCCGATCAGAAGAATCGGTCTCTGTCTGACCACAGGAATCGCATAATCTCCCAATGCATCTTTTGTCAGGTAAGCCTGAACGGTATGCCTGATCTCATCCTTTGCCTGTTTAATGTTCATGGTCTAATCCTCCCATTTGTATATCCTCCGGTCCAAGAATCAGCTTGATGGCCCAAGGAGGCACATGTCTGTCATTATAACTTTCTTCAAGAAAAACAAAGGCCACATCGTAATCCGGACGTCTGGCCGGGTAAGTGCCGTAGCCATCGGTAAAATACAAAAGTCCCTTCAGATGTCTGAACACCTTCTTGCGGCACAGCTCATTGACATACTCAAAAGCCGGTCTGAAATCCGTACCGCCGAAACCGATGAGCTTGAAGTTCTCCATATAACGCTTCATGTCATCTTCACAGGTGATCACATCATCCTGCTGGGCCCTGGCATCACATTGGATAATGTGTACATTCATCTTTCTGAAAAAATTGTCCTTATTCATCAGAATAGAAAATGTCTCCTCCAGGAAACGCCGTACATATTCACCGGAACAGGATTCCGATGTATCAATGACAATGGCCAGTTCCTCTATCTTTCGGACTTCCTTGTATTCAAGGGCCTCGATCAGAGGCATATTGCCATAATGATTCAGACCGTATGTATAATAAATATAATCATAACTGTCCAGATCCAGTCGTATTTCTTCTCGAAGCGTTGTAAATTTCTGAAGAAAACGTTTGTAATCATACCGTTCCCTTGTGGCTATTTTAATATAGTCATAAAGGTCTCCAGCCATCTCAGCCGCGTCTTTAGAACAGGTCTCCATATTCGTGCGCATTTTCTCACTGATCTCCTGCCACTGTTTCTCCTGCTCCTTACGTTCCTGCTCTTTCTGTTCCTTCTGTCTGTCATTGTTCTGATTGTTCTGATCATTGTTCTCATCATCCTGATTGTCCTCGTTGTTCTGATTCTGATCATTCCGGCCGTCGCCATCCTTCTGGTCCTCCTGCTCCGAATCCCAGAAAACATGATCGTCCACCACAAACTGCCTCTTCGCCGCTTCCATTTCAAGCCAGGTCAGAGGCCGTTTTGTCAGCGACTTGTAAATACCTTCCGCTGTCAGCACCTTCATCTCTGACTTCAGGCGGTCATACATGGCCTGTCGTTCATCCGGTACAACAAGGCGGATACATCGGTAATTCATCTGATCAATGATGGCTGTCACCGCAATATCGCAGCTGAGATTCCAGACATCTTCATCCTTGTCACGGTTGTGAAACATATGCCTGAATACACAATGCAGCAGCATATGCAGATAGGCACGGTTTACCAGTACACTGTCATTCTGATAATTCTCTATCAGATATCTCGGATTAAAGCGAATCTTCTGACTGTCCGTACCAATCGTCTTCATGGACAGATCCATCTCATAGCCCAGACTGTTCAGCGCAATATCCAGAAAACGCATGGAGACATACAATTCTGTCTTGGAAGCATTCAAAATGTCGGTTCCGGCCTTGATCAGCTTCTCTTTCATCTCATGCATGTCAAAACCTCCTATAAATCAAAGGACTCATCTGCCATACTGAAATTCCGATGTTTATAATCCATCAGAAAAGCAGTAAACTCTGTCTTGTCAAGGGACAGCGCCAGATCAATGGCCTGATCTGTCTCATCACTGTCAAGCACACCCAGATCCACCAAAAATGTCAGCTTGTCCTTGTCATCCTCCTGAATAAACTTCTTCGCCGCTTCCAAAGCGTGCTCTGCAATATAACCCTTATACGTATGTTCCCCTTCCAAGGTCAGTGCATAAGGATACATCAGACGCTCCATAGCCACTGTAATGATCGTATCAAAGGAGTCCCCTCTTAAAAGAACATAAAACATACTGTCATATTTGTAATAATCCACATCCTGAATACCGATACAGTAGCGGATATACTTGCCGGAACCGATCTCCGTGGACTCAAACTGCTTGCACATGGAGGCCACATTGGCAACCACTTCGTAATCATGCTCCGTAAAAATAACTCTGGCCTCTTCCACAGGCTTATCCGGATATAAATGCCGCAGGATCACATGAATCTGCTGGTTCAGGTCATCCAGAATACTGCCGATACTGATATCCAGCCCCTCGATCTTGTCCTGGATAATCTCGGAAAGCTTCTCACAATTCTTAAAAGCCCCAAAACCAATGGAACGGATATGTGCCGTCAGATGCACCTGCTCCAATGCCCAGCAATTGTAAAAAGCATAGTTGCCGATGGACTTCAGAGAATCCGGAAAGTCCAGATTCAGCAGTTCCCTGCACTCACTGAAGCCATGATGGTCGATCACCTCCAATGTGTCCGGAAACTGAATATACTTCATAGATTTCTCTGAAAAAGCATAAGGTTCAATCTTTGTGACCTTAAAGCCATCAATGGATGCCGGGATCACCACGCGCATATCATCGCCCTCATACTTGATGATGGTGGCATTGCCATCCACCACGCCATATTGCATAGCCTCTTTTTCAGAAAAACGTGTATCAAAAATCATACTGTTCACCTCAGTCAGGCAAAGCCGCCTTTGCCCAATATCGAAAAAATGCTGCATCGTGGGCTCCATATCTGGAAACGCCTACATATGCAGCATTCTATATAGATCTCATCATTATCCGCCGTCTAACGACAGCTTCTTAAATCAATAGCGAAGAAGAAATCGCCAACATCAGCCTCTTCCTGCTATTCCTGAAGGAAATCCTTCAGCTTACGGCTTCTGGATGGATGTCTCAGCTTACGAAGTGCCTTCGCCTCTATCTGACGAATACGTTCACGTGTAACCTTGAACTCCTTACCAACTTCTTCCAGTGTTCTGGCCTGTCCATCGATCAGACCAAATCGAAGCTCGATAACCTTACGCTCACGATCTGTCAGCGTATCCAGAGCATTCACCAGTTCCTTCTTCAGCATCTGATAGTCAGCCGAATCAGATGGTGACAGCATATTCTCATCTTCGATAAAATCACCAAGACTGGAATCCTCTTCTTCACCGATCGGACTGTCCATGGAAACAGGATCACGAGAAATCTCCAGTGCTTCTTCAACCTTCTGTTTGGTTGTACCGAGACGTTCTGCAATCTCCTCACTGGTAGGTTCTCTGCCCAGCTCCTGCAAAAGATTTCTGGACATACGCAATGTCTTGTTGATTGTCTCTACCATGTGTACCGGCACACGGATTGTCTTGCCTTTATCAGCAATACCTCTGGTAATGGACTGTCTGATCCACCAGGTTGCATATGTACTGAACTTAAATCCCTTAGCATAATCGAACTTCTCAACAGCCTTGATCAGACCCATGTTGCCTTCCTGGATCAGATCAAGGAACGGAATGCCGCGGCCCACATACTTCTTCGCGATACTGACTACCAGACGAAGATTTGCTTCAATAATTCGATCCTTGGCCTTCTGGTCTCCCGCTTCCGCTCTCTTGGAAAGCTCAACCTCTTCCTCAGGGGATAAAAGCTTCACACTACCTATTTCCTTCAGATACATTCTGACAGGATCTTCGAGACTTACACCTTCCAGTGCGTCAACATCATCCAGCAGTTCAACTTCTTCTTCCTGATGATCGAGGAACTCATCATCGTCATCCTGTGCTTCCGGAATATTGATGATATCAATATTCTTCGCTTCCAGGAATTCGTATACATCTTCCATCTTATCCTCGTCAAACTCGAAGCCCTTGAACGCATCATTGATGTCGCTATAATCAAGCTCATTCTTTTTCTTTCTTGCCTTTTCCAGCAAATTATTCAAGATCTGCAAAAATACAGCTTCATCCATTGAATGTACCTCTTTCATGTTTTTCGTCGTCAACAAATACACCCTCTTAACAAACGTATAACGATAATACGGTCATTATCCTATATTAAACAAGTGTAACTTCTATTATAACGATATTTTTGAAAAAATCAATGGTAATCCGCAAATTTTTATAGATTTTTTAAACTTTTGCAAAATATTCTTCAATTTGAACTTTTGATGCCTGCAGACTGCCCTGAAACATCTCCTTTGAACCACCGCCGCGGCCCTCCAAAGCCTCATTCAGTGCCTTGCCCGCTGCCACAACATCCACATTCTTTCCGCCCAGAACATAGCGATATCCCTTCTCATCATCCCCATCAAAGCATCCGCAGAGACCGCTGCATTTTTCTGCCAGCAGATTAAAGGCATATCTTAAATTGCTCTTGTCCATATGTTTATCAAAGAAGCAGACATTCTGGCTGTCCCCAGGAAGAAGGGCGATCTTCTCCTGCAAAATATCCATCTTCAGTCCGTTCATTTCCTGCTTCAGTGCCAGACTCTCCGCCTTTAACTTCTCCACTGCCGCTGCCACTTCATATGGCTTTGCAGAAAGCTGTGCAGAGATATCATAGACATTGCGTTCCTTCTCAAGGGCATCTGCCAGGGCTCTGAAACCGCAGAGCATCTGAATACGCACGCCGCCTTTATATTTTTCCATGCCTATAAGGCGGATCATGCCGATCTCACCGGTATTATGTACATGGGGTGCACAGCAGGCACAAATATCATAGCCCGGGATCTCCACAATGCGGATCGGTCCGTCAATTTCCTTCTTGCTGCGGTATGGAATCTCCATCAATTCTTCCTTAGAGGGCCATGTAATCTTCACCGGCAGATTCCTGGCAACCGCCTCATTGGCCCTGTACTCGATCATCCGAAGCTGTTCCCTGGTGATCACGCCGTCAAAATCCATGGTTACAGCTTCACTGCCAAGATGAAATCCCACATTATTCAGCTTAAAATGCTCATGAATCAGTCCGGAAACAATATGCTCACCTGTATGCTGCTGCATATCAGAGAAACGCTTCTCCCAGTCCACGGAACCTGTCACTGTATCACCTTCCCAGAGGGGCTCCTTCACCCAGTGATAAATGACTCTGTCCTTCTCCAGCACCTTCTCTACCGGAATATCATTGAGAGTTCCTTTGTCACAGCTCTGACCGCCCTCTTCCGGGAAAAACATCGTCTGATTCAGTGTGACCTTATACAAATCACCATCCTGCTCACAGGATAACACACAGCCCTCAAACAATGTCTGATGACTATCCTCGTCAAAAAGTCTGATTGTTTCTATCATTTTATTTCATCCTTTCAATCTATTTGCTGCATTTTATTTTTAATTGATGTTCCTGCATCATTGTTGAAAAGTCTCCCTACTCCTGCACATATTATCCGCATCTATCATTTTAAACCAAAACTGCTGTAAAATAAAGAAAACAAAAAAACAAAAACTGTGTGAATCATCCCACGATTTTATTCTGGAATTTTCACACAGTTCTCATATGCTTTTTATAAATCGGAGAATAATTCTTCTTTGTAAACACCCTCTGCCAGCATCTGTCTGAAGCTTTCTTTGACAGCTGCAACATCCTCATGATAAGTCATACCATACCATGTGTCGTTGGTACGAAGAACTTTGACAGACATCTGGTCCTTCTTCAGCAGTTCTCCGATATAGATTGGTATCAGATATTCAGCTTTCAGAGGATTGGCAGGCACTTCTTTCTCGAAAAATTCTGCAAATCCTTTCTCAAGTGTCTGCAGGAAATCAGGTGTCAGTCCCCACATGTTCATAGAAACAAGAGAATCCACATCCAGTTTCACGCCATCTGCCTCTGCACCATCTACTGTCTTCACAATATTCTTTGTCTCATCCACTTCAGTCAGATTGTGATCTGCATCCATTCTGCAGATACCACGAGTTACACCGCCATTATCTGACAATGTGTTTTTGAGTACAAATCCAGCCATACAGGACTTGCCGCCCTCAACCAGATAGGTGTGAACTGCCTTAAAGCCTTCTTTGCCATAATAATCATCGGCATTGATAACGATAAACGGTGTTGTAATCAGGTCTTTTGCTGCCAGGACAGCCTGACCTGTTCCCCATGGTTTTGTACGGCCTGCCGGAAGTTCACCCGGAATATCATTGATATCCTGGAATGCATAATCTACAGTCACATTGTGTTCTGCACAAATCGCTGAAATTCTGCTGCCGATCACTTCTCTGAATTCTTCTTCAATGTCCTTGCGGATAATAAAAATAACCTTGTTGAAACCGGCTTCAATAGCATCATGGATGGAATAATCCATAATAATATGTCCCTGCTCGTCAACAGGTTCTAACTGTTTGATACCGCCGCCAAAACGTGAACCGATACCGGCAGCCATAATTAATAATGTTGTGTCCATTAAAGCAACAACCTCCTTTATTTATTCTGTCTCCGATACTGAATCACTCTGAGTTCCATCTGTCGGTTCATAAAAATGATCAATTACATACTGTCGGAGCTGTGATTCATCCGGATAAAACTCCATAAACTCTTCACCCTTGACATTCTCGCCATCAATGGTATCGATTGTCGGTGCCGGGCACTGACCAAGGAATTCTCCTAAGTCCTGAAGCTGTGATACTGTGCAGTCCGATGTGAGATTGTCATTGATGGACAGGATCAAATCTGCCGCAAAGCCGTCATCACCACTTAATTTATTGATCAGGCCTTTATAAAGCTCTCCCATATACTGGCGCTGGCGTTCCATACGATGAAGATTCGTACTATCGTCCAATCCCCTGCGTGTTCTGACGTAGGTCAGTGCCTGCTTACCCTGCAGGGTCACTTCAGCGCCTTTTTCAAGGGCGGGATCCGCGCTGGTCATATCATCCAGCACTGTCACTGTCACACCGCCTACAGCATCATTGATAATCGGTACCGCATCCATGGTTAATGACAGATAATGGTCAATAGAAACGCCGTATAAAAGATTCGATACCGCCTTTACTGTATTGCGGCAGCTGTCCTTGCCGCCGGTGCCGTAAGTATGTGCCAAAGCCAGCTGGCCGGTAAATGTACCAGTGGACTTGCCGGCCACACCATAGCTCTCAATATCTGTCATCGTATCACGGTTCAGCTGCAGAATCTGACTGGACTGATTCGTCTTGTCCAATATCAGCAGCAAAAGAAAGTCTGTCTGCCTTGTATTGACATAATCTGCATCATCTTCACCGGCTTCAAACTTATCCTCACCCATAATCAACACTGTCTCCAGATTATCCTTCAGACGATACCACTGATTATCATAGTAAATCTTCTCGCCCTCATTGTCAACCTTATTCTGCGTGTTCTCCACAGCCGCCTCACGATGACGGCGGCCGTTATCCCAGATAACGACCGCCGCAATACAAATGATCAGCAGAAGCAGCACGGACACACGCCGGACAACCTTTTTCAATTGATGATATTTCTTTCTGCCTAATCTTCGTTTTAATTTGTTCATTCGAGTTTAGAAGCCGGCTTTTCTGTTCTTGCCTGTCATTACGAATGCTGCACAAGCGCCAACAAGGATCATAGCTGCAACTGCTGCTACAACTGTCATGTTGATATCACTTGTCTGAGGTGAAGCAGGGCCATTTGGATTAACGGCTACTGCTGCGCTGTCTTTGATAAAAGCAACCGGGCAGAACTTGTCAAATGTCACATCGACTGTGCCATCAGAATTGGTGTTGATACCCTTCTGGTCTACCATCTCCCACTTTGTGCCATCGCAGTTAACCATAGACATAAGAAGTTCACCCTGTTTTGCACCAAGATCGAATTTAATAGCAAGTGTGTTGCCGTCTTCTTCCAGTTTCTTCTGAGCTTCTTCCGGAAGAATAACCTCAAAGAGATCGCTGACAACGAGGTCTTCAACCTTTACATCACTTGTAATACCAGCCAGAGTTGTCTCGACTTCCGGGCAGATATCTTTCAGAGAAGCTGCATTCTTGATTTCATCATTGGCTTTCTTCAGTTCATCTGAAGCCTCAGAAGATGAAATAGGAACAACCTTGATCTGATCCATAGGAATGCCTTCTACTTCATTGCCGTCTTTATCGTAGATGATCGCACCAACTTCTGTACCATCAGCTGTCTTTGTTGCAACAATCTTTGGGGCCTCCTTCTGTGTTACACTAGGTGTAAAATTGTCTGCAAATGCAGGTACCGCACTGACACATACCAGTGCAGCTGTGAGTAATAAAGCACTTAATTTTTTCTTCATTCGAATCTCCTCCATTCATTGCTACATTACTTGTTGTCATTGTTACATTGTGCCGCTACCAGAAATCTTTTCTGATTGTTGCCTTTTAAGCAGGTTGAAAGGATAATGCTGTTAGTATCGGCACCTTTATATGCCTTTTGATCGATACAGGCGCCAAGTGCCCGGGTCGAAAGGATATCTTGGTAAAAAATATTGGCCACACGCTGTTTGCTGAAATCATAATTGTACAGAATGTGCGTCTTATCAAAAGGAACTGCCGCAAAAACCGTATAGTGAAGTTCCTTATCCGGTAGATAAATAATAATTTCCTGATGTTCTTTCAGAGATTCCTCATCAGAATAAATTGTCTGAAGAGATCCAAACATCTCCCCATTGTCCATATCATGTCCGTAAATCACCGTCATGGGATCTTCCATCGTCGTACTGTTGTAAGAATGCTCTGTAAACAAACAGCCGGCAACAGCATGATTGCCCTTGTAATCCCTTCTCAGATAATATTCATCCTCTGTCGGATGCTGAAGGATGGGATAACTGATATCCGTTCCCGGAATCTCCAACCATGCATAAATATCTTCATTGACCGCTTTCAGGCTGTCAAAATCAATCGGGCTTACGTAGGCCTCTGTCTCCGAAACCGTTTCACTCTCAGAGTCCTGAACAGTCTCCGGCTCAGTTTCTGTCTGCCGGTACTGTGACAGATCCTCATGATGATGTTCCCAGGGACGCCACAGGGCCATAACCAGAACAACAGCCGCCGCAATGATAATGACGATCAGCCACTTTCTCTTACCCATTATCTATCGCCTCCCCGAAAAAATAATCTTCCGTCTCACTAAGCTTATGCACCGCTTCTCTGCCGCCCTTCTCCTGAAGCACTTTCATGGCTTCTCCAATCCTTGGCGGACGAGATGTGAGATTATGACAGTCACTGCCAAGAAAAAATCCATCCATCTCCCGGACCAGCTTCATCACCTTTCTTCGGGTATTCCATGAGAGAAAAGCTTCCGCATTAAATTGGAAGATCACCCCTTCATCCATCAGACGTTCCAGCAATTCCTTTGAAGAAAGCTTGAAATAGCGATCCACATGAGCCAGAACAACCTGCAGATGGGGGGTCTCATTCAGTCTGAGTACCTCATCAACTGTATGATTCGTCCATTTTACAAAGGGCATCTCTACCAGAAGCAGATCTGTTCCGGTAATCCTGAAATCAAGCACCTCCCTGGTATGAGAAATACCATCAAACCAGGCAAACTCCGCGCCTCTGTGAAGCCGTGGTCTCTCCTGCGGGAGTTCAGCCTGAAGCCTTGCCCAGGCATGCTCTCTTTTCTCAAAAAAATGATCCGGCTGATCCCGCCATGGATAAAAATGAGGCGTAAACACAACCGTCCCGGCTTTCTGCTTCTGCTCCATCTGAAGCAGCTTCAGACTCATCTCTACAGAACGGCTGCCATCATCAATTTCCGGCAAAATATGCGTATGTAAATCTATCAACAGAATCACTCTTTTCCAGCCTTAAGAGCCTTCTTCTTCTTTGGCTGTTTGATGTCTCTCTGCCTGTATTCATAACCATAGCCGTATTCATAATTCTTCTTGTACTTGCTGTAATACTTGCTGTAATACTTCTTGTACTGCTTATCCTGAGAATCAGCCATGGTCATAACAATACCGAGGATATTGGCCTTGACATAACGAAGCTTCGTAATCGTATCATCCAGTGTCGGCTGCAGACAGTAATTCTGACGCACAACCACAATCATGCCATCCAGCTTCTCCGCCATAACAAGGGCATCTGTTACGACACCCACCGGCGGAAAATCAAAAATAATATAATCAAAATAATACGCCCACATCTCCAGATACTTGTCCATATTCTTGGAATTCAAAAGTTCTGAAGGGTTCGGCGGAATATCTCCCGCCAGAATCAGGCTGAAATTGCGGTCTCCCTCCGGTTTGAGAAGAACAGACTCCAAACTGGTCATACCGGCCAGGATATTGGACAATCCCTTGCCATTCTCAATGCCCAGTTTCTGATAGATACTCGGCAGACGCATATCCGCATCCACCAGAAGCACCTTCTCGCCATTCTGGGCAATGGTGTAAGCCAGATTCAGCGCTGTGGTTGATTTGCCCTCACCTCTCATACTGCTGGTGACACCGATCATCTGACACTTCTTGCCTGTCGGCAGGGCAAACATCAGGTTCGTTCGCAGCAGCTTATAGGCCTCTGATCCCGCAAAACTCACATCCGGTCCAAAAACAATCTTTCGTTTATTATCCATTGCGCTTACCTGCCTTCTTGCCGTATTCTCCATAATTGCCATATCTTGATCGGGAAGCTCCCTTCTGAGTAAGATCCGGCACAGATGCCAGAATCGGAATATCGTAACGCTTCGTCAGCACTTCCGGAGACTTCACGCGCTTATCCATCATCATCATCAGAATAATAATACCACAGCTCAGCACCAGACCAAGGGCCACACCCATAACAAGGAACTTGGCCACGTTCGGTGAATATGGTGCTGTCGGTACAACTGCATACTGTACGATACGCGGTGAACTGCCGTCCACAATATCAGAGATATGATCCGGCAATACTTCAACAATCGTATTGGCCAGCATGCAGGCCTCCTCAGGATCCGCATCTTCCACCACAATAGAGAAAACCTCTGTGCCATCCACAGAAGAGGCAGAAATCATACTCTCCAACTGTTCATAAGTATAGGACACATTCGCTTTCTCAATCACATCTTCTAATGTCGGTCTGGACTTCAAAATAACGATATACGTATCTACCAGACTCTGGGCTGCATTCAGGTCCGTCAGGCTGATAGAAGTACTTCCAACCGAAAGATTCGAGTTGTTGACATACACCTTCGCCTCAGAATGATACAGCGGTGTGATCAAAAAATTTGCATAGGAAAAAGCTGCTGCGCCAAACACAATCATACTGAGTACAATCACCCAAAAATGGCGCCAGAGCTCGCCTGCTACTTCCAACAGGTCAATTTCAATTTCATCATTGTTCTCTCGTTCCATAAACATCCTTTCCTCATTTTCATTAGTTCGGCAGATCATATTCCGCCATTAAATCATATTACATTATATTAAAGAAATGGTTAAAAAGCAATACTTTGACATAAAATGACAATAATGGTTCATTTTTCATACAAAAAAGCTTCCGCGAACCATCTGCAGATAATGATATCACGAAACCCTGATGGAGTAAAGGCGGAACTGATTTTATCAAGTATGAAAAAAGTAGACATCCAGCCTAGTATACGTTATACTCAATTTAGAACAATACTTCAATGGCTTTTATATAAGATTAATAATTCAATGGCTTTTATATTAAGAAGAGGGGGATGTAAAAAATGGCAATCAGACATAAAAAAATAGCCGTCGTCACCGGCGGCAGTTCAGGAATCGGCCGATACACAGCAGCCGCACTAAGAGACAAAGGCTATCTTGTATACGAATTCAGCCGAAGGCACATTCCCATTAGCGGGGTAAATCATTTGTCAGTGGACGTAACGGATGAAGAAATGGTCACCTCGGCTATACATCATATTATGAAAGCCGAAGGAAAAATTGATGCCGTCGTTAACTGCGCCGGTTTCGGCATATCCGGTGCTGTTGAATTTACAACGACAGAGCAGGCCAAATCACAGTTTGATGTGAACTTTTTCGGAACAGTGAATGTCAATAAGGCAGTTCTCCCTGTCATGCACCAGCAGGGCAGCGGCCATATTGTCAATATCAGCTCCGTGGCAGCCACAGCCCATATTCCTTTTCAAACCTTCTACTCTGCAAGCAAAGCTGCCGTTTCATCCTATTCTTACGCACTGGCCAATGAAGTCAGACCTTATGGCATCTATGTCACAGCAGTAGAACTTGGCGATATCCGCACCGGCTTCACCAAATCGCGTCAGAAAAGCATCCTCGGTGACAAAGACTATGACGGAAGAATTTCCAGAAGTGTCAGCCGCATGGAACATGATGAACAAAACGGCATGGCCCCGGAAGATATCGGCAGCTTCATCGCAGATATTGTGACAAAAAAGAAACCCTCCGTCCTTTATGTATCACGGTACACAATACAAATTTCTGAGCCTTTTGTGCAAAATTCTTCCAACCGCACTCCGGCAGAAGATCGTAGGTATGATCTACGGGTAAAGCTGCAGACAGATACCTTGTGATGATATAGTCGGCGTGGACAGATTCTGCCGTTGCACTTTGAACAGCATCCCCGAAATCCTTCCATTTCATATTCACAGCTCTTTCCAGAACTGCCAGACTAAAATCTGCAAATTCAAAAATCAGATTCAGCTTGCGGAACACTTCCTCAATCTGGTCTGGTGTCAGCTGCTTTCTCATGACATACATCATATTGGCATAAGTCAATGTTGAAATGTAGCCCTTGTATGAGCACATAAATTATGCACTTTTCTTCTCTGAAGCTATCTTTTCGACTTCCTCTATGGTTAGCTCTGTGTATGCTGCAATATTTCCACTGCATATATTCATCTTCGGAAATCATTCCCTGCTTTTTCTTTCCTTTAATAGTTCCCCACTGATAAAGAAATTCATTGATTTTCTTATTCTGCAGATTGATCACGACCTCGCCTGTCCTTCCATTCCTTTCCAGTTTCATTTCTGGAAAGTAATCTTCCAGCACAAGAAGCTTTGGAAGTGTGCGAAACTTATCACCTGTTTAACTTATCTCAAGTATTCTTCTTACTTCTTGCTGCAATTCGTCACTAAAATCAGATAAGTCATCATAGCTGATTACATTCAGTCTTATAAGATGAACAATATCCCATATTGCATCTGACTTGCGCATCTCCATAATAACTCCCGGATGTCGCTTATCCTCTTTTATCTGCTTTTCGAGTTTCCAAAATTTCTCTGATGCACATTTTGTGTCATCATTCAAAAAGTTTACATACTTTTTTACAAGACCTTCCATATATTTTTCCTGCCATCCTGACAGCTTTTCTCGAAATAGTTTCCAATCTTTTTTACTTATATCCATAGCATTAACCCACTCTTTTTTCATATATAACTATAATGTGTTCTCTATTGATTGCTCCCTACCTTATAACTCTATAGACCAAACTTCTTCCTTTATCACTTCAATCATCTCAAATGGATACCTTTCTGCTGCGCCATTCTCGGCTTCTTCTTCCAAGCAATTCACAACCTTCATAACCAAATCTATTCCCTTCTGGCTATGGTATTTTTTTCCAACGCCGTTTCGAATTTCCTGCCAACTTTCCCCGGCAGGGTTAATTGAACTTTTTACCTGTACAGGTCTTCCAACGTTATCAGCCGAACTTCACCACGCTCCTGTGCCTGAAGAAGTCCATCCGTAAATCCGCCTTTAGAGAAGATATAATAATAATAGTTGTTGCCTTTTCCGAAAACTGATGCATAATCTCTGATCAAATCAAGTTCATCCACGCCAATTTTCTCATTTCTGTACTTGCATGAACCAATGATATAATCCTTGCCCTCAACAGGTGTTCCGACAATATCGATCTGTATCTGCTTTTTCTTCTTCGGATCTGTCCCCCACCATTGACCAATTTCATTCAACTCAATTGGAAGACTATCTGAATAATAGAGTAGATAATCCTGACACATCTGCTCAAAAATCAGACCCATATAATCCGGAAGATACTGTTTTACAGCATGCGGATAGGTCTTTGCGATTCTGCCAGAATCAATGGCACTCATATTGACCGGAACAAACCGATACCAGAATCGGAAGAAATTATCAACCAGTAAATAGATCGTTTTCTTGCCCGGTTTTTCTGCAATCGGCGTTTCCTTTTTGGCAATGCCAAGGTCGATCAGTGTTTTCAGATACTTCGATACGACTGAGTTCTCCTCGCAGACTTTCATCTTGATATCGTTCATTCGGGAAGCACCTTCTGCAATCGCTTTGATGATTGCATTATAAATGGCCGGCTCCCGAAGTCCCTGTTTCAGCAGATTTCCCGGCTCCTCGTACAGATAACTGGAACGGTCAAAGAAATTATCCAACAAGGCTTCATCCACACTGCCTCTCACATCCAACTTGTTGATATAGTGAGGAACCCCTCCCGTAATTCCATAAATCAGAGAATTGTCTTCAAAAGACAGATTCGGGTGGAACACAGCTGTTTCTTTATAGTCCAATGGCTCAATCTTTAGCTGTCCAGTTTGCCGACCATACAGCGGACTTTCCTTGCCAAGTACCTGATTCTCCATAAAACTCATAGACGAACCACAAAGGATCAGGTACATCTTGGAGTCTGCCCATTTGTGGTCAATGATGTGCTGCAACTTTGCTGAAATGGCTGGCTTTGCTTTTGCAAGATACGGATACTCATCAATAACAAAAATAACCCGTTTCTCTTTTGAAAGTTCTGTCAACTCATCCAAAGCATCATCATAAGATTTGAACTCTGGTGCAGACTCCATATCAGGCCGTTCAAAGCTCATAATCGATTTTGAAAGACTCTCCATATTTCCTTTCCTGTCGTATTCAAAGCAGAAAAGAAAATGGTAGGCTTATCCTTACAGAACTCGTTAATCAGAGCTGTTTTTCCAACACGCCGTCTACCATAGATGACAATGCACTCAAACTTATCACCTGCATACCGTTTATTCAGTTTCCGCAGCTCATCCTCACGGCAATAAAACTGACTCATCTGCTCACCTCCAACTATGAGAAACACGCTCCGCGAGTTTCTCAAGTTATCGCGGCAGTCGCCAAGGTCTCGTGCAAGCACGGACTTTGGCTCGTTGCTCGCGTAAATTATACTCGTGAGTTAGTAACTCGTAAGTTACTTTTTTACGAGTATAATAAATCAGACAGTTTGCAAAATCAAGTAAAATAAGTCGAGCTAGGAATTTAATTTTATAATTCGTTGACCACATAACAAAAAAGCCCGCATAAGCCACAACTGCACTTCGGATTACACTGGGGTGCTGTCTGTGGTTCATGCGGGATGAGGCAAAAAAAGAAGCCCACCAGCGTACCATGTAGAATTCTACATAATGCACCAGCGGGCTTGAAAGTCAATCTTTCTCGTATTTTTCAATCATGCACTGATGTTCCTTGCTTATCTTGAAAGCTTTGGTTACGATAGGCATTACAGGTCTTCGTCACGAATAAGAACATCCCATTCATCAATAATGACGATGAACTTTTTTCCTGTCAAGGCGTTGATTTGCGATAAAGCCTCTGGCAGCGATTTTGTTTCTTCCGGAAGAGCATCTGGGTAGTACTCCTTAAGCTCCGCAATAGTCCTCTCGGATATATACGGGACTACCTGTTCTGCTCCTCCAGATGGTTCCATAGAATATATCCGTATTGCCTATAAGCAAGGAATCATTGATGCATTTTCTATTTTACGAGAAACTCTTTAATATATCCATGTTAATCTAATCGCTTATGAGCAATGAAGCAAAGTATTTTTGATAAGTTCATTTTCTCACGCTCCATTTCTTTTAATTTTGTTCTTCTTTTATTTCCGTTACAAACTATATGTCAACCCTCAAAAAATACCGTGTGAACTCCTGGAGTTCAGTTTGTCCACACGGTCAATCTTATTTCAGTTTTTTGAGGATTTCATCCGCACTCATGCCGCTTGCCAGCAGCTTCTTCAGCACTGTTTCAGCTTCAGCCTTCTTCGCTTCTTCAGCGGCCTTAGCATCTGCCTTTGCCTTCTTCGCTTCCGCTGGTCGGACTCCTATCCTCGCCTGATTTTCATTTTGCTAATTTGACGGAATTATTTCCAGTTCATTATTATCTGGTTTGTTAACTCTACTTTCTGTTTCTTCTGTTTCCTGCTCTTTAGTTTCCTTGTCACTTTCCGTGTTGTCTGATTCAACTTTACTGGTCTCGTCATTATTTTCCGGCTTTTTTTCTGTTGAATCCGAACTGTTATTATCCATGGAAGTATGTTTCTTTGATGTCTCCACTTTTTCCGATGATGAATTTTTATATGATGAATTTTTATATGAATTGTTTCCGCCTGCTTCTCCTGTAAAAGTCTTATTTTCTTTATTTACATTTGACTCCTGAGGTATGTCCACATTTTGTTCATCTTCCGAAACCTCTGTTCGCAGGAAACTGTTTTGACCTTGTTCTCCATCTCGAATAATTAATTCTGTTTCTAAAACAGCCCCCTGCAAATGGATATCTTCTGAAACGTTTTGTTCCGTCTGACTCTTATGAATGAATCCTCCAATAACAACACACGCAATAATTACACTAAACAGCCAAACTATCAGTAGAATCTTACGTTTTTGCTTTCTATTCATTTACGCTATATACCACTTCTCATTACTTGGATATACTAATTATCTGTTGATTTCATCAGCCTCTTCATCAAATAAATAAACTGGTGATTCATCACTTGTGCAGATAATATCCTCTACCTCAAATTCAACGAGTTCCATGACTGGTTTTACATACTTTTCTTTCATCTTCTTACCTCCATAAATTTAAATATTTTAGCAACTTTTCAGAGCTAATCTCCAAAATGCCACGCATTTTATACCTGTTTTTTTGAAGTTTTGCTTGGCTCTGAACAGTTACATATTTTATATAAATTATAACGACAGTTACAACAAGCTAATTGAAATATTTTTCTGCTGCCTGCCAATACAAATATAAAGCAGCCATTGCATTTTTGTTTTCACTTGCTGACTGTGCATAATTTAACACACTATAAACATGGCTTAACGCACTGAAATTAGATAACTCTAATTGTCCGGCAGAAAATGTATGGGAAGTCTCCAGATCTTGTGCTGCAATATCTCTTACTTCAACATAATAAAGACCATTGTTCCCGGACTGAACAGGTGTTACAACTTCATTATCAATCTTAAATGTATAATCTGTAATTGATCCTGATTTCAATTCATAATAAATACGAATTGTAGTCTTATCCTTTAACAGAAGACTTGACCCGTATAATTTCAGTACATCTTCACTTCCTGACCTGCTATATTTGTAAGATGACAAATTTCCAGCAGTTACTGAAGATACATCCATTAATGCGGATTTATCAATAGACGCTTCATTATATCCAAATAAAATTTGCGTATATTGTCCATAGCTAATCAAAGCTGATGTAAGTGCCTTCAGATTCTCATTACTACTTGAAGCATTTGCCTCTTCTGCATACTTTTTCACAGAATAGTATTCGCTCCAACTGCCATATTTTGTTTTCAATGTAGCTTTAATTGTATCAGCCACTTGTTTTGCATTTACGTAACACGAAAATTTATAACAATTATGGCTCTGTCCATCTGTGCCTTTTACAACTGTTACTCCATTTTGAACAATATCACTTACATTTACTGTAGATATCGTTTTTCCTGCTGCTTCCATCGTCATTGTTGCTGTGGTATCTTGGACAATTTTATCATTCAATTCAAGATAAAAGTTTACACCAATTTCACCATCCAGAGTCAATGAATGCGCCTGAAAGCCTAACTCCATCGTCTCACCAGACTCACTGCCTCCGGTTGTTCCGCCTGATCCACTGCTACCGCCGGTTGTTCCGCCTGATCCACTGCCGCCGCCAGTTGTTCCGCCTGATCCACTGTTTCCACCAGTCGTTCCGCCTGTTTCAGTGCCACCAGAACTACTTCCACTTCCGCTTCCAGTACCACTTCCTCCTGCGCCAGAGCCTGAACCACTTCCTGAATCACTTCCTGAATTGTTGTTCCCACTGCCTGTACCGCTGCCGCCGCTTCCTGAACCGCCACTGCCAGATCCTTCACTTGGCTTTACCATTTCTTTAGCTACCCAGGTCAATTTTTTTGCCCCATAATTTTTGAACATTCCTGAAGTCCATTCACTATTATTCGATGGATAATAGCATGTAGCCGTCACTACATTTGAAAACACTTCTGAATCCATTTGAGGCGCATTCCAACTGAAAGTAATTGTATTCAACGCCTTACATGACAGAAAAGCATCATTTTTTATCACTTTAATACTCGATGGCAAAACGATCTTTTCCAATCTTGTACATCGATTAAATGTCTGCCCTCTGATCTCTGTTACATTATTCGGTATATTAATACTTTTCAGTACACTACAGGAGCCAAATGCACCCTCACCAATTTCCTGTAATGTGGATGGTAATGTAACAGATGTAAAATTAGAAGATTCATAAACTGTACTCATTCCATCATAAAAACCACATGCCCAAAATGCATAATTGCCAATGCTGATCAGGCCTTCCGGAAGCACAACACTCTTTAAGCCATAACATTGTGAAAAAGCACTTTCCTCAATTCTTTGTAAATTTGAAGGTATTGTTACATCAAGTAAACGATAATCCTGCTCAAATAATTTCTTTGAAATAACTGTTAACTTATCAGGCAGAACAGCTGTTTTAAGATATGAAACTGAGGAAAAGGCTCCAACTCCAATTTTCTCAACCCCATTCGGTACAGTTATCGATGTTAATGCACTTCCTTTAAAAGCATATTCTCCAATTTCCGTCAATGACTCCGGCAAGGTTACAGATGTCATACTGCACTCATAAAATGCTGCATTTCCTATATAGGATACCCGATTATCAATTTGTACACCTGTTATAGATTTTCTCTGTTCATACCATGGTGCATATGTGTAGTCATCAATTGAATAATCATACATTCTGCCTGTTCCAGAAATTGTTAATACTCCTGACTCATCCAAGTGCCATGTCAAGTCATCTCCACATTTAAACTGATCTGGATTTTCTTCCTGTCCTTCATACGTCCATATTAGATTTCCTCCAAAATCCGACGTTGTAATTCTGTCTGAATAAGTGTCATCATTCTTTGGATAATAGCAAGTAGCTTTGACCCCAGAAAAAGCGTAGTCTGCAATCTCAGGAGCACTGCCTTCAAATACTACTTTTTTCAGCTGTGTACAATTAGAAAATGTATAATTTCCTATTGTCTCTAAATGCTTAGGTAAAATTAATTCTTCAATACTCTTGCAATTTTGAAAACTATATTCTCCCAGTGATGTAATACCCTCTGCAAATGTTATACTCTTCAAATTACTGCAATCAGAAAAAGTATATCCACTTATACTTGTCACTTTCTCCGGAATATCAATGTTCTCTAATCCTTCACATCTGCTAAATGCATATTTTCCAATCGACTGTATACTTTCAGGTAATATAACTGCTGCCAATGCTTTACATCCGGCAAATGCAGAATCACCAATGCTGACTACAACAGATGGCAATATTATTTGATTTAAAGATGAACAATCTTCAAGTACAGCTTCTTTAATCTCCGTCATTTCATCAGGAAAGGTAAAGGTGGTTAATGAACTACAGTTACTAAAAGCATATTCTCCAATCTGGTTAATACTCTGCGCTAATACTAATTGCTTTAGTTGTACACACCCCTCAAAAGCATACTTTCCTATGTATGTAACCTTATTCCCCATTTCCACACTTTCCATTGTCTTACACTTTGAAAAAGCATATGGCTCAATACTAAGTACTTCTTGCGGAATCTTTATTCCAGCCAGACTCTCACAACCATAAAAAGCATATTCTCCAATCTTATTGACACTCTCCGGCAATGTAATCTGTTGTAACGATGTACAATCCTTAAAAACAGCTTCTTCGATAGTGCTTATATTTTGAGGCAACGCCACATTCGTAAGTTTCCTGCAGCCCTGAAAAGCACCTTTTTCAATATTCTTTACACTTTCCGGCACAGTGAACTCAGTTATAGCACAATCCAAGAATATATATTGCGGAAGCTTCTCTATTCCCTGCGGCAGCTTTATATCTTCCAGTTTCTCGCAGGAAGCACACACACCCTTCCCCAACGTTTTCACACTATCCGGAATTTCCAGCTTCACCAATTCACTGCATCCAGAAAATGCACTATCTCCTATAGTAGTAACATTCTCAGGAATTTTTATCTCTTTAAAATCATTGCTCGCAAAAGCATAATTTCCTATTGTTGTAACAGCATCTGGAATATTTACCTTCTGTGCATGGTTATTTGAAAAAGCGTGATCCCCTATTGTTGTAACGGACTCCGGTAACTTTATCTCTGTTATCCGATTGACCTGGCGGGCATTTGAAGTCTGTGCAAATGCATATGCCTTAATCTCAGTTATCCCATCTGGAACTACAATATCAGTTATTCTCACACCATTTACATATATGTATGCACCAAACCGCAATGGATTGGCATTTTCATTTTCAAATTCAATATGACACCACGAAGTAATATCAGGAATAGAAACTTTCACCAGGTTTGGACACCATCTAAAGGCTTCATTACCAATAGCTTTCACAGTACTAGGTATCGTTACCTCTGTTAACTGCTCACATTCATAAAAAGAACAAGTGCCTATGGATGTTATGCCTTCACCTATAACGACTTTTTTGATCTTTTGACGATCACTCCAGGATCCCCACCCACAATTTACTTCATCATCCTTTGAAACATATTGATATGTATACATGTCTCCACTACCCGAAACTTCAAAAGTTCCATCTGAATACAATGCCCATTTCGCATTTTCACCACATTTTCCAGAACTCTTTAATATACGGTCGTCAGACTGTACTTGTATATCCGCAGCAACATTATCTTTAGCCACTTCGCCCGCAGTATTCTGCTCATCCGATGTATTATCCACATCAGTATTTAATACCGCTGCAGTATTGCTTTCATTTTCCAAATTGCTTTCATTTGCACTATCCGCTTGCTCATCACTAAAATTTACAGTCTCCTCTGTGCTTAGAGTGTCTTTATATTTTAGTAAATTATTCTCTGCTCCATATGCAGGTACATAATTCATGATCATGCAAAAACTCAAACCTAATGCAGCCCATTTTTTTAAATTTTTCATAAGCTTTCCCCTCGCAAATTACATTTTATAAAACTTTCTCGTTAACGATCAAAAAATCTTACTGCTTTTATTTCCCTAAATGCCCGCTCTCTTCGCTCACCCGACAATACTATATTTATAAAACGATGAAACCAAAAAAATGGAACAGCCCATCGGTGTTTATTATAAAATGTATACCGCCCATAGATTTCTTTTCCCGGAAAAAATCGTTTTAACAAGTATTTCATTTTTGCTGTAAAATTACTTCCTCCACTTTCCTGCCTATACGCTTTCAAATCATTTTCTACTTTATTCTCAATATTTCCATAAGCTCCCGAAGAAATATAATACAAAAGCATCGTCAATTCTTTATGATTCAACAAGCTTTTGAAAACATCTATTCCGTAAGAATTTGCTCTTTCACTTGAAAATACTTTATCACATAGCACACGACTCTCCATCTCAAAATCGGCAATACCTAAAGTTCCACATTCGCGCTGAATATAATCCCAATCCATTGTTCCGGCTTTCACCCTTAAATATAAGAAAAAGTCCAACAATGCTCTAAGTCCTATTCCTTTTTTGATAAAATGCTTATATGTATGACAAACCATGTATATATAGAAATCCTCATCACTCATATGGTATCCAAAGGATTTTTGTTCATCTAATACCAAATGTTCCTTAATACCAGAATAATATTTCTGCCAAACATCCTTAGCTGTCCTGCCAAACAATGCCCGATGCATCTCAAAATTGTAAACCGGTGCCTTCTTATAGATATCCACATCACAAGAATTATCATATACAAATTGATACCCATGAGCTACCATATATTGTCTCAGCTTTTCTGTATTTGCATCATCATATAATATATCATTATCAGACATTTGACGCATTTCCGCAGATGGATAATAATCTTTCAAAATAATTCCCTTTAAAGGAAGATACCAAATTTTGTTTTGCTCCATAAAAGAACAAATATTCATACGCTCTGTATCAAACAGAATTACTCTTCGAATTGCTTTTGCAATACTATCCTTCCACTTTCTGGATAACTCTGCATTGTTTTCCTGCAATATCTGCCCTATCAAAGCATCTAAAAAATGTATTTTACTGACTTGATAAAGCACTGACTGCATGTGCTGATCATTCCTGTAAATATCTATACACTCATGTACCGGCTTTATTTCATTTACACCGCATGATATCAGATAAATCATATCGTAATACACTTTATCCATCTTTTTCATTCCTTCTTATTCAGAGCTGCATTAAACCATCGTTTTAACCAAATTCTTATTTTGTAAGGCTTACACCATAGAGCAACATACATACCATATCGTCTATCATTTACTTTATAAATTTTATTTTTATGCGTAAACTCTGTCATCACACCAATAATATTTTCCTTTGGAATATGTCGCTCAATACCTGTGCAATTGTCGCCCAGAATGTCATAACTATCCTCATGAATGCGAATAATCCTATGCAGTACATATATATCCGGCAAGCGCTTATATAAAACAACATCCCATTTTCTACAGAATTCATGTCTTTCTACCACCCTGACAGTAAAGGTATCTCTGCCCGGTTTCAAAAGAGGCCACATACTCATTCCGTCAATTCTGTATGTCAGGCAATGATATTTATTGAGATATGCTTCAAATGAAACTTTATTCATCAATAGCTCCTATGTACTTCAATTTTTGTATGATATTATTCACATCCTGCTGAATTTCTTCCAATGGTGCATCATATTTTTCATATAAACTATTAGTAATAGCTTCCATTGTTGTGTCATGCTTTAAACAATTAACTATAAATGCAGCTGTTTTATTATTTCGAACCATTCCGGCAAATGTGCCTGCTGCATCTACCATAATCTGCTCATCCCTATTTTCATGTACAATAAAACCTTCTTTTAACCTCATCTTTCTTCCCCCACTCATGAAAATACTTATATTTTATTTACTGCATGCCCTCAAAAGCTATCCTTGCAGCTTCCAACTCCATATTGCATCCAAGCCTGTATAATGCTGTCTGATCAAGCAATTTATCTATTAATTTTAAAGTTTGCTGCATCTGTAGTGGATGTTCCGCTCTATTTGTCTGCTGAACAATCATAGGATAAGCTTCCCTTCGATTCACAGGCTCTATATGATTTATAGTGTCCCTTTGCAAAATACAAATACTTTTTAATGGCACCGCAACATTGCCGGATAATCTGTGTTTACCATTCCATGGTGTTCCATAAGCCAGAACACCATTTTTCGAAATAGCAAGCAATGGTTTATCATCATTTACCATAACTGCTCTTTCTTTAAAAACTTTCCTCCACAATCCAACATGTGTAGACTTACCGGTTCCACTCGTTGCTGTAAAAAGATATCCCTGGCCATCCACGGCTACAACTGACCCGTGAAACAGCAAGGTATCATAGTCCAGCATATGCTCAGCAATTTTTCGATAAACTGCCAGTGTTTCCAGATACTCATCAGAAAACTTTCGAACATTACGCTTTTCCCTAATAGCTTCCTTTTCAGATTTTCTTCTCTCGGCTTCGATATCACTTTTATTAATTTCTATCATAAAGTCAATTTGATCTTCATTAGCATCATATAAGTAATCTCTGCAATATTCGCAAACATAAGGGTAAAGATGATTAATTTGAATAATTTTCCCTGCCAGCTTAATTATCATACTTCTACCTCACTTATATCTTGTTTTCAACTTCCAGCTAATCCAATAAATTGCACCTCCCAGAAATCCTCCTAATGTGTTATAAAAAATATCTGAAAGCTGAAAAGTACCCAACCTGAGAAATAACTGTAAAAATTCTATAAAAACAGAAAAAATAAAAGCTGTTTGTATACATTTTCCAACAATATTTCTAAAATCAATCTTTTTAAGCAACTTTTCTTTTGCAGTCCAAATTAAGATAGCTGTAAACGGCAGCATCAGCAATACATTCTCAAAACATTCTGTTGTCAATGTAACCGTTCCATCTGAGGATTTACTCCAAATCCACCAACCACCCATGACATCGGATAAAGGATTTGCCCACATATTACGGTTCAGTAAAGTCCTAAACAAAATCATCACTGTGAAAAACACGAGTAAAAATAATTTGCGAAAAAATAATTCTTCTTTAAAATTTTCAATCCATACTTTTATAGCCTTCTTACATCCTCTTCCTGAGCCCGTGGGCTTATAACAAAACATATAAAAAAACATAATCATTATCGAAAGTAGTAATGCAAACCAAAACGGCTGATATAGTGCTGTAAGCACATTTGCAATTATATCTCCAAAAATTTTAATAAATTCCATCATTCTTTAATGCAAGTGTGGTCCGGCTTTGCTGGACACACCGAATAACATAGAGAGCTTACGCCCCCGGTAAATCATAAATCACTGAACAAGTCAGCCTTATACACGCCGTTCTCCAGCATCTTCTTAAAGCTGTCCTTTACTGCTGCAACGTCCTCATGGTAGGTCATGCCGTACCATGTGTCATTGGTTTTCAAAACCTTCACAGACATCTTGCCTTCACTCAGCAACTCACCGATGAAAATAGGAATCAGGTACTCTGCTTTCAGAAGATTGCCCGGCACTTCCTTCTCGAAGACTTCTTTGAAGCCTTCTTCCAACACATCCAAAAACTCCGGTGTTAATCCCCACATGTTCATGGAAACCAAAGAATTAACATCCACAGATACACCGTCTACTTCTGCTCCAGTCGCAGTCTTTACAATGTTCTTGGTTTCCACAATCTCAGTCAGATTATTCTGGTCGTCCATATTGCAGATACCACGGGTTACACCACCATTATCGGACAGAGTTTTTTTCAGCACAAAGCCGGCCATACAGGACTTGCCACCATTCACCAGATACTCATGAACGGCTTTGAAACCTTCTTTTCCATAGTAATCGTCTGCATTGATCACGATGAACGGGGTATCAATCACTTTTTTTGCTGCAAGCACAGCCTGACCAGTTCCCCACGGCTTTGTACGACCTTCCGGCAAAGTTCCTGGAATATCGTTGATATCCTGAAAAGCGTAATCCACAGTTACATTGTGAGAAGAGCAAATAGTGGCAATGCGATCGCCGATGACTTCTTTGAACTCTTTAATATTGCCATGAAGCCTCTCCTATCTGAGTAATAATTTTACTCTACTGTCACACTCTTAGCCAGATTTCTTGGTTTATCTACATCCAATCCTTTAGCTACACTGATATAATATCCCAGTAACTGTAATGGAATTACTGCAAGTGATGTTGCAAAAAGTGGATCTGTCTTTGGAATGTAGACTGTAAAATCCGCTGTATCTTCAATGTTATACTTTCCAAAAGTAGTCAGTCCCATCAAATACGCTCCTCGACTCTTACATTCTAGCATATTGGAAATAGTTTTTTCGTATAGTTCTGGCTGGGTCAATACTCCTACTACTAGAATGTCATCTTCAATTAAAGAAATTGTTCCATGCTTTAATTCTCCGGCGGCGTATGCTTCTGAATGAATATAGCTGATTTCTTTCATCTTTAAGCTACCTTCCATACAGATTGCATAATCAATGCCCCTTCCAACAAAGAATACATCATGGGCATTTACCTGTTTTGACGCAAACCATTGGATACGTTCTTTGTCTTCTATAATCTTTGCAATTTTTTCTGGTAAAGTCTTTATTTCTTTAATTAGTTCAACATATCTTTCTTCTGAAATTTCTCCACGAACTTTTGCAAATTGGATTGCCAAAGCGTAAGTTGCAACAAGCTGTGTACTATAAGCCTTTGTTGTAGCAACAGCAATTTCAGGTCCTGCTAAAGTATAAAATACTGAATCCGCTTCTCTGGCAATAGATGATCCAACTACATTTACAATTCCTAATGTTCGTATTCCTTTTTCCTTTGCTTCCCGGAGTGCTGCTAAACTATCTGCTGTTTCTCCAGACTGACTTATAACTACTACCAGGCCATTCTTATCAAGCAATGGATTTCTATAACGGAACTCAGAACCAAGTTCTACTCGAACTGGAATTTTTGCTAAATCTTCAATTACATACTGTGCTGCAATACCTACATGATAAGCTGATCCACAAGCAACAATATAAATCTGACTAATATCTTTAATATCCGCTTCAGAAAGCCCAACTGCTGATAAATCAATCGTATTCTCTTTTACAACAGAATTGATTGTATCTTCTACCACTTTTGGCTGTTCATGAATCTCTTTCATCATAAAATGCTCATAACCAGCCTTTTCCGCTGCTTCTGCATTCCAATCAATAGTCTTTAACTCTTTCTCGATTTCATCTCCATCCAGATTGTAAAAAGTAATCTCACCTTTTCTTACACGAGCCATTTCCATATTCCCGATGTAATACACATTTCTTGTGTATTTTAAAATAGCTGGTACATCAGAAGCAATGTAAGACTCTCCATTTTCAATACCCAGAATCATTGGACTGTCTTTTCTCGCAACATATATTTCTTCTGGATAATCATTGAACATCACTGCTAAAGCATATGAACCACGAATACGCACCATAGCATGGTTAATTGCGTCTACCGGTGTTCCTTCATACTTTTTGTAATAATAATCAATGATCTTCACTGCTACTTCTGTATCTGTATCAGAATAAAAAGTGTATCCTTTTCTTACGAGTTTTTCTTTTAATTCTTGATAATTTTCAATAATACCATTATGTACTGCCACAATGTTTCCATCATCGCTTCTATGTGGATGTGCATTATTTTCTGATGGTTCTCCATGTGTTGCCCATCTGGTATGTCCAATTCCACATGAACCAATTACTGCCTTGCCGTCGTTTGTTTTCTCAGCAAGAATTTTAAGGCGACCTTTTGCCTTTACAATATCTACTTGCTTCTCTCCATCACGAACAGCTATTCCTGCTGAATCATATCCACGATACTCTAACTTGGACAGCCCATCTAATAAAATAGGTGCTGCCTGTTCTCTTCCTGTAAATCCAACAATTCCACACATAATTATTTACTCCTCTTTTTTTGCTTATCTTGCTGCTTCTTTCTTATTAATTATAGAAACAACATCGTCAACGTAGTTCTTACATATTTCCTCTGTCTCCGCTTCTACCATTACACGAATCAAAGGTTCTGTACCTGATTCTCTAACAAGAATACGACCAGTATCACCTAAAGCATCAGCAACTTTCTGGACAGCTTCCTGGACATCTTTGTCAGCCTGTGCAACCGCTTTATCCTTGACTTTGACATTTACAAGGACCTGTGGATAGATATGTAAATCCTCTGTAAGCTGACTCATTTTCTTTTTCTTTGCCATCATAACTTCCATCATTTTAAGGCTGGTAAGAATACCATCCCCTGTTGAAGCATATTTTGAAAAAATAATATGACCCGACTGCTCCCCTCCAAGTCGGCAACCATTTTTCTGCATATACTCATAAACATATTTATCACCAACAGCCGTTTTGGCATAACCAATTCCAAGCTCATCAAAGGCTTTATAAAGTCCAAAATTTGACATTACCGTTGTAACAACAGTATTTGTAATCAATTTCTCACGTTCTTTCATGTATCTTCCGTAAACATAAAGAATTGCATCTCCATCTACTACATTTCCTTTTTCATCTACGCAAAGACAACGATCTGCATCTCCATCATAAGCAAAACCAACATCCAGTCCTTTCTCGACTACAAATTTCTGCAATCCCTCAATATGAGTGGAACCGGCATCTGTATTAATATTGGTGCCATTTGGATCTGCATTGATTACGTATGTTTTTGCTCCCAATGCATCGAATACTGCTTTGGCAATATTCCATGAACTACCATTGGCACAATCAAGTCCCACTTTCATACCCTTAAATGAATAAACACCCAGGGAAATCAGATAACCCACATATCTGTTTCTTCCAGAAACATAATCTACTGTACATCCAATTCTGTCCCGATGAGCGTAAGGAATCTCTGCATAATCTTTGCCAAATACATTCAAATTACCATCAAGGTATGCTTCTACCAATGAAATTGTATCTTCATCCATTTTTTCTCCATTACCATTGATTAACTTAATTCCATTATCATAGTATGGATTATGACTTGCTGAAATCATAATACCGCAATCAAATTCATCAACTCGTGCAACATAGGCAACAGATGGCGTAGTCGTCACATGAAGAAGATAAGCATCCGCTCCTGATGCTACCAGGCCTCCAACTAAAGAATATTCAAACATATAGCTTGAACGACGAGTATCTTTTCCAATTACAATACGAGCCGGGGTATCATCACCCGATTGATGCTTTAATTCTCCATAATACCAGCCTAAAAAACGTCCGATTTTATATGCATGATCTGCTGTTAAATTCTTGTTAGCTTCTCCTCGGAAACCATCTGTTCCAAAATATTTTCCCATTTTATTTTAATTCCTTTTCTTTTTATAAAATACTTGTTATTGTACTTTCAACATGAATATTACGGTGCGGCAGAGCCGCCTGTCCGATCATCTTGCATCGGAATACTCACAGGTACGGACTATCTACCGTTTACTTCCCTTCAGTGCATTCTGTACATACTCTGTCGTCATAATCTTCTTAATCGTACCTTCTGCATCCAGTTGCTCTGTTTTCTTTATGGGGTGCACCCCCATTGTTTCCCCATAAACAACTTTTCTCCATAACGAGTGCCAATGATATTCATCCAAGTGTCACCAAAGATTTACTGAACAGCCTTTGCCAGATCATCGATATTCGAAGCATCCAACTCCTAGATATCCAACTGACCTAGATTTGCATGCTGGAATGCAAAAATAATCATGTTCACATCGGGGGCTGACCCTAAGATTTCTTCGATAAGCCCATACTTATTGAATTTTCAGCATTCTGGGCTTAAATTGACTCTAGCAGTTTTTTTTCATTTTTTTCAAAGCCACTAATGCTATTTTTATTCCTGCAATCATTCCAATGCAAATTATTATATATCTTAACCCTGTATAACGATACAATACTAAACCGAATAACGCAGCCATGATCGTTAATATCGCCATAAACAATACTGCCTTATCATTATATACTGATTTTTCTCCGGTCTCTTTAAGATGAACCTTTCTTGCGAATATAACCTGTGCACCTGCTAATACTATATAAGCTACCAGTGTAGTATATGCAGCTGCCATATAGCCAAATATATTTATACATATGTAGTTAAGTATAAGATTGATAATGGCTGCGATAATCGAAGAATACATGATATAATTAGTTTTTTTATGGTATATGAGTAAATTAGAATACATATTTGATACAGAAGTTAAAAACACTCCTGCTGCAATAGGTGGCATAATATAAACCGCCTCATAATATTCCTTAGTAGCTAATATTTTAACTATTTCTGGCGCTAGAAAAGTAAGCATAACAGCTATAATAGCATACGATCCCATTAAAGCTAATGTTAATTCTTTTATTCTATTTTCTTTTTTCTCTATATTCTGATATAAATATGGTATAAACGATGAATTAATTGCAGTCCAAACCAACAGTGAAATTGAGCTTACAGTATATAAAGTACTATATATTCCAACTGCATCATTTCCCACCATTTTGCTTATCATCATTCGATCTGAAACACTTAAAATCTGTGCTGCAAAAGCATAACCAATAAGGGGAGCACTTAGCTTCAAAGAGTATTTCCAATACTTTATATTTACTGTCGTTTTCCCTTTTGCATATAATCTAATCCACAAAATTGCTGAAATTGCTATAGATACTATGTTAGTTGCATACAATCGTCCCACTGCAATTTGATCTGAACCCATTTTATTTAAATTTAAAACAACTATCATAGACAATATTGTTGATGCTAAAGCTGACCCCATTGTCAATACACCAGCTAATTTATATTTATATTCATATCTTTGTCTTAATAGCCAAAAATCCTGCGCCGGTGCAAAGAAAAACACTACAAGCATTAAAATCATCAGAACAGAAGGTAACCCTGTAATCCTATTCCAAATATTAGGTGTGAGAAAATAAATACAACCTAGAACAAGGGCCATCATTGATGTTAATGTCAAAACAGACGATTGATATTGATCCCTTTCTCCCTCAAAGTCTTTCATTGCTGCCTGAAATCCACCTGATGTTAATGATAGTGTTGCAATTACATTCAATAATGAATACCAAGAATTATATAAATTAACCATTCCAATTTCACTTGTAGACATTATTCTCGTGAAAATTGGGACTGTAATCATTGATAATCCTCGTGAAAAAACAGACGCCATGGTATAAACCACTGCTGCTTTTACTTCCAAAGGAATACATTGTAGTTTTTTCTTTAGCATTTTGTTCTCCTCACTGCACTCTTTCTGTTTTAATTGGACGTACATGAATGCACAGATAGTTAATGTGCATCCACTGCATTCCTGTTTTCTGCTAGAATACCAGAATTTTGCATTTCCTAACAAGTCACTCTACCGTCACACACTTCGCAAGTATTGACCTTGTCCCTTACGCTTTATATCCATTTTCACAAATTACATTGACCACTTCATCAACATACTTCTGGCATGTATCTTGGTCAGGCGCTTCCACCATCACACAGACAACTGGCTCTGTTCCTGATTCACAAACCAGAATACAACCAGTATCTCCTAGTGCTTTTGTAACCTTAAACACTGCAAACAATTCATAATGCTAATATCTAAAATATTGTTCATAAAATATTACCATGATCATACTCCATTACTGACTGGGTATCCAAGCTCAAGGAATGTCCTTTATATACGATTGGCAGTGGATTTCTCCCTGTTATGTACCAGATATTGGCACTTTTTATGACTTCGACATATCTGAAATTCTGATCGGAAACATCTTTCTGTCCAATTTAAACATCTAAGAAGAAAACTCCAAAAGGGGAAAAGCATAGGGAGAAACACCCAACATTAAGAGTACTTCGTAGCACAGTTTCTGGACTTTCACAAGAATCATCCGCTTCCAGTTCCTTCCCTCAATCCCCTCTCCCTAATCTGCCGTTTGTACAAATAGCAACTCCTGGATGTTTCATATTTAAAACTTTTATAACATCATTTATATTCTAACACTATCTCACTTACACTTATTCAAAAAATCATTAAATCGTTCTATATATTTATCAGGCGTAAATAATTCATTTGCAGTTCTCAATGCATTATTTTTTATTTCTTCGATTTGCTCTCTTGGCAGATTAATAATACTAAGTAATGTGGTTTCTAATGTATTCAAGTCATTATCTCTAACAAGGAATCCATTATACTTATCTTTTATAAATAGATCCGTGCCTCCTACAGATGTACAAATACTAGGAACCCCTAACATCATTGCCTCGCAAAACTTTGTCGAAACTCCTGCTTTCGCATATCTTTTATTCATCCGTAATAAAACTGATAAATCTGCCTTTTCAACTATACTTAGCGTTTTATCATGTGACAATCTTCCATGGCAGTAAATTCCATATCTTTCTAATTCAATGTTCCCTACTAACTTCTGAACTTGTATTTTATCAGGGCCAATTATATCAATAATAACCCGTACTTCGTCAGCATTTAATCGAATTATCGCTTGTAATAAAGTATCAATATAATCCTTTGAAGCCAATGCACCTGCATAAACTATTTTCAGCACTTTCCTATTATCTGAATTTTCTCTTATTAGCTTTTTCTTTTTATCAGCTTCCGGAAAAATTGGCGGTAATAAAATAGTATTACAATTTTGTTCTAAGTAATGTTGATACAAATATTTACTTATTGCTATAACATTACCAACTTTTTTATCAATATATTTTTTTTGTAAATCTTTCTCTGTGTTAATAACTCTCGAAATGATTCCCCTATAATCTTTAGGATTTCTCCATTCTGTAGTTTCTATTACCAACTTAAATCCTTCTTTTTTAGAAAGCTTTAACATTTTTAAAATATATAATATCGAATTTGGTTCGTATAATATGACCACATCAGGTTTTATTTTGTCAATATATTTTTGTGTTTGCTCAAAATAAAATTTTCCAAATACTTGATCCAAATTCCAATAAGCACCTCTTATCTTTCCTCGTCCCGGATAAGGATCCATGTATTGATATGTCAACTCATCCACTTCTTTCATTCTTTTTTCATCAGAAGCCAACTCACATAATACATGAACTTCATGTCCAAAAGTTTTCATAAATATGCCTCTATTTCTGACATGAATTGATGATGCCGTGTCTGGATATCCGACATTTCCAATATATACTATTATCATGAATTGCCACCCTCCCTTTACTAATTGTTTCTCTTGATAAAATTTACAATGCACATAAAAGCTTTAATTTAATCTTCTAATAATTTTTCCCATTCCTTCGCTATTTTTTTTACATTTAGTTGTTCTCTTAACTTACTTGCTTGTTTTCCCAGTCTTTTTGCTTTTTCTGGATTTTTTAGTAATCCTATTATTTCATCAGCAAATTTTCTGTCATCGCCAACAGGTGTAAGTATGCCATTAATGTTATTTTTTATAACCATTCTAGCACCACCTATTGGACAATCTGTACATACCGCAGGAAGTCCTATTGCCATAGCTTCTAACATTGAATTAGACATTCCCTCATAATCTGATGATGATACAAAAACACTAGCATTTACTATATACTTTTGAACATTTGCTTTTTGTCCCATAAATTTTACATTATCAGAAATTTTTAGTTCTTTAGCATATTTTTCTAATTCCGCTTGCTGTTCTCCCTTACCATATATTTCTAAAATATATTCTGGAAATACATCAAAAACTCTTTTCATTGCCCTAAGTAGCATGAATAAATTTTTTTGTTGACTTAATCTATTTACAGCTACAATTCTTTTTTCTCTTACTTCATCATATGGATTCGGAATTGATGACGTAATAGGATTTGCAATTACTTTTGATTTTTTCTCTAAACTCTTACCAAAAAACTGTTTTGCATCTTCAGTTTGGAAAACCACTCTATATGCTTTTTTATAACTATATTTTACATAAATCTTCTCATACCAATTGTAAAAAAATTGTGGAGCATTTCTTTCCGATAAAATAAATTTATATTTATTTAATAAATTTCCTAATATCAAATATTGATATCCTAAACCTAACGAAATCACATAATCTGGTTCTTGATTTTTCAATATTCTTTTTAATTCTTTTATTCTCAAAAATATTACACTTTTCCCTGTGTTCTCGGGTAAATAATCAACTTTTATTTTCGGATTAATCTCATAATTGTTGTTTACCTTTGAAAATACAATAAAAAACACTTCATAACCACTTTCACAAAAATAATCAGCTAGGGCAACTGTAACTCTTTCAGCACCGCCTCCACCTAGACTACCTATTAAAAATGTTATCTTTTTCATTAATCTATAATTTTCCATAATATTTTTCTCTTAACGCTTTTCCAATAAGTATCATTACAATAACGCCATTATATCCCAACTCAATTTGATAATATGTAGAAACTCCCATATACGCTAGTAATACAAAGAATCCGACAAATTTTGCTGCTTTAATCACTATCATATTTTGCCCATTGTAAATTTTGCTGTTTTTTAAAATGGATGCATATACACATAACCATACGATCACTGGAAAAATCCCATAATGGAACATGACAAACATAAACTGATTATCGAAATAGGTATAATGCGCATTTCCCAGATATCTATAAGAAGCATTTATACCCAATCCAAAGATCAAATCTTCCCATGAATGCTGCGCAAAAAAGATTACGTATTGTCCACTTCTGGTATCTTCCAATCCTCTATTGAATAAATTTCCTGTAATCTCTGGAAAAACATAAGAAACTCCCAATACTGCAATAATAATCAGCAAAAATCCCATTAAAATCTTAACATATCTATTCCTATTACCCAAAACAGCAACAAATATAAATAATAGTATTAATGTCTGCAATACCCAACCTCTTGACTGTGTAATAAACGCAGCGGCAATAATAAACAATAAATTACAGTATATTATTTTCCTTTTATTTTTTTGGGGGAACTCTATAAAGGTCATAATACAAGCAGATGTAAACCAACATGAAAATATTCCTTTATATGACGCATTCATGGGCCAATTTATTCCATAATTAGACCAAAAAGAAAAAACAGCAATATAAAAACAACAACAAAAGAGTAAATTTATACGTAATAATTCATCCTTCAATATATTCCATATATTATCATCAAAGCCAAGCAGTGCTGACACTGGCAACAAAATTACAGATGTAGAAATTGCTTCAAAAAAAACAGATTGAATAGGTGCTTTATCTAATGACAATATAGTCCAAATCAAATAATAAAAAATCAAGCTTATAAGCAAAATTCTTATTCCTACATGGATTTTTTTTATGTAATGTATACTACATCTAAATATCAACACAAAAAGAATAATACTTGAAAAATTCAAAAAGAAAGTTCCCCATCTTCCCTTACTAACAAACGTATATGTATCATATATCGGCTCCCATTCACCAAACATATTTCTTAATATACACCCTAAAACCACACATATCAAATATGCCTTAAATAACAATTCATTTATTGTATATTTTGTTCTCATATTAAAATCACCCTTTGGATTTTTCTTGCAAAATCTTTATATGATCTTCTAATTCTTTGTTTTTAAATCTTTCAGAAATGCGTTTACCAGGTACTCCTACATATACGCCATAAGGATGAGTACTTTTAGTTAACACGGTTCCCGCTCCTACAACGCACCCCTCAGCCACAGTTACTCCCTTAAGAATTGTTACATTAGCCCCTATCCAAACATCCTTTTCAATAATTACATCCTGATCGTCATCTTCATCTTTTTCATCATCTGTAACATCAAACATATACTTTCCTATCACATCTATTTTGTGATCGCCTGTGATGATACTAAGCCTTGGGCCAATTATTACTTTCTCTTTAATGATAATATTTGCTCGTGTTGTCCACAACAATGCATGAGGGCCAATCGCAACATCATCTCCTATACTAATGTTGCCAATTCCCTTAATATCACTTTTTTCGGCAATATGTACATTTTTACCACAGTTTCCAAAAGAAGATTTAATTACACTTTCTCGAAAAATCTTATAAAATACCTTACGCACAAATTCTTCTGATCTATATACGAAGCTTCCTATTTTTTTTATTGATTTCAGCCCCCCCCATTTTATATAGATTTCTTCTGTAATAGCTTGTCACTTCTCAATCTCTCCACTTCCGTATAAACTCTTTCAAGTTTATCAATATTGTGCTGTAGAGAATATGATTTTCTTATAACATCAACACTTTCCCGTCCAGCTTTTAATCTCTTTTCATCATCTGTAAGATACTCAATAATTGCACAAGCCATGCTTTTACTGTCACCTGGTTTATACAAATATCCGTTAATTCCTTGCCTTACAATTTTAGGAATACCTCCAACATCTGTACTCACAATTGGAAGGCCACACCCCATAGCGTCCAATATTGCCATAGGCATGCCCTCATTATACGAAGGGAGAAGAAAAACGTCTGCCTCTCTCAAATATTGCTTTTTTTGCTCATTTCGGACCCATCCTGGAAATTCCACATTATCTTTATATTTCGCACTGAGTTTCTGTTTAACTTTTTCGATTTCACCACTTCCACCAAGAATAAACCGAGCATCCGGTATTTTTCTGCACACTTGGTCTACAATAGCTGGAATATCAAAGCACCCTTTTCTTTCACATATAAAACCCAAAAAAAGAATCAATTTATTATTCGGTTTTGTGATTTTTTCTTTGATCAAATCTTCTTGTAAAACACCATAATTTTCAACAACTCTTATTGTCTGTTCTGGCACAATCTCAGCAAGATTCTTTTTCCATTCTTCTGACAGTGCGATGGTTCTGATGCATTTATTGTATATTTTTTCTATGTTTTTCTTCTTTCTCTTAGATTTTCTTCGATAGAACTCATTAAAATCTGCACCGTGAACATGATTGATAACTGGAATTTTAGCAAGAGAGGACATCTCAATTATTAAAGCCTTTCTATAAAAACTTCTTCCAAAAGATGTATGAATATGGACTAAATCTGGTTTCCAAAACAAAGCTGTATAAATAAATTTAAAATATGCTCTCATTGCTTTAGAGACTTTTCGAATTATATTTCCATCACAATAAGTTTCTATAAATCGTACATTGTAATTTTCTGTCAATTGAGAGTTTGGGTACCCATTGACTACAGAGGTAATTCCGCCCTTTGCAGAAAAACTAGGCACTATCATACATACTTTCTTTTTCATTTTTCACCTTTATCTCTAAACAAGTACCATAAAAACTTGCTATTTGTTACAAAATATCTCTTAAATAATCTTCGTGGTTCTTTCATAAAACGATAAAACCATTCAAGTCCATGATCTTGCATCCACTGCGGTGCTCTTGGGATAACTCCAGAGATTACATTAAACGCACCTCCAACTGCCACCCATACCGCATTAGACCGACTTGATAATTTATTGCAAAAAATTTCCTGTCTTGGTGCTCCCAATGCAATCCAAACGAAATCCGCTTGCGATTCACTGATTCTTTCGAGTAATTCGTCCTCTTCTTTCACAGTGAGTGATCTAAATACAGATGGTTCAACACCTACGATTTTCAAATTTGGATATGATTTCTTTACTGCAGAAATGAAACTATCTAGATTTTCCTGTGTCGTACCATAGAAATAGTGTCTTACTTCTGTGTTTTCTGTCCTTTTTAATACTTCCTCAAGAAAATCCGGACCTGTTACTCTTCCCATAGAGCTTTTTCCTCGTTTTTTTCCAACCACCGATAATGGTTTTCCATCTGGAAGCGTCATAAAAGAGTTATTCTGAACTTCTCTGTAATTACTATTTTCATGGGCTGTAACCGTCGTATGTACATTTGCTGCACATATATAGTGTCCTCTCGCCTCTTCAAAGTTGTCGAATAAATACTTTTGAGCTGAATTGAAATCCACCACAGATATATCCACACCAATTATCTTTATTCGTTCCATTTTTTGCATTTTAAAACTTTCTCCAAACCATCTTATCTACTACACCTGTATAACTCTGGATGATCTTTACCACTTTTGAACTTACATTTTCTTCTACATAATCAGGCACCGGGATACCATAATCTTCATCCAGATTCATCTGAACTGCTGTATCAACCGCCTGTAAAAGACTCCTATCATCAATACCTGCAAGCACAAAGCAAGCTTTATCCAATGCTTCTGGACGTTCCGTTGATGTTCTGATACAAACTGCCGGAAACGGATGTCCTACACTGGTGAAGAAACTACTCTCTTCTGGAAGTGTACCGCTATCGCTTACAACACAGAACGCATTCATCTGCAAGCAGTTATAATCATGAAACCCCAGAGGCTCGTGCTGGATGACGCGCTTATCCAATTCGAACCCACTCTGCTCCAAACGCTTACGGCTACGCGGATGGCAAGAGTAAAGAATAGGCATATCATATTTTTCCGCCATCTTATTGATAGCTGTAAACAGTGACGTAAAGTTTTTTTCTGTATCAATATTCTCCTCGCGGTGAGCAGACAACAGTATATATTTGCCCTTTTCCAAACTTAATCGCCGATGAATATCCGATGTCTCAATCTTCTCCAGATTTTGGTGCAGAACTTCCGCCATCGGAGAACCTGTCACAAAAGTACGTTCTTTAGGAAGGCCTGTGTCTGCTAGGTAACGACGAGCATGCTCAGAATATGCCATATTGACATCAGAAATAATGTCTACAATGCGCCGATTGGTTTCTTCTGGCAGACACTCGTCCTTGCAACGGTTACCTGCTTCCATATGGAAAATCGGAATATGCAAACGCTTTGCGCCAACAACAGACAAGCAACTGTTGGTATCACCCAGTACCAGAATTGCATCCGGCTGAATTTCTGCCATCAGTTTGTAACTTTCAGCGATGATGTTGCCCATAGTTTCACCAAGATCCGCACCAACCGCATTCATATATACTTCTGGGTCAGCCAATTGTAAATCATGGAAGAATACACCATTTAGGTTATAATCATAATTCTGACCAGTATGAGCCAAAATCACATCAAAGTATTTACGAGTTTTGTTGATAACAGCTGCCAAGCGAATAATCTCAGGACGAGTACCAACAATAATCAATAATTTTAGTTTTCCATTATTCTTAAATGATACATTACTATAATCAGCCATTTTTTTTCTCCTCTCCCACTATCTCAAAAAATGTGTCCGGATGACTCGGATTAAAGATTTCATTACAGGTCATAACAGTCACCAAATTCTCTGTGTCAGACAAATTGATAATATTGTGTGTCCACCCGGGAATCATGTGAACCGCTTCCATCTTATCACCAGATACTTCAAACTCCACGAACTCACCTGTATTGATGTTTCGCTCCTGAATAAGTCCATGTCCAGCTACAACAATAAACAGTTCCCATTTCGAATTATGCCAATGCTGCCCCTTGGTGATACCAGGTCGGCTGATGTTGACACTTACCTGTCCGCAATCCTCTGTGTGAACCAGTTCGGTAAAAGAACCTCTGTTATCTACGTTCATCTTCAGCGTATATTTGAACTTGTCAGCTGGAAGGTATGTTAAATATAAGGAATACAGTTTCTTTGTAAAAGAGCCATCCGGCATCTTAGGCATCATAAGTGTAGTAGGTTGCTGTTTGAATTTTTGCAATAAATCAACGATTTCGCCCAGCGTGACCTTATGCGTAGCAGGTACACAACAATAGCGACCATCCTCTTTCAATACAGTTTCAACACCATTGAACTCACAGTGTTTCTCTTTATTTTCCAGCAAATCAAACATACCTTCTACAAGGTCATCAATATAAAGCAATTCAAGTTCTGTGCTACGATCATTGACAGTGAACGGCTCATCATTTGCGACCGCCCAGCAAAAGGTACTAACCGCACTATTGTACTTCGGACGGCTATGACCCATCAGGTTTGGAAAACGATAAACAGCAACCTTTGCTCCCGTTTCTTGTGCATAATCAAAGAACAGCTCCTCGCCAGCCTTTTTACTACGTCCATATTCGCTGTTTCCAAAACGTCCAGATAATGTAGCCTGAATGGAAGAAGACAGCATAATAGTTGCTTTGTTGTTGTGCTTTTTCAGGCAGTTCAACAGAGCGGAAGCAAATCCGAAATTTCCCTTCATAAAATCCTCAGGGTTTTCTGGACGATTCACACCTGCCAAATTAAAAACAAAATCTGACTTTTGGCAGTATTCATCCAACTCTTCTGCCGTTGAACCTAAATCATATTCATATATTTCCTCAATTGCTATTTCTGATCGGGTTTTATTTTTTCCGTCTCGAATATTTTTTAAATTATTACACAGGGCAGTTCCAACCATACCCTTGGCACCCGTTACAAGAACATTCATATTCTCACCTCTTTATTTTATCGGGTAGTGTCAAATACTACCTATTTTTATTGTTCTAAAAGCCTATAAAACCTTGATTTATTGAAGATTTGCAAATAAAAAGAGCATTGACCTCCCTTTTTGAAGTATAATGAATTCACCACAAACCATTATCATCAAAGGAGACAATGCTCATGTCCATTATACTTTATTTACTTCACTTAATTCAATACCAATATCAACAAATTTGCTGGCTTTTAAATTTTATCTGCAAATATATTCCTCTCAGGCAGTGGGCTTTCGATGATTCCCATTCCCCAAGATATCAGAAGTTTAAGGTTGACCAGCTCCCTGTTATCAAAACATTTATCAAACAGGACTGGCACTTCCTTCTCGAATACTATCAATGGAAATACGGAAAAACCCTCAGACCAGTCCAGCGCCGCAATGGTAAATCCATCCCAGAAGATGTCATCTGTCCAGTGTGCGGTGCCCCGCACCACTTCATATACGATAACAATGGTGGCAACGGCCAGTATCAGTGCAAAGTCTGCGGTCAGACTTTTTCTTCTGGTGAATACACGACAACTCCGCTCAGACTGATGTGCCCTCATTGTGGTCACGCCCTGGTCCCTAAGAAAGACCGGAAGTTCTTCAGCATCCATAAATGTGTGAATCCCAAATGCTCCTACTACCTTCACAATCTGGCAAAAGTTGATTCCAAAGATCTTTCGGAAGACTATGGCAAAAATAAATACAAGCTGCACTATATTTACCGTGAATTCACTGTGGATTTCTTTGCCATGGACTTAAACTCCCTGCCAAAGAACGCATCCTCCCTCAGATTTTCCAGACATAACGCTCACGTCATGTCTCTCTGTCTCACCCTGCACGTCAATCTGGGGCTTTCATTGAGAAAAACATCCCAGGCACTCAAAGACCTTTATAACATCACTATCTCACACCAGCAGATCGCTAACTATTGCAAAACCGCCGCTATCTGCATCAAGCCTTTTGTTGATAATTACGACTATAAGTCCGGCAGTGTCTTTACTGCAGACGAAACCTATATCAAAGTCCGCGGTGTCAAAGCTTATATCTGGTTCATCATGGATGCCGCAAGCCGTTCCATTATCGGTTATCAGGTGTCTGACAACCGCAGCGTTGGCCCATGCATCCTTGCAATGCGCATGGCTTTCCGTCACCTTGCAAAGCTGCCGGAAAACTTTAAATTCATCGCTGACGGCTACAGTGCCTATCCTCTGACTGCAATGGAGTTTGTCAAAAAAATTCAAAGATAACTTTCAATTCGACATTACACAGGTGATCGGCTTAAACAACAAGGATGAAGTCTCCAAAGAGTTCCGTCCTTATAAACAGATGATCGAGCGGTTGAACCGCACTTACAAGGCTTCCTATCGTCCTACAAATGGCTTTGACAACTACGATGGAGCCAGTTATGATCTGGCACTGTGGATCGCCTACTACAACTTTCTTCGCCCTCATAAACACAACCAGTATCAAGTACTCAACAAAGTTGATATGCTAAACAGTGCTGATAACATGCCGGGTAAATGGCAGCTTCTTATCCTTCTTGGTCAAAAAACTATTCAGGAACTTCAGGCTGAAAGTTCTGACTGTTCTTAGATTCTGAGCCTGAGGTAGGAAAACAGCCACCGGAAGCAACGCTTCCGGCTTGCCCTTGATGGCACAGTTTTTCATAGGTCATTTGACACTATCTTTTATCGCAGTGCAATTCGGGATATCTGCATCATCTGGAACAACTACGTCGTTGCTAATTGTCACATTACTGCCGATTCGAACACGCTTTCCAACCTTGGCATATGTACGCACCACTGAATTGGTGTAAATCAAATCAAAATCATCTACAGAACAGTCGTGGTGGATTTCAACCCCTGGATTCAGCAGTACACCGTTACCTACTACAGAGCCATTTTGAACAGTTACATGATTCAGAAAAACGCAACCCCATCCGATTTTTGCATATGGACTTATATATGTGCTAGGATGAACCAGATTCGGAAACTCATATCCGATTTTTACTGCTATATTATAAATACTCTCTCGGACACGATTATTCCCGATCGTGACAATCAGTTTTTTATATTCTCCAAAAAGTGTCTGTAAATCCGAAGTATTTCCAATCACTTCTACTCCACATATTTCAGTGCCCATTCCAAATCCATCATCTACAAAAGCACAGTCATAATTCAAAACCGCTGTTTCAGATACAACACGACCAAATCCACCTGCACCCACTAACAGCAGTTTTTCTTTACACATTTGGAATGCCTTTCAGTTCATTCTGAACATACTCGGTGGTCATAATCTTTTTCACAGTTCCTTCCACATCCAGACGATTCGTATTATGGCTTGTGTAAGACTCATCTGCCATAGTATGTACTTCTCCCCTGACCACAAACTTATCGTAGTTTAAATCGCGGTTGTCAGCAGCCACGCGGAAATAGTGACCCATATCCTCGCTGCGCAGACGCTCCTCACGAGTCATCAGAGTCTCAAACAACTTTTCTCCATGACGAGTGCCTATGATATTCGTACCAGTGTCACCAAAAAGCTGCTGAACAGCCTTTGCCAGATCACCGATCGTAGAAGCATCAGACTTCTGGATGAACAAATCACCAGGATTTGCATGCTGGAAAGCAAACATAACCAAATCAACAGCTTCATCCAAATTCATCAGGAAACGTGTCATACTAGGATCAGTAATAGTAATCGGATTGCCTGCTTTAATCTGATCAATAAACAGAGGAATCACGCTTCCACGGCTACACATAACGTTACCATAGCGAGTACAGCAGATGGTGGTACCACCACGTTCCGCAGCTACACGGGCGTTGGCGTAAATAACGTGTTCCATCATAGCTTTAGAAATACCCATGGCATTGATTGGGTAAGCTGCCTTATCAGTAGACAAGCAAACGACACGCTTGACACCTGCGTCGATAGCAGCGTGAAGCACATTATCGGTACCGATAATGTTGGTCTGGACAGCCTGCATAGGGAAGAATTCACAGGAAGGTACCTGCTTCAGAGCTGCAGCATGGAAGATATAATCAACACCAGGCATAGCATCACGGATGGACTGAGGATTACGGACATCTCCGATGTAGAATTTCACCTTTTTAGCTGCTTCTGGATGTTTAGCCTGAAGCTCATGGCGCATATCATCCTGCTTCTTCTCGTCTCGGGAGAAAATACGAATTTCCTTCAAATCAGAGTCCAAGAAATGCTTCAAAACCGTAGAACCAAAAGAACCAGTACCACCAGTGATCATAAGAGTTGCGTTATCAAATGTAGACATATTTTTTTCTCCTTTTTTATTAATCATTTGTGTTAATCTCGCTGAAAAATATCACGTGTATAAACCTTTTCCTTAACATCATCCAAGCATTTGTCATAGCGATTCGCAATGATTGCCTGACTTTGTTTCTTAAACTGATCCAAGTCATTAACAACCCGGCTACCAAAGAATGTATCCCCGTCCTTCAAGGTCGGCTCATAGATGATGACAGTTGCGCCTTTAGCTTTAATACGCTTCATGACACCCTGAATAGAACTCTGACGGAAGTTATCACTGTTGCTCTTCATGGTCAGTCTGTATACGCCAACCACAACTTCCTTCTCCTTGTTTTCATCCCAGCTATCATTTGCTTCGTAAGCACCAGCAATCTCCAGAACACGATCAGCAATGAAGTCTTTTCTTGTTCTATTGCTCTCAACAATAGCTTCAATCAGGTTTTCCGGCACATCTGCATAGTTAGCCAGCAGCTGCTTGGTATCCTTCGGCAGGCAGTATCCGCCATAGCCAAAACTAGGATTGTTATAATGAGTGCCTATACGCGGATCGAGACAAACGCCGTTAATGATCTGCTGAGTATCCAATCCCTTCATCTCAGCGTAGGTGTCCAACTCATTGAAATAGCTAACACGCAGAGCCAGATAGGTGTTGGCGAACAGCTTGACAGCCTCAGCCTCTGTGAATCCCATAAACAAGGTATCGATATTCTCCTTGATAGCACCTTCCTGCAGGAGTTCCGCAAAAGTGTGTGCCGCCTTTACCAGACGAGCATTATCTACATCGGTACCGACAATGTACGAGAAGGGTAAAGGTTGTCATACAATGCCTTGCTCTCACGCAGGAACTCCGGGCTGAAGATGATATTGTCGCAGTGGAATTTTTCACGCACAGAAGCCGTATAACCAACCGGAATCGTCGACTTGATAACCATAATGGCTTCCGGGTTGTACTCGATAACCAACTTTATCACAGCTTCCACCGCACTGGTGTCAAAGAAATTCTTCTTGCTATCGTAATTCGTAGGTGCAGCAATAACCACAAAATCTGCATCACTATATGCTTCCCTAGCATCCAAAGTTGCAGTCAGATCCAGCTCTTTTTCTGCCAGATATTTTTCGATATATTCATCCTGAATCGGTGACTTTTTATTATTGATAAGTTCAACTTTCTCAGGGATGATATCCACAGCAGTCACCTTGTGGTGCTGAGATATCAGCGTAGCAATGGAAAGGCCAACATATCCCGTTCCGGCAACAGCAATCTTTAAATCTTTAAACTCTCTCATTTCTCTGTCCCTCTAATTCTCTTATTTATAAAATTCAGCGTACCACTCAGCGAAGTTCCGCAGACCAGTCCGCAGACTTGTACTCGGTTTATATCCAAAGTCCCGTTCCAGTGCGCTTGTATCTGCATAGGTCACAGGTACATCCCCCGGCTGCATCGGAACCAGCTCCTTGTGAGCCTCAAAATCATAATCTTCCGGCAACACTTTCGCTCTTACTAACTCCTCACTCAGAATCTGCACGAAGTCCAGCAGGTTCTCCGGATTCTGATTGCCGATGTTGTAAACGGCATACGGTGGAATCGGCAGGCCATCCTCGCCATTCTTCTTGTCCGGTGCCTTCTTCATCACACGGACAACGCCCTCAACAATATCATCCACATAAGTAAAATCACGCTTGCAGTTGCCGTAGTTAAAGATCTTGATGGTCTCACCCTTCACCAGCTTGTTGGTGAAACCGAAGTAAGCCATGTCAGGACGGCCTGCCGGACCATACACTGTGAAGAAGCGCAGACCAGTGGACGGGATGTTATACAACTTAGAATAAGCATGAGCCATCAGTTCATTGGACTTCTTAGTTGCAGCATACAAAGATACCGGGTTATCAACCTTATCATCTGTGCTGTACGGAACCTTTTTGTTGGAACCGTAGACAGAGGAAGAAGAAGCATAAACCAAATGCTCTAGACTCTCGCAATGGCGGCAGGCTTCAAGGATATTGAAAAAGCCGACCAAGTTAGATTCCACATAGGCATCCGGGTTGGTGATGGAGTAACGCACACCAGCCTGTGCCGCAAGGTTGACGACCACAGACGGCTTGTACTTCTCGAACAGCTCGGTGATCAGTGCCTTGTCAGCGATATTGCCTTTGATAAAAGTGAATGTGGGATACTTTGCCAGCTCGTTCAGGCGGAACTCTTTCAGTTCTACATCATAGTAGGCGTTCATGTTGTCGATGCCAATGACCGTAGCAGAAGGTGCTTCCTGATAGATCCGTTTCACAAGATTGGAACCTATAAAGCCAGCCGCACCTGTGACTAGAATTGTTTTATTCTCTAAATTAACTATACTCATTGCATTTGTCTCCTTATTTTTTTGAAGCCTATATTTTAAGTGTCACTACCTCTGTTTAGATGAAGCACTTCCAATGTATTGTTCATAAACCAGAGTGCTCCATACAAACGCAGGTAGTGATACTGAAAGTTCTTATGATAATTTCATCTGCTGTTGCTAAAAACAGTTTCTGAGATAAAAACTGCTCTCGCAGCTCCAACCGCAGTTCAGAAAGCGTTGTAAATACGCAATGTCATTAACTTATAAGCAGAAGATATTTATTCTAAAAGAATTAGATATCTCTCCTATACAGCTTCACTGTTTCTTTCACAACATCATCCCAGTTATATTTTCTGCATATATAATCAGCCGCCTGTTCTTTTAACCGCTTAACTGTCTCCGGCTGTTCACAGACTTCCTGCAGTTTTTTCTTCAAATCACTGACATCTGATTTTTTAAAGATTATTGCCTTATCTTCTACCACTTCCGTACATTCCGTTATATCGGAAACCAGACAGCAGTTGCCGTAACTCATGGCTTCCAAAAGACTTAAGGGCATGCCTTCCAGATCAGAAGGCAATGTATATATGTAAGCATTGCTGTACAGTTCATCCAATAGCTTTCCCTGTACAAATCCTGTAAAGATAATTCTGTCATCACCTTTGGCCAGATTCTTTAGTTCAGCTGCGAAATCATCTGTATCACTGGAACCGCCCGCGATGACCAGCTTTTTATCCGTCTTGACATTCTTGAAGGCCTCAACCAGATATCGAATGCCCTTTTCTGGCACCAAACGACCGAGGAACAATATGTAGGAATCCTTTGTTAGACCAAATTTTTCTGTTATCAATTTTGCTTCTTTAATCTCTGGTCGATTCACACCGTTTGGAATAAAGTGAGTCTCCCTACCATAGGTATCTTTAAAGTAGTCCTGAACACCTTTGCTTAGTACGATAATTTCATCCGCATACTTTACGGCATTCTTTTCACCCTGGCGGATGAATTTTGACCCAAAACCGGATTTCCATTTCTCTCTGGACCAGTCCAGGCCATGAATGGTAACTCTTTTGCCAAACAATTTAGGTATCCAGGAAAAGAATGCCGGTTCCTCTGCATGAATATGGACAACATCATATTTGCCCAGTGCACTGTACAAAGCTGCAAAGAAAGAAGAACTTACTGCTGCCAGACCTTTTTTCTCAATTGTCAGAACAGATTTTTGACGGATACCCGGATATTCTGTTTTCTCATTACTGTCAAATTCTGCACCGCTGACATGGTGGCCTGAACGGTTGTAACAGGTAATTTGATACCCTCTCTGTGCCATTCTGGTACAGAGCTCTTTGACAACGATTTCCACTCCGCCCTCTCTGGTGAGCCTTTTCTGGCCAAACATGGCAACTGTAAGTCTCTTTTTCATACTTTCTCCAACTGTTTTCATATGCTTCCTACATCGATCCATCTTTTCTCAGAACCACCATCACTGTCTTAAGCAGTATCTTGATGTCCATCGCGATATCCCAGTTCTCAATGTATTCCTTGTCCAGTCTCACCACTTCTTCGAAGTCTGTGATATCGCTTCGGCCGCTGACCTGCCACAGTCCGGTGATGCCCGGTTTGATAGCCAGTCTTGCATAATGATGCAACTCATACAGGTTGGTTTCTGAGATCAGTGGTGGTCTTGTGCCGACGATGGACATATCTCCTTTTAGCACATTGAAGAACTGTGGAAATTCATCTAAGCTTGTCCTTCGGATGAAATCTCCGATGCCGGTTTTGTGGCTGCCGTCCGGTAAAACTTTGTTGCCGATGACTCTTGGATCGAAGTCCATTTTGAACATCTTGCCGTCACCCAGCTTATTGTCCTTCATCAGCTCGGCTTTGCGGGCTTCCGCATCCACATACATACTTCGGAATTTGTACATCTTGAACTTCTTGCCGTTCTTGCCCACACGCTCCTGTGCGAAGAAGATCGGTCCTGGAGAACTGATATAGATGGCCGGTGCCACGAAGATGAAGATAATGCCTGTCAGAAGACATCCCACCACACTGTCTTAAGCAGTATCTTGATGTCCATCGCGATATCCCAGTTCTCAATGTATTCCTTGTCCAGTCTCACCACTTCTTCGAAGTCTGTGATATCGCTTCGGCCGCTGACCTGCCACAGTCCGGTGATGCCCGGTTTGATAGCCAGTCTTGCATAATGATGCAACTCATACAGGTTGGTTTCTGAGATCAGTGGTGGTCTTGTGCCGACGATGGACATATCTCCTTTTAGCACATTGAAGAACTGTGGAAATTCATCTAAGCTTGTCCTTCGGATGAAATCTCCGATGCCGGTTTTGTGGCTGCCGTCCGGTAAAACTTTGTTGCCGATGACTCTTGGATCGAAGTCCATTTTGAACATCTTGCCGTCACCCAGCTTATTGTCCTTCATCAGCTCGGCTTTGCGGGCTTCCGCATCCACATACATACTTCGGAATTTGTACATCTTGAACTTCTTGCCGTTCTTGCCCACACGCTCCTGTGCGAAGAAGATCGGTCCTGGAGAACTGATATAGATGGCCGGTGCCACGAAGATGAAGATAATGCCTGTCAGAAGACATCCCACCAGTCCGCCGGCGATATCCATCATACGCTTTGCCAGAAGCTGTCTTGCAGAAGCACAGTTGATACTTGTTGTAAGTACTGTATAGTTGCCGACTTTCTCCACAAACTGCTTTTTGCCCGGCAAATCAGATACCTTGGCCAGGTTCAGATGCACGGTCACTCCTGTCTCTGCCAATTGATTGATCAATTTCTGCGGATAAGCTACATGATCCGAAATCACGATTAGTACTTCATCCACCCACTGATGACAGATGTATGAGACAACATTGTCCTTGTTGGCCACAACTGTCACATCATGATAGCTTCTGCCCACCTGATCATCATCAATCACGGCAGCACCTGCCAGCTTATAGCGGGCATAATTGTGATCCTTCATATTGGCAATAACGTCTCCCACCATATCCCGGGATGTAACAATGAATAAGGTTTGCTTGACTCCGGTTTCCATCTGCCTGCGAAGTTCCCTTTTGTGAAGCTCTCTGGCACCATATGTAATAAATATATAAAGGATAAATGTGATCAGCAGAGATAATCTGGAATAGTTCTGCCCTTCTTTGATAATAAAAAGGTACACCACTGATAAGGCGCCAAGAATAGCCCCATGCTGAACGGTGATGACAAAGTCTCTATAATAGCCTTTCTTCAGCACACCTGAAAGGGTGCCGAAAAGGATCATCACTGTCAGATCCATGACTTCAAGAATCAAAGCCATATTCCGGTATAATGGATCCGCATAAGGATTCACATGACGTCCCAATATAAGAAATGAAAGCAGAAAAGCAATCTGCAGACAGACCATGTCCAATAGCAGAAAGTCAAAGTGCTTCATCCATCCGTCTGATTTTCTTTTGTACATACAATACTCCCTCTTAATCTTAATCTTGCCCACCTGCATATCTGACAATACCGAACTTCTGCTGTCACTGTATGCCGGCAGAATATACATCATCATCGATGAACTGTACAAAGGTGTTATCAGATAATTGGAATATAAAAAGCATCACTCCAAATCCAATAACACCTCCGAAATATTTTCCATTCTATTCTCGCATTCTTAATCCGGCCGCCCTGAAAAAGTTCCTCCTGAACACTTCCGGATCCTGCCGGTGAAGCTCTGTCATAATCATACGTACTCTGTATGTTTTTAACACTATTGTAACAGACAGATTCCATTTACATTATAGTGGATTTCTCGACAATGTCAATAGCATAGCCGCCCTTTGATGTATAAAAATAGACACGATGTTAACAAATGTTAACAAAAAAGCGAATGCAGCCTCTTTTATACTCGATACCGCATTCGCTTTCAATTTTTATACGTTTGTTTTTATGCCTCAGTCATTGCATTTCTGATGGCAGCAAGAAGCTCATCATAGGTCTCATAAGCCGGAATGTCCGGATAATCTGCCTTGATCTTGTCTGTGCTTCTGAACAGGAATCCCGCCTTACTGGCCTGGATCATACCAAGGTCATTGTAAGAATCACCGCTGGCAATTGTCTCAAAGCCGATGGACTGCAATGCTTTCACTGTGCTGAGCTTAGACTGCTCGGTACGCATCCTGAAGCCTGTGATCTCTCCGTTATCTGCCACTTCCAGCGTGTTGCAGAAAAGCGTCGGCCATCCCAGCTTCTCCATCAGCGGTGTGGCAAACTGTGTAAATGTATCGCTGATCAGAATGACCTGTGTGAAGCTTCTCAGCTCATCTAAGAATGCCTTCGCACCAGGCAGCGGATCGATCTTCGCAATCGTTTCCTGAATCTCCTTCAATCCAAGGCCGTGTTCCTTCAGGATTCCCAGACGCCAGTTCATCAGTTTATTATAATCCGGTTCATCACGGGTGGTTCTCTTCAGTTCAGGGATTCCGCTGGCCTCCGCAAATGCGATCCAGATCTCCGGTACCAGTACGCCTTCAACATCCAAACAGGTAATATACATAACAGATAACTCCTTCCATTCTGGTGGCCCATTCTCCAATTTCTCTATGAAATAGTACCACTTTACTACATTGAAATCATCTTATCATATTTTCTGGCACGATACAAGTTTTTTCTTGGCTGTATTTCATATCATCCAGAGATTTTGTCTTTTGTGACCGGCTCCTATTCCGGATTTTTAATTACTGCACTATTTGCTTTTATTTCTTACCGAAATGGAAAAATCCCTTTTTCTCATATGGTTCGCTTGTATAGCTGATCAGTTCATATCCAATATCTTTGATTTCTTTCTTCGCCCAGGGAATATCCAGCTCTGCATCACTGATGATGACTGTTTCTCCATCTTTTGCTGAAGATGTAACTTTCTTTACTTTAAAGTTCTTGCGGATCAGATCATTCATATGTGCTTCGCACATTCCACACATCATACCATCAATTTTTAATACTGTTTTTACCATAATTATGCATTCCTTTCGTTGTGAACTCCAGGCTTGCCGCTTACCTTCTTCGTCAGCGGAAGTCATACTGCCTGCACCGGCAGACAGGTCGATATAATGACATACTGTTTTCACATGTCAATATACACCCCCAGGGGGTGCTTGTCAATTCATAATTATGTAAGCTTGATGTGATTTTTTATCAATTAAAGGTAGCCACAATCTCCTGCTCCCCAACAATTGGTGTATGACCGCTGCCGTCATCCAGCGTATACTGTACCCGAATCGTCAATCCTGTTTCGTTCTCTTCTATAGAATATGTCTCTGTATGCAGCAGAAACTTTGCCCCAACCATATAGGCTTTATAATCCACCATGGTCGCAGTCAATGTATCAAACAGCATATCACAGGTAATCGCGCCCACACGGTGCAGCAGCATTTTCTCCTGATCTGCAAATATCCCATTCTTGGTAATGGCATTGCCTGTATAATCTGTATAGGCCAGCATATGCTGTCTGCCGTCCCATTTGTACTCTCCCGTTGTCTCCCACTGACTATCAACGCCTTCTACAATACTTTTAATACGGATAGCAACGTTTCGCACTGCCGATTCTGATCCTGTACCTGTCTCTTTGATATAAATAAAATCCTGTTCCATTTATCTGACTCACTTTCGTGTATTTTCTTATTCTGATTTATCATCCGTAAAACTCTCCCCTTCTCCCGAAGAGTTCTCCGGTCTTCTGACATAACTGCTACAAACATAAATAAAAAATTCAGTATTCTTTTATTTTCGTTTCCAAGCCCCTGTTTTGTCCTCGATTCCGAATTTTGCCGGATCAAAGACCGGATTCTTGCCTTCCTTCTTCTGCTGTTCGTAATCCTTCAATATAGCCGACGCTTTCGGCGCCAGAAGTGCAATGGCGATAATGTTGGCCCAAGCCATAAGTCCATAACCGATATCACCCATGGACCAGATAGCGTCCGCATTGACCAATGCACCGAAGAATGAGGCTGCAAGGAAGACTGCACGGCAAATGTTGACTGCCAGCTTGCTGTTGCCTGTCAGATAGCGGATGTTCGCTTCTGCCTGATAGCAGTAGCCTGTCATAGATGTAAAAACAAATAAAACGATGATTATGGCCAGCACTTTACCGCTCCATGTTCCATATGTATTCATCAGCGCATGCTGTGTCCATTTGATACCAGCCTCAATGCCGCCTGTCTGACTGAGAAGCAGATTTCCCGCACTATCGCAGACATCAAATGTACCTGTCAGCAGAATGATCAGTGCTGTAGCTGTTCCGATGAACAGTGTATCCACATAAATGGAGAATGACTGGATCAGCCCCTGCTTCGCCGGATGGGAACATTCTGCTGCTGCAGATACGATGGCGCCGCAGCCCATACCTGCTTCATTAGAATAAATGCCTCGCTTAACGCCCCAGGAAACGGCAGAACCGAGAATTCCGCCGAAAACTGCATGTTTGCCGAAGGCTGATGAAACCACCATTCCAAGAATTCCCGGAAGCTTTGTGATATTCAATCCAAGAATAACAACCGCTGCCAGGATATAAATACCGCACATCACCGGTGCCAGCATCTCAGCAATCTTCGCAATACGTTTAATACTGCCGTATACAACAATTCCAAGAATCACACAGCAAATGGCACCTACCAGAATCTTATTCACAGAAAATGCTTCTTCAAAAACCGTTACCAGCGAATTGATCTGAACGCCGGGCATCAAAAAGCCCGGTCCCAGAACCGCCACAATAGCAAAAATAATAGCATAAGGCTTGCATTTTAAGCCTTTCTCGATATAATAAGCAGGCCCACCCATGAACTCGCCATCGGGATTCTTTACTTTATAAGCCTGTCCCAATGCGGATTCTGTATAGGCAGAAGCCGCCCCGATCAGGGTAATGATCCACATCCAGAAAATGGATCCCGGTCCGCCAAAATAAATGGCTGACGCCACACCGGCAATGTTGCCCATACCGACACGGGCACCAACAGTTGTGGCAAATGCCTGAAACGGCGTAATACCGTTCTCACTTTCTTCTTTTGCTCCAAGTAAACGTACCATTTCCTTCAGTAACCGAATCTGAGGAAACTTCATGCGAATTGATAAATAAAGACCGACTCCCAGGCAAAGCAATACAAGAACCATACTCCAGATCATAGAGTCTACATGACTGACAAATTGTGAAAATGCTTCCATAAAACCGTAAAACCTCTTTCCAACCGGTATATTGACAAAACAAAATCCTGATAGACAAACCTATCAGGATTCTGACAAATAAGCCCGGTTAATTACGCAACAATGGTACTATATTACGCTAAATTCTACAAAAAATCAACCATCGCGGGCAAAAAATGTTTATTTTTTAGTACATTAATGTAGAAAAATTTCAAAAATTACTTTCAGGTGTTATTTTAGCTCCGTATAATAAGTGTTCCTTGCCTTACCATTCCGCTTTAAAACATGGTTTTCCACCATCCGCTTAAGCAATCTTGTAGCTGTGGAAGCACTCACTTCAAGCAATTCGGCTGCTTGATTCTTAGTTAGTCTATCATTCTTTCTGATATAATCTAAAATAATCTCTTCCTCATCGGATGATGCTCTTGTTTCTATATTATTAGGATAATTATATTGTATCGGCCGATCTTCGACTCTGTATACAGGTGGATTCGCCTGAGTATACCGCTGCTGTTCATTCACATTCGGCAATATAATCTTGAATGTATTCTTCGTTGTCTCAAGCACAGGTTTCTGCAGCATATCTTTATATGCCATCATCATTTTACTGATACCAGTACCGTAGGCTTCAATCAACTGTAAACGATAAAAAACATTGGCCAAATCCTGATTCCTGCATATAGAAATTCCCGCCATCACATCCTCCAGCTCTATCCCCGGTACAAGACCACCAATGGATACAAATTCTATCCTGTCTTCATACATGCTGATCAAAGCGCTGGCGCTGAAAGAATAATCCCGATGTACCAACAAATTCAGCAATGCCTCCCTTACAGCGACCTCCGGGTAATCTCTCGTATCAATTCTCAACAATCCTTCTATCGTAGCATGTGTCTGATTTCTGAAATCAATAAACGCATACACATCATTCATCTGCTGCATAAGAGAACCTGTAAATTCTCTCCTGTCTTTAAAAACAGTCTGATCTACCCCCTGAAAAACGGCCATCTTAATTGTATGTGCACACTGGTCCGATAAAAGCAGTGCCAGATTACTATACAGACCGTCCTGATCAATCATCTTCAATGTACGTATCTGCTGGGGTCCAAAATCAATATTCCTATGCTCAAACTCTTTCTTCACCGCATCAAAAGTTAACTCCTGATTCAAACTGCGCATGGCTTCAAAACGTTCTCCATCTGTCTCTTTAATTATATGTCGAATCGCTGCATCTGTCGCAGGAACTGCTGAATATCCCTGCCGAACGTACACACCTTCCGGTCTCATTCCCTTTTTAGCTATATAATAAGGACGATCCGTTCCTCGCTGAATATCAACTGCAACAATCTTTTTCCCATTCTCCTCAACCGTCTCATAATGCAGGAACATCGTAATATCCGGCTTAATCGCGTCCCGAACCATATTACTAATCTGCAATGCTATTCCGTCAGGATTGTCCAGTCCTACAACCGTTCCGTCATCCCGAACCCCAATATATAATTTTCCTCCATCGCAGTTTGCAAAGGCAATGATTTCTTTCTTGATATCGTCAACAACTACTTCTTTGAGTTCTACCCTTTCACTTTCCCGAAATACCATACTTTCATCCCCTTGATTATTTTCTGCTTACATTATATCAAATCAAATCAATCGAGTCAAGCACTCTATTTTGACTCGATTGATTCAATTCACTTATACATAATTCGATTGACTCAAAGATTCTAGTATTACCTTTATCGGTTAATATAAATATTACAGCTCTGGTAAGCCCAAAGACTTCAGTGCCTTTATCATGGTTTCAGTGCTTTTATCTCTATTCATTAATACTATATTCACTTCTATGACTGATGCGCCGCAACGCGTACCGGCTGCCTCTTTTTCCTGACAACGGAAGCTGCAACCACACCGGCCATTACCAGCATTGCACCCATATATCCCTTCCCGGACAATGTCTCATGCAGGAAGATGTATGAGAAAACAGCCGAGAAGACCGGTTCCAGGGCAAACAAAAGACCTGTATGTTCCGGTGTTGTATACTTCTGTGCCATTGGCTGCATCACGAATCCAAAGGCACTGCACACAAATGCCAGGCCCAAAATTGCAATCCACTGGGAACCGCTTGACGGCAATGTCGGTGTTTCAAACATAAATGTGCAAATGACACCATACAGCGCTGCAAATCCAAGCTGCCAGATGCCAAGGAGCATTCCGTCCTCTTCCTGTGCAAACTTGTCCGTCAGCAGAATCTGCACCGCATACACAGCTGCACCCGCAAGGCAGAGAATATCACCGCTGTGGAACACCAGTGACTGCTGCAGAGTCAGCAGACAAATACCTGTCATGGTCAGCAGAATACTCAGGATATTCTGGTGATCCGGCATTTTCTTCTTGATCACCCCATGGAAAATCGGAACAAGAACAACGGTTGTACTTGTCAGAAAACCGCCGTTGGAAGCTGACGTCGTCTGAAGGCCATGCATCAGAAACGCAAACAGCCCAAACAGAAACAGGCCAAGAACCGCACCTTTCATCATCACACACTTCGTCGTCTTCCTGAACTTTTCAAAAAACAAAAGTGAAACCGCAATAAACGCGATACCAAATCTTAATGCAATAATACAAAACGGCGGGATACCATCCAAACCAATCTTCATCAACAAATAGGAACTGCCCCATGCCATCGCAACCAGCGCCAGCATACTATCCGCCCTCTGCTGAGTCCATCCATACTCCCTCATTTTCCTACTCTACTCCTCTGTTTCAAAGACAAATCAGAATTACGAACTTCATCCACTTTTGAAGTCCATATGTGAATTTAATAATTTCACACGCAGGTGCTTCTAAAGCGGCCGGTACTTAGGCACTGTCCTTTAGTGCCTTATGTACCGCTGCCAGCTTTAGGCAGTGCAAACGTGCCTGCGTTGAATTATTAAATTCACATATGGACTTCTAAAATCTCCTGTTCGTAATTCGTTTCCCTTGCTTTTTTGCTTTCCATGGAGTATTATACATCTATCTGAGTATTTGAAAAGAGAATAATATTAATGCTTATCATTCATAAAAGTTATGGAGTGTGACTGCAATGATTTTAAACCGCTATGAAATTTTTCTGAAAACCGCCGAAATCGGCAATATTACAAAGACTGCTGAGATTCTTCACTACACTCAGGCCGGCATCAGCCATGCCATTGCCGCATTGGAGAAAGAGACCGGATTTTCCCTTCTGGCAAGAAGTGCTTCCGGTGTCACCCTCACTGAGAACGGTAAACGCCTGCTGCCCTACATACAGACTCTGGTCAATGACCAGCATGGCCTCTCCCAGGCCATTTATGATATCAACGAGACAGTGGCCGGTACACTCAGGATCGCCACCTTCACCAGTGTTTCCACCCAATGGCTGCCCACCATCATCCGAAAGTTTCAGGCAGATTATCCCCTGGTGGAATTCGATCTGCTGGCCGGTGATTATGACGAGATCACCGAACGTATTTTAAGCGGCCGTGTGGACTGCGGTTTCCTGACAGCCCCTGTTGCTGACCCGCTGATCTTCCATCTGCTGTACAAGGATCCAATGAATGTGCTTCTGCCCGTTGGACATCCCCTCACGAAACATGATGTGCTGACTCTTCCGGAGATCAAAAAAGAGCCTCTGGTCCTACCGACCAAAGGCTCTGATAATGATATTCAAGCAGTATTAAATTCAACCCGCGGCAAAACCAACGTCCGCTACGTCTTAAATGATGATTTCTCCGTTATCTCCATGGTATCTCACGGATTCGGCATCACCATCATGCCGGAGTTGATTCTTCGAAACCTCAATTACAGTCTGGAGATTCGTCCTATTGACCCGCCCCAGTACCGTGCCATCGGCATTGCTTCCATGCCGTTAAACCGTGTTTCTGTACTGACCAAGACTTTTATTCAGTATCTGACTGATCCATCCAAAATCAACTTTAATGAACCTTGTTCTTGATTTCATCAACGATCTTCTCAACGAACTCATCAAGACCCACAACTGTTGTGTCTTTCTCACCGTGAAGTCTGTAGGAAACTGTTCTGTTATCCTTCTCGTTGAAACCGATAACAAGAAGATATGGTACCTTCTGGATCTGGCCTTCACGCATACGATAGCCCAGTTTCTCTGATCTGTTGTCCAGATCGACACGAACATTCTGTGCTTCAAGCAGTTCACAGATTTCATTGGCATAAGCATTCAGGTCGTCATCATCTGTCTTAACAGGCATAACCTTGACCTGGATCGGTGCAAGCCATGTAGGCAGGTTGCCCTTTGTCTCCTCAAGAATATAAGCCATAAATCTGTCAAGAGAACCGAGGATTGCTCTATGCAGAACAACAGGTGTCTTCTTCTCGCCGTCTTTGTCAACATATGTCAGCTGGAACTTAGCCGGCAGACAGAAGTCAAGCTGACATGTGGATAATGTGATCTCATTGCCCACTGCAGGCTTCACGTTAACATCCAGCTTAGGACCGTAGAAAGCAGCTTCACCGATCTCTTCTGTGTATTCAAGACCCAGTTCGTTCATAACTTCACGCAGCGCGTTCTCTGCCTTGTTCCACATCTCATCATCATCATGGTATTTTTCTTTGTCTTCAGGATCTCTCAGAGATAAGACACATCTGTAATCTGTGATGCCGAAATCCTCATATGTGCTGAAAATCAGATCAACAACTCTTGAAATCTCATCCTTGATCTGCTCAGGTGTTACAAACAGATGGGCATCATTCTGGCAGAAATGTCTGCCTCTTTCGATACCTTTCAGTGTACCGCTGGCTTCATATCTGAAATCATGAGCGATCTCACCGATTCTGATCGGCAGATCTCTGTAGGAATGTCTCTTATTCGCATAAATCATCATATGATGCGGGCAGTTCATCGGTCTGAGTACGAAAGCTTCATCATCTACTTCCATGGCAGGGAACATGTTCTCTTTGTAATGATCCCAGTGACCGGATGTCTTATAAAGGTTCACAGTACCGACACAAGGTGTCATAACATGCTGATAACCCAGCTTGCGTTCCTTCTCCTTGATGTAGTTCTCAAGTTCCTGCCAGATCGTATAACCCTTTGGAAGGAACATCGGAAGGCCGCGGCCTACCAGATCATCCACCATGAAAAGTTCCATATCCTTGCCGATCTTACGATGGTCTCTTTCCTTGGCTTCCTCAAGGAGCTGCAAATGCGCTTCCAATTCTTCAGCTGTCGGGAAACATACGCCGTAGATTCTCTGAAGCACCTTGTTCTTGCTGTCACCCTTCCAGTATGCACCGGAATGTCTCAAAAGCTTGAAGTGGCGGCATAACTTCACATTGTCTACGTGAGGTCCGCGGCAGAGATCTGTGAAATCGCCCTGTGTGTAACATGAAATATTCCCGTCTTCCAGACCATTGATCAGATCAAGCTTATATTCATCATCCTTGAACATCTCAAGGGCTTCTTCCTTGGTAATCTCATGACGAATAATCTTCTTGCCGCTCTTGGCAACCTTCTTCATCTCTTTCTCGATGGCAGCGATATCTTCATCTCTGATCACATCGTCACCCAGATCCACATCATAGTAGAAACCTTCTGCAACAACAGGTCCAACCCAGAACTTAGCCTGTGGATAGAGATGTTTGATTGCCTGAGCCATCAGATGTGCACATGAATGGTTCAGCATTTTCAACTGTTCATCTTCTTTAAAATTAACCATTGTACTTATCTCCTTCTATCTTCTGTATCCGAAAATACCGATTCCCGTCAAGAAACCGCAACCCTTTGGATACACCATTTTTAACATTGCAACTGTTATTGTACCACGCCGGATGATTTTTAACAATATCTTAGCGAACTATTATTTTTTTAAGTACGATAATCTGCCCCATCTCAGCGGAGGTGCGGTGTGAAAAAGAAAAAAGTCGGATAAGCAGCAGGCATCTCAGCCTGCCATCTTATCCGGCTATTGTTTCTATTGAAGAAATTGCCCTCCGATGAGTCATGACAAGTATACTATATATAGAGATATATTCGTCAAATACTATTCTCTTACATATTGAATGCTGCCTTATTGATCACTGCACGTTTATGTGTGCCTGTGCCAATGAGACCATTCTCATCATAAGCATTCACTGCAAATGTCACCTTCTTGCCGTTGACAACTTCTGTGATCTCTGCTTCACAGCGGACTTTCATACCGCATGGTGTGGATGCAAGATGCTTCACCTCAACGGACATACCAACAGAGCCTTTGCCTTCTTCCAGGCACTGTTCCATCAGCTTCGCGCATGTCAGTTCCATCAGATTGATCATGCTTGGTGTAGAAAAAACAGCAGGCAATTCGATGGCCGGCAGCTGCGGATCATTGTGATTGGCCAACATGCCCTCATTAACAACGATCTCTGCTTCGTACTTCATTCCAACTTTCATTTCCATGGTCATACCCTCCTACAATAAAAACTTCTTCATTTATATTTCTGTTACCTTTTCCAATTTCTATCATATCAGAAAAACATGAATCCGCCAACATATGTATGTGAAATTAAACATTTTACATGCAAACTATTTATCATGGGAGATTGTCTCGTAAGGTACTGATCAACTCCTCCATAACTATCGGTTTTGACAGGAACCCATCCATACCGTATTCCAGTGCTTTCTTTCTGTCCTCATCAAAGGCATTGGCAGTCATGGCAAGGATTGTGATGCCTGCCAGTGCCGGGTTATCCAGAGCACGGATCACCTTAGTGGCTTCATATCCATTCATTACCGGCATCTGCACATCCATAAGCACCAGATCATAATTCCCCGGCATCGAATTCTTAACTTTCTCCACTGCCTCTGCACCATTTTCTGCGGTATCAACCAGAAATCCATATTCATTAAGGATCTCCATCGCAATTTCTCTGTTCAGTTCATTGTCTTCTACAAGCAGTATGCATTTGCCTCTGAAATCTGCACCTGCTTCCGGAAGAACTGAATTCTCTGACTCGGCCTGGCTCTGACCGATAGCAGTCATCAAAGTCTCTCTGATATCTGACATAAACAGAGGTTTCTCACAGAATGCAGTCACCCCTGCTTCTCTGGCTTCCACTTCGATATCTGACCAGTCATATGCAGTCAGGATAATAATCGGTGTGTCATCACCAAGACTGCGAATCTGGCGGGTAACTTCAATGCCATTCATATCCGGCAGACGCCAGTCGATGATATAAGCGTGGAACGCATCACCCAGTTCCATAGACTGCCGTGCACGGAGAACCGCCTCCCTGCCGGAAAGTGTCCATTCCGAACGCATTCCAACCCTCACAAGCATTTTTGTCACACTGTCGCAGGTATTGAAGTCATCATCTACAACCAGTGCCTTAAGACCCTCCAGCTCTGCGATCTTCTCTATACGGTGGTGCTCAGACTGAATCCGAAATGGCAGACGAACAATAAATTCGATGCCTTTGCCCTGTTCTGTCTGAACCTCAATGGTACCGCCCATCATATTCACAATATTCTTGGTAATGGCCATGCCAAGCCCTGTACCCTGGGTCCTGCTGACTGTGGATGTATGTTCCCTCTCAAAAGGAGCAAATATCTTCTGTACAAATTCCTGACTCATGCCGATTCCGTTATCCTTTACCCGGATCTCGTACAGTTCACTGCCCTTTACTGTCCCCGGGTACTGTTTCAGCCGTACAGAAACGGTTCCACCTGCAGGTGTAAACTTAACTGCATTGGACAAAAGATTCAGCAGCACCTGGTTCAGCCGCATCTTATCACAATAGACATCCTCATTGGTAACATCCATGGCATCCATATAAAGTTCCAGCTGCTTCGCATGAATCTGCCCACTGATGATTGTCTTCAGGTCATGAAGCACATCAGACAGACGGACCTCTGTTTCTTCCAGATGGATCTTGCCGCTCTCAATTCGGCTCATATCCAGGATATCGTTGATCAGTGAGAGCAGATGGTTGCTGGAGGAAAGGATCTTGCCCAGATAATCCCGAACCCTTTTCTTGTCATCAATATTACTTACAGCCAGTGTCGTAAAGCCGATAATCGCATTCATTGGTGTCCGGATATCGTGAGACATATTAGAAAGGAATGTACTCTTTGCCTTGTTTGCTGTCTCTGCAGCATGGACTGCCTCAGAAAGTGCCTGATTCATTTTTTTATCGGAAGTACGATCCGACATAACCAGGATATATTTCTTTTTCCCATTCACCTCACTGCCCATTGCAATAATATAAAACCATCGTTTTTCCCCTGTTTTCTGATGAACACATTCAAAATCCCATTCTCTCTGCTCATGAACCTGGATTTTCTCCAGATAATTCTTCTCGGAATCTTCAGATTCTTCAGGATGCAGTTTTCCCAGAATATAAATATCTTTATGAATCTGTTCTACCGTAATCCCCAGCAGCTTTTCCACATTTTGACTGACGTAATCTGCCTGATATGTTTTTGCATCCAGCATCAGAAAAACATCATCCACATTCATTGAAAGCTTTTGAAACAGCTCATCTCTATACAGAATCTCCGTATCCTTTTTCCTGAGGTTTGTTCTGCCTTTTTGAATAATAAGACCGATAAGGAGTGCAGCAATACAGAATACAACCACGCTAACAAGAATTATCGTACTCCGCTGCAGATTGTTCATACTGGCATTGACAATATCTGCCTGGACAAGTCCCAAAAATATCCAGTCCTGGATATCCGATTTTTCATAGACCAGATAATAATTCCTTCCATCCAGATTCAGCAGCATTGCATCTGTATCTCCCGCTTTAAACTTCTCTGAAAGTTCAAGGATCTCTTTTTCAGACATATCAGAATGCTCTCTCAGAACTCCGAAGAAATTATACACATTCCCCCATGACTCAGAAGAATGGTCAATCACAACACGGCCATCCGAATGAACAATAAAACTCTGGGCATTCCCATCAAAAGCAGAAATATCCAGCACATCTACGATGTCAGAGTTTTCGTAAGCAATGGCAATGGCATCATATTCAAATCCCTGATAAATTCCATGCGCCCTTGGAGTGGCAAAGACAAGCATCTGGGATTTTCCGGGAACTACTGCATTCGTTATCACATCATTTCCCTGCCGGATTTTCTCTTCAATATTTTCCTGTAATCCAAGAAACCCTGTTTCCCCTTTTGCCATTTTATAGTTCCCGTCAGCTGACAGAAAATAGAAGTCTAAAAACCCAGCGTCTTCCTGTGCATTTTCTATATAATCGCGGATTTCATCTTCACCGGAGGTATTCTGCAAATTCTCTCCCCATATATGAAGATACGTCAGATTCTTATTTGTCAGTTCCCTCAGCATATTATCAGACTGATGAAAAACCTCTGTCAGATGAGAAACACTTTCGTCATAAATCGTTTTCGACACAAATCTAAAATATTGGAAAACCAGCAAAACAATTCCTATGACGCAGGCGATAAAAACAGTTATCCTTAACCGTTTTCTCATAACAGTTTTTTCTCTGTTTATATTATGATTCTTAATATTCATTCTTCTCATCTCACATTAATGTAGTCTTCAGGCTCTGCAAGAATGGCCTCACCATCTGAAGTATATCCTGTCCAGGTACCTTTCACAGTAGTATCTCCCCTATCAAACACAGTATTCTCATCTGCCGGATAAGCCTCCATGTGTTTTGGTATCGCAAGACAGGTTACTGTGAAAGTATCATTGTCCTGAACTTCTTTTCCATCCTTTATAACTTTACTCAATGTGTAGCCATTATCAGTTTCCTCGACTTCCACGGAAATGCCGCTGAGCACAGGCAGAGAGCCACGGTTAAACGGAATAAAGCCTCCCTCATAGCCTTCTACAAAGTTTTTAACGGTCTTTTTCAGTTCAACTCCACTCATCTTGCTGCTGTAAGCCGAAAGGTCATTTGGCATGATCATGTCACCTGCCATTTTTTCTGTATAGCCGGCTTTCAGTACGTTCCCTGTAAAGCTGTTTCCGGTTGCGATCAGCACATCTGTCCCATAAATGCCACGCAGGGTATTGGCCATAACAGAATATGCTGCATTTCCTCCACTGCTGTGAAAACGATTGGAATAGGATTTCTGTGAATCCAGCACGACACTCTCAGAGGCGGATTCCTCCTCAAGAAGCTGCGTGTTAAATGACGCATAGGCCTGCTCTGCATCGTACTCTCCTGAGATCATCTTAGAAACCACATCCTTGGAAACAGAGAAAAAGTCATTTGATGCAATGCGGATATACATATGATTTTCTTCAATCACAGGTTTCACATCTTTCAGATATTCCGTAAGCTGCATATCCACATCCTGACTGTAACTCAACAGATCCTGTCCCTCATAAAGGATCCGAGTCTGCGCATCCTCTGAAAGCATTATATTCAGTACCTTATTTGCTTTCTTTAGGCGTGTTTCATCCTGTGTCAGGTCTCGGTTTAAAGCCACCTGGAAATATGGTGTCGTCATCAGCCACTTTTCACCATTCTCCTGGAAGAATGGCAGAAAGGTTGTATTGATGCCCTGATCCTGAAACATTTTTACCCCCGAAGAGCTTCCAAAGTACATGGCAAGCTTGCCACTTTGATACATCTCAACGATGTCATCATAATTCAGATCCAGATCATCCCGGCTAAGCCCTGTGTCCCGGATAAACTGCTCCATACGTTCAAAAGTCTCCGGCCAGACGGTGCTGTCCAGCCCTTCTCTCTTTGTATTATCCGGGTCACTGTATGTAGTGCGCCACTTGCGTCCTTCTACAGAAGACAGTTCTGATGCAGACATACCCTGCAGTGTTTCCATACAGGTATAATCATAATAATAGTCTGCCGTAAAACCACGGATTCCCACTTTGTCAAATGACCGGCAGGCAGAGACAAAGCTTTCGTAATCTGTCGGAAGAGGGATATCATACTTTTCAAAAAGATCTTTATTCACTACAAAACCATGGGCATCCGCACACACCGGAAGCCAGTTTACGCTTCCATCCTCATTCATAAAATTGCTGAGGTATGTATCATAGACAGCACCAGCCACATTGGTTGTGGAAAGATCCATCAGACTGTCTTTCAGAGGACTCGCATCATGCAGTGAAAAGCGACAGCAGGTTATAATGTCCGGCAATCCACCGTTTTCATCCAAAAATTTGTAGAAATCCAAATCGTTATTGCCTACAACAAATTCAACATTGATATCCGGAAGCTGTTCCTGGATGTATGGTGCATATTTTTCATACAGGTTTGTGCTCCATAAGTACACCGTAATTGTCTCTGCATCCTCTTTTTCCGCACTTTTCCCGCCGCAGCCTGACAGAAGTGATATGGCTGTCACCATCGCCAAAAGTACAGCCAAAACTCTGCTCCATTTTTTCTTTTTCATAACGAATTCCCCTCTAAAATTCACTTTCACTTCCTCACCAATTCATGAATTATTTTTACCAGTAGTTTCCCATCAACAGGCTTAGCGATATGTTCATCCATTCCTGCTTCTTTTGCTCTTATTTTATCCTCCGTGAACGCATTCGCTGTCATTGCAATAATCGGTATCGTTTTTGCATCCTCTCTGTCCATAGAATGAATCATTTTCGATGCTTCATAACCATTCATGACTGGCATCATAATATCCATTAGGATGATATCAAATTCGCCAGGTCTGCTTTTTTCAAATATCTCAACAGCTTCCCGGCCATTCCATGCCTTTGTCACATCAGCACCTTCATTCTGAAGCATAAACTCTGCAATTTCCATGTTCAGCTCATTGTCTTCTGCCAGAAGAATATGCAGCCCGCGAATTGAAGCTTCTGTTTTTTCTCCCGCTTCGACTTTGCTGTCCCTGTCTGTATCAATCCGGAATGGAATCCGGATCACAAAGGTACTCCCTGCACCTTCTTTGCTTTCAAAGGAAATAGTCCCACCCATTTTTTCGACCAGCTTCTTTGTGATCGACATTCCAAGTCCGGTTCCGGCATATTTTGTCCGGCTTCCGACATCTTCCTGTGCAAATGGTTCAAAAATTCGTTTCTGGAATGCTTCTGACATCCCGATTCCGGTATCCCTGCATACAAATTCCATCGTCATCATTTCTGGCTGTTCTGACACAATTTCCCTGCAGCTGATATAGATATCTCCATTTTCTTTGTTATATTTCACTGCATTTGACAGGATGTTCATCAGAATACGTTTCACATGACTCGGACTTCCAATAAGATTCCGGTGTATGATTTCTTTTTCTTCCCATATGATGCGGATATTCTGATCTGCCGCCATCTGTTCAATCACAACAAAGACTTCCTCAAAAATGCTGCCCAGATTTAATGGTATTTCTTCCAGCACCACTTCTCCGGATTCCAGCTTACTCATATCCAAAACATCGTTTAACATTTCCAGCAGCAAACGAGAAGCGGATTTGACTTTTCCCCTGTATTCTGACTGTTTCTCCACATTGTCAGCATAATAGTCAGCCATATCGACCATGCCGCAGATTCCATTGATCGGCGTACGGATATCATGACTCATCCTCTGAAGAAATTCCGTCTTCGCCCGATTGGCTGCCTCTGCCTTTTTTGCAGCTATCAGAAGTTCTGCTTTATATTTTTCTTCCTCTTCCAGTTTCTGTTTCTGATGTGCCTGATTGGCTTTGTATCTCCAGAACAAGAATAAACCAAATATCAGAAAATAGAAAAATATAACGCCCAGCACACTTAATGGAAGGTTATGAAATACTTCCGTGTCCGGAAGATACGCATAAATATAATAATCACGCTGTTTCAGCATAATTCCATAACATCCTGTTCCTTCATTCTTCAAATGAAAGATGTGCTGACTGTCTGTATGATTTTTCATTGCCTGGACAACTTCGTTGTCGGCTGTATCCTGCCCCAACAGGCTCTCATCATTGCTGGCAATAACTGCCCCCTTATTTGCAACAATAATCGTTCCATCTTTCTGGGAACTATACCCACTTAAGAGTTTTTGTATCGTCAGCGTATAATTTCTGGTAAATTCAGGAGAGGTATAGTAATAGATTGCTACGATACCCGGCACATCCTTTCTGGCACAGGCAGCAATGTCAATGCGTGCCCCGTCTTCCCCGTTGATCCGCTCCGCATAGCTTCTTTCTTCATATCCGGTAAAGTCCATGATAATGGCTTTTTGAAGATATTCTGTAATCTCCCTGGTCAGTGTCTCATCCATGCTGTATTCACAATCTGTCTTTCCGTTTTTATCCAGTACAAGGATACCGTTCACCCAGAGGGTCTGAAGGTTCTCTTTTAAGAAATCCCGGCTCAGCTGACCGCCGTTTTCTGTTTCCATTTCGATATTTGTACTCATCTGCCTGGCACTTTCTACCGCGCGGAGGAGACTTTTTGATTCCGAGGATTCGTTGAAATGGGTGTAGGTTGAACACTGTACTTTGACATAGTTTACAATCTCCACCATTCTTTTTTCCACATCCGCTTTCTCGATATAAAAGAAACAAAACAGGGATACTGCAGTCACACAGATTCCAAGTAAAACGCCAACTATTATAATCCGTTTTTCTTTTACTTTTCTTTTAATATCCAAGAGCATCCACCTCCAGATACTTTTCCGGATCATCCAGGTATTTTCCAACAATTTTCAGCGTCGTGCCATCCTGACGCATTTCCTCCAGCGTCTGTTCCATCTGCTCACAGATTCCTCTGTCATCATTTTTTGCAAAAGCAACACCTATTCCGGTGATCATCAGAGGCTCTTCCAGGATACGGAAGCTTGTATCATAATCCTTCATATACTGGACAACAGATTCCTCATGTGCGGCAACTGCATCCACATACCTTTTTCCCAGAAACGTATAGATCAGTTCCCGGTGTCCAAGACTGATCAGATTGCCCAGTTTTGGGATTCTCTCATCCATCCTGTCCAAAAAGATACCTTCCGGTTTGGTTGTGGACTGGACAGCCAGATTCTTTCCCTCCAGATCACTCAACTTATAGATATCGCTGCTCTCGTTTACGGCTACCACCTGTCGACTTGCTATGTATGGTCCTGCCCAGCGGTAATCATCAAGACGCCCTTCCATGGAAAAGCAGCCCATGATACAGTCAATATCTCCCTTCTCTACCAGCTCTTTTTTATCCTCCCAGTCGATCTGGACAACATTCACCTGATAGCCCATTCTTTTGAAGGCTTCTGTAGCCAGCTCTACATCGATACCTGTCGGTACACCATCCTCATTCAGGTAATTGTATGGTGGATAGTTGTCGCTGCCAAGCGTAATGACTGGCTTTTCTGTTTCTTTTTTACTGCTGTCTGTGTTTTTACACCCTGTCAGGGAGAGTGCTAAAATTCCTACAAGCAGAATACCTGCAATTACTCTTTTTCCTTTCATTTTTCTTCCTTCTCTACACTTCTCTTGTACTTTTTTATTTTCCATTTTCACAAATTGTACACTCTGCACCTTCAATTTTTAACAGTTGATCCAAAAAATGAAAGATGCATTGTCATTGCAGACAATGCATCTTTAACGTGGCAACTGGCTGCCATTTTAAAGGCCCTGTAGCTTTGCGTCGCAGACTTTCATCTGTTTTGCCGATTTTCTTATTAAATTATAGCCTTTAAATGCATGCAAAAAAACTAATTTTATTATACTCTAATACTCTGCTATACACAAGAAAAAACTCACTGTTTTAATACTACATAAAAAGAACAGCCGAATAATCGGCTGTTTTGCATTGGTTCTGTTTATACTCATACATCTATATTCTCCAGGATTTTTCTGATTTTGATACTTGCAGTCCCATCACCATAAGGATTTCTGGCCTCACTCATCCTTCTGTAAATCTCCGGCTCTGTAAGAAGCCGCCTGCATTCTCTGTAAATATCATCCATCTTCGTGCCTGCAAGCTTTAAGGTTCCTGCTTCCACACCTTCCGGACGTTCTGTTGTATCGCGCATGACCAGTACAGGTTTTCCCAGTGCAGGTGCTTCTTCCTGGATTCCGCCACTGTCTGTCATGATCAGATAACTAGCTTTCATCAGATTATGGAATTCTACCACATCCAGTGGTTCGATCAGGTGTATTCTCTCACATCCGCCAAATTCCTCATCTGCGATTTTTCTGACCTGCGGATTCAAATGTACAGGATAAATAACCTTCACATCTGTAAATTCCTCCACGATCCTGCGTATAGCCCGGAACATATCCCGCATGGGTTCTCCCAGATTTTCCCTTCTGTGTGCTGTCACAACAATCAGTCTGCTGCCTTTTGCCCATTCTGTCTCCGGGTGATAAAAATCATTTCGCACCGTATAGTGTAAAGCATCAATTCCTGTATTTCCTGTGACAAAAATCTGCTCTGGATCCTTCCCCTCTTTCAGCAGTGCATCCGCCGCTTTCTGGGTCGGTGCAAAATGCAGGCTGGCAGTAAGTCCAATGGCCTGCCTGTTAAATTCTTCCGGATAGGGAGATTTCATATTATAAGTACGAAGTCCCGCTTCCACATGTCCTACCGGAATCTGCTGGTAAAATGAGGCCAGAGATGCAGCAAATGCAGTAGATGTATCTCCATGGACCAGCACAATATCCGGGTTTTCCTTTCTCAGTATTTCCCTCATTCCTGTAAGAATAGCCGTTGTCACATCCGTAAGATCCTGCCCTTTTTTCATGATCGCCATATCATAATCCGGAACCACTTTAAAAATATCCAGAACCTGCTTCAACATTTCCCTGTGCTGTCCTGTGACACACACAAGAGTTTCCAGTTTTTCACTTTTTTTCAGTTCAAGAACAAGAGGGCACATTTTAATTGCTTCCGGTCTTGTTCCAAAAATCACCAATACCTTTTTCATTCTCAATTTCCTCCCAGTTCTTTATCCAGATATGCAAGTCTTTCGCGGATAGTATCTGTCAGTTGTTTCATAGCTTCTTCATAACTTCCGATATCCCTCGACGAGCCCTCCTTAGTAGTTCCGGCTAACAGAGCCTCATTAAAAGAATATCCCCACACTTTAAAGTTTCTGTCCACAGCATCTCCCAGTTCCTCCTGATAAGATGCTATTTTCTCAGCAATATGTTCATCAGATAGTGTGGTTTTTCGCAGCTGCCCATATCTTTCACAGACACGGTCCCTGAAATTTTTATCCTGCCACAGCTTTTCAATCCATGAGTTCTTCACTGTATGTAAAATATCTGTTGATTTCCCGGAACCCTGAAAATTATCAAATCCATTATTAAAATCCCACACAGCAAGCTGTAGTTTTCCTCCAAGTTCTTTGTATATGTACGTGGAAAGATTACCTGCATCATAATTCATGGCAAATTCATTGATAATAAAGTAATCCACCCAGTTATCCATATCTATATATGCCTGATAACCCAGTCTTTTGTCATTGAAATTCTCTCCATATAGAACCTGTTCAAATTCAGAAATATCTTTCTGGATATACGCTTTTTGTTTTTCTGTCACTTTATTTTTTGACGGATATCCTATATACAAAGAATTATTTGTATATCCTGCCGTCTTTCCCCAGGTTACCAGTTCTTCCGCTTCTGTATTACTCCTGTCTCTGCTTACAATATATGCGGTTTCCCCTGACAGCAGGCCAAACTTTGAAAGCCGCAGTCTGCTTTCTCCGTTTGTTACCGGTTCCACTGCCAGATAAACTCCCTGATACTCTCCATCAACAAACAATTCCACAAACCGGCTATCCGGAGCCCATCCATTTAACTCCCTTGCCAGATCATATACCAGTTTATTCCTGATCAGTGTCTTATCAAGATATGGACCATTTAACACCCATTCACTGTTTGCTCCCATTCCTGCAAGAGACACTTTTTTTTCACTGTCCTTTTTATTCTTATAAAATTTAATTCGATACTGTTTTTTATCAAATCTATTATAAGAAGAAGCACCTCTGTATTTGATCGTCGTGGGGTATATCGAATTGGGAACCGAGAAAACAGATTGCTCCTCTCCGTTTCCATCCAGTAGAGCAATATTTCCCCAGATTGCATTCTCCTTCAGGATCTGCTGTCCCATTGTATTCATATAGATTACCGGAAGTGTAGTAGAGAACTTTCCCAGATCGTAATATTCCAGCATCTCTTCCTCCGGTGCATCCCACTCCTCCATTTCTTCTTTCGTGATAACGGTTCTCTTTTTTTCCTTTGACTTATTTTCTGACTTTACAACAGAATTTCCCACAATGGATATTCCACAGAGAACTGTTATCATCAGAATACATAAAAGGACACGTCCTATCCTTTTCATAGCAACACCTCTCAGTCAGGCAGCCTTTTTACTGCGAAAGTTCATCCTTCTGGTCAACGATATTTACCCTTTTCACGCCATCGATTTTGATCAGTTTCTCTGAAATATCCATCTGATTTTCTTTTGCGGCTTTATACAGGATTCCCTCTCCGATAGAATAAACCAGTTCAAAGCTGTTTTCTGTAACATTTCTCATAGAAACATGTACCTTTCCGTCAAAAAAGGTATCTACTGCTGCCTCTGTTTTATGTAAACATTCAGGTTTTCCCTGAACAACCAGCAGCTTATTACAGGATGTAAAGCCCTTTCTTGTAATAATAAGAAAAAGGAGTAAAAAAGCAGAACCAAAAACAATGAGCACATACTGAGATACACCACAGCCAATGCCTGCCGCGATTGCCCAGAAAATATAAGTAGCATCTCTTACATCCTTTACAGCGGTACGAAATCTTATAATAGAAAGAGCACCGACCATACCAAGGGACAATGCAATATTATTACTGATAATGCTCATGATCATCGCTGTGATGATCGTGATCGATCCGATTGAAATATTAAATTTCCTGCTGTATGCAGGTCCTGCATAAGAAATTTTATAAGTAAACATGATAAAAAAAGGCAACGATCAATGCAATCACATTATTCATTAAAATTACAGTCACACTCAGTGCTTCTGTATTTGTCAGATTTTCTACGATAAATTCTCTCATATCTCTCTCCAATCCCGGCATCCGGTTTATCATCGATCTCCGGTCTGCCATATGTAAAACTTACAGCCGCATCATTCTGGCTCTGGAATATTTGCTGTGGCTGGTGGACAGTTCATCCGCTTCTTTCAATGTCTCAGCAATCATATCCGGCAGGAACCCTGTATATTTTACTTCCATCAGCACCTGTTCTGTACTGCCCAGCGCATGTGTTCCAACCTCCTCGAACAGACCATATGGATATAAAGCCCCTCTGATGTCAGTATCAAAAGTGACCCTCACATCACCTGCAGGATAAGCAAATGCCAGTCTCTGATAATCTATGATCGTCTTTGGACGATAACAGCCCTGTGTGATCCGCAAATACAATCTCATAGCCAGCTCTGTTTCATATTCCAGAAGGAATGACGCATCTCCCTGTTCCATTCGAAGTGCTTCCGCGCGGCTGACAGGTAAGGAATATTTCACTCCGTCAGATCCGTTTTTGCATTTAAACTCCAGCTTTGCAGATAAAGCACTCAGTGAATAAATTCTTAAACGGATCTTCCTTTTTTCATACACTCCATCCAGATTATCCCATAAATCCTGATCGTCTATAGAATCATAATACTGGGATCTGATAAAATAGCTGCCATTTTCTCCATGGATATCTCTTTCCATAATGCCATCCAGCTTCTGTTGAAGAATCATGGCCTCTCTGCGGCTGATCAGATATTTGATTTCTTTACGAAAAACCGTTTCCAAATCTTACGCCCCCTCTCTGATTTTCCTTCAAACAGAACTATCTGGAACAAGAGTCCACATACTGTCAGTAAAACCACATATCTGACTCCTGTCTCATGAAGAAGAAACATTCCTGCTGCAACAGAAGAAAGGATTGCTCCCTCCAGAGGAAAAAAGGCCGCTGCAGCCGCAGCTCCTGCGGCGAAAATAACTGCTGCCCACCCAAACGGATAACACATCCATACAACTGCCGCAGCAGTCATAGCAGCCAGGATCATGGCATCTGCTGTTTTCCACTTAAATGCCATATATCCCATCAGACATCCAAGTATCGTAAATGCAGTTACAATCGTTCCCCATCCGGTTTTTCCATTCATGACAGTGCATAATACAATCGTCACTCCCCAGAACATTATGAAGGAAACAAGCAGACGATACACCTTAGCTCCTGCAAAAACAAGCAGAATCCCAAGGATCAGGAACAGCATTCTTTCTGTATTTCCGCTTATATGAAGATTGTCTGCACTTCCTGTTTTTTCCATAAACAGTTCCGTTCCCTTAAGGATCAGTTCCGACATCAGACACTCCTCCTTCCTTCAAAAGTGGATTCAAGGCTTTCATATAGGATCTATTTCCTGTTTCAGCAACATCCTGTGCCCATATAACATATTCTATATTATATTTTTCCAGTATTTCATCCAGATTCTGTATCAGATCTGCATCCCCATATATATTAGACACATAAACCTTTTCAAAGATTTCTGAAAGATAAGAGATCATCATCTTCCCTCTTGTATCTGCAATAAGAAGGAGATTTCCTTTTCTCTTTCCTTTTCCTCTTCCTTCCACTACACTATGCATATAACTTGTAGCAATAACTGCATTTGTTCCGCTGTTATTGAACTGGATCATATTTCTTTTCACTGTCTGAATCTGATTCTGTTTGTTTTTAAAGGTTAATTCTTCACGATTTGGATTAGAACCATTAATATAAATATAGAATGGATCTTTTTCTATATTTTTTATCTTTTCATATATCTCATCTGTTGTATATTCTACTGCCGCTGATGAAATTAACTTTCCATCAACATTTCCAAAAACATATTTTCGATAGGCATCCAGATTTTCTTCTTCATATCCAAGTTCTCCCAAAATCACCTGTGCCCCATAAAATGCCCCGCGCATTGTCCAGCTATCTTCAGTTCTGAAATAAATATATTCATCCTGATGTTTCTCCAGTTCAGACAACGGATTTAAAACTACAGAAGGATCTGAAAAAGAGGCTTCCAGTTTCTCTATAAAATCACTGTATTTTTCCTTTTCATTTTCATATCCGCTTTCAAATACTGCCCTTTCCGGTATCGGCATAATATAAGTATCTTTTCCACTCTTTTTCTGTAATGCTTTCATAATATCTGCCGCATATGAAATATGATCCTCAGAAATCCGATTCATATTAAAGATACGGTCTGTATAAATCACCTGGTCCTGCGTTTCCAGAATTTTGATTTTTGAAAGAGACTGGTCATTTTTTAAGCCATAATTATTATACAAATCTCTTTTTTCCGGAACATATACGCTTTGCTGCTTAACATTCTGCAATTTTTCCATTCCATTCTGGAGGATCAGAATTCCTGAAGACATTACGATCAAAATAAATAAGACAAGCAACAGTTCTGCAGTTTTATTCTTTTTCAACTGAATTCACCTCCCTGAACCTGATCCTGGCATTTGGACAGTTTTTCTCCAATTCCGCAATACCCGGCTGATTTTTTATTTTCTCTGATACGGAAATCTGTTCAAGAGAAATACAATCTCTGAATGCACTGACTCCCACATATTCCACACTGTCCGGCAGGTATATCTCTTTCAGATTCCTACACCCGCGAAAAGCATGATCACCTATTTTCTTTAACAGAGAGGTATCTGAAAATATCAGCTTATTAACAGACACACATTCCGCAAATGCAGCCCCTCCAATCATAGTCAGAGAATCCGGAAGACTTATAAATTCCAGTTCATAACAGTTTTCAAAAGCTGATATCCCTACAGATTTCAGTGAAAGCTTTTCCATGCTCTCCCATACTTTCAGTACATGACAGTCAGCAAATGCATAGTCCTCAATGACAGAAACGCTTTCCGGCAGATGCAGTTTTTCAAGACTTCTGCACCCAAAAAACTGACTCTTCGGAATAACTGATGCACCTTCTGGAATAACTGCTTCTTTTACATATATATCTCCTCGAAATCCCTGAGAATCAACATTCTCATATTCCGCCAGATCCTGGAAAGTAATCTTTTCTTCATGAACAGGTTCTGCCGGAAAACAATACTCTCCAAATATCTCCCTGTCTGATTTCAGGATTTTTCCACTTCCCTGTGAAATCACATATCCATAAACATAATTACTGCCATAAAATGTTATTGTTTCGCGGGCAACAACTGAAGTAATCTTATCCGGCTGACCTGCACTGGCGCCTTCTTCAAATATAATGTTGCCCTGTGTAAAAATGTTGCCGAGCACTGTTGCATTTTTTTCCAGAAGTATATCCTTCTCTGCGAAAATATTCCCAAGCACCGATGCGTTTTCCATGATCCTCACAGCCCCATCACTGTGGATATCTCCCTGCAGGATAATGCCTTCTATCACCTTTATATCCCCACGGGAAATAATCGTATAAGGGACTGTCCCATTTTCCGTAATCATATCATCATATATGTAATGCCTGTTATATTCACGACTGTTCATTACCGGCATACGAAATATCCTGGGATCACGTCCCTCCATAAACCTGTCAGGTTCCTCCGGGCGCTGTCCCAGACGGATCACAGGTGCATACAGACTATGAAAAATATTATCAAAGCCTATCACAAGCTGTTCCCCGCTTGATACCCTTTCACCCAGATCACATCCATCATAAACTGCAACCGCATATTCCGCGTCCGCCCATCTGAGAAGCCGGATCTTATTTCCCAAAAGCAGTCTTTCCTTGCTGTATACAGCCCGGAGTCGTATGTTCTCTTTCACAAACAATGCATCCTTTTCACTGTAGATTTCTTTTTGAAAATCTAAATCCCCTTGCTGCGGACAGAAGATCACATTTCTGGCAATGACCAGTTCTTCAATCTCAGGCTGCACGAACTCCTGGTTTCCATCTATCTCCAACACCTTTTCCTGTCTTGAAAGCATGATCATACCATTCTTCATTTCCGGAAGGGCTTTTTCAACCAGAGAGGAGAAGCTTAGACCAAAATATCTGGCATTTTTTACATAATCCTGTTTTATTTTCAGGATCTCTCCTTTTCTCATCCTGAAATGCACTAGGGCGACTAACAGAGGCATAGAGAACATACAGATAAAAATCAATATCCATACTTTCATTTTTCAGCCTCCTTTTCCGTTTTCTGCACAGTAAACCGTGCTGTTTTATCCCATTTCACACCTCTTCCGGTAATGGTATCTATCACTGCATCCCAGAATCCCAGAGAGATATTCCACATATAGAAGAAAAAGTTAAACATCATAAGAGGCAGAAGCAATGCCTCTCCGGGAAGTCCGTCTATGATCAGTGAGGTGCCTATCTCAAAAAATGGTGCAAAATTTCCAAGAGAATTATAAATTCCCAAAAACAATATAACCCACCAGCCACTGAATATCTGCATTTCACCCAGGAAAAATAATCCAAGGGAAACTACCCAGCCCAGCAGCAGAAATACCGGTACTGAATAGATAAAAAGCAGAAACAAGCCATCTATTTTCTGAAACAGTCCCATATAAGGCGTTGTGATCGTAGGGATCAGATAGCGGAACAATACTTCATTATGTCCCCTTGACCATCGTCTAATCTGTCTGCCTCTCACATTCCAGCTTTCCGGAGACTCTTCATAGCATTCTGCCGAATTGGCGTATACAACCTTCCAGCCATTGGTAAAAAGCCGATATGTAAGTTCCGTATCTTCTGCCAGAACCTTTGGATTAAAGCCACCTGTTTCTAACAGAAAATCTTTGCGAAAGCCCCCTACTGTCCCGCCATACTGTGGAATTGTTTTCAAGTTATATCTTGCCTGCTGATCTACCTGATATCCTCCGGACCGTTCCAGATTAATAAGTCTGGTCAGCATATTTGTGTTGGTATTGTACGGTATTACCCGCCCCATCACTGCACCTACCTGCGGATCCTCAAATCCCAGCGCAATCTGTTTCAGCATGTTTCTGGCAGGTCTGTAATCCGCATCAAATACAATGATGATCTCCCCTTTTGCCAGCTTCATTGCATCATTCAGACCTACCGGTTTTCCTCTGTCCGGACAATCTCTGTGAAGGGGACGTATAAACTCATACTTTCTGTGATATTCATCCAGCATTTCCCTTGTACGGTCTGTAGAATTATCATTAATCGGAATAATTTCAAGCCTGTCCCTGTCATACTCACATTTCAGCAGAGAATCCAGAACATTGGAAAGCACCTGTTCCTCATTATGCATAGGGATCAGTACGGAAATACTTTTCATCCTGTCTGTAAGAATATCATTGTAATAGAGACGCTGCCTGCCCAGAAGCCTTACAATTGTAAAATAAAAATGTCTGGCTGTATACAGAAGCATCAGGATAATAACAAAAATAGTATAACCTTTCATAATAGCTACGACCATTTCCATGCATCCCTTCCCTTCCTTGAATCGTAAACACCGATCATGCGGTTTACAAACACTGCATAAATCATAACCAGATACAAAAAGTCAAACATAGGACCTATCATAAAGTAGAAGAACGCCATATAAATCACAGAGAATCTGCACAGCAGCCAGATAAAGATCGCATAGCGAACGATTCCAAACACAATGGAATACAACATTACTGCAAGGAGTGTCAAAAGCTTATAGATTACTCCCCTGTCTCCTATAATTCCGGTGACCATAACTGTCATGACAAAAAACATCACCCATATGCCAATTTCCTGAAGCATATATAATTTTGAATAAACGGTTAAGGTATACGGAAAATATTTTTCCCCAAACACAAACCACAGACTGTTTATCAGATGAATCGCACTGCACAGGATCAGATAAATGGCAAGAGGACGCCCCTTCCATGGCAATCCCGCCAGCAGAATGATTGCTCCAAGAGAAATTCCTGTATTTATAAGACTTATCCGTATTCCCGGATATACGGTTCCTGCACTGAGATAGCTGATTTTTCCAAACAGAGGATAAGTTTCTGAACGGATTCCTACATACATATGCGGTTCATATTTTTTTAAAACACCGGCACATATCTTACAGATTATCCTGGTCAGATCATCAATCTGAGTCCACATAAGCAGAAAACCAAGCAAGATAAGTATGACAATATACAAAATACATTTCTTTTTATCTGCCTCAATTCTTCGATAGGTTCTGGTGTAATCAATTACTTTCTTTTCTTTCATAGACTCCTCCTTTTGTTCCGCTTCGCTACGTAACTCTACACAGAAGTCTCTCAGATTTTTTTTGCATCTCTTCCCCGTAGATCACAGCACTGCAGCCTTTCTGCTTTTTACTCTGATACATTGCCCTGTCAGCCTTTCTGTATAGCTGATCAAAAGAAACATCTTCATATCCATCATAAAAACACGCACCCAGACTTATTTCTATACTCTTTCCACGCATCTCTATGATATCAATCTGTCGAATATTTTCAAAAAGGCGCTCGAAGAATTTCTCAGCTACTGTTTGCTCCAACATTTTCGGCATAAATATTGCGAACTCATCACCTCCAAGCCTCATAACCACATCACTGTCACGACATGTTTTCTGCAGCGTCTTCGCAACGGCTATAATCACCTTATCTCCTACAGAATGCCCATAAGTATCATTGATGGATTTAAATTTGTCACAGTCGATCAGGCAAAGCAATCCCTCTGTTTTTTCCTTTAAAAGTTCAGTAATCCTTTTTTCTCCGCTTCCACGATTACATAATCCTGTCATAAGATCTGTCTTCGCCAGATAAATCAGCCAGTTCTCACGCTTTTTTTCTTCTTCTATACACTCAATACAAAAAAGCACATGCAGAAGTCTTCCATTTTCATCGTAGTCTACAGGAATAAATCTGCTTCGACACCAACCTGATTTTTTATCTATAAATTCATGTGTTATGCTCTTTTCTCCAAGAAGCCGTTCTTCCAGCGTATTGATATCTACAAACTCCAGCAATTCCTGAAGCTGCGATTCTATGCACATTTTCTCGGCAATATCCCTGACATGTCCGCAAAAATCATCCCTGATTTCATATTCTCCCATTTTCTTAAAATCTTTTCCCAAACATTCCACAATCTGATCTGTCATTTTTACAATATGATGTTTATTTGTCTGCACATCAACCAAATGCATGGATGTATAGATCTTCGAGAGGGATGTATAACTGCTGAGCCGTGCCTCTTTATTTGACTTTATAAATGAATTACGCAATTTCAGTAACGAGATAAGAAGTGTTCCTATCATATCCAGAAAAATAGTAAGCCCACTGTAATCACCCTTTGGAGGATTATCCACACCGAAAAAACCACTTATCTCATCTTTGTAACGCAAAGGACATACCACCACATTTCTTACATTCTGTGCTTTTAACATATCATAGGACATGCGATGTTCTTCTTTGATATCTTCTATATCAGCGATAATGATACTTTCGCCCTTGGAAAACGTATCGTACCACCACTTTATTATGTCCATATCTACATTCTGCAATCTGTCTATTTCGGGAACCACTCCCTGCGCACACCATTCATACGTATTGTTTGTGACATGCCTTTCTTTACAATCTTCGAAAATATATATTCTGTCAGAACTGATATGTCTGCCGAAAAAACGAATAAATTCATTAATCTGCTCGTCAGGTGTATGGTAATTAAGTGCGGATCTAAGTGCTTCATTTATGACAAGTTCATACTTCATGATCGTCTTCATGTTGTTTTCCTCCCGAATGTCTTTCTTATCTTATTTTGTTACATTCAAACCAGATGGAAAGTCCTTCTTTTATTTTCTGCTCTTCCACAGGTTTCATAAAAAAATATTCTATCCGCAGCCTGAACGCATGGAGCGAAAAATCAAGGTCGCTGCACCAGATGATTCCACATTTCGGATACAGGGAACGAAGATGTTCTGCTGCATTCAGGCCGGCTACACCCGGTAATTCGAGAAACACCACTGTTGGTACTGTTTTCAATGTCTCTGCAAAAAACTGTTCCTGACTCTGATAGATTTCAATCAGCGGAAAAACATTCTTCTCTGTGCAGTAATTTCTGATATATTCCGCACTGTCTTGTCCTTCCTGTTCCTGGTCGGTCAGTATGGCAATACAATACACGCTCCCCCTTCTTTCTATTTAATGTACTTTCATTTGTTACCCTCATTATAAAAAATATCAAAATTATTTCAATAATTCTGTCACGAAACGACAGAAAATGACACGAATTGCAACTCCGTGGTATTGTTTTATGATATACTGTTACCAGAGCGTTTTCGAAATAATTACACCACTTGCTTGTCTGCGAATTCGATTGCACAGATGAAAAAATATTACCGAAAACAGCGTAAACAGTAACGAGGAATTCTCAGCAGGCGGAATTTTATAAATATATATTATAAGGAAGATTTACTATGAGAATTGCAATTGTTGATGATATTTCAGAAGAGCGGACACTGTTACGAAACAGACTGGAATCTCAGTTTTCCAGGCGCAATGTCCATACAGATATATTGGAATATGAAAATGGAGAAACTTTCCTCACTGCGGCAAAGGAATGTCCTTTCACTGTAGTGTTTCTGGATATTTATATGAATGGTTCTAACGGGATTGATACAGCAAAAGAACTTCGAAAATCAGACACTGACTGTCTGCTGATCTTTACAACAACTTCTACCGACCACGCATTAGAGGGATTTCAGGTCCGGGCTCTGCACTATCTTGTAAAGCCCTACAGTGAAAATGATATTTCCGCACTGGCCGATGAAATCCTTTCCCGCATCCCGGATTCCGGGAAATACATAGATGTAAAGGTAAACGGCAGTAATATTCAGATTCCCTTCCGGAAAATAATCTACGCAGAGCATTTTTCCCATATGATCCACATCCACACTGACGGTGAAAGGGAACTGGTGACCCGTCAGTCCTTTGATTCCTTCATAACCTCCCTGAAAATGGATCCACGCTTCTATCAGTGTAACCGAGGCGTTGTGATCAATCTGGAGCATGCCGTTGATTTTGACGGAACAGGCTTTCGCCTTGATAACGGAAGCAATGTCCCAGTCAGTCGGAAGCTGCTCAAAAACGCCAGACAGACATTTATGGAATTTCTGTTCCAAAGGAGGTCCTGAAATGACTGACATACTTCGCCCTGTACTTGAACTTTCCGTAATCATTCCCGGTATACTGCTGGCATATCTGCCTGTAAAAAGCTATCTGAGGCAGACACCGTTTAAACTGACAGCGTGGCTTCTTCCTCTTCTTCTGGGAATCTGTATTTTGGGAGGAGCGGTTTGCTGTGCCCTGCAAATCCCCACCAGATGGTTTCTGTTTCCTCTGTTACCTGTGATTATGCTCATTTATCACAAAACACTAAAAATCTCTGTCTGGAAATCCGTCAGTATTTTTCTTGCAGTCTTTGCAGTTTTTGCGTGTGTCAACAGCCTGTCCTGGGCACTCTATGCATTTATGACTGCTGACTTGCATATTACAGAAAATGAACTGTGGTTTCACACAGATGCCGGGATTTTCTATAATGTTATCTGTCTGCTGTTTGTTCTGGCAGCCTGGTATCCTGCCTGCCACTGTGTACAGACAATAGTCACAGACGAGAACCTTGCCCAGACCTGGTATGTATTCTGGATTTTTCCGGTAATCTTCATCGGAGTGAATCTTTTTATGATTCCCAAACACCGAAGCACTTTATATACCAGGCGTGTTCTGCAGGGTTATATTGTTTTCAGTCTTGTACTGCTCATAATCCTGCTTCTGTTTTATGTCATGTTTCTTATGATGGCAGTCATCCTAAACAGAAATGCCAGACTTCAGCGGGAGAACCATTTTCTTTCCCTTCAACAGGAAAGATACGAGAATCTCTGCATGGCCATTGAAGAAGCAAGACAGGCGCGTCACGATATCCGCCATCATTTTTTCCTGCTGTCCACTCTGGCAGAACAGGGTGACATGGAAAAGATTAAAAAATATCTCTCTGCTGCAACCGACAAAATCTCTGACTATAACCTGCATTTCTGTGAAAATCAGGCTGTTGACAGTGTTTTCGGACATTATTCCACCATTGCAAAAAAAAGAAACATTCCTTTTCATGCACTGGTTTCCCTGCCTGCTGGTCTTTCCATAGATGAGATTAATCTGTGCCTTGTGCTTTCCAATCTGCTGGAAAATGCCATCCAGGCAAGTGTAAAAACAGCGCCCGCCCGCAGAAAGATTAATGTGGAGGTTTATCCCCACCATAATCATCTCCTTCTGATCCATGTGGAAAACACCTTTGATGGAAAAATACAGCAAAAAAACAATATTTTCCAATCCTCCAAACGCTCAGGAAACGGCATAGGAATCGAATCCGTCCGCCACATTACCAACAAAAACGGCGGTGCCTGTGACTTTACCTATAAAGATGGTATTTTCTCTGCAAAAATAATGCTCCGGATATAATCATGTTTTACCACTTTAATTTGCTGTACCTGTCCCAAGCTTCTTCAAAGGAATAAAAAGACAGACCATATATCAGCTCTATATGCTCTGTCTTTTTATTCCTATAAATCTTCGTGCAGTTTTATATCCCTATTATCTGTCATACATTGTTTTAAGGCAGCGATCATTTTTTCCGTATCCAGCGGCTTTGCAAGATGGACATTCATTCCTGCCATCCGGCTGTTGATAATGTCTTCCGCAAAGGAATTAGCAGATATTGCAATGATTGGAATCCTCCTGGCATCCCTTCTTTGCATTTCCCTGATTGTCCTTGCCGCATCCAGACCGTTCATCCTCGGCATCATAATATCCATATAAATTACCCCAAAATAATCCGGTGCAGATTTCTCGAATATTTCAACTGCTTCCTTCCCGTCTGCTGCACATGTAACCTCCATACCGCTGTCCTCCAGTATACATCTGGCAATTTCCATGTTCAGCTCATTGTCTTCCACAACCAATGCCCGCATACCTTCCACTGAATAATCATCAAGGCTTACTGGCTTGTCTGATAAATTACCGTTTTTATCCTGTGTGCCAATTTTGAACGGTATTTTTACAATAACTGTAGTACCAACACCAACTTTGCTCTTCAGTTCAATCGTTCCATTCATCCTGTCCACGAGCTGCTTCGTAATCGCAAGCCCCAGTCCGGTGCCTTCATACCGGGATCTGCTTGTCTTACTTTCCTGAGAGAACATATCAAAAGCATGTGCAATAAAATCTTCACTCATACCCACACCCTGATCTTTACAGTAGAAAGTGAAAATTGCTCTGCCATCATCTAGAGTTTCTTCCTTAACCCAGACCGTGATCACACTGCCCGCCTGACTGAATTTAATGGCATTGTCCATAATATTCGACAGAATCCTGCCAAGATATACCGGATTTCCAACCAGAGCGATGTGGCTGTATTTACCATTTTTCCAGCCAATCTCATATCGGATGCCTTTCTTTGTAGCCCGCTCTTCGTAAATCTGGTTCAGTTCCCGCAGTACCATTGTCAGATCAAACAAAAGCTGCTGATCCTTCAAATCTCCGCTCTGCAGTTTATTCATATCCAGCACATCATTTACCAGAGATACCAGATATTTCAGCGCTTCCATTGTCTTTTCTCTGATCTTCTGCTGCATCTGTGGATCATCTGCGTACTGATTTTCCATATTTACCATACCGATAATACCATTCAATGGTGTACGGATATCATGACTCATAGTTGCCAGAAACCTTGTTTTCATTTCGGCTTCCCGCTTTGCTGCTTCCGCTGCAAAGTTAAGATCCTCTTCACGTCTCTTGGAATCGCTGATACTACGGACCGTACATAAAACATGGGTTACATTTCCAGACTCATCCCTTTTTTTTACAATAAAAAGCATCCTGTGCCAGCTGCCATCACACATCCTGTATTCTGTAGAAATACATTCATCCGTCTTCAATCTGGCTGAAAGTGTAGAAACATCCAGAAATGGACGTATCAGCGGACGATACTCAGATGCAACCATTGTATCACAAATCTGATACAGCTTCTCCGATGCACACCCACTGTTTCCTGTCAATTTGTGTACTGCACTGTCATTTGATACCTCTTCAAAAAAGTCTTTCTGCACATCAATCCTGTAGATAGAACAGTAACTCTTGGCAATTGCTGAAATTATTTCATTACTCAGCCGTGCTTCATCCAGTGCCTGCTTTAACTGATTCTGGATGGTGGTTTCTTTTTCCATAATATCATCAATATGCCGGAAACCCACCAGTGCAAAGAAATGTTTCTCATCCTGGAATATTTTGATTGCCTGTGCCTCAAAAAATTCATGCCGATTCGGATTCGGTTTGCTTCTATAATGGTATGTAATGCGTTCCTTTCGGGAAAGCTGTTCCTTTAGATGCCCTGTCGAAATCCAGTCCTTAAATTCCTGTCTTTCTTTCTCATACAGATACTGAACTGCATATTGATCAGCAGAATAATTGAAATTATCACACTGTTTCAGATTCATTTTTTTTACGTTGGTTCCGTCGTTTATATGAAGAATTTCAAAGGAACCTGTATTTAATTCAACATAATAAACAGCCGTAAAATCTGCACATATCTTGTCCAAAAGCCGTCTTTCCGCCATCTGTTCTTCCAGCGTACGTTTCAGTTTTCTGTTCCTCATATGTACCATTACGGTCAGGATAAGAAGCAGAACGATCAGCACGGCTATAAAAGCCAAAGCAGCTACAGAGTGCAGTTGCTTCGAAAATATATTTTAATTTCTGTCATAACAAAACTCTCTCTCTACGTTTCCTGTCTGCTTTTCCCATGCACTTGGAAAGCTCCTGATTGCCTGATTTCCATTTGTTACTGTTCAATGACCTGCGCTTCGGTACCCCCCCCGCCGGATTTTATGCTTCTGATCGTTTTTTCCAGTACTTTCATCTCAACCGGTTTTGAAACGTGTGCATTCATACCGGCTGCCAGAGAATGCTGAATGTCCTCTGAGAATGCATTGGCGGTCATGGCAATGATCGGAATCTTCTTTGCCAGTTCATGGGAGCTTCTGCGGATTGCCTTCGTTGCCTCATAACCATTCATAACAGGCATCTGCACATCCATTAGGATCATGTCATAATCCCCTGGAACAGACTGTTCAAATGTCTTCAAAATCTCTTCGCCATTTTCACAGATGGTACACTCCGCACCCTCAATCTTTAACAGTTCCGTCAGAATCTCTGCATTCAGTTCATTGTCTTCTGCGCACAGGAATCTCATTCCCTGAAGGATATTACCATCCTGCTCATCTACTTCTGCCTGTGACGCCAGAGCAGCTGTTCTATCCTCTGCAATCTTCAGATCTATGAGAACCTCAAAACAGCTTCCCTGTCCCGGTTCACTCTCCACATCAATGATACCTCCCATTGAATCAACCAGATTTTTGGTGATTGCCATTCCAAGACCGGTTCCCTGTATCTTATTCGTCATGGAATTCTCTTCACGGGTAAACGCATCAAAAATTGTATTTTTGAAATCTGTTGACATTCCCATACCATTATCGCTGACCAAAAAGCGGTACTTGGCATAAACAGATGAATTTGATTCACATTCCTCTGCCAGAAGCTGAATTTCTCCACCTTCCTGTGTATATTTTATTGCATTAGACAGCAGGTTACTGAAAATCTGCATCAAATGGACTTGGTCTCCATTCACCCACTCATGCCGGATATTTTCTTTTGTAATTATAAAGGTCTGCTGCTTTTCATATATTTGAGAATGAAATATCGTGTCAAGTTCTTGTATAAACTCCACGATAGAAAAGTCAGAATATTTGAAAACAGTTTTTCCAGCTTCAATCTTACTCATATCCAGAACATCATTAATGATCCCTAACAGATGCTGTGATGAAATATCAATTTTATCCGCATACTCTATTACCCTGGCTTTATCACCGGCATCATGTCTGATCAGTGACGTCATACCAATGATTGCATTCATAGGAGTACGTATATCGTGAGACATATTGGCAAGGAAACTGCTCTTGGATCTGTTCGCTTCCTGTGCCACCTGAAAAGCTTCCTCTGCGGCCTGTTTTGCCTGCCGCAGCTTTGTATTCACTATTTCCAGCCTCGCATTATTTTCACGCTCCACAAGGATTGCTTCCTGTTGGTTTCTACGCATAACAAGAGAAATTCCCAGCATAACGCAGACTGATGCGATAACCGTAAATATAACGATAAATATCATGACAAAATTGACAAGTCTTAATGTATTCGTAGCAACATATTCTGCCGGAACCAGAAAGATAAGTGTCCATTCGGCATTGTCCATTCTTCTTAATCCGTAAAAATATTCTGTTCCATCCAAAACTGCATTAGAATAACTGCAGCCTTTTTCTTCCAGTTCAGCCTTTGTTTTCTCAAAGGAAGAATTATGAAGATATTTCATCTTCTGTAAAACTGAAAATACATTATGCCCTTTAATTAATTCCACCTGATTACTGTTAAACAGTTTAAATCCATGATCATCCAGTACATACACACTGTTGTTTCCGTTATATGCATCGCAGTTAAAATATGGATTCAGCTGTTCCGTGTCCTGGGCAATTCCAAAATAAGAGATTGTAGTTTTCTCTTCTCTATTTTGAAGTTCTATTGGTTCTGGCAGACGTTTCAAAAACATCATCTCTGACTGGTTATCTGTCATAGAATCAAAAACAAAATTAATCTGTTCGGGATTGTCTTCAAAATAATCCAGATCACGAAAAAGCCCTATATATCCGTCTTCTGTATAATATCCGCCCTCTGAGTCCACTGCCATCAACGTGATCTTATGATCTGCATATGCTGATAATTCATATTTCTTTTTCATATGTCTGCAGAGTTCATCTGTCGTCTGTATGTTTGCATCTCTCAGATAATTACATTCTTCCGTTACCCGGTCCCAGTTGGAATCGATCACATCCTCCAGATTCTGAAACATCTGACGGGTAACCTCTTCCATCTGATTTAACCGTTCCTCATAGATGATATCCCGTATATAAGTCTGATACAGGAAAAAGAATGCAAAAAGCATCGCTATACCAGCCATACAGCAACACAATATTAAGTTCCGGTAACTCTTTGCCTTCTGCATCCTTCCCCTCCTTATTTCCATTCAGCGTCTGCTTCGCTTAAAGTCTTAAATTGCCCAAAAAATTCTTTTGCCGCATCCAGGCCTACAATACCACTGTCTGTCACTTCTGTTTCTGATGCCAGTTTTTCACTGATTCCGGAAATCGCAACCTGATAAGTCTTATCATCTTCCAGTTCCACCGGACTTACCAACACATAAGGGTAATTGTTTCCTGTACCGACCGCATCATATCCTTCTTTATGTAAATCCTTAATCTGTTTTCCTGTTAAACTGACGGTCTGAATTGTCCGCGTCCAGCCTGTTGGAATGATCGCACTGAGATCATCCACTGTAATATCTTTTGCATACATCTTCGTGCTTACACAGTCATTGTTCTGATTCAATCCGTTGCCACTGATCCATGTACCCAGGGAAACAAGTGCCAGATCACTGTCTGTTGCCTGTGCAAAGCATCTTCCTATCAGCTTTGCGCAATTCTCCTGTGAAATGACTTCCGTTGTTGTGGTAATAACTTCCGGTTTATTATTTACTACGCTTTCCTGGTCATCTTCAAGCTGCTTTACGACATCTTCTATGGTTGCCTTATCCTGCATATACTCCAGCATTTTTGTTCCTGTAGTGACCAGTGTATTTTCCCAGCCAGAGTAAATAAGCGGTGCAGTATTTCCTGCATTGATCGCATCTGCAATATCACCATAATAGGTATCATCTGCCTTTGCATCCTTAAATGGCAAAAAACTGGCTTTTAGTGATGCCTCCGGGTAAAGGGAAGATGTTCCTTCCACCGTAGACAGCACCTCCATTACCTTCAACGCATCTTCAAGTTTCTGTGAATCGTCTTCTAACTTTTTATTCAGCCCATAATAACGTCCCACTGACAGAATGTAGACATTCTTGCTTCCATCTTCTGACAGATACGGCATCAGTCCAAATTCATCTGTTGTTGTGTCTGAGTTTGTGATACCATTCGAGGATCCAAGCATGAACAAAGTATTACCTTTAATAAAATCATCTTTTGTCACTGCATCATCAATCGGATCGCTGTTGCTGCCGTCGAGCATACCAAGCTCTTTCCATTTCCTGATATATTCCATACTATCCATCATACCCTTTGTATCACTGACATTGGCTTTCCCTGACAGATAATCCTTCTGCCACTGTCTTCCATCCAGAGAGCTTAAAAATCCGGTATCTGCAATATTGCACAAATACTGGAAACCATATCCCGGATACTGGATCTGAGGCAGGCATAACTGAACCCCGGCTTCCTCTGCTTCCTTCGCAAGCTGCTCAAGTTCCTGGAAAGACTGCGGAAGTGTCCAGCCATGTTTTTCTAATAACGTCTTATTATAGGTAATGCCAAAACAATTATATGCAGACGGAAGCATATAGATGGCCCCATCATCGGATACCTCTTTCAGACGTGATTCTACATAATTATCTGTGAAAGCATATCCCGAAAGATCCAGCATCCTGTCACTGAGATCCTGCAGTTCCGGATCATAAAGGGAAAGTGTGCAGATATCCGGCAGATCATTTTCATCCAGAATCGTATTCAGATAGGCAGTTGTGTTTGCTCCGCTGTACGGAACAACTTCCAGTTCAATCTCCGGATATGTTTTATGCACTTCTTCTATAAAGCTGTCCACATCCATATAAGGAGCCATAAAAGTAACTGCTTCGTGTTTCTCTGTTGTTTCATCTGTTTTCCCGCATCCTATAAGTCCTGTTGCTGCTATACATGCCAAAATAAGCCATACACTTTGTGCTTTTTTGATTTTCATACTTTCCCTCTCACCAATAAAATCATTATAATTGCGTCTATGAAATAACATCATAATAAAGCGGACAAGCCCGCTTCAAACTTCCTATTACATTAAAAAAACACTGTCCCACAGACAGTGCACGTCATTTCATGCAACTGGCTGCCATTTTACAGGCCCTGTAGCTTTGCGTCCCAGACTTTCATCTGGTTTGCCGATTTCCTTATCATAGCTTTTACACATATGCAAAAAAACTGATTTTATTATACTATAGCGTTCTACTGCACACAAGAAAAACCTCACCGTTTTAATACCTAAAAACAAAAAAGAATTTCTTTCCATTCCGATAAAACCCTGCATCTCATAATTATCTTCATAGACATAGACGGTTGCCTGCAACCACCCAAAATAATCGAGTTGCCGGATTGGTTGTCATCCGTTTTCGTTTTCCAAAAATCACTCTAAAATGCCTGACATCTAATCCACTGTCTCAAATCGTGACAGCTAATCCGAGATTACAACCTGACACACATTTTGCCGTAGATATGTTTCCATATAAGAAAGCCGAGCTTTTTCAGAAGTCCGGCTTCAAATCCAAGCTTCCGAAAAAGCCCGGAAATACGCCGCTTTTCGGCATTTATTAATCTTTTCTTGACAGCAAACAGACAGTCTCCACATAGCACGATTCGTCCTGATTGATGTCAGTTTTCGGGAACCGATCCAGACTAATGTGGACTATAGCAAAATATCTCCGTTTGTTTGCGGAAACATATCAACAAATTCTGTAGCAAAAAAGTATTAATACATTTCGTTATCCATATCTCAGTCTGAACCTCGCCCGTCCACGGAAAAAGTTCAACTTTTTTATTCGTTTCTACTATTATAGTGATTCAAACATAAAAGTCAAATTTAACGAAGAACTGCCATCGCCTCCACCTCGTCTGTTCTTCGTACATAGAACAGGTCAACAGCTATTTTTCGCCACGACTGATGCCCCAACTCCCATACACTCGATCTTGGCAAGTTAAAATTTTAATGGCGATGCTGCTACTTCTTCGCATTCTCTTCCAATTCCAGCATGTATTTATCAAAGTCAGACATAAACAATCTGTCCTGGATAACACGATACTTTTCAAATTCAGTCTCGGCATGAATCTTTGCAATTTCAGCTGACACTTTCCCTGCATCCTGTAAAATACCATAATCAAACATTTCAATAAAGCTATTAAGCCGTTTTTCCCAGTCCTGCATCGTGAGTGGAATATGCCGTAATGTCATATTCTCAGCAAAATCCAAGTATGCAGTAACCATACGATTCAGCTGTTTCATTTCATCCTGACTCAAATAATTCTTGGCAACCGTAACATCACTCTTCTTAATTTTGCCTTCAGGAGCATCTGCCCAAGTAGTTAATCCCATATGTTCTCTTGTATGGTCAGCTCTTTCTACAATCAGTTCAGCTGCCGTATGACCATGAACTGCGTAATGCATTTTATTCTGAACTGTTGCGTAGAATCTCCTGGTAGTTGCAGAATTCTTATCGTAATCAATGGCTGTGGCATACAGGTCAGTTATTTTCTGATAAAACTTTCTTTCGCTTGCTCGAATTTCACGAATTCGTTCTAACTGCTCATCAAAATACTTTTCTGTCAGATAAGTTCCGCGTTTGAGACGCTCGTCATCCATAACCCAGCCTTTGATGGTATAGTCCTTTGCAATTTGATTGACCCATTTACGGAACTGCACCGCACGCTCAGAATTCACCTTAAATCCTACTGCAATGATCATCTCTAAGGAATAGTGATTTGTGCTGTAGCTTTTTCCGTCGGCGGCAGTTATTCGAAATTTTCGAATAACTGAATCCTCTTGTAACTCACTGTCCTCAAAGATTTTCTTAATATGATAATTTATAGTGTTAGTGCCGACATCGTACAATGTTGCCATCATCTTCTGTGTCAGCCATATATTCTCATCCTCATAACGCATCTCAATACTGTCCTGCTGATCGCCAACTGAGGCAACATAGGTCAAGTATTCTGCCGCGCTGGAACGGATGGTAATTTCGTCTTTTTTCTTTTTCAAATAGGAGGCCTCCTTTATAAATCGAAATGCGTTTTTGCTATTGTATTTAGCTGTCCTGCTATTTCATCAAATGGTAAATTCAAATCCAGAGTCCTGACAGTAATCTGGTTACCACTCATCTGATATACATTATTCGGATATATTTCTTCATCAGTCTTCGCATACAAAAGCATTCCTGAAACCGTATGGTCCTTCTCTCTCAATTCGTATTCCTTATTCTTCACATAAGTAAAAATCTGATAAAGGTTAGTCGAGTGAAGTGTATGCTTGTTAAACTGTACCTGCATACTATGCTCATAGTACTTTGCATCAATGATAAGAACTCTATCATCACGCTGGAGCATAATATCACTTTGCATCACTGGCAGCATAGAATTCTCGTCGTTGTCCAATTGCCACGGAATCTGTGATGCATTTGCGGTAACCTGATTTTTAAACTCTCTCCTGTAGTATTCCAGAATGAACTTTTCATACAATCGACACATACGCTGCTCATCCAGAAAATCCATCAGTTTGGTGCTTCCATCTGATTGAGTCTGCAACAGACCCTTTACTACTAAATAACATATCGAGATCAGCATACGATAGGTCTGATTGTTTCGATTATACTGAACATTCCAATTTACCGTATACAAATCAATAAAATCCACCTCACTGAAATACAGCATTAATTTTCTAAGATTTTTCTTTCGCTGTTTCGATATATTCGAGCGCAGGAGGATCTCAATTGTAGATTTGATGATCCGATTCATGATACTGTTAACCGAAAACTCATCATATGTACAGATTAGCTGTTTCCGTAGCATTGACTGTGTCTTGATGGACTCTGCAATATCAATCTTTCCTCGCAGAGAAGAGAGCGCCTCCGTCTGCGGAATATATTCTTTACCCAGTCCTCGCTTTAGCTGAATTGCGATACCTTTTTCCAAGATAGCCGCCATCAGCTCAGCAGTATTATTAAATTGTTCTGTGGCTATATTCTTATAACCTTGCTCATTCAATATCTGAAATGCATAGGACAGCATATAATAGATGTTTTGAATCGGTATCACTTAATCGTACTCCTTAGATTTTCGCTCCAATCTTTCACCTTCATAGGTTCATCAAACCAATATTCTTTCAACAAAGGTATCAACTCATATTCCACAACACCATAAAGCCAACTATCGTCAATTGTATCAGGTTGTAAATTGCAGAAGTAGCTGTGACCAATGCAGAACCCTTCGCCCAGAGATTCGTCGACAGAAATCTCTCTATTTAAACTCTCGACGCAACTGATCAGTTTGTTGAACTTCTCATTATCTAATGCCATACGATACTCACGGAACCCCGGAGTCTCGAACCCTGGCTTGATATCAAAGAAAGCAAACCTTCTACGAAGTGCATAATCCAGCATAGCAAGGCTTCTGTCTGCGGTATTCATCATACCAATGATATAGACATTCCTCGGAACTGCAAATTTCTCATCGGAATATAGAAGCTGCAGCGCATTTCCACGTTTATCATTTTCAATCAGCATAAACAGTTCACCGAAGATCTTACTCAAATTACCGCGATTGATTTCATCTATGATAAAGAAATACTCATTATCACTGTCTATCTCGGCCTTCTTACAGAAGCTATAGAATGCACCCTTCTTCAGTTCAAATCCTGTAGCAGATGGACGAAAACCCATAATGAAATCTTCATAGGAATAACTCTGATGGAACTGCACCATCATCACACGCTCTACATCTTTTACACCCATCATGGAATATGCCAAGCGCTTAGCAGCATAAGTTTTTCCCACCCCTGGAGCGCCCTGCAAAATAATGTTTTTCTTGTTTCTAAGCAAGCCAACTAATCTGGAATAGTCTTCTTCAGACATATAGACATCATCTAGGAAATTCTCCGCTGTGTACTCTGGATAGGTAACTTCTTGCTCATCGTCAACTATATCATCGTCTTCAAATAAGTCTTTGATTTCCTGCACAAAATCACTATATGGAGTAATATCAGTCAAAGTTTTCTGCGGTGCCTGATGGTTAATTGTCCAATTACCCTTATTGGTCCAGTTAACTTTTCTGACATTTGAATACTCATCTGCACGATCAGCATCGTATTCGTAGTCAGACTCAACGATTCCTTTACCAAGAATGCCATTGTTGCCTTTCTTCACAAATACAACATCACCAACCCTTATATCATGGACGAACTGCCATGTAGCATGAGCTGAATTCTTATAAGAGCTACTATCGCCATATTCCTGCTTCATCTGCTGTTTCATTTCATCTTTAGAGCTGAATACTCCAAGATCTCCAATTTCTCCCCAGCCCAACAGCATATAGCCATTCTTATAGCACTCTTCCCATTTATCAGCACCTTGCCCCGGCGCATAGAGCCAATAACGAACAGTATCGATATCGTTGTCTGCAAGAGCATCGCTATCATTCGTTTTATTGCTCTTTGCATCAGAGACGCCTTTTTTGAAAATATCTGATGCCATCTCCGCTGTTAATTCCACTGTCTTTCCTGCCTCGGTAAGTGTCCACACGCCTCTAACGCTCTTATCGATATAGCCCGCTCCGACGAGATAATTTCTTGCAAAAGCAACTTCATTTTCAAATTTGTTAACTTGTGTTTTGCCTCTGGTTTCATTTACTACCTCGTCCGACAAGTGCTCGTTTTCTATGATTTTCTTTCTTGCCTCTGCTGGTGTCGCAGATCCTCCCAGATCACGCAGCGCCTGTAATAATGGCATAAACCATTTGAGAAATTCTGCTTTGGAAGTCTTTTTGCCTTTTTCAACAGACTTCTCTTGATTTACTTTCTCAGAGACAATCCATGCTGTATAGGATAAATCCGGGAAGCTCTTGTATTCATATTGACCCGCATCCAGAACTTTTTTACACAGATCCTTTATTTCAAGATAATCTGCTGCATATGGAACTTTCTTCAACTTCTTCTCAGCGGCCACAACAAATTCACCCGGCATATTCTGGGCATCAGCTATAAACCAGCGATTTCTGGAATCCAGGTTGATAAATGAATAAGGACGAATCCAATACAGGCCCATCGTAATATTCCAGCGAATGCAAAGCTGATCATGTACCATATCATAAACGTCAGAAAATTTCCGGCGGTTATCTGCTGTGTCATTATCGGCAAGTACAAGAGCAGTTTCAAACAATCTCCACAGATTATCAATATCACCTGCTTTTCTATCATCTTTAAATCCATAGAATGTTGCTTTCAGATTATTGAGAACCGGAATTCCATCAAAATTGCTCGGAACATTTGTAACAATCCCAAACTCTGATGCTATCCCATTAAGAATAGCAATTCTATTAGCATTTGTTATTCCCTTGTTGAATGTGCCAAAGATGGTGAATGGGTCGATGTCAATAATCTCATCGCCACTTTCAAGTTTCGGAACGCTCATTCCTGCCATGTTATACACCGCATATAGTTTCTGAATTAGTGCTTTTCTGTCAGCTTTGAAAGGCAGGAGTTTCGTTGCAAACTCCGTGTAAAAATTTGTCCAATCATATTGCATTAGTTATCCCTCCTCCAGAAACAGCTTCAGAGAATTGTACACACTCCTTTTCTGCATCTGTCTTTGTGCTTGAGCTTCCACAGTTCAGCACAGTTTTTTGTTCAGTTCTCCATTGCTTCATCATGCACCACATATTCTTTTTAATGCTGACGTATATATATATTGCTGATTCACGACTAAAGCCTTTTCGTTACAGCAGAATCATTTTTCTTATCATATAAGTCTAGGTAATACTCATTGTTTAGAATTTTCCCTTGGATGTCTTGACCTTTTCTTGTTGAAAGTATATCTTTACTAATAACTGTTCGTTCAACCTCTTTGCCGTCTGCATTCATTAATCTACATTCGTACATCTTGTAATGCATGAATTCAAGAACGATATTAACGCTGAAATTATTATGACGTATGCATAAGTAGCCAAATATCAGGAAGAAGATTAAGAATTTAACCACTTCAGCCCATTGCGTGAAATCAAACGCAAACAACGGAAGGATATATGAAAGCAAAAACTCTGCCGTTATTGTCTTGCTTTCCTTAGCTTCTTGTATTGTAAGCACATACTTCTCATCATCTGCAACAAAGAATTTTACAAAGAGTATAATCAGTGATGTCAACACTCCCAAGAGAACCTATGACATCTAATCCACAGCCTAAACCCTACTGCATTTTTCCGACCATCCACTTTTTCTTCGGTCAGACTAAAAAGTAGATATGTTTCCCTACAAGAAAACCGAGCTTTCCGCAAGGCTTCTCTGATGATACTAACCTCGCAAAAAAGCCCGGAAATACGCCACTTTTCAGCCTTTATTTATCTTTTCTTGACAGCAAACAGACTGTTTCACAATGCGATGAAAGTTTCTTCTTATACTAAATAGCGAAACCGTCACCTTTTGCGAAAAGGTTTATACCCCACTTATGGGGATAGCCTTTACCCCACCAAAACCCATAGTTTTCTTTACTTATAATACTTCGATATACCTTCCTGCCATTTTTCCGCAGGGATACAATCGATTATTCTTTCCGGTTCGATAATCCTTCCCGGTTTCATATAAGCATAAATATCCGAAAACAACTCTGAAAAGGTGCTATCAACAGCTCTCTGCAGTAATAGTTTTTTTAACCCCATCCACTTATTATGATAATCTTGCAAATATTCTTCTTGACTCTCATAAAATGTGTAATATTCAAAATCTGCAATCTTTGCTTTATACTTAATCACATACGGCTTACTGACTGTCTCCCAGTCATCATCTACTTTAGCTGTTTCTTTTCCAAATCCAGATAAGGTAAACAAAAACTCTGGTGCCTTATGAATAGTTCCATAATCATATATATCACGACTAAACAAAAAACCATTTACTTGAAAGTCATAAAATATCTTATGCCCTATTTTTTGCAAAGCCTCTTCGTGTTTTGCTGCCCTGTCCAAGTCCGTATATTTCGTGTAATCTATATCAAAAGCCTTGTCATTGACATACATCATTTTGGAAGGAATATCAAATCGAATCCCTCTCTCACATAAAAATGAACTTAATTCTGTTTTCTCTTGAAGAACCTTTTTCAAATCTCTGAGTCCGTTTTTCTTTATCTCGGTACATCCATCTCCATTAGTTGTGACATGAAATACAACTATTTCTAACTGGTTAATATCCATGCACTCCACTTCGCTTAAATGCCTTTCAAAGAATGTATCAAAATCTTTGTTACATTCTAATATATAGTCAGAAATCAAGTCCCCCTTTTTATATCCAAAACTGAATATAGCCAATCATACGAAGCATCTGGATTTGTAATATCGTATATCACTTATTCCACCCCTTCTATCAATTTTCTTTTCCACAACAATTTTTATATTTTATATTCGACCCACAAAAGCAAAACTCATTTTTCCCTCTTGTTTCTGAAAACTTCTTCATAAAAAAGGCATACCTACTTACTATTTCCTGACTCAAATAGAATCCCTCTTCACTCGAAAATTGCATATTTTCAATCTGTTTCCTCAGTTCTATAAACTCTTTTGCCAATGCAGAATCAGTCAATACTTGATACTTACTTTTTACAGGATGTTCTAAACCTTGAACAGTTTCATCTTTTAAAAACAGAATTTCTGTACACCCGTCATGCGGCGAAACATCAATCCATTTCTTATCCTCAGTTTCTACGATTGCATGCGATTCTGCTTGTAAAAAAATATTTTTACATCTACAAATATTCCAACCAACAATTCGTTTGCCACCATGTTCCTCTATGTAACTATTGACATTTTGAAAACATTTCCCCGCCACTCCTTTAGCGTATGGCACAACATCAATATAAACAGGCATTGTCTCTGTACTAATTTCCTTACAAAATTGTTTTACTTTTTCATTTATTTCCTTTGGAGTTACCGTCGGAATCATGTTTCCTTCCATTAATATTTCCTCTTTCTTACTAATAGCTCACTACATCTATTTGAATCCAAATGATTATCCTTTTTTGACTAGAACATATTTCATTTCGTTTACCATTTTACCACATCCACCTACATTTTACTATCCGAAAAAGAGTAAGAAAAAAAGCCGATCAGGAATCGCAACTCCCAATCGGCATCCTTTCTTACTCCTCTTCATTTTTACATTCAATCTCCGTTCCGTCCAGGAACACCACCAACAATGTTCCATCCTCAAAGACCTTGATATGGTCCAGTATTTTCAGCATGAAGTCCGTATCCATCTCCGTCAAAGGTTCTGCCCCATCGGTGTATTCTATAAACTTCTCTGCCCAATAACCTTCCAAAAGATTCTCGCTCTGCAGCTGTTCCGTCCACTGCTCCACGAAATCCTCTCGATTCTTCACCAACGCATTCCAAGCCATCAGATATACCTTTATCAGCGTTTCTTCCTCCACGTGGCGGTTGGCACATTCCATAACTCCTTTGACCTTGTAGCGTTCACTGCACTGCCATACCTTACGGTCAACGTCCGTGCTGCTCCGCCAGCCTTTTCGTGCAAATACCTTATTGCAGTCACCGCAAATAATCTTGGATGCAAATGAATTGCTTTCCGTCCGGTGGGAATAGGAGTTTGTCCCATGCTCCTCCAGGTACTTTTTCCTGCGTTTGATTTCAAGCTGTACACATTCCCAAATCCGCTTTGATATGATGGCATCATGGTCATCCTCCACATAAAACATCTGGATTTCCCCTTTATTCTGTGTCCGCTTCTTGGTAAGGAAGTCCACCGTATAGCTTTTCTGCAGCAAAGCATCACCCTTGTATTTTTCATTTTCCAACATACTCGTTAATGTTGTGGACTGCCACTTCGTACCGCCATCCCAATTTTTCACACCTTCCCGTTCAAAAATCCTCTTGATGTAATCGGTTGTTTTTCCGTCCATGAATTCCTGATACAGCCGAACCACAATCGGCTCCTGTGTCCTATTGATTACCAGCTTCCCCTTTTCATCCGTATCGTAGCCAAGAAAACGCTTTGTACTCATTTTGTGCTTCCCTGTCTCAAACCTTCTTCGGATTCCCCATGTGCAGTTCTCTGAAATGGATCGGCTCTCGTCCTGTGCCAGTGAGGAAAGAATGGCAAGCAGCACTTCCCCCTTTGCATCGAAAGTATTGATATTTTCCTTTTCAAAAATAATCCTTATCCCCAAATCTTTCAACTCTCGCACATAGTTCAAGCAATCCAGCGTACTTCTTGCAAATCTGGAAATGGACTTGGTAATAATCATGTCAATTTTCCCCGCCCTGGAATCAGCAATCATACGGTTGAATTCATCCCGCTTTTTGGTATTGGTTCCTGAAATACCTTCGTCTGCATAAGTTCCTGCATATTCATAGAGTGGATTCTCACTGATGTAATTTGTGTAATAATTGACTTGATTCTCATAGCTTAATAACTGTTCTTCTTGGTCGGTTGACACTCGGCAGTACGCTGCCATCTTCAATTTCTGCACTGACTGTGCTGTTCCTGATTCCGCAGTCGAAATCTGCTTTACTGGTATAACAGTAATGCTTCTTGCCATTTTTAACCACCTCCTCAATCACTGTCTGTTCCATAATGTTCAAGCCCTGCAATTCGACATCATCAATCCTTATCCCTTTACACGCCTTGATTCCCTTTTCAATGTAGGTGCTGCAAAGCCATTGGATTTTCTTCTTGTAAACCTGTCTGCGCCGGAGCGTTTTTCCGCAGTAAGGACAAATCAACATTCCACTTAGGGGATAGCGTTTTTGGAACTTCATTGTGCTGTCCTACCCGATATTCCTGTCACGCTTCCTCTATTCCCTGACTTCCTGCACCTTTTCCCATACCTCCGGCGATACAATTGGCTCGTGATTTTCCGAAATGTAATAACTCTGCACTTCGCCATTGTTTTTCCTTGTATGTTTTCTTTTATTTTCAGGGGTGTAATACTTCTGCAGATGAAAATCCCCTTTGTATTTCTCATTGCAAAGCATCCCATTGATGGTCCCGCTTTCCCATGTAGTTCCCGTCACCGTTTTCACGCCCAGGTAATCAAGCAGCTCCCCAATCCTTGACGAGCCAACATTCATTAGATAAAGGTCAAAAGTCAGACTGACAATTTCTGCTTCCTTTCGGTTTACAATCAAATCCCCATATTCGTTTTTGTCATAACCGAGGAAGCGGGAAGTGGTAATCATCACTTCCCCTCTCTCAAACTTCTTCCGAATGGACCATTTATTGTTTTCACTCATGCTTCTGCTTTCTTCCTAAGCAAAAGAAACGAGGACGGCAAGCATCATCTCACCGTCCCCTGATAGAGTGTTAATGTTCTGTTCTTCAAAAAAATACCGACACCCAGTTCCTTCAGTTTTCTTGCGAACTTTAGAACGGTGACGGTATTTCTCGCAAACCTCGATATAGATTTTGTAATAATCAGGTCAAACTCTCCTGCCCTTGCCTTCTCCATCATTCTCTGGAACTGTGGTCGGTTCTCACAATAACCGGATATGCCTTGATCAGCAAATACTCCGATAAATTCATATTCTGGATTTCCGGTAATCAGTCTCTCATAGGTTTCCATCTGGTTTTCAAGAGAGTCTTCCTGTCTTTTGCTGTCTGTAGATACTCTGGCATAAGCACAAACCCTTTTCTTTTGTAAGACCGAAGCTGGTCGTTTGTTAATCACTTTTACTCGCACATTACATCACTTCCTTCAAAAAAACTTTTCTGGAACTCCTGAATCCTTCGGAAAATGGCTTGTGCATCCTCTACCTTGTCAATGCACACCACATCCACATTTTTCTTACTGCAAATCAGCATGAACTCCATAAACCGTCCCCAGTTACGGGCAATCGTGGCAGCCCTCATGGCAACCACCACATCTATCTTCTTTGCTGCGATTTCCGCTTTCATACGATTAAATTCTTTTCTGTTCGGGTCGGCTCCTGAAGCTTCCTCAAAGAATATCTGCAAATCCCATTTCTGTTTTCCATATTCTTCTTCCAACCGCCTCATTACATCGTCCAGATATTTTTCATAGTCTCTGTCACGATGGTTGACTCTGCAGTAAAAAGCCACCCTATTTATCGTTCCTGCAATCACCATATAAATAAATAAGTACTCCTTTCGTTTTTGGTAGTGTATAAATCACTCTAAACCCCTGTAAATTCAAGCAATTCTGCGGTTTCCACCCACTCTTTTTCCACTCTGTCCAAACTTATTCAATAAAAAAAGACCAGACATTTCGCCTGATCTTTTCATACCAATCACTTATTTTTTTCGCAACTGCAATATTGGTACAACTTTTTCCTCTACCTTTAAGGTATCTGGACGCAAATGAAGAAGCTCCTCCATATCTTCTGGATATAAAGTCACTCCATTTTTTTTGAATAAATCCAATATTTCTTTCGCCGTTAGTACATTTTGCTCTATCAGTAAATCAATGGCTCCTTGAAATATATTTTCATTCAAGGAATATGGTACATCGCCAGGTTCTTTAATTCTCCACCCATTTTTTGAAACTTGACGCATTAAATACTGATACTGGTTATCAGACATAATGCCCAACTGGTGTGTCCGGTAAATCATTGCCTGAATAGATACCTTCCACTTATTTTTTAAGAACTGATAATATTTTAAATCTGTAGGATATGAAGCAATGTCTTTACCAAAGCTGTCTCTAGGTAACAAAAATGCACTCGCAAACATGTTCGCCTGACGTTCTCTTGCTTTAAACTCATCTTTTGTTATAGCTTCCAGATCCTCACTCCATGGATGCAATAATATGTGTCCCAACTCATGAGCCATGTCAAAGCGAATTCTGCCTTCTGGTCTGTTTCCTAATGCAACTGCAATAAAATAAATATCATTTCCCGCCACTATAGTTCGCTGACTAAACGCATCTATTTTATCTTCGTTGGTATCAAATCCCGTTACAATTATTCCATTTTTTTCTAAAAGATACTGTAAATCCTTTATTGGTCCAGTATCAATATCCCAATATTTTCTTACCTGAGCAGCAATATCCTCTATTTCTTGAATTGCATCCTCGTTCTCACACTCAAATACATCATCACATCCTACAAAATCAACACTTGGTAAATTAATTTCAGGAAATGAAATGAATTCCAGAAGTATCTCATACATTTTTGCTACATATTCCAACTTAATACTCTGCGCTGTTCTATCTTTCTTTGTAGCACTTGCCAATGAACGAAAATAGGTTGTTTCTGTTTTTGCAGCATAACTATCTTTTTGAAAAAAGTAATCATACGGAAAGTTAAGCTCTGATGCCAAGAGCCTAACTTTCATATAATCTGGTGTGTTATTATCATTCTCATATAAGGAAATTGACTGCTTACTGATTTCGGTCCGCTTCGCTAATTCAGTAAGCGTCAACCCTCTATACATTCTTGCACTTCTTAATCTCTCACCGTAAAACTTTTTTTCTATCATAATCAATATCTCCTGAATTTATTTTCAGGCCTTTTTCTCGATTTCCCGAAGTTTTGGCTTTATACCACTCTTTATAGCAACTAAGCCCTTCTTATCCGGCTTAGCATCTTCGTCTGTATCTTCTGAAGGCCCAATATCTGTAAGCCGTGCAAAGTCTGGTTTAATATATTGCATAAGAGACGCTTCATCTACAATATTAAAATCTTTATCTAAAAACCTCAGTTTAATATCTTTGATTTCCCCATTCTCCGCTTTATATGCAATAATATAATGTTTATAATCTTCTTCTACATTAATCATTCCCTGACTAATTTTTTCAAAATCCTGTTCCAACACATCTGCATCAAAAATCGTGATTCCAAAATCTTCTAATGTCATTTGTCTTTCTTTCGCAATACAATCCTTATTTTCGACATAAAGAACTGATTGTAAATAGTGTGGATTTTCACGATTTTTCTTTTTGGGAACGCCAGACAATGTACCTTCTGTCATTATCGAATAGGTAATATGCTCTTTTCGATCAATGACCATTCTTCCAAACCAACCATACCTCTGGAAAGGAACAAGATCAATATCATCTTTCACCACATGTGTTCTTAAATTTGTATTGATATTGTCCCCTCTTAGAAGTATAATCGCATTATTAGTTTCCCGATGATTTTCTCTTAAATATTGTTGCAAATCATCCCCGATAGCTTTCTCTATGCAATAAACAATTTTTCTGAGTAAATCATCATTGATTACAATTTGAGTATTTCTATTCACGTCCAATAAAATTACCTCCTGACTTTATTCTGTTTTTAATTTTTACACAAAATATTGTTTTTGTCAAGTAGTACTTCGTTTTCTTTTTAATTTGTATATTCCAATGTTAATAACTAAATCCTGTGAACATAATCCAGTGAAATCCATCCATCACGATTTTTCTGATAAGATTTCAGAAGCCCCCAAAGGCTCGCACCCTTGCCTTCTGCTTCTTCCACAATAGTGAAAGCACCTTTTCCGGTGTACTTACCTGTTTTGTCGTAGTTTGTTCCCGGACCCTTGCGGATGTTCAAATCTTCGATGGATACTCTCACAAGATACGGTGTAAATGTATCATTGGAATAAATCACTTTACCAGATTCATCAAATACGGAATATCCTTCATTTTCATCTGCACACCTCTTGGCATTTTCCAAACTATGGAATGCACCTTTCTGCGTGTCAAAATCTGCCCATGTCTTACGCACACGGTACCAGACTTCCTCCGGTTCTGCTGCCTCGCTCTTAATTCCAATCATAGCATTTAAGATTGTAATAATCTTTGCATGTTTTTTGTCAAGCACTTTTCCCTAAAAAAAGCGTCAGAATTCCCTGTTTTTAGCGAGGGATTTTCCCTGCTTTAGACAGGACGTTTTATGTATCCTGACGCATGAGGGCATGCTCCATCCGGTAGCTTTTTCCCTCAAAGATTAGTAAATGGCCATGATGAACAAGTCTATCGATCATAGCAGCAGCCATCTGATCGTCTGTAAATATCCCTCCCCATTTGGAAAATTCCAGATTGGTTGTCAGTATCAGGCTTTTACTCTCATAACTGTCGGATATCACTCGAAATAGTAACTGGGAGCCGTCCTTGTCTACTGGCACATATCCCCACTCATCCAGAATCAGCAGATCCAGGCTGCGTAAATCCCGGAGCAGCTTTTCCAGAGTCCCGTTTTTACGGGATTCCGCCAGTTTCAGAACCAGTTCTGTTACTGTATAAAACTTTGTTTTATATCCAAGATTACAGGCTTTCACACCAGCAGCGATTGCCATATGTGTTTTCCCTACTCCAACAGGGCCGTATAGTACAAGGTTCTTCTGCCCAGGCACAAATTCCAGTGATTCAAGCTCCTCCCTGCTATAAGCAGGAGGAAGCTTGACATGCTGGTAACTGTATCTTTCAAATGTTTTGTATGTTGGAAACCCTGCCCGTTTGATCAGACGTTTCCGGCGGTTTTCATCACGCAGGGTAAGCTCTTCATTCATGAGTTCCAGGATAAACTCCAGTTGTTTCTGGGTTCCCTTCTCCTGACAGACCTCGGAGATCTTTGAGGATAAAAACAGCTGTCTGCTGGCATTCAGGATCTGTGTACAGAGGTCTTCTTTCATTTTTGGTGTCATCATAATGCTTTGCTGCCTCCTTTTAGGAATGCCTCGTCGTAGATTTCCAATGATGGACCGGTTTCTGGCGGAGTAGTGATCCCATATCCGGTGATCCAGGCAGCCAGTACCGATGCATCACAAATATTGATGGTCCCCCTGACACATGCCATTTCCATTGCAGAAGCAGCAGCCTGAAAGCCATACTGATTTGTAAGTTCGTTCATGATCCTCAGGCAATCCTTAAGTTTCTCTTTCGGCTGTGCATCCATGTATGTACGCAGGGCATCCGGGGTTTCCTGTCTGAGCCCGCTGTTTCCCCATGCTCCGGAGTTTTTCATAAGTACAGCAAGAGTCGTCGTATAATCGCTGACATCGCTCCTGTTGTCGCCAAATACACGTTTATGTGTGGTAATGACCTGTCCTCCTTCGGTAAGGATATCGACTGTGTGGGCGTGAATTCCAACCAGTACCTTTTGATTGGCATTTTCAGGTCTTGTTGAATAAAAATGTTTTCCATCCATGCAGACTTTTCCATAACCATCTGCCTTCAGCCATTCATATCTGCATACATTAAAAGGTTTAGGCGGCAGCATCAGCAACGCTTTGCGGTCTTCCTCAAAGAGTTCACAGATCGGAACCTGTTTTTTATAGTGAAGCTCAGAAGCTTTCCGCTCATGCTTTAAAAGCAGCTTATGATTATACTGGACAACATCTGAAAAGTGCGGAACAGGCACAAAGAGGTTTGCCCTGTTATAATCCACCTTGCGTTCCACATTTCCCTTTTCCCATCCGGAGTAAGGGTTACAGAACCGGACACGGAAGTGGTAATGGGCACGAAAACGGGAAAAAAGTTCTGCTTCGTGGATCACATCACCGATCCTGCGTCCAACACCAGTAGCATTCTCAAAGATCAGCAGTGGAGGTACACCTCCAATGAACTCAAAAATATCAACCAGCCCCTGGCAGACGCACTCAGCCGTTTCACCGCCGAATACCTGACTGTATCCATCGTTGCTGTAAGGGAATGATAAGGTAAGATATTTCTTCCTGATCAGCTTTCCACTTTCATAGAAATCAGCTTCTCCAAAATCAACCTGGGCGGGGCCGGGATCCCATACCAGTTCAAGGTTTGCTTTTTCTGTCTGAACGGAGCGGCACTTTTTCAGATAGCGCTGGACAACACTGTAGCTGCCTGTATATCCCTGTTCTTCAACCAGGCGTTCATATATCCGCTGTGCAGTGTGATGTTGTTTGCGCCAGTGTTTTTTATCCTCATCAAGCCACTCCTGGATAACAGGCTTAAAAGGATCCAGCTTGGATGGTTGCGTCTGGACAACCGGCGGTACCGGAGAGAAGTCCTCCTGAGAAAGATATTTGCGGATCGTTTTAGGATCAGCACCAGTTTTCTTTGAAATTTCACTGATCCGGTATCCACAATTACTTAAATCTTTGATATGATTGATCTGGGACATAGTGTACATCTTCCTTTCCTCCTTTGAATAGATTGGTCTCTACACAAAGGATATCTGTATTGTGAAGGGGATACAATATGTCCCGCCTTTTTTGAGGAAAATCCCTTGCCGATTTCAGGGATTTTTGACGCTTTTTTCTGGTAATTTTAGTGTATCATAAACACGGATATTCAGATCCGGAATCTCCACACGAACCAGATATGGACGAAACACCTCTTCCGGCTTCTTATCCACGGAACTGTACACTGCCTTTCCATCCTCCTCAAACACAGAAAATCCCGGATGCTCGTCTGCACATTTCTTTGCGTTATCCAACACCTTAAATGCCCCCACCTGGCTCTCCGCATCCTGCCAGCTTTTCCGCACACGGTACCAAACCTCTTTTTTAGTCTTCACACAGTCAAATCTTGTCAGGCCATACTTCTCAATAATAATGCAGATCTTCTGCACATATAAACTATCCGTTGCATAACCGCCGTTCTTAATAATCTGAACCGCCTTCAGGTAATCTTTTTCTCCAGCCAGCCCCTCATATCTCTTTTTCTTCCCGTTCATTGCGCCCAACAGATAGGCAGAATGATCCGCAATAGACTGCTCCACACAGGCATACTTCCGAAAATCCTGCTCCGTCTCTACGATTTCCCTTTGAAGGGTATCATACTGTTCCTGTGAGATTTCCCCATTGGCAAGTGCTGTATTTGCCTGTTCTGCTGCCGTCTTTAAGGTTGCCAGTTTTTCTTTTGTTTCACCAACAGCCTCAGCAAGCAGTTTATGTTTCTGTGCCAGAAGTTCCGTATTGCTTGGATCTAGTTTTAGCAGTTTATTCACATCTTTAAGCTGTGCCTGGGTAGACTTGATCTGACCGTTCACACCTTTAAGGGCATTCTGTAATTTGGTTGTATCACCACCGATTTCTACGGTAATTCCCTGTATACGGCTTGCC
>QFCH01000263.1_pt1 | contig 122076 bp, 119 predicted proteins | sample 5346071 | NCBI WGS metagenome assembly QFCH01 (sample SAMN09062255, study PRJNA434731) | Human gut metagenome, whole genome shotgun sequencing project. | isolation source: stool timepoint B chromium assembly | host: Homo sapiens | collected 2015
AACAAACTAGGAAGCTAACCGCAGGCAATACTTATGTATGGCAAGGTGATGCTGACGTAGTTTGAATTCGATTTTCGCAGAGTATTATCCTTTAACAGCTCCCATAGTAATACCCTGAGTGAAGGATTTTTGGAAGACAAGGAAGACGGTTACGATTGGCACGGCTGCAAGAGCTGCACCTGCCATGATCAAACCATAGTTGGTTGCCATTTCGGCCTGCATGGTCGCAACCCCGAGTGAGATGGTCAAGTTTTGACGTGAAGTCAACATAACCAACTGCATAAAGTAGTCGTTCCAAGTATTGATGAAGGTAAAGATCGCAAGGGCTGCAAATCCTGGTTTCACGATAGGGAAGGCTACGCTCCAGAAGGTACGAATCTCACCACAACCGTCGATTTTAGCTGATTCAAGCAATTCTGTTGGGATATTTTCACTGAATTGTTTCATAAGGAAGACCCCAAATGGCCATCCAATCAAAGGCAAGATCACTGCCCAAAGTGTATCGTGAATCCCCATGAAGTTGACGATACGTACCAATGGTACAAGGACAACTTGTTTTGGAAGAGCCATGGCAGCGATAAAGACTGCAAAGAGGATGCGTTGACCATAGAAACGTTTCTTAGCCAAGACATAACCTGCTAGAGAAGAGGTTGCACAGACTAGGAACATAGTTACTAGTGAGATAAATACAGAGTTCCACATCCACTGCATAGCAGGGTTTTGCACCATGAGTTGTTGGAAATTCTCCATGGTTGGCATTTTAGGGAACCACTGTGGTGGAATCATAATGGTATCAGGCTGTGATTTGAAGGCCCCTGTCAAGATCCAGTAGAATGGAAAGATGAACAGTACGGTCAACAAGAGCAAGATAATCGTTGAGATAACAGTGAAAGCTGTTAAAGGTTTCTTTTGTGTAGGTTGCATAACTGTCTCCTTTCTTTAGTATTCTACGTCGTTTCCGAGGATCTTGAATTGAGCAAAGCTGACAATGGCAATCATCACTGCTAAGAAGACACCGATGGTATTTGCATAGCCGTATTCTGTCAATTGGAAGGCTTTTTCGTAAAGGTAGTACATCAAGGTACTTGTTGAGTAGTTTGGACCACCAGATGTCAAGAGCTGAATCAAGGCGAAACATTGGAATGAGTTGATAGTCGTAATAATCGCGATGTAAAGAGTTGTTGGAAGAAGGCTAGGCCATTTGATCTTCCAGAAGACTTGAAATTCAGTCGCACCGTCAACACGCGCTGCTTCAACTAGTGAGTTATCAATATTTCCCATGGCAGCGATATAAAGGATAATCGGTTGACCAACAGATGTTGTCAAAAGGATGATCATAATCGCTAGCAAGGCCCAGTTTTTGTCACCCAGCCAAGAAATGTTTTGGCTGATGATGTGGCTTGACTTAAGGACAAAGTTTAGAATCCCTGATAGTGGGTCATAGATCCATTTCCATACAACCGTTACGGCAACACTACCTGTAACTACAGGAAGGAAGAAGACGAAACGATAGAAAGAACGGGCAATCGCATTTTGATGATAGGTTTGAGATGCTACAAAGAGCGAGAAGAGAACCACAATCGGAACAGATCCAATAACCAGGATAACGGTATTGATCAAAGACTTCACAAAGACAGGGTCTTTAAACATGCGAATGTAGTTGTCCAAGCCCACAAACTCAAATTTAGTCATGGAGTAGTTAAAGAAACTTGTAATGAATCCCATAATCATAGGAGCCAAGACAAAGATGACAAAGAAGAATAACACTGGTGCTAGGAAAGCGTAGGAAATCACTGTTTCCCGCATACGAATTTTATTGACTTTCACAGTCGGCACCTCTCTTTCAAATAGAATAGTTTTTGATTTTCTTGAACTGTTTTAAAACCAAAATGAAATTTTTTAAGATTCGCTTATGTAAGAACTTCATTTTAATTTCGTGACAGTTCCTACCATTTCAAACAAAAATCCCCCTTTTCTTACACCATAGTGCACAGGGAAAAGGGGGAAATCAATCTGACTTAGTGCTTATTGTTTTGTAGCTTTTTTGATAGTTTCGTTAGCTTTTTCAGTGAAGGCTTTCAAAGCATCTGCTGGTTTTTCGTCACCATTTGATACAGATTGCAACATTGGGAACCAAAGTGTTCTCATTTCAGCAAATCCATCGATAGTATTGTAGTATGGTGAGTAGTATTTAGTCCAGCCACTGATTGTTTCCATACGTTTGTCTTCATAAAGTTTGCCAAATGAAGTACGAACTGGGAAGGCACCTGTACGAACTACGTCTTTAGGACCCCATTCTTTGTCATCTGCGATGAATTGAACGAATTTCTTAGCAGCTGCGACTTTCTTATCGTCTTTGTTGTTAAACACTGCAAATCCGTTTACAAGGTATTCAAGAGATGGTTTACCAGAGTCTGATGGGAATGGTACTTCTACCACATCTACCTTACTTGCTTCCAAGAGTTTCGCTTGGATACCGTTTTGAGCTGGCGCCCAAAGGATTGTGTATGAAGTTTGACCGTTGGCAAAGTTTTGGATGTCTGCTCCACCATCAAATTGTGAACCATTGTTCAACAAACCATCTTTGATCCAGCTAGCCGCTTTTTCAAGACCTTTGACGAATTTAGGATCGTCAGTTGTATATTTGGTTACGTCTTTGTCTGTTACAGAACCGCCATAAAGGTTTGCGATGAAGGCACGTGTTCCTTGGTCTCCCCCTTGACCAGAACTGAACAATGAACCTGGTGTATAGCCTTTATCTTTAAGCGCTTTCAAAACTTTTTCAAAGTCATCAGTTGTCCAACCTTCTTTTACAAGGTTTGCAACTCCAGCATCTTCCAACATTTTCTTGTTCATAGCCATGTAGAATGGAGCTGAACTGATTGGATACATGTAAGCTTTGTCTCCAGCCTTACTTGCTTGTACGATGTTTTCGTTGTTGACATCTTTGACGAATTCGTCTGTGAAGAGGTCGTTCAACTCAGCCAATTTACCGTTTTTACCGTACTGGATGATACGTCCTGGTGCGTCAAAGAGTACGTCTGGCGCTGTCCCTGCTTCGATGGCTGTTGTGATCTTTTCAGGACCTGACTTGAAGTCGATGGTTTCCAATTTCACTTTTACATCTGGATTTGCTTTTTCAAAAGCTTCGATGATTGATTTTTCATAAGTTCCAACACCGTCACCAGTTTTTTCTTGTGTGAAGACTGGGAATGCCCACCAAGTGATTTCTGTTTTTCCGCTATCGCTACTAGAATTTGCAGCATCTTTGCTTCCACCAGAGTTACCACAAGCCGCAAGGCCAAGAATCGCAGCACCCGCAAGTACTGTACAAGCTAGTTTTCTAAATTTCATCTGTATTCTCCTAATTGATAAGCGTATCCATATTGGATAATGAGCAAGTTTATATTTGTATACGTTTTCATTTTGTCCGACGCATCAACCACTCTCCTCTGTTTTGAGATTGTGTTATTTAAGACCGGCAACAAAGCGCTCCGTAATCTCTTTTGGTCTAGTAATCGCTCCACCAACAACGATGCCTCGCACCCCATACTCCAGAATTTGTTTGGCTTGTTCTGGTGTATGAATTTTCCCTTCAGCGATGACATCCACACCTGCTTCACACAGTTTTTTGATCAGTTCAAAGTCTGGACCATCTACTTTTGGACTATAAGAAGTGTAACCTGATAGGGTTGTTCCAACAAAATCAATCCCTGCTTCGACTGCTGCTATACCCTCTTCAAAGGTACTGGTATCAGCCATTAAGAGTTGATGTGGATACTTTTCTTTGACTTGTCGGATAAAGTCTTGGATTTCCAAACCGTCATAACGTTCACGTTTGGTGCAATCCAGAGCAATGACCTCAATGTCTAGTTCAGCCAACTCATCCACTTCTTTCATAGTAGCTGTAATGAATGGCTCCTGTGGCGGATAGTCACGTTTGATAATCCCGATAATCGGGAGTTTCGTAACCTCCTTAATCTCCTTGATATCGCGAACACTGTTTGCTCGGATACCGACTGCTCCACCTTGCTCAGCCGCTTTGACTAGCAAGGGAATGACTCCTCCCGCTTCTGTATAAAGCGGTTCGTGAGGAAGTGCCTGGCAAGAGACAATGATTCCATCTTTGATTTGTTCAATCAAGGCTTCTTTGCTGATCTGTGGCATCCTCTTTCCTCCCTTTCTTGTTCTTATGGGCTTATTATATATCATTTGTTAAGCGCTTTCAATAGCTTGTAGTAGAATAGATTTCAGTTTCAAAACTATTTTATAGAACAGACTATCCTGAAAGTAGTTTCAGACTTCTTATGATTTTGAATCAACCTGAATGTCGTCAAAAAAGATAGCAGGCTTGAAAACCTGCTACCTCTTCCGAGACCTACTCAAAAAGCTTTTACTTATTATTCTTTTCTCTTCTTGCCAAATGCAAACAAGGATAAAAGAACACCTGCAAGACCAAGGGAAATCAGTGAGTTTGTTTCCTTGCTTCCCGTATTTGGAAGTTCATCTTGTTTAGCTGCTGGCGCTTGATAGGTCACATCTTGGCCTATAGACAGTTTGTTGTCTGCTGCCGCCAATACTAGATTGGTGTCTCCCTTATACTCTGGAAGTTCATAGACTGCCGCCTCAGCACCATTGACGCCACCCTTATACTCTGGAAGGTCATTTGAAGCTGCCAAGACAAAGTTAGCACCTCCTCTATATTCAGGAAGCTCGTTTGAGGCTGCTAGAACCGCGTTAACGCCACCTTTAAACTCTGGAAGTTCATGGACTGCTGCCTCAACAGCGTTGACCCCACCTGTAAATTCAGGCTTTTCAACCGTTGGCGCTGCTTCTTCTCCTACTGTTGATAATGGACCGGTGTACTCTGGCATCTCTGCCACTGGGGCTTCCTCAGCATTGACACCACCAGTGAATTCTGGTTTTTCTACTGTTGGAGCTGGTTCTTCACCTACTGTTGCTATTGGACCTGTATACTCCGGAACTTCATGAACCGCTGCTTCCTCAGCATTAACACCACCTGTGAATTCTGGAACCTCATGGATAGCAGCTTCACTGCCATTAATACCATCGCTTAGTTTAGAGCCAGCTAAAGAAACTGGTAAATTGTGCATGCTTTCAATTGCACCCTCAGCTAGACCTGTAATCCTTTGACCCATATCCTCTGGGTCTATTGTGAATAGGAGAGTTTTTGTATCGTACTGGGTCATAAAGGTTGCTGTCTTGCCATTTGCCAATTGAAGGGTCGGAGCCTTGTTGACCAATACTTCCGAATCGAACTCCATGGCTATAATACCTGGCCATTTTTGAATAGCATATTTTACTTTTGCTTCTTTAGGAGAAATTCTGTCTTTGCTTAAGAAATCCCAGTTGAATTTCTTATAGGATAAAGTATAATCGTTTTGATTGCCATCCGCATGCTCATAAAGCAAACCATATTCGCCATTTCCGAGTTCTTGGAGTGAGTTGTAAGCAAACTTACCACTTTGTATAGGATTGTGTTTCAGCCATGTCAACTCACCATTCTCCTCAACACGAGCTAGGTGGACCAAACCATTATTGCGTCCAGGACCACCAGCATTGCTGAGTAGAATGTATTCCTTTCCTTCATGCATGGTGTGAATAGCGGACATTTGAACATAAACGTCTTTTACTTGAGGATAACGTTTGATTTCTTTATCCCACGTTGCTCCCCCATCATGACTGGTCGCAACCTGAAGATCACCAGTCAACCCACGCAAAAAGAGCTTGAGATCCCCATTATTCAACTGAACAACAGTTGACTCCGTATTTTGGGCACCTGGATTATTCATGGTTGAAGAGTGAATAGTTTGGTTGCCTACTGGGCGGTTATCATTAACTGCTTCCCCTGCTTGCCATGTTTCACCATGATCATCTGAATAAATTACACGAGATGATTGTGAACCACTTAGGTAGGAAACGTTGTTTGTTGTATAAACTGGAATCACCAGTCTTCCCTTATGAGGTCCTGTACGTAAGGCAATCCCCGTACCAGGTCCAGTTCCTAGGAAGTGCATCCAATCTTTCCGAATCCCATGAGTAATATCTTTTGGTGCAGACCAAGTCTTCCCATCGTCATCACTGTAGGACATCCATAGGTAGTTGGTATTGGAAACTCTAAAAATATTCTTCTCGCTATACTCAAAATAAATATTTCCGATTAACTCATTCCCTTTATACAAATCCCCCTTATCGCTGTAAGCTGGTTTTTTAGGGTCAACGACGACGCGATAATCTGTCTTTCTATTTTGAGGGTCGAAAACCTCTCCGTTTTCTCGAATCGTATAGCGACCTGATTCTCCTTGCTTATATAAAACTTGATAAACTTTATCTCCCACTTGTTCATAAGCTTTCGGAGCTTGCCCCGGCAATGAAAATACTGCCTTACTTTCAAGGAACATGTCATAAATTGCAAAAATTCTCTTTGTTTCAGGGTCTTGCACCAAGGCCATATCAATATTGACTGGAGATGGCCATTCTGCATGTTTAGCGTGCTCATTGTCACGAGGATTTGAGATTACAATTCTATCTCCCCATGTTTTTCCATTATCTGAGCTGCGACGAACAACCATCCCAATATCTCCCCAGTCAGAATGGTGCAAACGTCTTTCATCCGTTCCTGCAATCAGCGTTCCTTTATCTGTCTTGAGAAGAGCTGGGATACGATAACTCTTGATACCATCTTTATTTGGTTGATTGTTTCTACCACCTTCAAATACGTCTTCTTTCTCAGTGACTTTTGCTCCCTCAGGAAGTTTCTGTTCCAATTCACCTCTTTCAAATAATTGACTCCGTGTTTGAACTTCATCTGGGTTTAAAGCACGATCATAAACAGTTAAGTTTCGAACTTGTAGGTTTGATGCCCAAACTGTTTTATTGCCCCGTTTGGTTGCTCCAAGTTGAGCTTGATTAACATCTGGCATATCTTTGATGAAGTTACCAGATTTGAGACTTGTACGGGATAAGACACCGTTCACATAGAGACGAACTCGACCATGAGGTAACTCTGCTGTTGGTTGTTCGACAGTAAAGGTCACTGAATTCCATTGTCCAGGGCGAACTTTCAAAGGAGCATCTGTATACTTATCATAGAACTGCTCCCCGTTAGCGCCACGCCCTTCAATAAGAGCTGTATTATCAAGGACCGACATAGTAAAGTACTCATTTTCCTTGGTGTCACTGGATACAGAGAAGAGATTGTAAAAACGTGGAGCTGATGCATCTGGTTTGAACTCCATGTGAACCGTAGCATTTTGAAGTTTCTTTAGTTTGTCTAGTTCACTTGATAAATCGACTCTCTGACCATTTGCTGCATTGGTTTCAACATCTTCTTTTTCAAGGATAGGATTGGCATTTTTTAAATCTCTTGAGTAATAGTCACGAGGAATAGCACCCTGATCCTCTGATTCCTCTTCTTTATTTGCTTCTTCTGCAGGGGTTTCCGTAGAGGATGGAGTTTCTGATTCTGCACTCTCATTTTTTTTCAAATGATCTTGGTCCACCACAACGCCGTTGTCTTGAGCTGCTGCCAATTTACCAGCCAAATCCTTATCCAAATGAGCAAGATCTCCCGAGGACACTTCTTTTGGCAACTCTGATAAACCTTGACCAGGTTTGACAGTTTCTGTATTGGCTCCTGCTGCATTGGCTTGCTCTTGAGCTAAGACTGGATTTGCTCCAAATACTACTGTACCAATCACTACAGACGCCGCCCCGACTGCAAATTTTCGAATTCCGTATCGCTGTTTCCGATCTAAAGATTTGTAATTCATGTTTGTCCTTTCATTTTTCATAAAATAAAGCGCTTTCTTTTTCTTTAAAAATTTTTATTGTCTCTCAAGAGACAAGTTTTACCAAGAAAGTATCCAACTTAATGAGAGCTCCCAATCCTCTCCCATTTTCTGCTGAGCCCGAGTTTTTAACCACCCGGCAGCCTTTTTCCTCCTTTCACAAGTGACTTTTCCTTTATTATACAATAAAGTCTTATATTTATATCTGTGTTCCTACAGAATAGATTTTACTTTTAAGAATATTTTAATATTTTAAATTTTTTAAAAGTACTTTCAGGTTTTGGACATAAAAAAGAGAGCTCCTGGGCTCTCTCATTCATTATCTTACGTACTTAAAAGGAATCTCACTGCCACAGAGCCAGTTATAGACTTGGTCATTGACAAAAACATTCATGGCTTCGTGAGCATACTCTGGCATGATGCGATAGGCCTTGTCGCAAGTTAGGCGGTTGTAAATCGCAAACTGGGTAATAGGATAGCAAACATCGTCGTCCAAGCCCGTAATCATCTTGACCTCACCTTGAATGCGATGGGCAAGATTTTTCACATCGATATAGGCAAGGGTTGCCATGATTTCCTCCTCTGTTTCATGGAAAGGATCGTGGAACTTGAAATAACGGAAGAGTTCATCATAGGCCTCACTGGTATTGCCAATCTCAAGCACTCGTCTAAAGTCTGACAAGAAGGGATAGATAGCCACTGTTTTCTGAATCCGAGGATTGAGCGCTGCTGCAACCAGGGCTAAAGCACCGCCTTGTGAGGCACCATAACTAGAAAGTCGCTTCTCATCCACCTGAGGCAGACTGGCAACAATTTCAACCAACTGGTAAATATCCAGATAAACATCCTTATAAAAGAGATGATTCCGGCCTTCCACAGCACCACGGATGATATGCCCCTTCACCGTATTTCCTAGTGGTGAGCGCAAGCCGTCTTGCGAGTAGCCCGACTGACCCCGCACATCCATGGAGACAACACCGTAACCAGCCACGGTAAAGGCCAGCATGTCAGCCCAGTCCCAACCACGTCCCATATAACCATGGAAATGGAAGATTAACGGAACTTTCTCCTCACTCTTTGGAAGGATGACACGTGCATAAACCTTGCCTTCATTAGTTCCTTCAAAGGTTAGCTCATAGCACTTGACTTGGGGAATGTGGAAATCTCTTTCCTCCAACTGGTAGGCTGGAAGAGATGAAACTTTTTTGACCTCTTCATCCCAGAAAGCATCAAAGTCTTCTGGAACCTCATCCCTTCCTTTATAAGTCTTGATTTCTTCTAGTAAAGCTGGATTTTTCATAGCATGCTCCTTTAGTTTTGTAATCGCTATCATAACTCTAGCATATCTAGGAAGGCAATGCAAGAAAGAATGCTAAATAGAAAGTGATTTTAGATTCTCTTTCCTCAAACCTATCGTCTGAAAGTAGTTTTAAAAATAAAAAGAGCGTTTCCGCTCTTCGTGTATCAATAGGTGCTAGCTCCTTTCTCTAGTTTGACGGTTTGGAATTTCTTTTGGTAGGTTACTTTAATCGTCATGTGAGAGTCCTCGTTTCTTTTTGATGACTCTAGTATAAGACCCAAACCTAAAAGCTAGCTTAAGTTTTCCTTAGAGAAAGCTTATACTCAATGAAAATCAAAGAGCAAACTAGGAAACTAGCCGCAGGTTGCTCAAAGCACTGCTTTGAGGTTGTAGATAAGACTGACGAAGTCAGTTACATATATAATCCAAGGCGACGTTGACGTGGTTTGAAGAGATTTTCGAAGAGTATTAATCTAGATGTTCTTTCTTTTCCAGATGGAGAGCAATCATGCGCCATTCTGGATCCTCTTGCCAACCTTCTATCGAACTAATGTAGCTGGCAACCTTTCTGGCTTCTTCTAAAATCGGAAAATCTTCGATAATATCAGCCACTTGAAACTCTGGAAGTCCTGACTGTCTGGTTCCAAAAATCTCTCCAGAACCACGCATTTTCAAATCTTCCTCCGCAAGGACAAATCCATTGGTCGTTTCTGTCATGATACGCATGCGATCTTTCCCAGAATCCGTCTTGGGATTAGCCACGAGAACAGCATAGGACTGCTTGTCCCCCCGACCAACACGACCTCTGAGCTGGTGAAGTTGGCTGAGACCGAACCGATCGGCATCCATGATGATCATGACGGTCGCATTGGGAACATTGACCCCAACCTCGATAACCGTTGTCGAAACCAGAATATCCGTCTTTCTCTCTTTGAAATCCTGCATAATCTGGTCTTTTTCATCACTCTTCATCTTACCATGTAGTAGAGCAACCTCTGCCTTTCCTGCAAAATGAGATGTCAACTCCTCAGATAAGGCAATGGCATTTTTCAGATCCAGAGCTTCAGATTCTTCGATCAGGGGAGAGATGACATAGGCTTGAGAACCTTTTTGAATTTCCCCCTCTAACCAAGTCAAGACCTGAGGCAGCTGCTCATGCTTAATCCAGCGCGTCACAATCGGCTTCCGCCCTGCTGGCATCTGGTCAATAATGGAAACATCCATATCTCCAAAGGCTGTGATAGCCAAGGTTCGTGGAATGGGCGTCGCCGTCATCATGAGAACGTCAGGATTGTCCCCTTTTTCCCGTAAAATACGCCTTTGCCCCACACCAAAACGGTGCTGCTCATCGATGATAATCAAACCAAGACGAGCATAATCAACCCCATCCTGTATCAGAGCGTGGGTTCCGATAATAAAGTCAGCCTCACCCTTGGCAATGGTCTCTAAAACTTCTCTTTTTTCTGCAGCTTTTAAGGAACCTGTCAAGAGAGCGAGTTTCAAGTCTGGAAAAAGGTTCTGTAAACTCTCAAAGTGCTGCTCTGCTAGGATTTCAGTCGGTACCATGAGAGCAGCCTGGTAGCCTGCTGTCACCGCCGCAAACATGGCTAAGCCAGCGACTACCGTTTTTCCGCTCCCCACATCTCCTTGCAGGAGACGATTCATGTGGTGGTCGGACTTCATGTCGGTCAAAATTTCCTGCAAACTTTTTTCCTGAGCTTGGGTCAGGGCAAAAGGCAGGCTTGTTTTAACAGCCTCCACTTTTTCCTGAGACCATTCCAGAACCAGACCGCTTCCTTGAACTCTATTTTCAGACTTGAGCGTCTGCAACTGCATCTGAAAATAAAAGAGTTCCTCAAACTTGATACGGCGAAGGGCCTGCTTGTATTCTGCCAAATCCTTTGGAAAATGCATGGCACGGACAGCCTGGCAACGGGACATGAGTTTGTATTTATCAAGTAAAGACTGAGGCAGATTTTCCTCAATCAAAAGGTGCAATCCCTGATCAAAAGCCGTCTTGATTACCTTGACCAGACTGGCCTGACTGATTCCCTGAGCTAGACGATAGACAGGTTGGAGGTCATCTTCCACCTGAGCCAGGACCTTCATCCCAGTCAGACTGGCCTTGGCACGGTCCCATTTTCCAAAGACAGCAAGAGTTGCACCTAGTTCAATCTTGTCAGCTAGGTAGGGTTGGTTAAAGAAGTTCACCGCAAAAACGACTTCTCCCTGCTTGAGACTAAAACGCAGACGATTGCGCTTGAAACCATAATACTGGACACTAGCGGGGGTCATGACTTGACCAGACAGAACCGCCTTTTCGCCATCTTCCAGCTCCAGCACCTGCTTGGTTTTGAAATCTTCATAACGGAAAGGAAAGTAGAGCAAGAGGTCTTGCAAGTTTTCAATTCCTAGTTTGGCGTATTTCTCTGCTGACTTTGGTCCCACACCAGGCAAGACATGCAAGGGTTGGTGTAGATTCATGCTCCACTCCTTTCTTTGGTTTAATGATATTCTCTCGGAATGCGGTCGCTGAGGAGACAAACCACCTCATAGTTAATAGTGCCGCGGTAGGCAGCTACCTGAGTTGCTGTGATTTCCTTGTCCCCGTTTGAGCCAATCAAAGTTACTTTTGTTCCCAGCGGATAAAGCTTAGGCAGACGAATGGTAATTTGGTCCATAGATACTCGTCCGACGATTGGGCAAGCTTGGCCATCTACCAAGACAGAGAAATTCTGCATGTCTCGTGTCCAACCATCTGCATAGCCAATTGGCACCGTCGCAATGACTTGCTCGCTATCCGCCTGATAAGTTGCTCCATAGCCCATGCAAGCTCCAGCTGGAACGGTCTTGACATGAACCAGGGCAGACTCCAAACTCAAGGCTGGTGTCAAATCATAGGGCAAGTCCAAGACCTCTCCACTAGGATTCAGGCCATACATGGCATCTCCCATACGGACTGCATTGAAAATAGTCTCTGCATGCCAGAGGGTCGTTGCTGAGTTGCTGGCATGAACCAGCTCTGGGACTTCCTTCATACTTGCCAAAATAACTTTAAATCGTTCTAACTGGGTATTAAAATAGGCATCTGATTCTTCATCTGCAGTAGCAAAGTGGGTAAAAATCCCCTCAACACGAGCACCGTGTTGTTGGAGCAAGGCTTGAGCCTGCTCTGCCTCACTGGAATCTCGGAAACCAATCCGTCCCATTCCTGAGTCAATCTTGAGGTGAACCGATAAGCCAGATAAATCAGCCCCAGTGGCAACCAACGCTCGAATCCACTCCAGTCCAGCCACCGTCAAAGTGATGTCGTATTCTTTAGCTAGGCCAATAGCTTCTAACTCAGATACACCTAGAATGAGGATTTTCTTGCTGAGTCCAGCCTGACGAAGTTCGATGGCTTCATCAATATTGGAAACACAAAATCCATCAACATCATCTTGAATCGCCATCGCAACGGCAACTGCCCCATGACCATAGGCATTGGCCTTGACCACTGCCCACTTGAGCGTTCCTTCAGGGATATGAGCCTCCATTTGCTGAATATTTTGTCGAATAGCTCCCAGATGAATCAGAGCCTTGGTTGGTCTATGTGGACTAGCTTTCATGATTTTCCTCCAAAATAACACTGGCTGTCACAAACTGATCTGTATGGCTAATAGATAGCCAAATCTTTCCTGAAAATGGTGCCTGACTAAAATAAGGAGCCCCTCGTTCATTGTTCAAAACTTCCAAATCCTGAAAGGTCAGTTTGCCAATACCAGTTCCCATAGCCTTGGAAAAGGCTTCCTTAGCTGACCAGCGGCCTGCCAAGTATTCGATCTGTCTGCGCCCTTTGAGACTGGTAAAATGCTCCATTTCTTTAGGGGTCAGCACGCGCTTGGCAAAGCCCTCACGTCGTGTAACTGCTTTTTCTATCGAAGCCAATTCTTCGATGTCAATTCCGTGTCCAACTATCATACTCATAAAAGGAGCTGAGATTCCCCCAACTCCATCCTTTTCACTTATTTTGTTAAGGTGGTATAAATTTCTTCTACCAAGGCTACTGTATTTTCCCAACCTAGACAAGGGTCAGTTATGGAGCAACCAAAGACCTCTGGTTGGTTTTGACGACCGTCTGCTAGGTAAGACTCAATCATAAAGCCTCGAACCGTCTTTTTAATCTTTTCATTCCAGTCACGATTCAGCAAGGCTTGGCGAACAATGCGAATTTGTTCCATATACTGCTTGCCTGAATTGTCATGATTGGTATCGATGATAATGAAGGGATTTTCAAGTCCCATAGTCTCATAGCGATTGATGGCATTTAAGAGGGTTTCATAGTAGAAATTGGGTTCATTTTTACCATATTCGTTCATGGCGCCACGAAGGATAACGTGGGCCAAAGGATTTCCTGAAGTTTCCACTTCTTGGCCATGGTAAAGGAAGGTTTGCTTGTTTTGAGCCGCATAGATGGCATTAAACATGACCCCAAGGTTCCCAGATGTTGGATTTTTCATCCCAACTGGAGCATCAATCCCAGAGGCTACAAAGCGGTGTTCTTGGTCTTCTACTGAACGAGCCCCTACAGCATGGTAGCTGACCAGGTCATCAACCAAAACGAGATTTGATGGATAAAGCATCTCATCAGCTGTTGTCAATCCAGTTTCGGTAATCACTCGGTAGTGCAGCTGACGAACAGCCTGCAAACCATTGATGAGACTAGGCGCTTCGCTGGTATTTGGTTGATGAATCATGCCCTTATAGCCATCTCCATTAGTACGAGGTTTAGCCGTATAGACACGCATCACGATAAAGATTTTATCCGCAACTTTTTTCTGCAAGTCTGCTAAGCGACGAGCATATTCGAGTACTGCTTCTTCATTGTCTGAAGAGCAAGGCCCCATCACCAAAAGGATTCGGTCGTCCTCACCCGAGATGATGGCTGCCAACTCTCTATCGCGGGCTTCTTTCTTTCGCAAGGCTTCAGGTGACAACTGGGTCGCAGCCTTGATTGCTTCAATATCAATTTCTTGACCTTTTTCGATAAATGCCATCTTACTCTCCTAGCGTTTGGTAAATTTCGCGAACAAGTGCTTCTGTGTTGTCCCATCCGAGACACGGATCTGTAATGGACTTACCAAAAACTTCTGGTTCATTTTGACGTCCATCTTCTAGATAGGACTCAATCATAAAACCACGAACATATTTTTTGATCTTCTCATTCCAGTCACGGTTGATCAAGGTCTGACGAACGATACGGATTTGATCCATATATTGCTTACCTGAATTGTCATGATTGGTATCGATGATGATAAATGGATTTTCCAAGCCCATCTTTTCATACTGGGCAATAGTATCCATCAAATTGTCATAGTAGTAGTTAGGAATATTTTTCCCGTATTCATTCAAGGCACCGCGAAGAATGGCGTGGGACAATGGATTCCCTGTTGTTTCCACCTCTTTACCGAGGAAGAGGAAACTCTGTTTATTTTGCGCTGCGTAAATCCCGTTAAACATAACATTGAGATTTCCAGATGTGGGATTTTTAAATCCTGTTGAAAAATCTGCTCCACTCGCTACAAAACGGTGCTGTTGATCCTCTACAGAACGAGCTCCAACAGCCATATAAGAAATCAAATCATCCACCAGCGGAAGATTTTCAGGATAAAGCATCTCATCCGCTGTTGTCATTCCCGTCTCGGTAATCACGCGGTAGTGGAGCTGACGAACAGCCTTGATCCCATTGATCAAGCTAGGAGCTTCTGTCGCATTTGGTTGATGAATCAAGCCCTTATAGCCATCTCCATTGGTACGAGGTTTAGCCGTATAGACACGCATGACCATAAAAATACGTTCTTTGACCTCTTCTTGCAAAGCAGATAGACGCTTGGCATACTCGAGAACCGCCTCTTCGTTATCAGATGAACATGGTCCAATCACCAAGAGAATACGCTGGTCTTCCCCACGGATGATGGCTTCCAATTCCTGATCACGTTGATTTTTTCTCGCAAGAGCCGCTCCCTCTAATTTAGACAAGGCGCGAACTTCTTCAATGTTAATTTTAGGACTTTTAGCTTTAAATACCATGATTCATCTCCTTATAAAGCAAACGGACACCAAGCAAAAAATGATTTTTACCAGGTATCCGCCTGTATCTTATCTCATATTATTGTCTCTTACCATGACAGTTCTTGAATTTCTTACCTGATCCACATGGGCATTGGTCATTTCGTCCGATTTGGCTCAAGTCCAAATCTTCAGGAAGGCTTGCCTGCTGCGCTGCAATATTACGAGTCGCAGTTGTACTGATATTGTGTTCAGTTTGCGGACGTTCTTGTTCATGGATTTGTGCTTTCATCATCAAACGGGTCACATCGAATTCAATCGATCCAATCATGTCGTTAAACATGCGGAAACCTTCTGCTTGATATTCTACAACAGGGTTGTTTTGGGCATATCCACGAAGACCAACAGCATTTCGCAACTGATCAAGAGCATCGATATGGTCTGTCCACTTGTTGTCTACAACACGTAGAATCAAGACTTTTTGGAATTCTTTCACTGCATCTTCGTCACGAAGCTTAGCAACTTGGCTGTCATAGACTTTCAAGGCACGTTGGAAAAGTTCATCTTTGATAGCTTGGTCTGACAGACCTGCAAGATCTGAACGGCTAATTGAATCTTCTGGAAGTAAGTTATACTTAGCAAAGTTCAAGATTGCTTCTAATTTTTCATCTTCCTTAGAACGTGCATGTGCATCCACGATACGTCCAATGGTACGACGAATCATAGCATGGATTTCTGGTGCCAAGTCACGATCTGCAGTAATGACATCATAGCGTTGCGCATAGATAATCTCACGTTGTTCACGCATAACATCATCGTATTGAAGGACTTGTTTACGAGTGTCGTAGTTGTTTCCTTCGACACGTTTTTGAGCTGCTTCAACTTGACGCGTTAACATGCGAGATTCGATGGCTTCATCAGACATGTTGAGTCGTTCAAAGACACCTTTCAAACGTTCTGAACCGAAACGTTTCATCAAATCATCTTCAAGAGACAAGTAGAATTGTGACTCACCTGGGTCTCCTTGACGCCCTGAACGTCCACGAAGCTGATTATCAATACGGCGACTTTCGTGACGCTCTGTACCGATAACACAAAGTCCACCAAGCTCACGAACCCCTTCACCAAGTTTAATGTCGGTACCACGACCGGCCATGTTGGTTGCGATGGTAACCGCGCCACGTTGACCAGCGTTCATGATGATTTGCGCTTCTCTGTAGTGGTTCTTCGCATTCAAGACTTCGTGAGGAACACCTGCTGCTACCAATTTCTTAGAAAGAAAGTCACTCGTTTCAACGGCAACTGTACCTACCAAGACCGGCTGACCTTTTTGGTAACGAGCTTTTACATCTTCAACTACAGCCTTAAATTTTGCATCAAGACTTGCATAGAGAAGGTCTGAGTGGTCGATACGTTGAATTGGACGGTTAGTTGGGATTGGGATAACACGAATGTTGTAAATTTCGCGGAATTCTTCTTCTTCTGTTTTACCAGTACCTGTCATACCTGCCAATTTCTTATACATACGGAAGAGGTTTTGGTAGGTAATAGAAGCTGAAGTCTTAGTCTCATCTTGGATTGGCACACCTTCTTTTGCTTCAATCGCTTGGTGCAAACCATCAGAGTAACGACGACCTTCCATGGTACGACCTGTAAATTGGTCGACAATCAAGATTTCCTGCTCTTCACTAACCACATAGTCGATATCGAGAATCATGATATAGTTGGCACGGAGGGCATTATCGATAAAGTGAGTAAGAGCCACATTTTCAATGTCGTAGAGATTTTCTAGTTTGAAGTAGCTTTCAGCCTTGTCAATACCAGAGTCTGACAAACCGATCGTCTTAGACTGAACGTCAATGATATAGTCATCCTTGTCCAAGGATTTCACGAAGTGGTCCGCCATATGGTAGAGTTGACTTGTTTCAACTGCATTGGCACCTGAAACGATCAATGGTGTACGAGCTTCGTCGATCAAAATAGAGTCAACCTCATCGACCAAGGCATAATTGAGTGGACGTTGCACCATGTTTTCTGCACGAACGACCATGTTGTCACGAAGGTAGTCGAAACCGATCTCTGAGTTGGTTGAGTAGGTAATATCGCAAAGGTAAGCCTCTTTTTTCTCCATTGGAGATTTTGCTGCCAAGTTGATCCCTACTGACAGACCGAGCCATGAGTACAACTCACCCATTTCAGTCGCGTCACGTTCTGTTAGGTATTCATTGACTGTGACTACGTGAACCCCTTTGCCTGCAAGGGCATTGAGGTACACTGGCATAGTCGCTGTCAAGGTCTTCCCTTCACCGGTACGCATCTCTGGAACGTCACCATGGTGAAGAACAATCCCACCCATGACCTGAACCTTATAAGGGAAAAGCCCAAGGACACGTTTTGCAGCTTCACGAACTACCGCAAAAGCCTCATATAGTAATGAATCAAGTGATTCACCCTTGTTGTATCGTTCTTTAAATTCGTCAGTTTTCGCTTTTAGTTCTTCGTCTGACATTGCAGCCATTTGGCTCTCATAGTTAAGAACCTTATCAGCCATTTTTTCCAGACGACGAAGTTCTCCTTTATCATTTTCAATAATCGTTTTTAAAATATTAGCCATGATTTTCCTTACTTTTTATTCTGAATATTTTAGAATGTTCTTTTAATTTTAGCATATTTACCATTATTTTTCAAGAAAGAATCCTTAATTTACAACGGAAAAGGCCAGCCAAAATTCAGCCTTTTTTGCATCAATCTTCTGTGGCTACCTTTTTGTTTTTTGTTCGAGATGCATGCTTGATGATCCAAGCACAACTTGGACTCAGCTCCTCCTTTTGCCAAGTTTGAAGTATCTTTTCAAACTTATCAGGATCTTCCTTGTACAAATCATTTAGATTATTGGCTACACTTTTTTGAATAGACTTGTCTCTATCATCTTTTAGATTGGTCAGAATAGTGGTGAAATCCTCAAAATAATCCAATACGACGGTTTGTCTCTTAGCCCAAGGCAGACGGATACGCATGCATTCGCTGGCAAGTCTACGAACACGCAAATTTTCATCCCGACTCCATTCTAATAGCAAAGTCATTGTAGCCTTAGGATAGCGAGCCAGCAAAGGTCTCATAGAAAATTCTCCAGTAAATCGCTTGGTTAGTTCCTTACTAAAGGCCGTGCTCAATTCAAATTCCTTGTCCCCAAATAGCTCTACATATTTTCCGATTGGCCAAAGCCAATATCCTTCTGAGAACATACCTAAACCACCCTCTAACTCAGGACCCAAAATTTTCTCAAAAACCTTGAGAGAGTCCTGATAAGATAGGGGAAGACAATCTTTGATACTTTTAGCCAAGAGTTCTTGACGCTGGCTAAACTCCAAATTTTCCAAGTCTTTTTCTAGCAACAGCCTAAACTTTTGTCCATCAAAGGCAACGGATGCTTCTTGCAACCGTCGACTCAAATCCATAGCATAAGCCAAGTCATAATAATCTTTTACTTTTTTAGCCATTTTTCAAATCCCTTAATCTTCTTTTTACGGGACTTATTATATCATACAGACAGCCCGTCAACAAAATTATTTTTATATCTCCAACTATTTCAATAAGGAAGAAAAAAGGACTAGAAGCTAGTCTAGTCCTTCATTTGTTAATGTTTAATTTCCCAAGAATATAGGCAATATCCCAAAATACCAAAAGAGATTGATCCAGAAGGCCAAGCAAAAGATGATGCCAAAGATGAGGAGACTGATTTTTTTAATCAGCACGGAGTATAGGATGGATAAAACTCCAAAAACCACAAAGAGTTTTTTCATAACGAAATAATAAATTGAAACTCCTCCTATATGCCAATCCCAAGGAAGGAAAAACATGAGGAACCAGAGAAGGCAAATCGTAAAGATATATCTCTTGTAGTGCGCTTCAAGAAAGGCTTTTGTTTTCTCCATAGCAAACCTCCATTTCAGTCACTGTCTCTTCCCTTTTATTATACCAAAAAAACCTGGAAAAGACTTTCCAGGTTTGAGTTTGAAATCACTAGTCATACTAGAGAAATTCCTTTATTCATAGGCTGATCCACTTTATTGACTTGATGAAGATGTTCCAAAATCGACCTTAGGAACTGTCTTGGCTTCTTCTGTTTCTTTAAAGGTTTCAGCTTCTTTAAAGTTCATCATATTCGCAAAAAGCACAGTTGGAAAACTTCTCAACTTTTGATTGTACTCGGCTGCGACTTTATTATAATCCTTGCGTGCTACAAAGATACGATTTTCACTGCCTGAAAGTTCGACCATTAGTTGCTCAACATTTTGATTGCTCTTGAGTTCTGGATAATTCTCCGTCAAGGAAATCAAGCGGGAAAGAGCAGAGCTCAACTCTCCCTGAGCCTTTTGGTTTTCTTCCGAAGTTACTGAGCTACTACCGATTTTAGCTCTAGCATCCGCAATCTTGGTAAAGACTTCGGTTTCATGATTCATTTGTCCTTTAACGGACTCCACCAAGTTACCAATCAAGTCCGAACGACGTTGGAGGGCTGTCGAGACATCGGCCTGAGCCTGCTCCACTTTAGTCTGTTCACCAACTAGACCATTATAGGTCGTCACTGCGGAACAACTTCCCAGAACTAGTAGTCCAAAGAAAATAGCCACTATTGAGAGAATTACTTTATTTTGTTTCATATCAAAACCTTAACACTTTCTTTTATCAACTTTTCTGAGAAAATACTCAGATTTTAAATCAATTTCCCAAACTTTGTTTTTATTTTTAATTAAGGAGTGAACTGTTGCAAAGGAGTCACCTTACTGTATGGAGAAATCGGTTTGAGCAATATATGATCACTCACCAGTCATCAGACGAACCACCGCCATCAAAGCCACCGCCGTCCCAGCCTCCAGATGAGTCGGAGCCCGAATCAGACCAAGAGGAACCTGAGTCTGATGAGTCACCGCCCCACCAGCCACCGCCAGAATCATCTCCACGTGAACCGCCACCACGACCACCAAATAGAAATCCTATAATCATGACGATGAAGTAAATCAGAACTACAAATCCGAGGGCTCCGTCATCGAAGCTACTTTTTCGATGCCGTTTCGAAGATTGACTCCCAGCGGTATACTTTTCAATTTCTCTTAGACGACTAGAATTAGTAGCATAGTCGTAACTACTTCTAGAACTTGAAGCAGTCGTACTCGATCCACTATAAAACATGTAGTTGAGATTGTTTGCTATAGAAAGAACTCCATTGCTGTAGTCTCCCTTTTGAAAGTAAGGCCGTGCTGTTTTCAAAAATCTATTGGTCTGATAGTCTGTGATCTTACTTGCCACATTATTGCTTGTTTCAATCCGTGATTTTCTATCCTCAACAGCGACCACAATCAAGGCGCCGTTGTTGTCTCCCGAGTAGCCAATCTTCCAAGCTCTAGCTGTTTCGTTAGCTACAGTTTCGATTGTTTCTCCATCCAGGCTTTTCACAACGTAAACGCCCACTTGGAATTTTTCTGCTTTTTGACTATTTACCTTATTCAAACCTCGAATCAGTCTGATTGTCTCATCAGTCAGATAGTGATTGGGGTCATAGATCCCGTACTCAGGTTTTTCAGGTGCTGTGAATGCTGACAAGAAGAGAAAAACCATCAGCAACCCAAGCAAGCGAACCAACAAACTATGTTTAAAAAATCTGCTTCTTTTCATAATAACCTCCCTGGTAAAGGAAAATTGATTTAAGGAATTATAGCATTTTGATTTTTACAAAGAAAGTGCATTTTCATTACAAATAGATTACAAAAGCTAGGAAAATGATTGAAATTTGATGACAGATTTTTCCTTCGATTTGAGAGGATTTTTTCTCCTATTTTATAGAAAAAAAGAAGACAGACCAGTCTTCTTTTATGTTATTCTTTTTGGCAAATATGCAAGGCTTACTTACGTTTTCTTGCAATCAAATGAATCGGTGTTCCCTCAAAGACAAAGGCCTTGCGGATTTGATTTTCCAAGAAACGCAGGTAAGAGAAGTGCATGAGTTCTTCTTCGTTGACAAAGATGACAAAGGTTGGTGGCTTGGTTGCCACTTGGGTAGCGTAGAAAATCTTGAGGCGTTTCCCTTTGTCTGTCGGTGTTGGATTGATAGCAATGGCATCCATAATCACATCGTTCAAGACCGCTGATGGGATACGGGTGTTTTGGCTTTCACTGATTTGCTTAATCATCTCAGGCAGTTTATGGAGACGTTGCTTGGTAAGAGCGGATACAAAGACAATCGGCGCATAAGGCAGATACTGGAATTGCTCACGGATATCTTCTTCCCATTTCTTCATGGTGTGGTTGTCTTTCTCAAGAGTATCCCACTTATTGACCACGATGATCATCCCTTTACCTGCTTCGTGGGCAAAACCTGCGATACGCTTGTCGTACTCACGAATACCTTCTTCGGCATTGAGGACCATCAAGACCACGTCAGAACGGTCAATGGCACGCATGGCACGCATGACAGAGTATTTCTCCGTATTTTCATAGACTTTACCAGACTTCCGCATACCAGCTGTATCAATCATGGTAAACTCTTGTCCATCAGCATCTGTAAAATGGGTATCAATGGCGTCACGCGTTGTTCCAGCTACTGGACTAGCAATCACGCGGTCTTCTCCCAAAATAGCGTTGATCAAACTTGATTTTCCAACGTTAGGACGGCCAATCAAGCTAAATTTAATCACGTCTGGATTTTCTTCTTCGACTTCATGTGGTAGATTTTCCACGATGGCATCCAGTACATCACCCGTACCAATACCGTGGATAGATGAAATTGGCAACGGTTCACCTAAGCCTAGTGCATAGAAATCAAAGATATCATTTCGCATCTCAGGATTGTCAACCTTGTTAACTGCTAGGATAACAGGCTTATGGGTTTTATAGAGTTTGCGAGCTACGTACTCATCTGCATCTGTAATCCCTTCTTTACCAGAAACGACAAAGACGATGACATCTGCTTCTTCCATAGCAATTTCTGCCTGGTGTTTGATTTGCTCCATGAAGGGAGCATCGACATCGTCAATCCCTCCAGTATCAATCATACTGAAAGAACGGTTGAGCCACTCACCCGTTGCATAGATACGGTCACGTGTCACACCCTCGACATCTTCTACGATTGAGATTCGCTCACCAGCGATTCGGTTAAAGAGGGTCGATTTCCCAACATTGGGACGCCCTACAATGGCAACAGTTGGTAAGGCCATGTTTTCTCACTTTCTACAATAACTTTTTCTGTTCTAGATTTTTCCGAGTTGAACTAGGTTCGGCTTGACCAAACTGCTCTGCCAAACGCTGACTCCAAGAGGTTGTCGCACGCGCACCAGCATAGTCTGCCTGTACTTTGTCATAGTCCAAAATCGCCGCTACAGGCTGTTCTTGGTATTCTTCTTCAAATACCACTTGGTTCAAAGGCAGTCTTGGTTTGACCTCGTGTTGTTGATCTGGCACGCCAAGGGCAATCCCAAAAACAGGGTAGGTATAGTCAGGCAGGTTAAAAAGCGCTGCCACTTCTTCTGACTTATAACGGACCAAACCGATGATAACACCACCATATCCCAGACTCTCCGCAGCAAGCAAGGTATTTTGGCCAGCAAGAGCCGCGTCCACAGACGTGATAAGGAGACCTTCTACCCCGTGAGGTTGGAAAGTGTCCGTATGAAGGCTTGCTCCCTTTTCCGCTCGATTCAAGTCACCAACAAAGAGCAAAAAGGCTGCTGACTGGCGAATGGCTTCCTGGGGAACCAATTCATAAAGAGCATCTTTCTTCTCTTGACTGCGCACAAGAATCACAGAATAGGATTGGAAATTTTTCCAAGATGACGCCATTTGTCCAGCAGTCAAAATCTCTTCCAAGTCTGCCTGAGGAATCTCTTGCTCCTTAAAGCGACGAACTGAAGTATGAGCTTTCATCAGTTTAATGGTTTCTGTCATCGGCGATTTTCTCCTTCTAGTCTTGTCTCCTCAGCCAAATAACGGATTCGTTCCATAACCCGTCTAGCTTCCCAAGTCTCATCATTTCCATTCTTTCCTTTGGCAAAATGTTTTTCCAAATCTTGGAAATTAAAGTTGGAAGTAAAGAAGGTTGGCAAATCTTCCTGCATGCGGTACTGAAGAATGACTTGAAGAATCTCATCACGCACCCAAGGTGTCGACTGCTCTGCACCAATATCATCCAAGACCAAGACTTCTGCTAACTTGATGTCATCCACCAAGGTCTTCACAGATCCTTCACCGATGGCATTTTTCACATCAATGACAAAACTTGGATAGTGGAGAATCGTCGTTGATGCCCCACGTTTTTCAGATAGGTCATGAGCTAAGGCCGCCATCATAAAACTCTTACCAACACCAAAATCTCCGTAAAGATAGAGACCTTTTCGAATGCTTGGGTAAAGATCAACAAAGGAATAGAGTCTCTCAAAAATCGGTAACCGTCCTAGATCATCCAGGTCAATCTGAGCCAACTTCGCTTTCTTGAGACTTGCTGGTAGATTGATCAACTTAAGACGATTCTTAATTGCAGCCTCTTTTTCAGCTGCGATTAGTTCTGGTGTTTCTTCATAAGACACATCCGCATATCCGTGATTCATAACCAAGATAGGCTTATAGCCACGCGCTATATAGTTCGCATCCCCACGAAGAAACTTATCCCGTTCTGTGATATATTGGTTGAACTTGGAGATGCTACGATTCAACTCCTCTGGACTGAGGGACTCTTTCTGGATAAAAGCCGCCACATCTGGGTCTTTCATAATCTGCTGGACTAGGTCCTGATACTGAAAACGACTTGTCTGACGTTTGATAACGTCACCCACACTTTCCATCTAGTCTCCTCCTTCTTCTAATCGGGCTAACATTTCTTGTTTTTTACGTTCTAGTTCCAGACGAGTCTCCTCGCTGGTTTGATTTTTATATTCTGGATTACTCCACTTAGGAACATTGGTCTTAGTCGAGCTAGTTTTCGATTTCTGGTCTTCTTGCCCTTTTTGCTGACGCTCTCGAATCCGAAGCACAGCTTCTTCTGCTGTCCGAATTTTTTGATAAGCATAGTCATTTGCGACCTTCATGGCATATTTTTCATTAACATTAGCCGAATCAACCTTGTTAAAGGTTAGAAGCAAGACGATATTGATGACTTCATCCAACAAGCCTAAAGACGCCATCTGGTGAAGGAGTTCTCGTTCGCTCTGGGTGATGTTCCCCTTACGCGTTTGCTTGATTTCCGCTAAAAAGTGCAGGGGAGTTTTATTTTTGGCTTCCCTGATAATGGTCATTTCTTTGGGGCTAAAGTCAGAAGGAACCTGCTTTTGCGCAAGCTTTTCACGCATGCGTTTGACTGAAATAACCTGAGCCAGCGCTGTCGCCTTGGCTAATTGATAAGTTTCAAACCAGGTCCATTTTTTTTCATCTGCGATGGCGAATAATTCCAAAACATCCGTTTGCTCGTCTTCAAAACGCAAGCCATCTCGAGCCATCAGACGCTGGAAATGTTCCAAATCAAAATCGTTTTTTAACTTGCTTTTAGACTCGCTTGGGGTCACTTCTTCAGTCAGGGTTGGAAAGACTTGGCTCAAAGAAACAGAGAGTGCTTCTCCCTCACTTGGAGCCTGCTTCATGGAAGCGACTGCAGTATCCCCAATCTTTTTCTCTAATAATCTGCTATAGACAGAATGGCTTAGAAATTCTTGACTGGAGAGGGGAGAATGAAGCTGCAATTCATAAGTTTCCCCCTTCTGATAAAGGGTCAACAAATCCAAAGCAGATAAGACTTTAAAGGATTGGAGCAAGGTCGGCATGCCGAAGTTTAAGTGATTGAGGATGTGGGAAAAGAGATGCTCCTTTTGCCCACCATCCCAAAAGGTAATGGTATATAGATAGAGGCTCAGTGCCTCCTGACCGATAATCGGGAGGTAGCACTGCACCAGAGAAGAGGTATCTTGCGACACCCGATTATTCTTTATAAAAGAAAAACGGTCATTTGGCTTCATCTATTTTTCCTTTTTCTTTTTTGAGGACTGGGTGATCTGCTGGAGCAGACTCTCCAACTCACTCACATCCTTAAAGCTACGGTAAACACTGGCAAAACGAACATAGGTAATCTCATCCAGCTCCGCCAATTCTTCCATGACTAAAGACCCAATATATTCGCTTTGGATCTCATTTTCACTGCGACTACGGAGTTTTTGCTCAATACGATTGACCACCATGTTGATTTCATCACTCGAAACAGGGCGTTTCTGGGCTGAGCGGATAATCCCATTAAAGATTTTATCTCTCGAAAACTGCTCTCGTGTACCGTCTTTTTTGACGACAACCAGCGTTCTTTCTTCTACTCGTTCATAGGTTGTAAAACGATGCTGACACTCGTCGCACTCACGTCTTCGACGGATGGTATTTCCTTCTTCGGCTTGTCGACTATCAACAACACTAGACTTGGTAGCCCCACATTTTGGACAACGCATGCATTTCCCTCCTTGTCGTTTTCTTTTCATTATACCATTTTTTGAGCAATTCCCAAAACAATTCTTATTTTTACTTGACAAGTTTTTTGTTTTATTGTATTATTTGATTAGAACAACAAAGGCAAAGAAAGGAGACTATGATGTCCTGGTCATTTGATAATACAAAACCGATTTATTTACAGATTATGGAAAAAATCAAATTACAGATTGTTTCCCATGAACTGGAACCCAATCAACAGCTCCCTACCGTGAGAGATTTGGCGAGCGAGGCTGGGGTCAATCCTAATACCATTCAGCGCGCCTTGTCTGACCTCGAACGTGAAGGATTTGTATATAGCAAGCGGACAACTGGTCGATTTGTCACCGAGGATTTGGACCTCATCCTTCAGTCCCGCAAACAACTTTCCGAGGAGCAACTGCAACAATTCGTCTCTTGCATGCTTCAATTTGGCTACAAAAAAGAAGAACTGCCAAATGTATTAAGCGACTATATTAAAGGAGTTTAAGACTATGACACTACTAGCACTTGAAAATGTAACAAAATCATATGGAGCAACTGCGGCACTTGACAATATCTCACTAGAGATCTCAGCCGGAAAGATTGTCGGGCTCCTTGGACCAAACGGATCCGGAAAAACAACCCTAATCAAACTGATCAATGGCCTCCTTCAACCAAATAAAGGACGTGTTCTTATTAATGGACAGGATCCAAGTCCTGCTACCAAGGCGATCGTCTCCTACCTACCAGATACAACCTACCTCAATGAAGAGATGAAGGTTAAGGATGCTCTAACCTATTTTAAAACCTTCTATCAGGATTTCAATCTCGAAAGGGCCCAACACCTTTTAGCTGATCTCGGTATTGATGAAAACAGTCGCCTCAAGAAACTATCAAAAGGGAACAAGGAAAAGGTCCAACTCATCTTGGTTATGAGTCGTGAAGCTCGCCTCTACGTTCTCGACGAACCAATCGGAGGTGTGGATCCGGCTGCCCGTGACTATATCCTCAATACCATCATCAACAACTACTCACCAACCTCTACGGTGCTGATTTCAACCCACTTGATTTCAGATATTGAGCCAATCTTGGATGAGATCATCTTCCTCAAAGACGGAAAAGTCGTCCGCCAAGGAAATGTTGATGATATTCGTTACGAGTCAGGTGAATCAATTGACCAGCTCTTCCGCCAGGAATTTAAAGCCTAAGCAAAGGAGATTATTATGTTTTGGAATCTAGTTCGTTATGAATTTAAAAATGTCAATAAATGGTATCTGGCACTCTACGGTGCTGTACTTGCAATTTCAGTTTTGATTGGAGCTTTTATTAGCAGTCTTAGCCAGAGTTACAATCCTAACAATGCTGCTTATTTCATCTTCTTTTTAGTACTAGTCTTTGGAGGACTCAGCGTCACTCTTTGGATTGCAACAATCTTTTTAATCATCCGAAGATTCAAGGGAAGTGTTTATGACCGCCAAGGGTACTTGACCTTGACCTTGCCTGTCTCCGAGCACCAAATCATCACCGCAAAACTTTTAGGTGGTCTTGTCTGGTCCATCTTAGGCTATATCGTCTTTATCTTGAGTATATTGATTATCATCTTCTTAACACCAATTGAAAAAGACTTCACTGCCCTCTACAACTTCATTTCCCCTTATCTCAGCTACGGCTGGCTGTATGCCCTATCACTATTTGTCGGGTCAATCGCATGGATTTTATCCATTTACCTCTCCATCTCTATCGGGCAACTCTTTAACGAGTATCGAACAGCCATGGGGATTCTAGCCTATATCGTCATTGCCATCGTCATTGGTTATGTTTCTCTCTTTTTCCGAATTGAAAATGACTTTAACATGATGATTGGTACAGAAATTCTGCGCGATCTCTTTTTATCAGCTATCTACTATCTCGGTACCTACTATATCTTGAAAAACAAGGTTAACTTGCAATAAGTTAAAGGTCTAGCGACTCTGTATCGCTAGATCTTTTCTTTTAGATATATTGTATGAAAATGTGGATAAAAAGGAGTATAATAATTTTAAAAGTGATTACTGTATATTGATAAGGAGGGAGCTCTTTATGCTTAGAACGTTTGTTGCAAAGAAACACTTAACACTTTACTTCTTTTCGATTGCAATCACATGGCTGGAAGCGATTATTACGCCAGCGCTCATTCAGAGTATCGTTGCTAGTTTTACCAATCAAGAACTGGAACTTCTTTGGAAAGTGTTGATTCTGGGAATCCTTGGAAACCTCATCCTCTTACTGGGGCTAGCTGGAAAACGCTATTACTACGCTCGTTTGATTACTGATTTCAGATATGGAATTAAAAGCGCTATTTTCAAGCGATTCCTCAGCGGTTATGATATTGATGAAAAGGATATTTTGTCTGATTTAGAAAACGACGTCAACCAGTTAGAAAAGAGCTATATTGAGCCAACCGTTATCATTATTTCTTCTCTTGGTTTCACAACCGTCTCCATTCTATATGCCCTGTGGACTAATTTTTACCTAGGCTTGATTTTTATTCTCTTCTACTCCGTCCCTGTCCTCTGTAGTGCCATCGGATCTAAGCGTTTAGATTCACTTTCTGAAAAGCGGTCCACTATTAACCAGAGCTACTTATCAAGCTTGACAAATTTTATTGGCGGTAGCCAACAGATTCGTCATTATCAGGGACAGGACTTCTTTTTTGCTCGCTATCAAAATCAGTTACAGACTAGTTTGGATGCGGAAATACGATATGAGAAACAACGTACCCTAAACAGTCTCTTTATCAATAGCATCGATGCCTTTTGCTCCGTTGCCCCTATTGTCATTGGCGGTTTTATGACCTATTATGGTTATTTAAACGCAGCTAGTTTTGTAGCCATTTATCTCGTTTCTCATAATATTGGCTATCAATTCCAAGAATTAGCCTACTTTACTAACACCCGAAAAGCAACTCAATACCTCTGTGAAAAGTACCAAGTACTTTTCACAAATTCTAGTCCTATTTCTACTAGCACCTTCCAAAACATTTATCCCGTCCAACTAGAGAATATCTCTCTAGAAAAAGAGGGACAGGTCCTTTTATCCCCTCTTTCCATGCACATCAAGAAAGGAGAAAAGATTGCCATTATCGGTGAAAGTGGCTCTGGAAAAACGACTTTACTCAATATCATTCATGGAGAGTTGGCTGCGACCAGTGGACGGATTGCATTTGCTGGCCAAAGCCTATCACGCCAAGAAATCACGAGCGTTAGCTCCTATATCCTCCAAGATAGCCATTACTTTGACACGCTGTCTCTGGAAGACAATATCCTTCTAGGAATGACTAAAAAGCAAGAAAGGTTGAATCATATCCTCAAGACAACTGGTTTAGAACATTTGAAAAATCGAACTCTTAGCAACGATAGCCTGTCTGGTGGCGAGAAACAACGACTCGAAATCGCTCGCGCGCTCTATCACGACAGCCAACTCATCTTGGCTGATGAGATTAAGGCCAATCTTGACTTAGAGAATAGCAAAAAGATTAGCGACCTCCTCTTCTCGCTACCTCAGACAGTCATTGAAGTCATTCACCATTATACAGACGAGGACTTAAAACGCTACGACCAAGTCATTCATTTAAGCAAAGAAAAGTAAATCCTTACAAAATAAAATTGGAAAAAAGCAAGGAACTCAGCTTCCTTGCTTTTTAACTCAATATCAAACTGGCTACGATGGGGCTGACAAAAACATAAAGAATACCGGTGACACCGATAGCCAAGCCACCCATGGCTCCTGCTACTGAGCCGTATCGAAAGGCTGTTCCCGTTCCGACAGCATGACCTGTTCCTCCAAGAGAAAGTCCCACAGCCACTGGGTCATCGATCTTCAACCATTTCAAAAGGGTTGGTCCGATTACACTAGTCAAAATCCCAGTTGCCACTACGACGACCAAAGTCACAGTCGTCAAACCTTGCAATTTTTCTGTGATTCCCACTGCCATGGCGGTTGTCACTGACTTGGGAAAGAGAGAAATGGCTAGGAAAAAGTCCATGCCAAATATTTTCGCCACAAGGGCTGTGAAAGAGGTATTGACAACTACTGCTAACAGACTACCAAAGAGAATACTCCGAGCATGGTGCTTCATCAAGTGAAAACTCTTATAAAGCGGAATCCCTAGAGCCACGGTCGATGGGACAATCAAGTTATTCAGATAAACCCCACCTTGGTAATAATCTTGATAATAAATACCCGTCGCCTTAAGGAAAATAATGATAAAAATAGCTGACAAAAGCAGGGGCGTAGTCAATGGATGGGGAAAACGTCTGTAAATCAAGATCCCCACTAGATAAGCTAGAATAGACAGCGCAAGCCCAAACAGAGGATTGGAAACAAATTCGCTCATTTGGCATCTCCTTTCTCATAATCTCCCTCAAATCGTCTCTTGATAAACTGAACCACTAGGGCAATAAGGATAATGTTGATGACAGCCGCAAAAAAGACAATCAAGACGATAGGAAAAAGATAAGGAGCAATCACATCAAACTTTTCCATGATACCCACTGCTGGTGGCAAAAAGAGAATGGTCATATTGGCCAGCAAGAAATTCCCGACCATGTTGACATGTCTGGTCCTTAGCCACTTGAACTGTAAGGCTAGAAAGAGAATAATCAAACCGATAATACTGCCTGGGATGGGCAGATGAAAGAAACTGGAGATTCCCTCACCGATTAGAGAAATCACAAAGAGAATCATTAATTGAACATATAATTTCATCCTAAACTCCACGAAATAGACTTCTTGCATACCAGTTTACTCTTTTTTCAGAAAATTTCAAGGAAATATTGAAATTCTTCTTTCTTGCAAGGATTAGTTAAAAGTAGTATAATCATTGCATGCGCAATCATCTTGTGTTACAAAGATAATCAGTAATGACTTTGTGATTTTTACTTTGAAAAGAAAGGAGAAAGCAATGACCTATTTGGAAAAGTGGTTTGACTACAACCGCCGTCAAAAGGAAATGGAAGCCTTGTTGGAAGAAACTATTGCCCAGCAGAGTGAACAAAGGTTGACCTTGAAAGAGTTTTACCTACTCTACTATCTGGACCTAGCTGATGAAAAATCTTTACGGCAGATTGACCTGCCAGATAAACTCCATCTCAGTCCGAGCGCTGTTTCTCGAATGGTGGCTCGCCTGGAAGAGAAAAACTGCGGTTTGCTTAGTCGCCGGTGTTGCGATCAGGATAGACGGGCTAGCTTTATCTGCCTGACTGACGAGGGACAGACAACTCTAGCTTACCTGCAAAAGGCTGTCGAAGAAAGACTGGAGACGAGTCTTGATTTCATTTCATAATCATATTTTCTAGAAAAGTTGCGTGCGCAATCATTTTTCTTGACATTCCTCTTTTCAAGGAGTACAATAAAGTCAAGATCGAACAAAGGAGTTTTATATGATCGAAATTACCTACCTAGACGCCAGCAAGCAAGAGAGAACCATGACTTTCGAGTCTTACCAAGACTTTGAACGTTCTCAACATGCCTGCCTCATCGGCGTCACAGACTACTACCCTGTCCAAAAATTAACCTACAATGGTCATGATTTGGACTACCATGGGACTTATGGAGATGTCTTCTTCTATCTCATGAAAAAAGATTTAAGCCAATATAACTAAAAAAGGAGAAATACAATGGCAAAAGCAATTACAGATGCAACATTTGAACAAGGTCTTGGTAGACTTTTGGGCAACTTGGTGTGGTCCATGTCGTATGCAAGGTCCAATCTTGGATAAATTGTCTGAAGAACTTTCAGAAGATGTCTTGAAAATCGTTAAAATGGATGTTGATGAAAATCCAAACACAGCTCGTGCTTTTGGAATCATGTCTATCCCAACCCTTCTCTTCAAAAAAGACGGCCAAGTGGTGAAACAAGTTGCAGGTGTTCATACTGCAGAACAAATCAAGGCCATCGTTGCTGAATTGAGCTAATCACACGAGAGACCAAGTGCTTCATTTGGTCTCTTTTTTCTTGCTCTTTGCCATTTTTCAAAAAATATGCTAGACTGTAGGTAGAATATTACGATGTTTGGGACATGCCATCGCTAAAAAAAACCTCTACTTGGTATTTTTTAGCTCCCTCATGGGAGCTTTTTGCGTGCTCTGAACATTTCCCATTTTGGAAGGAGTACTATGAAACGTCAATCAGCCTTGGTCGTCTTTAGTGGCGGTCAAGATTCCACAACCTGCCTCTTTTGGGCTAAAGAACACTATGAAACAGTCGAAGCCGTCACCTTTGCCTACGGCCAACGCCATCATCTCGAAATTCAAGTTGCTAGAGAAATCGCTAAGGAACAAGGCATTCGTCATCACATCTTAGATATGTCTCTGCTGGGACAAATCACTGAAAATGCCCTGACCTCTGATCTGGAGATCGAGCAAAAAGAGGGAGAGGTTCCCAATACCTTTGTTGACGGCCGCAACCACCTCTTTCTATCCTTTGCAGCAGTTCTTGCCAAGCAACGTGGCATTAAAGATATCGTGACAGGTGTCTGCGAGACAGACTTCTCAGGCTACCCTGACTGCCGGGATGTCTTTGTCAAATCTCTTAATGTCACCCTCAACCTTGCCATGGATTACGACTTTGTTATCCAAACACCTCTCATGTGGCTAGATAAGGCTGAAACTTGGGAATTAGCCGACCAACTCGGTGCCTTTGACTACGTTCGTGAAAAGACCTTGACCTGCTACAATGGGATTATCGGAAGTGGCTGTGGAGATTGTCCAGCCTGCCACCTACGTCAGCATGGTTTAGATGTTTATCTTTCACAGAAAGGAGAGGGCTAATGTTTTTTGCTCCCAAAGAAATCAAACAGGAAACTGGGGAATCTCTTGTCTACAATCCTCACAGAACCTTAGTTTCAAAAGAGTTTACCTTCGATGCTGCCCACCATCTCTTTCACTATGAGGGAAAATGCAAATCCCTGCACGGCCACACTTATCATCTGCAGATTGCTGTCAGTGGATTTTTAGATGAACGTGGCATGACCTACGATTTTGGAGATATCAAAGCTATCTACAAGGACTTCTTAGAACCCCATTTGGATCATCGCTATCTCAATGAAACCCTGCCTTATATGAACACGACTGCTGAAAATATGGTTTACTGGATTTTCCAAACCATGAGTCAAGAGTTACCAGATGAGCGCAGTCTCCGTTTGGAATACGTTCGCCTCTATGAAACTCCGACTGCCTTTGCAGAGTTTAGACGGGAGTGGTTAGATGACTAGGGAACGTGTCCTCAAACTACCGGTTCTGGAAATTTTTGGCCCAACCTTTCAAGGTGAAGGTCGTGCTATCGGGCAGAAAACCATGTTTGTCCGCACTGCTGGTTGCGACTACCACTGCGACTGGTGCGACTCTGCCTTTACTTGGGATGGTTCTGAAAAACCTACTCGTATGACAGCTGATGAAGTCATTGCTGCCTTAGATAAGCTAGGAAGCTACGACTACGTCACTCTGTCTGGGGGAAATCCTGCTATCCTAGCAGCTAACATGGCTCAACTCGTCACCAAGCTCAAGGAACGTGGTGTCACTCTGGCAGTTGAGACCCAAGGCTCCCGCTGGCAAAATTGGTTAAAAGACATCGATCAGGTCACTCTGAGCCCCAAACCCCCTTCATCAAAGATGGAAGTCAACTTTGAGACCTTGGACTTTATCGTTTCCCAACTAGATCCAGACAAGGTCACCTTTAAAATCCCTGTCTTTGACGATGCCGATTTGGCCTTTGCCAAAGAGGTTCAAGAACGCTACCAACCAGATGTCCTCTTCTTATCAGCAGGAAATCCTGAGCCCAAGGCTACAGGCAATATTGTCCAAGACCAACTGGATCGCCTCAAAGAACTCTGGGAACATGTCGCTGCTGACGATAGCTGGGGCAATGTCCGCGTCCTTCCTCAACTTCATACCCTCCTCTACGACAACCAACGTGGTGTTTAAATTAGAAAGAAAAAATCATGTCACAACAAGAAGAAATGAAAAACCTTAGCCTCCTCGGCAACAAAGAAACCAACTACATTTTTGACTATCAACCAGAAGTCCTCGAATCCTTTGACAATCGTCATGTGGATAATGACTATTTCATCAAATTCAACTGTCCTGAATTTACCTCGCTTTGTCCTATTACGGCTCAACCAGATTTTGCGACCATTTATATTTCCTACATTCCTGACAAGCTCTGTGTCGAGTCAAAATCCCTCAAACTCTACCTCTTTAGCTATCGAAATCATGGGGATTTTCACGAAAACTGTATCAACACTATCGGAAAAGACTTGGTCAACTTGCTAGACCCTCGCTATTTAGAAGTATGGGGAAAATTCACTCCACGCGGGGGCATTTCAATCGACCCCTACTACAACTACGGTAAGCCAGGAACCAAGTATGAAGGCTTAGCAGAACAACGCCTCTTCCAACACGACCTTTATCCAGAGAAAATTGACAACCGCTAAACTCATACTCAATGAAAAATCAAAGAGCAAACTAGGAAGCTAGCCTCAGGTTGCTCAAAGCACTGCTTTGAGGTTATAGATAAGACTGACGAAGTCAGCTCAAAACACTGTTTTGAGGTTGCAGATGGACGCTGACGTGATTTGAAAAGATTTTCGAAGAGTATAAATACGAAAAAGCCCTGTTCCTCAAACTGAGGAGCAAGGCTTTTTGAATTTCAATTATTCTTCTGTTCCAAGGAAGTTTTTTGCAACAAGAGCTGCAAGAACACCACCAACGATTGGGGCAAGGATGAAAATCCATACTTGTTGAAGGGCTGCGCCACCTACAAAGACGGCTGGTGCCAAGCTACGAGCTGGGTTAACTGAAAGTCCAGTAATGTTCAAGCCCACAAGGATCAAGGCTGTCAATGACAAACCAATCACCAAACCAGCGATTGCGCCATTGCCTCTGCTTGCTGATGTTACAATCATGATAACCAAGACAAACAAGAAAGTTGCGATGACTTCAAACAAGAATCCACCAAAGACAGTGACACCGTTTGCCAAGGCATTTTCACCAAGACTAGCAGTTGACATGCCTGAGTTAGACAAGAGGAAGAATACCGCAGCTGACGCAAGGAAAGCTCCAACTACTTGTCCAAGGATGTAGTTTACAAGCTCTGAAGATGACAAACGTTTGTTTACAAACATAGCGATTGAAACAACCGGGTTCAAGTGAGCCCCTGAAACAGTTCCGATTGAGAAAGCTGCGACTACGATGGCCAAACCAAAGGCAAAAGCAATTCCAAGGTGTCCAAGACCTTCAACACCATTTCCAAAAACAACAGCTCCTGTTCCGATGAACACAAGCATAAATGTACCGATTAATTCAGCAACAAATTTTTTCATGATAAGTCTCCTTTTTTCAAACTATGTATTAGTCTATCAGAAGGAGGAAAGGGTTTCAAGAAATTTGATTGGAAAGTTATTTGAAAATCATGAAACAACTCGCTTATCCTTAGTACTGAAAAGATTGAATAGCTTCTTTCAAGTCATCTTGTAAAAGTTTATGACAGTCTAGTTGAAGGTAAGTTTCCAGCAAACAGGATCTGAAGTTGGAAAATTTATGGAAATCATTTACTTCTTTCAAGGGAAATTCGACTGTTTGCAGCCAAGCAGTGAGGAGAGACGGTTCGATTTTCCCTCGTAAGATTGGTTCATAAAGTACTCTCGCTAACCGCCAATCTTCATCATTTGTAAAACGAATCTCAACACGTTTAAAGATTTTCCCAATGATTTCAAATGCTTCGGCTATATCTGACTTTGGAAAGCTAGGATAGCATATAACTTCCGTCAAGAGATCAGCCCCATGCGCAAATGCGTGGATCCACCCAAACTGATGAGAGTAACCCGTCGTCTCTTTTTCCTTTGTAAAATAGTGTAAGCCTTGATTTAGCATGGTAACCCTGATAGGAGAAGACAATTGCTGGTAATAAAGTGATTCCTTAGTACCATCGCAGGACAGTAGATTGGCATAAATAAGTGCCCTAAAAGAACGTTTAAGAGCCGAAACTCCTCTACTATCAATCTCTTTGTATAGACCTTCATCAGAGGAGACCTCTTCTGAGATAAACTGAAACTGCTCAAGGGAAAACAACTCTTCTTGAATCCCTCTAGCTAAACTCGTAAAAACAAGTTCGTCTCGAATTTCTGGATAGGGATCTCCCAAATGCTCGAGCAACCACTGAATTTCTTCTCGGCTATAGCTTGGTTTTTCTTCTATCACTTTTCTTTGTAATTCTTGACGCATCTCTAGCACCTCTACATTTCTAGTAACTTATCAAAAAGTCATCCGAAGATGACTTTCTATCTTATTCTGTTTTTGATGGAGTTTTTCCTGCTGCAATCGCATCTGCTTCTGTCATCTCAACAACGTTGGCTTTATTCGTTTTTGAAGGCATTCTATCTTTATTATACCAATAAACTTTTGATTTCCCATGGTCTGCAACATAGACAATTCTATCTTGCTGTTGAGCTTTGGTTTCAGCTTCACGTGCAATTCTTTTTTCTTCTTCTTTTTTAGAAATTAATGACTCAACTGCACCTATTCTATCAAGCAACTCTGTCTTTTTATCATTATTTTCAATCTGATTAACTGTCTCTTTAGCAGACTTCACTTGACTCGCATCTTGACTTTCTTCCAATTGTTTGACTAAGGTTTCACCTTTTTCTTGCAACTCCTTTGCAGCTTTTTCTTTGGCAATTCTCTCTTCTTCCGCTTTTTCTTTAGCCTTTTTCTCTTCTTCGATTCGTTTTGCCGCTTCTATACTAGATGAAGAATCTGTGGTTGAAGATGTCGAAGCAGTAGTTGCTGCAGTCTGCTTAGTTTCTGATTGAGAAGATGAAATTTTCTTTGTGACTGTCGGAGTTTGAAGAGCAACTGCAACAAAACTGACAATGAAAAGCCCTATCATTAGATTTCTTTTTCGAATATCTGGCGATTTCTTTACAAAATACCAAATACCAACTCCGCTCAAAACAAGATAGAGAGTAGGCAAAGCAATCAATAAAATGATTCCCAATAAAACTAGACCAATTTTGATAAAATGCATTCTTTTTGGGCCTTGCTCTAGCCATTCTTTGATTCTATTCATATTATTCTCCTAAAACTCTGTCCAATCTTTACTCTCCCAACTCAGCACTGTAGGCGATAATCTGGTCAACTGTGTCTGACAAGAACTGGATGGTATCACGGAGTGGTTTGTCTGTTGAGATATCCGCTCCGATAATCATGGCTGACTCAAGCGGTGTCTTACTACCACCTGATTTAAGGAGATTGAGCCAGTCTCTAGCTCCAGTCTCAGAGTTTTTCAGATGGAGGTAACCTGCAGTCGAGATGACAAGACCAGCAGAGTAAGTGTAACTATACAAGCCCATGTAGTAGTGAGCTTGGCGCATCCAAGTCTGTCAAGACTTCCTTCATAATGCTGTTGAGTTTGCTTGCTCCAAAGGTTTCCCCTTCTTCAATCAATGTATAAACCTTACGCTGGAAGGCTGCCTCCAAGAGGTGGGTGATGAAATTATGGAAGTAGGTATCTGTCAAGCGGTGGGCAAGAGCGAAACGTTTTTGACGAGGGTCGTCAGATTGGTGCTCCAAGTAATCACTAAGAAGCAATTCATTGAAGGTTGATGGCGCTTCGACGTAGTAGGTCGACATATGAGCATTGAAGTAACTTTGGTGATTGTCTGAAAAGATGAATTGACCAGAATGTCCGATTTCATGAATCAAGGTATAGACATCACTCAAACGACCAGTCCAGCTCATGAGGACATAAGGGTGCACGCGATACGGATCCGCCGCATAACCACCAGAATCCTTGCCACTATTAGCAGCAAAGTCCACCCATCGTTCCTCTTGATAACGAGCAACTTCCTGACAATATTCTTGTCCCAAAGGTTCTACTGACTTCATGACCAAATCATAGGCATCGTCAATAGTCACTTCAGGATTCAGGGCGCTATCCAAGTCCAATTTCCAGTCTGCAAAAGTCATCTTTTCAAGACCATTGACCTTGGCAACATGCTTGAGGTATCTCTGGGCAACTGGCGCAAAGTCCTTCATGATGAGGTCGATCTGGCGGTCAAACATAGCACGGTCCACTTCTTGCTCAGCCAGAAGATAGTCAAAAACTGAGTCGTAACCCTTCATATCTGCCAAGAGTTTTTCAGACTTGACTTGGGCTAGATAGGCTGCCGCAGCTGTATTTTGGTGCTTACGAAGTCCTTCTGAGAAAGAACGGAAGGATTTCTCACGAACCTCAGCGTCCTCGTGGTTTTGGTAAAAATTTTCATAGGTCACAAAGCTGTTTTTGTAGGTCTTGCCATGGGCCTCAAAGTCAGCCATTTCAAAATCCCCAGCTCGCATTTTAGTATAAATGTCCTGTGGACTATAGAAAACTTCACCGAGATTGGTCAAGGCCTTCTCAACATCTGCCCCTAGGTAGTGGGCTTTTTTGATCTTAGCCTGACGAATAGCTGCTGTCAAGTGGGGAAGTTCCCCCAAACGGTCCAAGACTTCCTCGTCTGCTGCTACCAAAGCGTCGTCAAAGAAGGTCAAGGCTACGCTGGCATCTGTTTCAAATTCCATCCCAGCTTGGGCAATGTTGGCAAAATCTTCGTTGCTATAGTCTGTCGTCTGAGGCATAAAGGCGTAATTGCCGATATGGCTCATCTGGATATAGATTTGTTCCAATTCTGCAAAGGCCTTCTCGAAATCTTCAAAAGTGTGAAGATTGCCCTTGTAATCACGGCTAAATTGATTGATGTCTTCGCGCGTTTTCTCGATTGCACGCAAGAAATCCTCACGGTCTTGGTATAGGGCTGTTAAATCCCAAAGTTCCTTCTCTGGAAATTCTGAACGGTGTTTTTGTTCCATTTTCTTCCTCTTATTTCTCTAATTCTACTAAAACACTAAGGGCTGATAAAGCATAAAGTGGTGCTGTTTCTGCTCTTAGAATGCGAGGACCAAGTCCTGCCAAGACGGCTCCTTTAGTTTCAAAACCCTCAATTTCTGCAGGTGAGAGACCGCCTTCTGGGCCAAAGATAAAGAGCAATTTGGCTCCTTTTTCAAGACCAGTAACTGCTTGTAAGAGTGCAGCGGCTTCTCCTTCTTTTGCTGATTCTTCATAGGCCACTATGATAGAGTCAAACTGGTCTAGTTGGGCTAGAAAGTCTGCTTTTTTCTCAAAAAGTGTGATGCTTGGAACGATATTACGTTTGCTTTGTTCAGCTGCTCCAAGGGCGATTTTTTCTAGTTTTTCAACTTTCTTGCCTAGTTTCTTGCCGTCCCATTTGGCAACTGACCAATCGGCAGGAAAGGCCCAGATTTGGCTAGCGCCTAGTTCCGTCACTTTTTGAGTAATAAACTCCAGCTTGTCTCCCTTGGGAAATCCAGATGCGATGGTTACTTGAACGGGCAGTTCTACATTGTCAGCTAATTCTTGAACCAACTCAAACTGACGATTTTCCACATCCAGCACGCGCGCCAAGCGCTTGACGCCATCATCAAAGACCAAGGTCACCTCATCCTCTTCTTTCAGGCGCATGACCTGAAACATATGCTTGCTGGTTTCCTTGTCCTCGATAGTGACAGGAGAGATAGGACTGCCTTTGACAAAATACTGTTGCATGCTAGCCTCCAATCACACCTGAAATATCCTTGGTCTTCTTAAAGACACAGGCATTCCATTCCCCTTGAATCATGTGAGTTTCAAGGAAAAATCCAGCCGCTTCTGCTGACTCCCGCACCATGCCCCACTTATCCTTGATAATGCCACTCATGATGAGATAGCCTTCGTTCTTGACCAAGCGATAAGCATCATCCGTCAGATGAATGAGAATATCCGCCAAGATATTAGCCACAATCACATCTGCCTCAATCTCCACACCCTTAAGCAAATCTCCTGCCGTTACATGGATATTTTCCATGCCAAAGTTGAGCTCAATATTTTCCTGAGCGACACGAACAGCCACGTCATCCAGGTCATAGGCGAAGATTTCCTTGGCACCCAAAAGTGAACTAGCAATGGAAAGGACACCTGATCCTGTCCCCACATCTAGCACTGTTTCGCCACCACGAAGGACCTGCTCCAAGGCAAAGAGGCTCATCTTGGTCGTCGGGTGGGTTCCAGTTCCAAAGGCCATACCAGGATCTAGCTTGATAATCTTTTCTCCCGTAGTCGCCTCATAGTCTGTCCAGGACGGTACGATGGTCAAGTCATGAGTAATGCGGGCTGGCTCGTAATATTTCTTCCAGTTGTCTGCCCAGTCTTCCTCAGCCAAGGCAGTCGTGCCCATCTTGACCTCTCCCAAGTCCATAAAATCCGTCAAGTCTGCCAAGCGAGCCTGCAAGTCCTCCTCAACAACTGCCACATCAACCGTATCAGGGTAGTAGGCTGTCACCACGATTTCTTCTTGCTGTTCCACCTCAGGAAAAATCTCACCAAATCGGTCTACATTTCCCACATAGTCCATACTATCCTCGATCGCAACACCTTGGGCACCTAACTCAATCAAGAGGTTGGAAACCAATTCCTCTCCCTCACGCTTAACCGTTACTTTTAACTCTTGCCATGTTTCCATTTTATTAGTACTCCTCATCATATTCTAATCCAAGTTCCTGAAATATGTAGAAACGTAATACCTCTTGACACAATGTACGAAGTTCATACATTTCATTGAAATCTGTCACTAGATTTTTATATTTTGATTTCTCATCTCCATGAATATAGTAGTTACGACTGTCATACAACTTTTTAACAATACTAGAAATGGAGGCCTCAGTAAGTTTATTCTTCCCTATTTTTCCAAGAACATTAGAAAATAAATCCAGTAATTTCTTTCTCAAGTCACTATCCTGTCTCTGATATTTCAACCTATTTCTAAAGACTTTTTTAAAACAATCATCAATATTTTTATTAATAAAATCAAAAACTCTTTGTTTATTTATATCTTCTTCTTTAGAAATATCAACTCGTTGTTCACCTCGAAAATTTCTAGCAAATACTTCTAAATTGCGAATAGAATCTATAAAACTATCTTCAAGATAAGGAGCACCATGCAAATTGGCTGTAAAACTTCGAACAATAAATTCTAATTGCTCACTTTTATCGAACCAATTATTTATAATAGCTTCAAAATTGTCGCCTAATTTATTAAGCGAAATTTTGTGTAGCTCATGCTTATCCCATTTAATGCTTTTTCTTGAATGTTGTACAAAATACTTCCCTTTAATTATAGGCCAGTTGTTATCCTGACGTTTTTTACATAGAAATTCAATGGTTAGAAAAGACAAAGGTTTTTTAGACAACATCTCAACTAATTGCTTAATTCTTCTTGAAGCCTCATAGCATTTCTGTAAAGAAACCTTTTCATTTTTAGAAGAGGATAAACGAATTTTATAAAATTGTTCTAAGCTTAATGCATCATATGAAAAAGTGTAGCCAGCCACATCTTCAAACTTTAAATTTTCTGATTTTATCAAAATTTCCGTAGATTGATAGTCAGAAATGTTGACAGCAATATTAAAATTTCGTTGTTTGAGATCACGTTTCGCACTTACAATTGATTTGCCAATCCAATCTTCTATATGATCAAAAGAGAATTGATAATACTGGACTTTGGTATCTTCCAATTCGTCAATCAATTCAACTATCAACTCTTTGAAATTATTCTTATTTGGAAATAATTGATAATCAATATCAAAAATTTTAAAATTTTTGATTCTATACTTTCTTATTGGGAAACCTGGAATATTCTCTGTTCCAAATGGACTACCGTAAGATTCTAATATCAATAACTTTCCATGAGAATCAAATCCATAAATTTTATCTATAGGGTCCCCAAAATCAGTAATTATTTCGTCATTACTAGAAAATTCACCAAAAATTTCTAATATAATTTCGTTTGGTGAGTATGTCAAAATTCCACTATTTGCTTCATGATCAACTACTTTTGATTTATCCTCAGAAAAATAACCTTTGATTTCAAATTCTTTATCCCATGAATATGACTTATATGTTAATTTACTCATATCTTGTAGTTACTCTTCCTCCAAATAATCTCTCACCCTATCCTGCAACTGGGGCACAACATTATCTGAGCTAAGAAATTCCTCAATGCTCATCAGTCTATATCCCTGCCCTTCATCACCAAAGACAATCTTGTCAAACTGTTCCTGAGTCAACTTTCCCACTAGAAAGACGGATTCCTTCCCCTCAAAAAGCATACTTGGGTACACCTTACTCCAAAGCAGGCAATCTTCAATCAGATGAATTCCTAGTTCTTCGTAAACTTCACGCGCCGCGCACTCAAAAGGACTTTCATCACCTTCTCGTCCGCCACCTGGCAATTCCCACATATTGGGCCAAGGAATGCTTGCCTTATCATCACGCAAGATAGTTAAAATCCTATCCTCACAAAAGAGGGCAATTTTGCAACCTGTAAAATCAGAAATTTCTATTTCCATATCAGACTCCTTCGGATAATTCTTTCTCCAACTCTGCTAACCAGTTTTCATAATAAGGATATATAATAACATGACAATATAAATCAATGATTTAGTCAAGATGGTTACCTGTTGCCTCTATATTTCATATCACTGAGCCATCTTTTTATTTCTCTGTTACAAACTTCAAAAATTTTATCTTTGAGGTCTTTATTATCTTTTTCGAAACATCCTTTCCATAAATTTTCATCTTCTACTTCGTAAACTAGGATATTTTGATCACTCAATTCTTTTTTAAATTCTGTGAGATAAGATGGTTTGTGAGAATGTAGACCAATATAACCTAAGTATGGATATAGTATAAACTCATCAAAATCATTTACGGTTACAATAATACCATTTCGTAGTGGCTGGTGATTTGGATTAGCATTCTCCGAATAATCGTGTGGATAGAATAAAATGACACCAACTGTATTTTCTCTCTCTACAATGGCTCGTGCATCATCAACTCCTTGAGAAGGATCATAAAATTCCTCTGCAAAACGATAGGTTCTTCCATCATATATACCTTTTTTTCCTGGTTCAGATAGTTGCAACAAGATATTTTTAAACTTTTCATCATCAATACCCAATTTTTTTAGATAATCTGAGAATTCTATGTCAAAGTAGTAAAATTCCTCAGTTTGAGAATCTATATGATTAATTTTTAAAAAAGCAGTCTCATCTGAAAGTATCGTTGGTTTTGAAGCCATTTGCCGCAAAAATTCGCGAATATAGGATTTCTTATTATTAAACTCAGTCAGTGATTTAGTATGTCCATACCAACTTCGATTATCTTTGAGAGTAAAAGAGTAATCAAAAGATTGTGTCGTTAATTGATCTATTATTTTACGCAGTATAAACTTAATTTTTAAAGAATGCAAGTCATTATTATTAAGAAAACTATTCTCAAACTGTTCATATTCTTCTTTAGATAATTCCCCGACAAAATCCAGTAAGTCAATTAATTCCCAATAAAATTTCAATATCATCGGTTTATAAAGTTCATTTATACCTTTGTAAAGAGTCGAATTCATAAACTTGTAAAGTTCAAATCCCTTGGAATAATAAGTTCTTTTCTCATATTTTCTACCATAATTTAACTCCCTATTATTCATTCTATTCACGAAATAGGAATCTAGAATAGTAATAAAATTATAACTTAGGGGTAGCCCTTTATTATTAATCCTGTGAATATAATCCAAAATACCTAAGTCAGGAACAACAATGATATTAGGCTCAGAAATATAATCTGATTTTTCCAATAAAGATATAGCAGTGGATATATCTGTAATTAGCAATGTCGAAACATTACAATCAAAGAATAACCTTTTATTTTTATCAATCATATCAATAATTGTAGCTTTGTTACATTTATCTAATTCATCTATGGAAAAAGTGATATTAAAGTATTCAGACATGTTTTTTAAAAGCTTTAATAGCTGACGCTCTTTTAATTCCTCAGTAACAATACTTTTTAATTCCCGAGACAACTCTTCATTATTACTTGAAGAAATTTTCCCTCTTAATTGCAATCCCGTTTTTATTATTCCTATACCAGCACTTAAATCAATAGATGAATTGGCTGATATATCTGAAGTAGTTGATTCTAAATATCTTTTTGTATTTGTTATTTCTATATCGAAATATTGCAGTTGTTGGTGAGAAATAAGCAAGAATTCCTCTAATTTTATTAGCTCGCTCGCTTTTCTTTCAAAATACTCAACCTTTTGATACAGTTCGTCAATATTTTTTCGAAAATTTAAAATATCTACTCTATTTTTTTGAAACAGATGAAACTTACTGTTTTGGTATTTATGCTGTTTATTTAAAAGATTAAACTGTTCAAATAAATTACTAGTTTGATTTGATAACTCGTTACATAAATTATAAATATTTGAAGTAATCTCGAATATTTCCTCAATTTTTTTCAGTCTTCTACGTATTGTTGAAAAATTTATTCTTATTTGATTTTCTTCTAACCAATCGTACTTTTTTTCTTTTTCCTCAGCATTATGCTCTAGAGTCGGATAATACCTTCTATGATTATTAACAAAATCACCAATATCATGCTCAATATCGTTCATTCTTCTGGTAATAGCATTAGGAAGTTGCATCAAAATTTCTCTATGAAAATCTTTATTGCCACTAAAAAAAGACACATTCACTACAAGAATTTCTTTGTCATCTTTAGCACCTCTATGATATCTAACAAATTCCAAAGAAATATTTTTCAGAGTAGATTTTCCTGATCCTCTGCTACCACATAAGACAAAAATCCCTTTTTCTTCTCTGTAAATAGCCTGCAACTGTTCTACTATTTCTCGTTCTGTAGGCAATAATGAGAAATAGTCTCTAGCATCTCGGCTATAAGCACCAATATATTTTTTTTCCGTTGTCAAGATTTTCCTCCCCTTACATTTACTAAAAGCGAGCTCATCTTCTGCCTAGTATCTCGGATAAGGATAAAACTCCCCTTCCTCCAAGCCAACTTTTCCTTCTTCAAAGACTTCTTGGTTCCATTCCATGACAAATTCTTCTGCTTCTGGGTCTTCCAAAAAGTCCATGAGGGCATCTAGCCCAACCTCAGCAGTATCTTTAAGGAAAAGAGCAAAATATGCTAAAAATTCACGAGAAAATCCTTTTTTAGGCAAGTAAGGAATGACAGTCAAATAGTCTTCTGCATTGACTGTTGATTTAGCAGGATTGTAGAAAAGAACTGCTTCTTCAAAGAGAATGTCATCTGACGAAACCTCTCCATCTTCATCCACCATCTCCACACCTGCAGCATTTTGCGCTTCTAACAAAAAACTCACTTCAACCGCGTGGTTGCGCTTGTCCCAACTAATCTCATAATCAAAAGGAAAGTTCTTGTCCAACTCTTCTTGTAAAACATCTAAAAATCCATATGTTGCCATTTTGTCCTCTTTCTATGCGACTCTTAAATCGCCCCGATTGCTCGGAAATATGCTAAAATAGATACTACCATCTTACCACATATACATCAGAAAATCCACGCTAGAAAGGACTGCTATGCCAGACAATCTCGCGCTTCGCATGCGCCCTAAAACCATCGACCAGGTCATTGGTCAGGAACATCTGGTCGGGCCTGGAAAAATTATCCGCCGCATGGTGGAAGCCAACCGCCTGTCCTCCATGATTCTTTATGGACCTCCGGGAATCGGCAAGACCAGTATTGCCTCTGCCATCGCAGGGACGACCAAGTATACCTTTCGAACTTTCAATGCGACAGTAGATAGTAAAAAAAGACTCCAAGAAATCGCGGAAGAGGCGAAATTCTCTGGTGGTCTCGTCCTATTACTAGACGAGATTCATAGACTAGATAAAACCAAGCAAGATTTCCTCTTGCCTCTTTTGGAAAGTGGACTAGTCATCATGATTGGGGCTACAACTGAAAATCCTTTCTTTTCTGTCACTCCTGCCATTCGTAGCCGTGTTCAAATTTTTGAGTTGGAACCTCTGTCTAACCAAGACATCAAAGAGGCTCTGCAAATAGCTCTAAGTAACCCTGAGCGTGGTTTTGATTTCCAAGTAGAGCTAGATGAGGATGCACTGGATTTCATCGCGACCTCTACAAATGGAGACCTGCGTTCTGCCTTTAACTCGCTGGATTTGGCTGTTCTCTCTACCCCTGAAAATGACAAGGGGATCCGCCACATCACTCTGAATATCATGGAAAATAGCCTCCAGCGGAGCTATATTACCATGGACAAGGATGGGGACGGTCACTACGATGTCCTTTCAGCCCTACAAAAGTCCATCCGTGGCTCGGATGTCGATGCCAGTCTCCACTATGCGGCCCGCTTGATTGAGGCTGGAGATTTGCCCAGTCTCGCTCGTCGTTTGACCGAGGTAAAATCGTTTTAGTATCAAAATATACTATACTATATAGGGGGTATTGAAATGAAATTTTCTAATCGTTTACTGCTATTCCTTGCAGGAGTTGTTTTTGTCTTTTTAGGACTTTTGCTATTTACAAACCCAGCAGCTAGTCTTGTTGCTTACAGCTGGTGGATTGCATTTGGTTTACTGGTTTCTTCTATAGCAGCTATTTTAGGCTATTTCTCTGCACCAAAAGAGCTTCGCTCACCTGTTTATCTTTTCCAAGGGTTTGTTAGTCTTCTCTTAGCTCTTTACCTCGTGGCTTATGGCTTTGTGACCCTGCCGATCGTCATTCCGACCATTGTAGGAATTTGGTTAATTGTAGAAGCCATTATTGCTTTCTTTAAAGGCAATCGTCTAGGATTGATTTTCCCTATTATTGGTAGGAATATCACGTGGGTAGCCTTGCTTGCATTTTTACTAGGTCTAGTGATTCTGTTCAATCCAGTGGCTACAGGTGTCTTTGTCGTTTATGTCATTGCCTTTTCATTTTTAGTTACTGGCTTCACCTACATTATTGAGGCCTTTCGTAAATAGTCTAGTTGCTATTTCTATCGCATTCAAAAAAGCTGGGAAATCATATTCTCAGCTTTTTCGTCTCTTTAATTATCACTTTTTCGCATTCCATTCTGCGTAGAATTGCTCCAAGTATTCTTCCAAAAAGTGATGGCATAGTGCTCTAGCATTCGATAAGTTGCAATAATAACCGGTCGAGAACGGGGCATCGACTCAATCATACCGAAAATAAAAGAGCGAATGTTATCTGCAAAAAGAAAGCTTAGATTCTTTGCGATTTCAACAAAAAAAGCACTGTTTGTTCTGACCACAAAAGTTAAACAAATAATTTAAGTGAAGGATTTAGTTCTGTATTGCACAGGACTAAGTCCTTTTAGTTTTACCTTAATTCGTTTGTTGTTGTAGTAATCAATGTAGTCAACAATAGCTTGTTCCAATTGGTTAAGTGCCTTAAATGTTTTCTCATCTATGTCAGTCATCATGATGACCAAATTCACGCGCGCTATCCTTTCTTGCTCTACATCATTGCTCTTGCGACATTCATCAATATCATTACAGCGATATCTAATATCATTCGTATCCGGAAATTTCATTCTCCAGAGCTCAAATCTAGTAAAAATATCAGTTTTGCTTCCTCTCTCTTTTCTATCTTTTTCTTGCAAACCATGATGATGAAAGAGTATGGAAGTGCCGATATTCCTCAAAAAATTGCTTTTATGAATATCACTTTGGGAAGTGTCGTTTTCTGCGTACTCGTCATTATTGGCGCATATATGATTGTAAAATCAAGAAAAGCAAAGCGAAATTTATAAAGTGTGAAAAGGAGTGAAAACTTTATTTTTTCTAATTAAAATAGCGGAACAATTAGAATTGGAAGATCCGTTTACAGGAAAATATAAATAGGTGCTCGTCGCAGGCCACACGAGCGCCTTGAGGCGTCGCTCTGAGATCAGAGCTATGCCCGAAATTGAAAAGCCACCCGCTAAGCCACTGGATATTTATTATGGGAGAAATTATCATATATGATAATTTCGCAAAGTGTGCTTCATCGATTTGGTTCGCCTTGAGGGTCCATGGTATAATGAATAAGATAAAATAAGAAATGGGGAAACCACATGAAACCATTTGATTACATCGTTGTGGGTGCTGGATTATTCGGTGCGACCTTTGCGCATGAAGCAGCGACACGCGGTTATAAAGTAAAAGTGATTGAGAAGAGAAATCATATTGCGGGGAATATTTATACAAAAGAAGTGGAAGGCATTCAAGTGCACGAATACGGTGCGCATATTTTCCACACGAGCGACAAGAAGATTTGGGATTACGTGCATCAGTTTGCGACATTTAATCGCTATACCAATACTCCAGTTGCCAACTTCAACGGAGAAATCTACAACTTGCCCTTTAACATGAATACTTTCAATAAATTATGGGGTGTGGTGACGCCACAAGAAGCCGAAGCGAAAATTGCTGAACAGCGTGCGGTACTCGGGGACAAAGAGCCTGAAAACTTAGTAGAGCAGGCGATTTCTCTTGTTGGGGAAGATATTTACTACAAGCTCATCAAGGGCTATACGGAGAAACAATGGGGACGTTCGGCTACAGAATTACCAGCATTTATCATTCGCCGCTTGCCGGTTCGTTACACTTACGATAACAACTATTTTAACGATACGTACCAAGGGATTCCGATTGGTGGCTATACGAAGATGATTGAAGCCATGCTGGACCATGAGAATATCGAAGTCGAGTTGAATGTTGATTTCTTTGCGAAAAAAGATGAGTACTTAAGTAGTGGTGCCAAAATCGTCTTCACGGGAATGATTGATGAGTTCTTCGATTATGAACTAGGCACATTAGAATACCGTTCGCTCCGTTTTGAAACAGAAGTCGTGGACGTGGAGAACTATCAAGGAAATGCGGTAGTAAACTATACAGACCGCGAAACGCCATACACTCGTATCATCGAGCATAAGCATTTCGAGTTTGGCACGCAGCCCAAAACGGTGATTACGCGTGAGTATCCTGCCGATTGGAAAGTGGGAGACGAGCCTTATTATCCAGTGAATAATAAAGTCAACAACGACTTGTACGCGCAGTATAAGAAATTAGCGCAGACGGTTCCGCAAGTGATTTTCGGAGGACGCCTTGGACAGTATCGTTATTACGATATGCATCAAGTCATCGCCGCAGCACTAGAAACTGTCGATAAAGAATTCCGTTAAACGCAAGAACACCATATTTGGTCATGGCCAAATATGGTGTTTTTCGATTCTACAGGAGAGATAAAAGTAGTCGGTGTAAGAAATGCAATGAAGCTTAATAGAGAAAAACGTGTGTAGTTTATAAATAGTGAAACCGAAGAATCCATACACAATCAATCAAACCAAAAATGTTTTTCGATTTTAATCAAATTAAGCATTCACTGTATCTAGTTCTTCGCCGATAGCTTCTAAGCGAGCTACGACTTCTTCAAGTGATAAGTTGTGCTCTTTCACGTAGCGGTTGCGTGGGTGAACACGACATTCATGGCTGCAACCACGTAAGTATTTGTCTTCGTTCTCTTCTGAAGCTAAGATACGACGGTTACATTCTGGGTTTCCACAGTTTACGTAACGTTCGCAAGGTGTACCATCGAACCAGTCTTTCCCAATTACTACTGGGTCTACGTGGTTGATGTCAACAGCGATACGTTCGTCAAATACGTACATTTTTCCATCCCATAATTCGCCTTGAACTTCTGGGTCTTTCCCGTAAGTTGCGATACCGCCGTGTAATTGACCGACATCTTTGTAGCCTTCACGAACCATCCAGCCAGAGAATTTCTCACAGCGAACGCCACCTGTACAGTAAACAACGACACGTTTGTCCATGAATTTCTCTTTGTTATCGCGAACCCATTGTGGTAATTCACGGAAGTTGCGAATGTCAGGACGGATGGCACCGCGGAAGTGACCTAGGTCGTACTCGTAGTCGTTACGAGTGTCTAGTACAACAGTGTTTTCGTCAAGTAGGGCTTCTTTAAACTCTTGTGGAGAAAGGTAAGCCCCTGTTGTTTCAAGTGGGTTAATATCGTTGTCGAAGTCGTTATCTTCTAAACCAAGGTGTACGATTTCTTTTTTGTAACGAACGAACATCTTCTTGAAGGCTTGCTCGCTTTCTTCGTCGATTTTAAACCATAAGTCTTCCATCCCTGGAAGAGAGTGAACATAGTCCATATATTTTTGAGTTGTTTCGTAATCACCAGATACCGTTCCGTTAATTCCTTCGTCAGCGACAAGGATACGTCCTTTTAATCCGATTGATTTGCAGAATGCTAAATGATCTGCCGCGAATTGTTCCGCATTTTCGATTGGAACATATTTATAGTAAAGTAAAACACGAATGTCTTTTGCCATATTGTAAATCTTTCATCCTTTTCTAATTTGTAATGATTCTATTGTAACTGTATTGAGAATGATTATCAATGAATTCGATTGTGAAAAAGTTCGAAAGGTATTGACATGACGGTATTTTACGGTATAATTCAGATATAACGTTAAATTTATCAGATTGGAGGAGAAATCAATGAACAACTTAAACGTAAAACAAGTACAAGATTTGAGAAACCTTCCAATTTTGGTGAATGAAGTATAGCGCATTTTTATAGATAAGTTTAAGTGAGCCGTTACTTTTTCCATGCGTGGGGAAGGTGACGGCTTTTTTGATGGAGGAAAACGATGAACGATTTATTAAAAGTCATTATTAATTTTATAAAGAAACATCCGATGCGCTACCTTGTTAGTTTTATTTTGATGATCGGAAGTAGTATTGCGGCGGTGTACCCAGCGCGTATTATCGGACAAGTTGTTGATAAAATCGTAGCGAGCGAACTGAATGCCGAGTGGCTTGGGACACAACTCGTGATTTTAGTCGGGATTATTCTTGTGGCGTATATTACGGAGAGTATTTGGACATATTTTATTTTTATTGGGTATTATGAAATTCAAAAAGAATTACGTGTGAAGTTACTACGTAATAATTTACGGAAGAAAATTCCGTTTTATGCGCATTTTAGAACGGGCGATATTATTACGCGTAGCAGTGAAGACGTTACAACGATTGGCGATATGATGGGGTTTGGGATGTTTGCATTGATGAACTCTACATTGCTGATGAGCGTATCGATTTATATGATGGTCACAACGATTTCGTTGCCACTGACCATCGCAGCGATTTTGCCACTGCCAATCCTTTCGTATCTTGTGTATAAATGGGGATTCGATTTAGAAGAAGAGTACAACAAGGCGCAAAATGCAGTTTCACAATTAAATAATGAAGTGCTTGAGATGATTGACGGGACGTATGTGATTCGTGCTTACGGGCAAGAAGATGCGATGATGGATGAGTTCAGGGCGAAAACGAAAAAGGCCATGAAACAAAATATTATCGTGTCTGAAATTGAATCGCGCTTTATTCCACTGGCGCAATTATTTATGATGATTAGCTTTACCATTGCCCTTCTCTACGGTGGGTATCTAGTATCGACTGGGGCTATTCTAGTCGGGGATGTCATTGCCTTCCAAGTCTATATGGGGGCGATTATGTGGCCGATGTTTATGATTGGCGATATTATTACGAACTATAAACGCGGAAAAGTGGCGACGGAGCGTATTAATGAAGTGTTGAAGCATGATGATAAAATTGAGCGCGGTGGAACAAAAGCGCTCGAGACGATTGAATCTATTGAGTTTAAGGACTTCAACTTTACGTATCCAGGCGAAGAGGCGCCATTATTAAAAGACATTAACCTTACATTAAATAAAGGCGAGACACTTGGAATCGTTGGAAAGACAGGTTCTGGGAAGACGACGCTATTGATGCAATTATTACATCAATTTCCATACCGCGGAGAGCAGCTGCTCATTAACGGAGAGCCATTGATTGCTTACGATAGTCAATCGGTAGCAGGACATCTGGCTTACGTTCCGCAAGAACACACACTTTTCTCACGCACGATTCGCGAGAATATGTTATTCGGGAAAGAAGATGCGACCGATGAGGAAATCTGGGAAGCATTGACGTTGGCGTCATTTGATGGAGACGTGAAACGCATGCCAGAACAGCTTGATACGATGGTCGGAGAAAAAGGGGTATCGCTTAGTGGTGGTCAAAAACAACGTCTATCGATTGCGCGTGCCTTCTTACGTAACCGTGAATGTTTGATTTTAGATGATGCGTTATCCGCAGTTGATGCGAAAACGGAACGCGAAATTATCTCGCACTTGCAAGAAGAGCGTGGTGGCTGTATGAATATTATTTCTGCACACCGACTTTCTGCGATTCGTCATGCTGATGAGATTATTGTGATGAATGAAGGACGCATTAGTGAGCGAGGCACCCACGAGGAGTTACTCGCACAACGTGGTTGGTACTATGAACAGTACCTGATTCAAGAGATAGAGGAGGAAATCGAATGAAAACGATGAAGCGATTATTAAGCTACCTCCGCTATGAGAAAAAAGGAGTTCTGATAGGACTCGTCTGCTTGTTGATTTCAACCATTGCGACTTTAACAGGACCTCTTGTGGCAAAATATATGATTGATAATGTGATTACGCCGATGGGGCAATCTCATGTCTTCGATGCTGGAAGTGTACTTCTATGGGTGGGTATTTACGTGGCAGTGAACTTAATTGGAGCGGCTGGTGGATATTTAAACCGTTTATATATGAAGACTCTCTCGAACCGCGTGGCTAAACGCATTCGTGACGAAGTGTTCGAGCATGTACAAACCTTGCCAGTATCGTATTTCGACCATTTACCTGCCGGAAAAGTCGTGTCCAAAATCACGAGTGATACGGAATCGGTGCGTGCAAACTTTTATGTAAATGGAATTTCGACACTCCTTAGTACGGTCGTGATGCTTGTTGGTGTGTACGTAACGATTTTCTTATTAAATGCGACGCTGGGACTCGTATTGTTATTTTTAGTTCCAGTGATGATGCTATGGCAGAGAACCGTTGCCGTGATGCAGAAAAAATACTATTCTGAGAATCGTGAACTGTACAGTCAATTGAGTGGACAGTTAAATGAAAGTATTCAAGGGGCTGGTATCGTTCAAGCCTTCCAACAAGAAGACAAGATTGTTGCAGAATATGAGGCGACGGCTACGTCTTGGGTTGAAGTAGGTCGTAAGGAATTAATTCTCGAGTCTTACTTCTCGTGGAGTCTAGTTGGCTTACTTCGAAACTTTACTTTATTTGGAATTGTCTATTACTTCGGAATGCAATTTATCGGAGGAACACTGGGGATTTCAGCAGGGCTCCTCTATGCGTTTATTGATTATGTCAATCGTATTTATGAGCCAATTCAAACCTTTATGAATGTCGTGTCAGGCTTCCAACAATCAATGGCTGCTGGTGACCGTGTGTTTGAACTAATGGATACGCCAAGTGAGGAGTCAGGAGAAGAGCTGTTCACATTTGATGAAGGACGGATTGAATTCAAAGATGTGAGCTTTGCGTATACACCAGGCGTTCCTGTGTTGAAACACTTGAATTTCACGGTAGAACCAGGTCAGACGGTGGCCTTTGTGGGACATACCGGTTCAGGAAAATCATCGATTATGAACTTGCTTTTCCGATTCTATGACCCAACGAGTGGAGCTATTTTGATTGATGGTAAAAACACGCGTGGCTTTAATAGACGGAGTGTGCGAAGCGAGATGGGAATCGTGTTACAAGATCCGTACCTATTCACAGGAACGATTGCTTCTAATGTTGGGCTTAACAATGAATCGATTGAGCCTGAGACCATAAGAGATGCGCTTATTAAAGTGGGTGGAGGTCATCTACTCACGAAGAGTGACAAGGGCTTGGACTACGAGGTAAAAGAAAAAGGGATGGACTTCTCTTCAGGGGAACGCCAACTGATTTCATTTGCTCGTGCGATTGTCTTTGATCCGAAAATCTTGATTTTAGATGAAGCGACTTCGCATATTGATACCGAGACGGAAGAGATTATTCAAAACGCGATTAATGTCGTAAAAGAAGGACGAACAACCTTTATGATTGCGCACCGACTGTCAACGATTGCTCATGCCGACCAAATTTTTGTGTTGGATAAAGGAGAAATTGTGGAACACGGAACGCATGATGAGTTAATGCAACTGCAAGGGCAATATGCCGAAATGGTCGCACTCCAAAAAGGTTAATCACAGAGACTCTGTTTCTTTTGAAACGGGGTCTTTTCTTTCGTAGCGGTCAACTTTATTTTTTTAGTGTTTTTTCAAGGGAATTCAGGGTGCATTACGGCTATTAGTTTGTTACAATGTGTAGGAAACAGTATGAGGAGAGACAGTTATGATTACAAAAGAAATTATTGAACGCGCTACGGCACACCGCCGTCATTTACATATGTATCCAGAAGTATCCGGAACGGAAGTCGAAACGACTTGCTATATTCGCGAAGCCCTAGAAGCGATGGGGCTTACATGCTGGGATTTAAAGTCTAAAACAGGAGTTGTCGCAGAAATCGGAAACGACAATGGGCCAACATTAGCCTTACGCGCCGACATCGATGCATTACCGATTGTGGAACAAACAGGATTAGACTACGCTTCAAAAAATGAAGGAGCGATGCATGCGTGTGGACATGATTTCCATACAGCAAGCCTTCTAGGTGCCGCGCAAGTGTTGAAGGCACAAGAAGCGACTTTACAAGGGAAAGTTCGTTTTATTTTCCAACCGGCCGAAGAGAGTAACCAAGGAGCACGCGCGTTGATTTCTGAAGGCGTACTTGAGGAAGTTGATGCGATTATTGGGTTCCATAACAAACCAGAACTTCCAGTTGGAACCATAGGTGTGAAGGAAGGACCACTCATGGCAGCAGTCGGTCAATTCAAAGCCGAAATTACAGGAGTGGGAACACATGCAGCAGCACCGCACAATGGGAATGACCCAATCGTGACGGCTTGCCAAGTGATTGCCAATGCCCAAGCCATCGTCGCTCGTCATACATCTCCACTAGAACCGGTGGTATTAAGCGTATCTCATATCGAAGCCGGAAATACATGGAATGTGATTCCAGAGAAAGTATTTTTTGAAGGAACGATTCGTACGTTTAATAAAGAAGTTGAACGCAAGATGACCGAGCAATTTGAAAAGATGGTTGTTCAAACCGCAGATGTATACGGACAAAAAGGAAGTATCGAATGGATTTTAACACCACCAGTCGTGCATAATGATGCTGCAGTCACAAAAGTTGTCAAAAGTGTGACAGAGAAATTTGCGACAGTGGTGACACCTGAAGTAACTTTAGGAGCAGAAGATTTCGCCAATTATATGGAACACGTTCCAGGATGTTTCGTCTTCATTGGAACAGGATGTCCACATGAATGGCATCACCCAGCGTTCTTGGTGGATGATGCAGCATTATCGTTTGCTATTCAGTATTTTGTTGATAATACGCATGCTCTTCTAGAAGAACTTTCACAGAAAGGAAACGCGTAATATGAAAACAATGGTGGTGATTAGCCATCCAACGGTTCAAACGTCCTCGACTCAACAGTTTTTCCTTGCAACCTTAAAAGGGGAAGAAGCTGTAACGGTGCGTCACTTAGACGAAGTGTGGAGTGAGAAAAAGCCTCATTTTACAAGAACAACAGAAGAAAAAGCCTTGGTAGACTCCGGGGCCGAACGTCTTATTCTTCAATTCCCGATGTATTGGTATCAAGCACCTTCTGTCATGAAGGAATGGATCGATACGGTGATGAGTAAGAGTGCGCTTTTTGCAAAACAAATTAAGGAACTCGGAATCGTTGTGACACTCGGGGTGAAAGAAGAAGCCTTCCGTGCAGGAGGAAAAGAGCAGTTTACGATTTCGGAACTCTTGCGCCCATTTCAAGCCTTAGCGAATGCGATGAGGTGGACCTATTTACCGATTTTCGAAGTGCATCAGTTTGATTATAAGACTGAAGAGGCAAAACAAGCGTTACTCGTGGAGTATTTACAATATGTAACGAAAGAGAACCACGGAACATTACAAGATACGGAAGAGTGGTTTATCCAGCGTGCGCAAGCGATGGAGGGTGTACACTGGGAACAAATCGCAGAGTGGATCCAAGAGAATCAGGATGAAAGATTGGAGCTCGAGATGCATCTAAGTCATTGGGAGGAGAGTCAATATGGAGATTATTGAGAAAATCAGTCTACTCGATGCATGGATTCTAGAAGCAAAAGAGTATAAAGAACGTGCATTGCTTGTGGCTGCAAAAACTCTTCTATTAGAACAAGCAAAACGAATTGAACAAGCACATGGCGAGTTGGATGGACGGATGTGGAGTCCTGAAAACTGGGCCGAATAAGGAGAATGAGATTGAAAAAAGATTATTTAGGACTGCGACTCGTGTTATTAGTCATTGCCTGTTTCTTAATCGGACTAGGCGCAAAGCTGGCAGCTTCGAGTACATTAGGAGCTGACGTTGTCGTTCTTGTGTGGGAAGGTTTAAATCACACTTTTGGAATGGATATGGGAACAAGCAATATCATTGTTTCTCTAGTATTCCTTGCTATTACGCTCAGTATTAACTGGCGATATATTGGATTTGGAACAGTTGTAGGGATGTTCCTACAAAGCTTCTTTATTGAACTGTTCGATTTTAGGGCGCTTGCTGAAATGGATGTGACGGTAAAAGCAGTTGCAATGGTAGTAGGGATTGCCTTAATTGCCATGGGGTGTGCAGTGTATGCATTGGCTGAATTAGGAGTTGGACCGTATATTGCCGCAACGCTTGCTTTACATGAGAAATTCAAAACATCAATCCCTAAAAATAAGTTCTTTATCGATGCGAGCTGTGTGATCATCGCCGCGATATTGGGACAATGGCCAACGATTGGACCTGTAGTATCATTATTGATTAGTGGAGTCATTATGGACCAAACAATGGTAATCTTGAAGAAATTTTTACCAATTAAATAAAATAGACAAAATGAAACCTATCTACACGAGAAATCCTTTTGTAGATAGGTTTTTTAGCGCTTTATTAAAATAATGAAAGATGATACCGTTTCCAAAGAGAGCAAAATAGTACAAGTCAAAAGCAAAATAGTTATTGTGAAAGCGGTTTTTTCGTTGTAAACTAAAAGTGTCTTAAAAAGTAATAGAACTAGGGGGAGACAACATGAAAAAGAAAGTATTACTATCAAGCGCAGCATTATTAGCAGCTGTATCTTTAGCAGCTTGCGGAAATAATAGCAACAGCACTAGTAAGACAGATTCAACTACTCAACAAGGAGCTGCTAAAGAGAAAGTTACTCTTAAATTAGCTGCCTTAGAAAGTGGTTACGGCGCAGAAATGTGGCCAGCAATCATCAAAGCTTATGAAGAGGCTAATCCAAACGTTAAAGTGGAATTGACTCAAGATAAGGAAATTGAAGATAAAATTACGCCTCAAATGAAAGCTGGCGATTACCCAGATATCGTAATGTTAGCTTTAGGACGTAAAAAAGCTTTACCAGAAACATTAATTAAAGAAAAAGCTTTAGCTGACTTAACTGGATTATTCGATATGAAAGTTTACGGCGAAGACAAAAAAGTTTCTGAAAAATTATTAAACAACGTATTAGGAACAACAGTAACTGACCCTTACGGAGACGGAAAACACTACTTAGCACCAATGTTCTACGCTCCAACAGGATTATTCTACAACGAAGCGTTATTCAAATCTAAAGGTTGGGAAGTTCCAAAAGATATGCCTGGTATGAAAGAATTAGCTGAAAAAGCTAAGAAAGATGGCATTTCATTATTCACTTATCCAGTATCTGGATACTTAGATAGCTTCTTCCCAGCATTATTAGCAAACGCTGGAGGCGTTGATTTATTCAACAAAGCAATGAAATATGACACAGGAGCATTCACTTCTGAAGGCGCAACTAAAGCTTTTGAAGCATTAGGAACATTCTTACAAAACGTTGAACCTTCAACAGTAGCAAACGCAAACCCACAAAGCTTCACTAAGAACCAACAATTAATCTTAGACAACAAAGCTTTATTCATGCCAAACGGTACTTGGGTAGTTGGGGAAATGGCTAAAGCACCTCGTGCAGAAGGATTCAAATGGTCTATGACAGCTGCACCAGCAATCGAAAAAGGTGGCAAACGTTATGTTTACTCATTCTTCGAACACATCTGGGTTCCAAAAGAATCTAAGAACCAAGAAGCAGCTAAAGAATTCTTATCATTCTTATACTCTGACAAAGCAGCAGAAATCTTTGCTAAATACAACGCAGCTCAACCAATTAAAGGTGTAACAGCTAAGTTACCTGATGAATTGAAATCATTATACAAAGTTGTAGATGAAGTTGATGGCGTAATCAATGGTAACTTCGTAGCTACTAAACCTGTTGAAGGCGTAAGCATGAAAGACACATTATATGGTCAAATCGACTCTGTAGCATCTGGTCAAAAAACAGTTGCTGAATGGCAAAAATCTGTAGAAGAAGTTAGCCAAAAACTAAAAGCAGCAGTTGAATAATTCAAATAGAATGAATTAAATAAGAGTGGGATGCGAAGCAATTTTCAAGGATGAAAATTCCTTCCGCCCACTCTCATTTTATCTAAAAATGGTTGAAAGAGGGCAGAACGATGAAAAATCGTAGAAAAAGAGAGAAAAATTTATTTATTCTCGTGTGTCTATTACCTGCACTAATTTTATTCTTTACGTTTTTAATTTACCCAACGATTCAAGTATTCCGCATGTCCATGTTCAAATGGGGCGGATTCTCAAACAATCAACAATTTGTTGGATTGGATAACTTTAAAATCTTATGGCAAGATGAAAATTTCTTTAGAACGATTCAGAACACAATCTTACTAATCGTAGTGGTAACACTCTTTACAGTAGTATTGGCAGTTCTTTTCGCGGCAATCCTTTCAACAGAAAAGATTCGCGGAAACAACTTCTTCAGAATTATTTTCTACATCCCTAATATTTTATCAATCGTAGTTATTGCAGGTATTTTCTCAGCAATTTATGATCCAAAAGCTGGACTTTTAAATGCTGTATTACCAGAAGCATGGAATAAATTATGGCTGGGTGATCAAAGTATTGTTATTTACTCACTTGCATTTGCATTAATTTGGCAAGCGATTGGGTACTACATGGTTATGTATATGGCAGGGATGGCGAATATTCCAGCAAGCTTGTATGAAGCAGCTGACCTTGATGGAGCTGGAAAAATCGGTAAATTCTTTAACGTTACATTACCATTGATTTGGAATAGTATTCGTACAACATTAACATTCTTCATTATCAGTACGATTAACTTAAGTTTCTTACTTGTACAAATCTTGACAGACGGTGGACCAGACGGATCTACGGAAGTGTTCTTAAGCTACATGTTCAAACAAGCTTATACAAACTCTTCATACGGATACGGTATGGCAATCGGTGTAGTTATCTTTATATTCTCATTCGGATTATCAGGTATCGTAAGTCATATTACGAAACGCGATATTCTTGAATACTAGGAGGGGAGATCATGAAAGGAAATACTCGTTCATTCGAAAAGCTGTATAAAGCTTTTATATACGTAGCGCTGATTACATTAGCGATTAGTATTATTGTACCAGTGGGCTGGGTCTTCTTAGCTTCTGTTAAAGAGAATAGAGAGTTCTACGGATCTCCATGGACAATGCCAGAAGGATTCTACATCCAAAACTTTGTGGATGCTTGGAATAAAGCAAAAATGGGTGACTACATGCTGAACTCAGTGATTGTTACAGCATTAGCGTTAACAATCCTTGTAGTTGTAGCCATTCCTTCTTCATACGTATTAGCACGTTACAAATTCCCAGGAAGTCGTTTCATTAACTCTTTACTAAAAGGTGGATTATTCATCAACGTAAACTATATCGTTGTACCAATCTTCTTAATGTTACTCGACTGGGATAAAGGACTAAAAGGATTCGGCATTAACGGATTCTTCTTGAACAACATTTTCGTCTTAGCGGTTGTGTATGCAGCGACATCATTACCATTTACGATTTATCTATTATCAAACTTCTTCAAGACATTGCCAACAACGTTTGAAGAAGCAGCATCTATCGACGGTGCAGGATATTTCACAACAATGATCCGCGTCATGACACCAATGGCAAGACCAAGTATTATCACAGTAATCTTATTCAACTTCCTCTCATTCTGGAATGAATACATTATCGCTCTTACATTAATGCCAGGTAAAAACCAAACTTTACCAGTAGGGTTGAAAAACTTAATTCAAGCGCAACGTGGGGCAGCTGAATACGGACAATTATACGCAGGGATGGTATTAGTAATGTTACCAACATTAATTCTATACATTCTTGTTCAAAATAAACTAACACAAGGGATGACACTAGGCGGCTCTAAAGAGTAATCGTCATCGCAGGAGGAAAGAAAATGGGTAAAACAAAAGGGCGTTTAACCCTACCAAGTGAATCGAATTTCCTTGAACAGACTAAAGAATTGCTCGACCGTTGGGGTGCAGATGCAATTCGTGATAGCGATGGAACGAAACTCGATGAAGCAACCAAACAATTAGATGCAAAAATCTATACAACCTACTTTGTAGCACGTAACCATAATGATTTCATCAAAGATCATATGGAAGAGTGCCAACAAATTTTCGTCATGTCAAAATTCTGGTTAGCAACAGAAGATACTTTAACGATTCCATTTATGGAAGGCTACTTCGAAGACCAAGTGCAACCAGACTACGTACATGATCCAAAAAGATATTGGGAAGTCATCGACCGTACGACTGGAGAAGTGGTTCCAGTAGAGAGATGGACTGTCCATGAAGAAAACAACACGATTACTATTGAAGGCACTCGTCCTTTCCATGAGTATACAGTGTCGTTTCTAGTGTATGCGATTTGGGATCCAACTCAAATGTACAATCATATTACGAATAACTGGGGCGATGTTCCTCACGATATTCCATTTGATGTACGTGGACCTCATTCAAATCAATTCATGCACTCTTATTTAAAACAATGGTTAAAAGACAATCCGGATACTGATGTGGTTCGTTTTACAACGTTCTTCTATCACTTCACATTAATTTTCAACAACTTAGGAAAAGAAAAATTTGTGGACTGGTTCGGATATGGTGCCAGCGTTTCAGTCGCTGCACTTGAAGCTTTTGCTAAGGAAAAAGGCTATCGCTTAAGAGCAGAAGACATCGTGGATGAGGGGTACTATAACTCAACATTCCGCACACCAAGTAAAGCGTACTTAGACTATATCGACTTCATTCAAGCATTCGTTGCTAGAGAAGCTAAGAAATTAGTCGACGAAGTACACGAAGCTGGTAAAGAAGCCATGATGTTCTTAGGAGATAACTGGATTGGTACAGAACCATACGGACCATACTTCGAACAAATCGGATTAGATGCAGTGGTGGGTTCTGTCGGTGGCGGAGCAACACTTCGTATGATTTCAGATATTCCGCACGTAAAATATACAGAAGGAAGATTCTTACCATACTTCTTCCCAGATGTATTCCGTGAAGGAAATGATCCTACGATTGAGGCTAATAAAAACTGGTTATCAGCAAGACGTGCCATCATGCGTAACCCTGTAGACCGTATCGGATACGGCGGTTATTTAAGTCTTGCTTACCAATTCCCTAAATTTGTGGATTACATCGAGCATGTAACAGATGAATTTAGAGAAATCTACGATATCGTAAAACATACAAAACCATACACTGGTTTGAAAGTTGCCATCTTAAACGCGTGGGGACGCTTAAGAACTTGGCAAGCGCACATGGTAGCTCATGAACTTCCATACAAACAAATCTATTCTTACCTAGGAATTATGGAAGCCTTAAGTGGTGCTAGTGTGGACGTAAGCTTTATCAGCTTTGACGATATCATTAACGATGGAGTTCCAGAAGGTGTCGATGTCATCATCAACGCGGGGGATGCCGGTACTTCATTTAGCGGTGGAGAGGTTTGGAAGAATGAAACGCTTATTACACGTATTCGTGAATTCGTGTATAACGGCGGCGGATTTGTCGGAGTTGGGGAACCAACAGCCGTTCATCATCAAGGAAGATTCTTCCAACTTGGAGATATTTTGGGTGTTGAAAGAGAAATGGGATATAGCCTTTCAACAGATAAATACTTTACAAAAGAATTGAAAGAACACTTTATTATCGAAGATATTGAAGATGTTCATAAGATTGACTTTGGGGAAAATATTAAAAACGTGTATGGCTTAACAAGTGCAACAGAAGTACTTGAATTTAGCAATCCGAAAGTAAGCGCAGGTGGCGTTGAAGAAGGAATCGTTCTTCCAGCCAATGCCGAAGGAAAAGAATTCGGAGAAATTCATCTTGCGGCCAACCCTTACGGAAAAGGTCGCGGGGTTTACATTGCAGGACTTCCATACACACCAGAAAATACAAGATTATTAATGCGTGCGTTATTCTACGCAGCGAATAAAGAAAGTGAATTAACAAAATGGTATGCAAGCAATCCATTAGTGGAAGTACATGCTTATCCTGAAAAAGGAGTGTATGCAATCGTGAATAATACGAACGAATTGCAATCAACACTCGTTTATGATGGAGCAGGTGTATCAAGAACTGTGGAACTTGAGCCAAGCGAAATTAGATGGGAGAAGATATCATGAATCCTAAAGTGAAAATTTGGATCCGCGTCGTATTGATGTTGGTATTCTTATATGTAGTTATTTTGGGGCATCAGATGATTGGCAAAGAAGGCGTTGCAACAATGCTTGTTGGCTTAGCTGGATTACTTCTCTTGCTATGGGATTACAATCGTCCGTACTCTAAATCGATGAAGCGTTAATAAAACTTAACTAGGAACAGGGGCTTGTTTACCAACAAGCCCCTGTTCCTGTTTGCATAGACACAATATTAAAAAACAACATAAGATAAAATGCGCAAAACCTGCGGTTTGTGATTACTGCGAAGATTTGTGGGTTCGTTTTATAGTAGCTGTAATGAGGGACCGGCTCGAGCCTGTAGTCTCTCATCTTCAAAGTTCAAAATAGGAGTAAGGGATAAATCCCTAACTCCTATTAATTCACCTTTGATCCTTTTCCCATTACTGCTACTATAAGAACCCGACAAATCTTCTTCGTAATCACAATATTATTTTTAAATATTGTGTCCGTGCACGAAAAGGGAGGGTAGGAGGAGGTAGAGGGATTTGGTACAAACGAGTCTTTTCGTAATCACAGTGCTATTTTTAAATATTGTGTCCTGCCAAGAAAAAGGGGAGGAGAAATTGGTGAAATTTCTTATAGGAATTTGGTTTATTAAAAGATGAAAATATCGTATAATAGAAAAGAAATTGAAAGGAATGGGGGATAATATGAAAGGATTGTTTATCACGATGGAAGGTCCTGATGGCGCTGGGAAAACAACGGTCATCAACCAACTGATTCCTTTGTTACAAAAACACGCGCTCGTGGATATTGTTTCAACAAGAGAACCTGGTGGAAGCCGCATTGCTGAAGATATTCGAAAAGTCATTCTGGATGTGAACAATACAGAAATGGACGAGAGAACAGAAGCGATTTTATATGCTGCGGGTCGTCGCCAGCATTTAAAAGATCGTATCTTACCAAACTTAGAAAAAGGGAATATTGTTTTTTGTGATCGTTTTGTCGATAGCTCGTTGGTGTATCAAGGAGTGGCTCGTGGGATTGGTGTAGAAGAAGTTGCACAGTTAAACCATTTTGCAACGGATGGTTTATCACCAAGCACGACGCTATACTTAGATGTGCCGGCTGAAGTTGGATTGGAACGTATTCATAAAGCAAGAGGGAACCGTCAATTTGACCGCTTAGATCAAGAAGGATTAAGCTTCCATACGATGGTTCGCAATGGGTATTTAGAGTTAGTGAAAAAATATCCTGAAAGAATTGTATCAATTGATGCGACAAAATCCATTGAAGAAGTAGTGGAAGAGTGCTTCCGCATTTTAGTGGAACGTTACCCAAAATATTTTACAAAATAGGAGAATGAAATCATGAAATTATTAATTGCGATTGTACAAGATAAAGATGCACATTTATTAGGAGATGAGTTTGCACAAGCAAATATTCGCGCAACTCGTTTATCAACAACAGGTGGATTTTTACGCGCAGGAAACACTACTTTCATCATCGGGATTGAAGAAGACCGTGTAGAAGAAGCGTTAGATATCATTAAAGAAAATTGCCAATCACGCGAACAAATGACTGTGCCACCAGTGCATATCGACAGCATGCTTGATAGCGCGCTAACAACTCCAGTTCCAGTTCGTGTAGGTGGAGCTACAGTATTCGTATTACCTGTAGACTCATTCTTCCGTTTCTAAGATGGAAAAGATGCAAGAAGCATTTATTCGTGCCATCGATAATGGTCAGTTGAGCCATGCCTATTTGTTCGAAGGAGCAAAGGGAATTGGAAAAGCGGAGAAGGCCAAGGAAATCGCAAAGATGCTGAACTGCACGAAGCGAACAAAAGGCGAGCCTGCATGCGGCGAGTGTGAACACTGCACAAGAATTGACCATGGGAACTTCCCAGATTTTATCGTGGTAGAACCTGAAGGCACAACGGTAAAGGTGGACCAAATTCGTACACTGAAATCGCAGTTAACGAAAACAGCGATGGAATCGAGTGCGATTGTTTGTGTGATTCATGCAGTCGATACGTTGACACAAGGTGCTGCGAATAGCTTGTTGAAGTTTTTAGAAGAACCAACGGGAAATATCCATTTCATTCTTCTAACAGAGCAACTCAGCAAGGTTCTGATTACGATTCAATCGCGCTGTCAGATTATTCGATTCCAATCAGATGCAGGAGGAAATATTGTTTCCACGCTGAAAGAACGAGGGGTTCCAAACGCAACGGCGCAGTTATTATCTCAATTGACGAGTAATATTGATCAAGCAGTTGAGATGCTCGAGAGTGAAAGTTTTGGACAGATTCGTCAAGAAAGCTGGAATTGGTTTGTCCGCGTATTTACGAATCGTGCGATGGCCTTTGTGACGATTCAGTCCCAAGTGATACCACTCTTAGCGACAAAAGCTGATAGTGAACTGTTTTTAACACTATTACAAATTTATATCCGTGATGCTTTGCTGGTTGCACGAGGCGTCGAGGGGGCCGTTATTCAAAGCGATAAGCTCGCTACGATGAAGAGTTTTGCAAATCATCTTACCGTGAGTGAATGGATTAAAGAACATGAAAAAATGACCAACGCCATTGCCAAAGTCAGCGCCAACGTTGGAGTTCAAGCAGTATTAGAACAATGGGTATTACAAATCCCAAAATAAGATAGGAGGTGCGTGAATGCCAAACAGACAATTGTATGATCGAATCGAACGTTTAAAGAAACAAACGTTGTTGCAGCTACATGAGCTCGAACAGATTTCTGAAGAGTTGCAAAAAGTCATCGAAGAGAATCATAATTTAACGATGGAAAATCGTCACTTGAAAGATCGTTTAGACGAGTTAGAGCCAAACACGCACACGAAGAAAGTGGCTAAAAAGAAAAAAAGAAGCCAATCCATCATCAACTTAGAAAATATCTACGACCAAGGATTTCATATTTGCAACTTGTACTATGGAAAACGTAGAGAAAACGATGAAAGTTGTATGTTTTGTACGGAAATCTTGTATAGCGAAGATTAATGCGTGAAAAGAGCAAGATTGTCATATAAAAAGCCAATAAAGTACTAAAAAGAGCCTGTCCATGGACGGGCTCTTTTGTTATAATAAAAGATGAAATCGTTTTATCTTTTTTGGGGGAAACAGTATGAATCAAAAACAATCAAAACCAAATGTCATCCTCATCGTCGTGGACCAAATGCGTGCGGATGCATTGTCTTTAAACCGTAATGATGACTTAGTAGTGACACCAACGCTAGATATGATGGCCAGCATGGGATATAACTTTGAAAATGCCTACTCACCAGTGCCAAGTTGTGTACCTGCTAGAGCAGCTCTTTTAACCGGGATGGACCAAGAGAAATCCGGAAGAGTTGGATACGAAGATGAAGTGCCTTGGAACTACACGAATACACTTCCTCAAACATTCAAAGATTTAGGGTATCAAACAGAATGTATCGGGAAAATGCATGTGTATCCAAGTCGTAAGCGCATGGGATTTGATCATGTTCTCTTGCACGATGGCTACTTACATGTCGACCGTAAATATAGTAAAGCATACGGCGAAACGTTTGAACATTCGAGCGATTACTTGGATTGGATTAAGCAAGAACTCGGCAGCGATGCAGATATTATCGATGATGGGGCAAACTGTAATTCATGGGATGTTCGTCCATTTGAACTTCCTGAAAAATATCACCCAACTAACTGGATTGTGAGCGAAAGTATTCGTTTCTTGAAGAGACGTGACCCAAGCGTTCCGTTCTTCTTGAAGATGTCGTTTGAAAAACCACATGCGCCGCTCAATCCACCGAAGTATTTCTATGATTTATACATGGACAAATTAGGGGACGTATCGGACTTGCATATCGGGAACTGGGAAGAACTCGAAGAGAAGATTCCAAGCCTTTATGCGAAACGCGGAAAAATTCCAGCGGACGCGCAAAAGAGAATGTTGGCTGCGTACTACGGCTTAATTACGCATATCGATAATCAATTAAGTCGCTTCTTAACAGCCGTTGAGGAATTTGATTTACTCGAAAATACGATTTTCTGGTTCGTGAGTGACCACGGGGATCAACTCGGAGAACACTATTTATTCCGCAAGGGTTATCCTTACCAAGGAAGTATTAAGATTCCAGCGTTTATCTTCGATCCGGGTAACTTAATCGCGGGGACGAAGAAGAGTGTCACACAATTAGTGAAGATTCAGGACGTTTTCCCTTCACTTGTAGAATTAGCGACAGGTGAAAAAGTCGAAACAGACGGTAAGAGCGTTCGTCAATTATTATTTGGCGAGTTTGCAGGTTGGCGAAACGAATTCCACGGTGAACATAGTCTAGGTGTGGATTCTAGCCAATATATTTTAACAGATGAATGGAAATTTATTTGGTTCCCTGTCAAAGACGAGTATCAACTCTTCCATATGACAGAAGATCCAGAGGAAAAATGCAATTTAATTGCGGAAACAAAGTACACTTCTCTCGTGAACGAGTTCAAAGCAAAACTTGCTCGCATTTTACAAGACAGAGAAGAGGGCTTTGTGAGAGACGGACAACTTTGCCAAGTACCATTAGAACGCATCGTTGCCACTCTAAAGAGAGGTCGATAGTATGAATTTTGTGCCTTTAAAATCTGGCATCTTTCAAATGGGAGATGCTCATGGCCAAGGCTTTATCGAAGACCATGAAGCACCACCAGTCATGAAAAAGGTGCTTGCGTTTGAAATCGCGGATACGACCGTGACGAATCGTGAGTTTAAAGCTTTTATAGATGCGACAGGTTATACCACAACGGCAGAAACGATAGGAGATTCTTATGTGTTTCACCTATTCGTTGAGCCAGAAAAAAGAGCAGAGTATGGACATGTATCAGGCTCACCTTGGTGGCTTCTAGTGCCAGGTGCTTGTTGGAATCATCCAACAGGGCCCGAGTCTTCGATTGATGATGTGATGGACCATCCAGTGGTGCACGTATCTTTGCAGGATGCACTAGCTTATTGTGATTGGGCAAAGGTGAAATTGCCGACAGAAACGCAATGGGAATACGCAGCACGTGGTGGGACAACCACGCAATTTCCATGGGGAGATGACCTCGAAGAAGACGGAGAGTTTCATGCCAATACTTGGCAAGGGGATTTCCCAAATACGAATACGAAAGCAGACGGTTTTTTAGGAACGGCACCCGTGAAGAGCTTCGAGCCAAACGGATTTGGTCTCTATCAAATGATTGGGAATGTCTGGGAATGGTGTTGTAATCATCGCGGAATTCCGTTTGAAGAAATCGAAGAAGACGCTTCTCGCCCGATTAATTTTGAATACGAATATGCGATTCGTGGAGGCTCCTTCTTATGCCATTGCTCATACTGCAACAGGTATCGTGTAGCCGCTCGTAATGGAGCATTGTGGGACTCAACATCTAGCCATCTAGGGTTTAGATGTGTCCGGAATCTTGGAGGCCGCTAATGCACATTATTATTTATAGTATCATCGTGCTTTGTGCGACGATGATTGGAGCGATTACCGGTTTAGGCGGGGGTATTATTATTAAGCCAGCCTTCGATTTTGTCGGTATCGATACGACAAGTATGATTAGTGTGTATTCGACAGTCGCGGTTTTTACGATGTGTCTTGTTTCGATTTATAAAAGAAGTAAGCAAGGGTTTCATGTCAAAAAACAAATCGCTCTAGGTCTTGCTTTGGGGTCGATTGTCGGTGGAAAAATCGGAGACGTGATTTTCCTTCATGCTGTAGATAGTTGGGGAAGTCAAGCAGTGAGTGCGACGCAATCCGTGATTCTATTTTTATTGCTCGGTGGCATAATTTTGTTCACACTCAATAAGGAAAGCATTCGAACGCTAGAAGTTTCCAATCTGGTGGCGATTGTGACGATTGGATTAACAGTCGGTATGATTTCTGTATATCTCGGCATTGGCGGAGGACCTCTGAATATTGCACTTTTGGTTTACTTCTTCTCGATGAAAGCAAAAGACGCAGCAGCGTATTCGATTTTGATGATTTTCTTTGCCCAAATTATTAAGATGGGGACCGTCATTCGTGACTTTGAAAAATACAACAATGTCAGTCTCGTGATTTTAGCGATTGCGATTTTTGCGGTGCTCGGTGGATGGATTGGAACGAAAATCCAGTCGAAACTCACGCATGAAGCCGTTGAAAAACTCTATCTAGGATTGATGGGGATTTTAGTATTGATGACCGCCTTCAATGTATTTAAATTTATCGGAGTATAAACAAACACCCAAGCAGCTTTGCTTGGGTGTTGTTTGTGTTTTATCGTAGAGGAAAACATGCTAAATTTCCTTGATTGTTGATTATGAAGACATCCGAAAAGATTTGAAATAATCAAGAGTTAAATTATTATGCATGGATTTTCTTGTAGACTTCTTGCTTTTTAAGACCGAGATGTTTTGCGACAGCCTTAATCGCATCTTTTTGCGTAAGGTTTTGATGCTCCATAAACCATTCGACTTGTTCGCTAATCGAAAGTGAAGCGTCTGGCGTATTTTCTTCTAACGCACCGGCTAGAGCAGTTGTCACTTCATCAGGATTTTTAGAACCAATCAAGATGCAGCATTCGCCTTTTAATTCTTCCTCGTTTACAAGGGTAACGAGTTCTGCGGCTGTTCCGCGAATAAACTCTTCGTAAGTTTTCGTCAACTCGCGGCATAACACAACGGATTGTTGTTCGCCGTAGACGGTTTGAATCGCCGAGAATGTATCTTTCAAACGGAATGGAGATTCGTATAAAATCACCGTTTCACTATGTGTGCGTAATTGTTCGAGAACTTCGATTTTTTCTTTCTTTTTACGTGGTAAGAAACCATAGAAATAGAATGGTTGTGGAACGAGGCCGCTTGCGATAAGAGCCGTAATTCCCGCGTTCGCCCCTGGAAGAGGAATGACAGGAATGCCGACTTCGACGCAGGCTTGCACGAGCTCAAATCCTGGGTCACTAATGGAAGGTGTACCGGCGTCGCTCACTTGCGCGATGGTTCTTCCTTCCTGCAACCACTCGATGACTTGAGGAATTCGCTCCTGCGTATTATGTTCATGGAAACTCTTTTGTGGAGTCTCGATTTCAAAATGGTTGAGTAACTTTTGCGTATGACGCGTATCTTCGGCAAGAATTAAATCCACATCTCGTAGAGTATTAACCGCGCGGAAAGTCATATCTTCTAAGTTACCAATCGGAGTAGGGACAAGGAATAGTTTTCCTGTGCCTTCAGTCCGATAACTCTGTTGTCTCATGAGGCTGTTCTCCTTCTAAATAAATAATGACAGGACGGTCGACACTTGCGCCAATCGTCTGTAGAAATGTTTCTTTTTTCGGGCGAGAGAATTTTTTAAATGCCGCTTCTGCTTTCATCGCTTCTTGCTTCGTGGCAAATTCTTTAGCGTAGAGCAGTGTCACGGGAGTTCTCACCCTTGTATATTTAGCACCTTTCCCGGCATTGTGAGTCGCGATTCGTTTTTCCAAATCGACCGTATAACCGGTGTAAAAGGTTTGATCCTTGCAGAGAAGGACGTACATAAAGAACTGGCTCATGATTCGTCCCCCCAGAGGATGCTTCTAATCTTCTGCGTATATTCTTGATGCTCATTGAAAACCGTAATCGGAGGCAATACTTTAAGGCCTCCTAGAAGTCCGTCCTTCATTAATTCGATAAGGACGATGTTGCTTTCTTTGCCTTCTTTTGGATAGACAAATTGCACGCGTTTCGCTTCAAGACGGTGATGCCTTGCCTCGGTTAAAATATCCGTGAGGCGGTCGGGTCTATGCACGAGATAGGCTTTTCCTTTCATCTTCAAAAGGCCAGAAATCGTCTCGAGTAAGTCTTCGAGTGGCAAATGCACTTCATGACGGGCAATCGTATAGGCTTCCTTTTCGTTGGTAAGATTGGTTTCCTTCACCTTGAAGTAAGGTGGATTGCACGTGATAAAGTCGACCGAGTCTTTCGGGATGATGCCTTTTAACTGACGGATATCCTGATTGATAAAAGTGATGCGGTCTTCTAAGTTGTTGAGTTGGGTCGTACGCATCGCCATGTCCCAAAGCTGTTCTTGGATTTCAATGGCGGTAATGTGATTTTTGGTTTTATGGCTGAGTAAAAATGCCACCGCACCATTACCAGAGCAAAGGTCCACGATTGTAGCTTTTCTACGCTCGGCGATATTGGCAAAGTCTGCTAAAAGAACAGCATCCAGCGAAAAGGAGAAGACCTCACGACTTTGAATGATATCGATATTTTCTTTTTCGAGTCGATCGAGTCGCTCATGCGATTTCAATGGGACTTCCTTTTTTGTCATTTCCTTCCAACTCCTACTATTACTGTATCCAAAGTGTAACAACAAATGAATATCCACGCAAGATATAGAACGAAAAAGGGGCGAAATTCAAAAATACAACTTTAGGTTTAGAGAAGTTTGGGATAAAAATCAACCTTAGGACCTATGTTTTCGTTTTGGAAGTTCGGTACACTAAGAATGTAATCAAGAACGAACCGATTTAAGGGGGAAACGAAAATGAATCAAAAAGATAGAATTTTAGAATTAGTAGACAAAGGAATTATTTCAGCAGAGGAAGCAGTAGTCTTACTCGAAAAAATGGGTGAGAAGGCAAGTGCGAAAGAACAACCCACTTCTAGCCAATTAGACTCAGTCATGGAAGGGGTGGCAAGTGCATTTACTAAATTCTCTGCAAAAAGCGACCAAACAGATGATGCTATCCAAGTGGTGTTGAAGCGCGCGAAGGAAATTGATCGCCGCATCGATGAAATCAGAACGGCTGAGCAATTGGATTCGTTAACTGTGGATGAAGAAATGGAACTTGTTCGTCTGCAAGAAGAAGCGGAGCAATTAAATAACCAATATAAGAGTTTGTTACAAGAAAAGAAACAAGCCGATGCAAAAGTAAAAGCTGAAAAGAAACAAGAATGGGAAGAAAGCTTTAAGAAAGCGAAGAAGAAAGTGCAAGACACTGACTGGGAAGATAAAACTCGTAGAACAGCGGGAAATATCTCTTCATGGGCTGCAAAATTCGCAGACTCAATTGTGACAGCGGTGGGATCAGTTATTCAAAATACAGAAGTGAACATGCCTTACTTAGAAGCCAAAAACGGCAAAAAAGTACCGTATCATTTCCATCAAGTGATTGATGATGCGAGTATTCTCGATTTCAAAGTGGCCAACGGAATTGTTCGTGTGAAGACTGTTCCTGGTAACACAATGACGATTGAAGGAAATTGCCGCGTGGCTGCGCAAGACGAAGAGTTCTTCGATGCGGAAGGATTTGTTCGTGACCGTGTGAAGGTTGGCGTGGACGACGATAAGATTGTCATCAAGAGTGTCAGCAAGCGCGTCTATTGCGACTGGACGATTTCACTTCCACAAAAAGTGTATGATTATGTTGCCATCAAAGGGTTGAATACAACTATTCATTTGAAAGAATTAGAAGGAAAAGATTATTACTTCGAAGTGGATAATGGAGATATTCGCTTGAAGGATGTCAAAGGGGTTCTTCTTGAAGCCGAAACTGTGAACGGAAATCTTAAATACGAACACCTCGAATTCAAAGATATCGTGTCTGAAACGGTAAACGGGAATATCTATCTCGATGGTAAGTTCCTTGGTACAAAACTAGAAGCCGTGACAGGGAATATTAAAGTAGCGGTGGCACATCCTGAAACGAAAAAAGTAGACGTTGAAACAGTGAACGGAAATATTAAGATCGAAGTTGCTGAAGAAGTAGGGCTTGAAGCCGAAATTGAAACATCTCTTGGTTCGATTCGCTTTGATGAAACCGTCTTCGAAGTGATTCGACAAACGAAGGATTTAGCCGAAAGAAGTGCATTGATTCGTAAACATAAAGACTCAATGCCGCGAGTAGTCGCTGAAACCACAACTGGAAATATTCAAGTAAATCAGCTACAATCAGATACAAGTAGCAAGAAAGAAGGATAAACAAAATGAAAAAATTAAGACGCTCAAGAAAGAACAGAGTTGTTTGTGGGGTTATGGGCGGTATTGCCGAATACTTTGATGTCGATCCAACAATTGTACGTGTGCTGTTTATTATTTGTAGTTTCTCAGGTTTCCCTATCATCCTTTACATCTTACTTGCTATCATTATTCCAGAAGAAAGCACTGGGTATTATCGTGACAATAGACGCAGAAATACTTACTATTACACTTCTGGAAGCTCTCGCCCGCGTAAAACGGCGCGCCGCGTAGAGGAAGATGATGACGACGATTGGAGTGATTTTTAGTGTCAATTACTAAAAAGATTGCCATTAACACATTAGGGTTCTTGGTGATTGCGTGGTTTGTACCACAATTTTACGTTACGAACTGGGTAGCAGCGCTTGTTGCAAGTATCGTTCTCGCGGTACTAAACCTATTTGTTAAACCGATTTTATTCCTTTTAACATTACCAGTCACAATTGTAACGTTTGGATGCTTTAGCTTTGTGTTAAATGCGATGATGTTAAGCTTAACATCATTGTTTGTAGGACCTGGATTTACTTTTGCGAGTCCATTCATTACCTTAGTGGTGAGCGTTCTGTTAACGATTTTCCAACGCTTTGTTGAAAATCTAGTTGACTAATAGACCAAACAAAAAAGCGACCAATTGGTCGCTTTTTTTTGTTTGGATTCAATTAGTATTTCACAACCATTAATTGGCCGCTATTGTATTCTGCAAGGAATACATCTGAAACATCTTGAATATCTTGCGCAGCCAGTTGTTCAGTAACCCATTCTTCGGTTTTGTCAATGACTTCTAAAACGTTTTGTTGAATAACACCATCCGTAATAATCGGATATTTTGGATTTTCTTCTCCAGATTTTGTGAGAATGAGTTGTCCGTTTTGTTCTAAAATGGCACTTTTTACGTCACGAATAGAGAAGACTCCTTGTGCACGTAACTTGAAGGCTACCTCTTGAGCGGTAAGACCAGCGCGACGCACATTTTCAACATCAACTTTTCCATGTCTAATTAATTGTAGCGGTTCACCATCAATCATCTTCTTCACTTTACTGTTGTTTGTTTTTAACCAGCGAAGAGATAACACTAACGCGAACCAAATTAATAAGATGATGCAGTATTGTAAAATCGTAATGGATGGATTATAAATCACACCCCCGATAATTCCCCCGAGAACATAGTTTTGAACTTGGTCACTGGCAGAGGTAGGAGCGAGGTTCCCTTTACCTGTATAGTTAATAACAACAATTAATGATAATAGTCCTAGTGCAAGTTTGATTGCGACATCGATATATGAAAAGTTCAACTTATTCAGCCTCCTTAATCGTCACTTTTGGATTTTGCAATTCCATTTTTTCGAGTAGGTAATGTTCAGGGCTATCTCCTGTTAATACTCGATAGAATTGATCGCCAACTTTTACGATGGCTCCATCCGTTGCGGCTTCAGTATTAATATAGACATCTTCTTTATTAACATGTAAATCTTGAGCGATCGTTTCAACGAAGCGAAGGGCTCCAGAATATTGATTTTCTGAATTTTTAGAAGACTGTAAGCCTTCAATCTTAGAACCAGCAAGAATTAAGATACCGATGACGGCGATTAATGCTAATTCGCGAAATTTTGTGTCTTGTTTATTTTTAAAATAACGATATAAGGCAATTGCTAAAATAACAATGACAAAAAGTGTCAGTCCTAATTGAATATAATCAATTTGTTGAACTTTACTTTTTAAAAATTCATATGAATAAAATATCATGTTTTTCCTCCTATTCAGAAACTTAGCCTATTATATAAAATTCTATAAAATATTCAAGTAGGTTGCTCAATTTTTTTTAAAAAATATTTTTTAGATTATTTGGCAGAATGAACAGAAGTTTAATAAATTCTAAAAGCATACAAGAAAGCGCTCAAATATGGTATAGTAAAAGGGTATAAAGAAATGAGGGATAATATGAAAAGTGTTACGGTTAGAGAATTAATCAAGAATATTCATTTAAAACCAATTTATGGAGAGGAGTATCTTGACCGTCCAATCGTTACAAGTGAAATTTCAAGACCGGGATTAGAATTAGCAGGATTTTTAAATTTCTATCCAGCAGAACGTATCCAGTTATTAGGTCGTACAGAAACTTCTTTTGTGGCATCCATGGATGAAGGGATTCGATTAGAAGTGATGGAACGTCTTTGTAAACCAGAGACACCATGTTTTATTATTTCAAGAAAACTAGAACCGCCAAAAGAATTAGTGGAAGCTGCTGCAAAAGCGCAAATTCCAATCTTACAAGCAACTTCGAAGACAACACAAGTATCAAGTAGTGTCACAAACTTCTTAGAAGGAAGATTGGCGGAGCGTTCTTCGATACACGGTGTATTACTCGATGTATTCGGAATTGGTCTGTTGATTACAGGTGAAAGTGGCGTCGGTAAATCTGAAACTGCGTTAGAGCTTGTGCAAAAAGGACACCGTCTTGTTGCGGATGACCGAGTAGAATTGTATCAATACGATGAATTAACATTAATCGGGGAAGCACCAGAAATCTTGAACAACTTAATCGAAATCCGCGGTGTTGGTATTGTGGATGTGATGACGCTCTTTGGTGCAGGGGCAATTCTGGATCAAAAACAAGTCGATTTAGTGGTTCATCTTGAAAACTGGACACCTGATAAGAGATATGACCGTTTAGGTGGATATATGGAAAATGTTGAATTGTTGGGTGTTGAGGTTCCGAAAATCCGTATCCCAGTGAAGACTGGTCGTAACGTTTCGATTATCTTAGAAGTGGCATGTATGAATTTCCGTGCGAAGAAAATGGGATTCGATGCAACAGAAAGCTTCACGAATCGTTTAACACAATTAATTGCAGAAAATAAAGAAGTTTAGAGGTTAGTTACATGAATGTTTTAGAAATGGTTTCGGCCATTAATCCGATTGCGTTTGAAATCGGTGGATTACAAGTGCGTTGGTATGGGATTATTATTGCTTTTGCAATTTACTTAGCAACAACATTGGCGGATAAAGAAGCCACTCGTAAAGGGTATCGAAAAGAATTTATCATTGATTTAGTATTCTGGGCAGTGCCACTTGGCTTTGTCGGAGCTCGCTTGTACTACATTCTATTTGAATGGCAGTACTACTTAGCAAATCCTGGTGAAATCATCCAAATTTGGCATGGAGGAATAGCCATCTACGGTGGTGTCATTGCCGGTGCAGCAACTGTCTACTGGTTTGCGAAAAAAGAAAAAGTATCGTTTGCATTACTCTTAGACATCTTGGCACCTGTCGTTTTACTCGCACAAGCGATTGGGCGCTGGGGAAACTTCACAAACCAAGAAGCGCATGGAGAAGCTGTAACGCGTGCATTCCTAGAAGGCTTGCATTTACCAACTTTTATTATTGAGCAAATGCATATTGATGGTGTTTATTACCATCCAACTTTCTTATATGAATCACTTTGGTCTTTTGTCGGCGTATTAATTTTATTCTACTTACGCAGACGTAAAGGCGTAAAGGTGGGAGAAATCATGGCGGGATACTTATTATGGTATTCATTTGGGCGCTTCTTTATTGAAGGAATGCGTACAGATAGCCTCTGGATGTTTGGTATTATCCGAATTTCGCAATTAGTCTCAATTGTGTTATTCTTATTAGGCATCGCTATTATCGTGGTGAGAAGACGTAGAGTTCCAGCCGTGCCAGATTATGTATCGATTGACGATCCACAATCTCCAGTATTGTTTGGAAAAGCGTAAAGGAGAACAACTATGACAAAAGTAGCTATTTTAGGAGCAGGTTCATGGGGGACAGCACTGGCAATGGTGCTCGCAGAAAACCATCATGAAGCTCGCTTATGGGGAAATAACGAAGCTCAAATTCAAGAAATTAATGAGCGTCATACGAATGAACATTACCTTCCAGGGGTGTTTCTGGACCCAGCAATTCGAGGCTATTTAGATTTAACCGAAGCCGTGAAGGGTGTGGATGCGGTCTTATTCGTACTCCCAACAAAAGTCATTCGTTTAGTAGCCAAACAATTAAATGGATTACTAGAAAATAAACCGATGATTATTCATGCAAGTAAAGGGTTAGAACAAGAAACGTTTAAACGTATTTCAGAAATTTTAGCTGAAGAGTTGGACCGTGACAGCTACGAAGATATCGTGGTGTTATCTGGACCAAGTCATGCCGAAGAAGTGGCGCGTCGTGACATCACAACCATAACTGCAGCATGCGAAAACTTGGAATCTGCTAAGTATGTACAAACTCTTTTCAGTAATTCCTTCTTCCGTGTCTATACAAATACGGACTGTGTCGGAGTAGAAATGGGAGCTGCACTTAAAAACGTTATTGCGGTTGGAGCAGGGGCTCTTCATGGTTTAGGCTATGGGGACAATGCAAAAGCTGCGTTAATGACAAGAGGATTATCAGAAATTAGTCGTCTAGGAATTGCTTTTGGCGCAGACCCACTGACCTTTATTGGACTTAGTGGTGTGGGCGATTTAATCGTAACATGTACGAGTATTCATTCTCGTAACTGGAGATGTGGGGACCAAATCGGGAAAGGCATTCCGCTTCCAACGATTTTGGAAAATATGGGAATGGTTGTAGAAGGGGTAGAAACGTGTAAAGCCGTCTACGCTTTGGCACAAGAGAAGAACATCGAAATGCCAATTACAACTGCTGTTTACAATGTTTTATATAAAGGACATGATGTTCGCGAAGAGATTCAACGCCTAATGGGTCGTGAATTTAAATCAGAAGCATCAATTAAAGAACACCAATAAACCAAATCGGAGGAACAGACCTATGACAAAAGTTAGAAAAGCCGTTATTCCAGCAGCAGGGTTAGGAACTCGTTTCCTACCAGCAACAAAAGCGATGGCGAAAGAAATGCTGCCAATCGTAGACAAACCAACGATTCAATATATCGTTGAAGAAGCTCTAGCATCAGGAATCGAAGACATCTTAATCGTTACTGGTAAGAGCAAACGTCCAATCGAAGACCATTTCGACTCAAACATCGAATTAGAATCAAACCTTGAAGCCAAAGGAAAGACAGAGTTATTAGAACTCGTTCAAGAAACAACAGGAATTAACTTATACTTTGTGCGTCAATCTTATCCAAAAGGATTAGGGGACGCGGTTCTTCAAGCCAAAGCATTCGTGGGTGGCGAGCCATTCGTGATTATGCTTGGGGACGATATTATGCGTGATGAAGTGCCTTTAACCAAACAATTAATTGAAGGCTATGAAAAAACGCATGCTTCAAATATCGCCGTGATGGAAGTTCCTCATGAAGAAACGTATAAATACGGAATTATCGATCCTGAAAGCCAAGTGGAAGAGGGATTATATAATGTACGTCGTTTCGTAGAAAAACCAAAACCTGAAGATGCGCCAAGTAACTTAGCGATTATCGGTCGTTACTTATTAACACCTGAGATTTTTGAGATTTTAGAAAAACAAGAACCAGGTGCGGGTGGCGAAATTCAATTAACAGATGCCATTGATACATTGAACCTTACACAAAGAGTGTTTGCGAAACAATTCAAGGGTGAACGTTTCGATGTGGGTGACAAGTTTGGATTCATGAAGACAAGTATTGAATTCGGTTTGGAACATCCAGAAATCAAAGACAATTTAAAACAATACGTCATTGAATTAGGTAAAAAACTCGAAGGAACTTTGGATGAGCAATAAAGTTGCCGTTTTAAAGGGAGTATCTTACACTTAAAAATGAAGAGGAGCGTTGGACTATGTCTCAGCGCTCTTAGTTTATACAAAAGGAGAATCTCTGATGGAAGAAAGAACAATTTATGATGTAGTCATTATCGGAAGTGGCCCTGGTGGGATGACCGCAGCGCTATATACTTCTCGTGCAAATTTAAAAACATTAATCCTCGAAAAAGGTGTTCCTGGTGGAGAATTATTAAACACTTCGGATGTAGAAAACTATCCTGGTTTCCCTACGATTTCTGGGCCAGAATTAGCCGACAATATGTATAAAGGTGCGATGCAATTCGGTGCAGAATATGCTTACGGCCAAGTTTCAAAAATCGAATTAGAAGGCGACCTTAAAGTCATCACTGCAGGAAAGAAAACATACTATGCCTATGCAGTAGTCATTGCGACTGGTTCTTATCACCGTAAATTAGAAGTGCCAGGGGAAGAAGAGTACGCTGGACGTGGCGTTTCTTACTGTGCAGTTTGTGATGGAGCATTCTTCAAAGACAAGAAAATCTTCGTCATCGGTGGAGGAGACTCAGCCGTTGAAGAAGGAACGTATTTAACACAATTCGGGAAGAGCGTAACGATTGTTCACCGTCGTGACCAATTACGTGCGCAAAAAGTATTGCAAGACCGCGCATTTGCTAATGAAAAAATTGACTTCTTATGGAATTCAGTCGTTGAAGAATTCGTTGGAGACGGTTCTAAAATTACAGGCGTTCGCGTAAAAGATGTGAATACAGGTGAAGTGACTACCCATGATGCGGATGGAGTCTTCATCTATGTGGGACTTTTACCAGTTTCAGATCCATTTAAAGACTTAAACATCACAGATGCTGAAGGTTGGATCGTGACAAACGAGCAAATGGAAACATCTATTCCTGGAATCTTTGCAGTCGGCGATGTTCGTCAAAAAACATTACGTCAAATCACAACAGCTGTTGGGGATGGCGGACAAGCAGGGCACATGGTTTATAACTATGTCGAAGAAATCAAAGAAAAATTAGCTAAATAATTGAAGAAACTCTAGTGTGACTCGTGTTGCATTAGAGTTTTTTTGTTTTTAAAATGAAAAGAACCAAATTTATATAAAATTTTTCATTATCATTACAAATTCGCAGTATAAAATACTTTTTATAAAAATTGTGATAGAATAAGAAAAATAACGAAGGTGGTGAATGAATGAATCGCAAAGTCTTAAAAGGATTAGGAATCGCAGTTTTTATACTGGCGTTAATGGCTTGTTCTCGTAGACCAGAGCAAACCGCTGATAACTCGGCTCCCGTTGTTCAAATTTCAAAAAACAAAGCAGAAGCAGGAGAGTCTACTACGGCCCAACCAACAACGACCGCGCAGGAGACAACAAGTGATACAACACGTAATGCGAATAATTTAGCGCGTGAAGCCATTGCAGAAATCGAAAAACGCAAAAATGTCGTTTTAGGCGAGAACTATGAGATTATCATTCAGGCACAAACGAATGACTCCGTTGACGTGCAAGTCCGTCATATTGAGAATTCAAACACCTCAACTTATGGATTCTTCCGCTATCATGCAAATGATAAAAAGTTAGAAGAAATGGATACAACATCTGGGGAATATAAATCAGTAGAGTAATCTAAGAAAGCAGGGATTATATGACAAACACAGTAAATTTAGATTGGAATAACTTAGGATTCGATTACATTAAAACAGACTTACGTTTCATCAGCTATTACAAAGATGGCCAGTGGGACGAAGGGGCTTTGATTGAAGATAATGTATTAAAAGTAGACGAAGCTGCAACTGCACTTCACTACGGGCAACAATGTTTCGAAGGGTTAAAAGCATACCGTTGTAAAGATGGTAGCATCAACTTATTCCGTGTTGACCAAAATGCTGCTCGTATGGCTCGTTCATGCCGTCGCTTACTCATGCCTGAGTTCCCAGAAGAACGCTTTATTGAAGCCGTGAAAAAAGTGGTAAAAGCAAACGAACAATGGTTACCACCATACGGAACTGGCGGAAGCTTATATATCCGTCCGTTTATGATTGGGGTAGGAAACAATGTAGCGGTTCGCCCTGCAACAGAATATATTTTCTCAATCTTCGTAATGCCAGTAGGAGCTTATTTCAAAGGTGGATTAACACCAACAAACTTCATCGTTTCTGAATATGACCGTGCAGCACACGTAGGTACAGGGGCTGCTAAAGTCGGCGGGAACTATGCGGCAAGCTTACTTCCTGGTAAAGAAGCCAAAGAACGTCATTTCAGTGACTGTATTTACCTAGATCCATTGACACATACAAAAATTGAAGAAGTAGGGGCTGCGAACTTCTTTGGGATTACTAAAGATAATCAATTCATCACACCTTACTCTCCATCTATCTTACCAAGTATTACAAAATACTCATTGCTTTGGTTAGCAGAACACCGTTTAGGTATGACTGTTAAAGAAGGCGATGTATATGTAGACCAATTAGATATCTTCGCAGAAGCAGGAGCTTGTGGTACAGCCGCAGTTATTTCTCCAGTAGGTGGAATTCAAAACGGAGACGACTTCCATGTGTTCTATTCTGAAACAGAAGTTGGTCCTGTAACACGTCGTTTATACGATGAATTAGTGGGCATCCAATACGGAGATGTAGAGGCTCCAGAAGGTTGGATTCAAAAAGTTTTATAAGAATAAATTTTTCAAAAAATCAGTGGTAATCTGAATTGACAAAGCGAACTGCATTTGTTAATATATACCAGTATGAAACTCAATGAGTTAATGAAATAAATTGAATGAGAGGTGTCATCCATGCGTATCAACATTTTATTAGAATGTGCTGAAACAGGTGAACGTTTATACTTAACAAGCAAAAACAAACGTAACAATCCAGAGCGTTTAGAATTAAAAAAATATTCTCCAAAATTACGTAAACACGTTGTCTTCAAAGAAACTAAAAAATAATTTTGAGAAATTCGGAAGAGTTAGGCTGCTGCCTAACTCTTTTTATTTTAAATAAATTATTAATAAGACCGCAGGTCTTATACGAATCATTTGGATATTCCATAGTTGCTACAATAGCTGTACCGGCGTGAGCCTTTCGTCTCACTGCCTATCGAGCCTCAAAGCAGTAGTAAGGAATAAATTCCTAACTACCGCTAATTCGCATCGATTACCCTCGCTATTGTTGCTACTATGGACCAAATGATTCTTCAGACCTGCTTGTATAAAAATGTTAGGTGGTGCCTAACATTTCGAATTTCACATTTTTTGTTTCTTTGGACAAGGTATTTAGGAATTTTGTCTCGGAGGGAACGGAAGCAAGTTTGTGTGTGCTTCGTACGGGCTAAAGACAGAATGAGGTGCTACTTAAAATCACGTGCTGTGAAATTTTGTTTTGTAAAATAATAGGAAGTTGTTTATTTATCCAATCTGGTGAAGAAAGACAGAGCAGCACACTTTTTTACCTTATAAGAATGCAGTGAGGCTCGCGAGGGGACATGGGATTCTATAATAGCAGTAATAGGGGATGGCGCTAAAAGCGAATTAGCGGGAGTTAGGAAGTTTTCCTTACTCCCGCTTTGAGTTTTAGAGGTGAGAGACTTCGGCTCGAACCGGTGCCCTATTACAGCTATTATGAAGACATCCCATGTCCCATAAAGCGAGCGGTGTTTTCTTTTTAAAGGAACATAAAGTTGAATGGTTCACTGTATGTGTTCACATCAGTGGGGATATCATGTATACTAGAACAGGTGATTATTTTGGAAAAACAAAATTTTATAACGACGGGGCACATCAATCGTGTGATTTTAACGATTGCGACGCCGTTAATGATTAATAATTTAATTCGAACTTTATACAATTTGACAGACGGGTTATATGTGGCGCAACTTTCTGCAGAAGACTTTGCGGCAACAGCATTTATTTGGCCGTTGAATTTCTTATTTATTTCGCTCGGAATGGGGATTAGTGTCGGAGCGACGGCGCTTGTTGCTCAGTATTTTGGAGCAGGAAAATATAGAGATGCGAAGCGTTATGCAGGGAATGCGATGGTATTAACGTATTTCTTTGGGTTTGTGCTGTCCGTACTTGGATATTTCCTTGCACCTTTATTCGTTGAAATGATGGGAGCAGAGGGCACCTTCCTAGCAAAATCCGTAGCGTACTTGAAGATTAACTTTATTGGGTTGTTCTTTGATTTCTGCTACTTTGGCTATCAGTCCTTGCTAAATGCGCAAGGTAGAACGCGTACGATTACGATGATTAGTGCGGCGTCTTCGATTGCTAACGTTATTCTAGATCCAATCTTTATTTTTGCGACGATTCCTTTTGTCGGCCTGACTGGGCTAAACTGGGGAATTGAAGGGGCAGGATGGGCAACTGTTATTGCAAAAGTACTATTATTAGCGCTTGCCATTCGTGCCGTTCGTAAGGAATCAGATATTCAAATCTACTTAAGACATGTCAAAATTGACAAAGAAGTGATGAAAGATATCCTTAAAGTCGCATGGCCATCTGCCTTCGGGTATGGTGGAGCTGCATTAGGATTCACCGTCTTAAATGGACTGATTCAGTCATATGGAACGTCGGTACTTGCTGCGTATTCGATGGTAAACCGTATTTCGGATTTACTAACGCAACCACAGATGGGAATCGGGGCGGCGCTAACAGCTATCATCGGACAAAACATGGGTGCTGGTCTCTATGACCGTGCACACGCCATCTTTAGACGAGCGCTACTATGGGTGCTCATGATTTCAACAGTTGGCTGTATCATCGTCTTCTTCTTCCAGTCTCCGATTCTTGGAGTCTTCATTAAAGATAGAAGCGATGCCGTTCTTTGGGCAAATGCCGTTGAGTATTTGAACTATACCGCCTTTATCATTTTCTTCATGGGAATGTTCTCGGCGTACAACGGATTCTTCCAAGGGTGTGGCGTGACGAAATACTCGATGAATATGTCAGTGGGACGACTTTGGGTATTACGCCTGCCAATTATTTGGGTGCTTGGAGCCTTTACAGCACTCGGGGCAACCGGTGTATGGATTGCCATGTTATTATCAAACGCGTTAACGGTTCTTTATGGACACATCGTCTATAAGACAAAAGACTGGAGCACATTACATTATGCGAAAGGAGAACAGTCATGATTAAAGATTTTATTCATTATTATAAACCGTATAAAAAATTATTCTTACTCGATTTTACCTGTGCGGTCATCGTAGCCATTCTTGAACTTGCCTTTCCAGTAATGGTGAGAAGTGTCATCGATAACATCGTGCCATCTCAAAACATACAACAAATTATACTCGTGGGAGCAGGGTTACTTGCGCTGTATGCCTTCTCGACAACTTTGAACTTTATCGTGGTTTACATGGGGCATATTTTAGGGATTAACATCGAAACGGATATGCGTCGTGAGTTATTCGCAAAGGTTCAAAAACAATCCTTCTCGTTCTTCGATAATATGAAAATCGGGGAATTGATGAGTCGCTTGTCGAGTGATTTATTCGACATTAGTGAGTTGGCGCACCATGGGCCTGAAGAGTTCTTTATCGCCGTGATGACGTTAATCGGTTCGTTTGTGTTGATGTATCAAGTGCATCCAACGCTTGCGCTATTGACGATTTTCTTCGTGCCGATTATTGCGGTGGCACTTGCGGTATTTAACCGCCGTATGTCTCGTATCAATCGAAATATCTACAAAGGGCTTGCCAACTATACGGCAGGACTTGAAAATGTACTGAGCGGAATGCGTGTGGTGAAGGCCTTTGCCAACGAAAACCATGAGCAACAACTCTTCGAAGACCTTATTCAAGAGTATCGCTCGAATAAAATTGCGTTCTATCGCACGATGGGGACAAGCAGCAGTTTCAACTACTTATTAATGCGCAGTATTAATCTCTTCAGCTTAATCGTGGGGGCGTATTTCACGGTCATTGGTGATTTAACGGCTGGAGAATTAGTCGGATACATCTTACTGTCCAATGTGTTTGTGGGACCAATTAATAAAATGAACTCGATGATTGAATTGTATCCAAAAGGGTTCGCAGGTTTCCGTCGTTTCAAAGAATTAATGAATGTCGAAATCGATATCAAAGATGCACCGGATGCCATTCCGGCTCCTGCGTTTGAAGGACGTGTGGAATATAAAAATGTCGGGTTTGGATACGAGGAAGATAAGAAAGTATTGGAACATATCAACTTGACGGTAGAACCAGGTCAAACGGTTGCCTTCGTTGGACCAAGTGGGGTTGGAAAGACAACGCTCGTGAACTTATTGCCTCGCTTCTATGAGTTAAAAGAAGGGGAAATCTTAATCGATGGAACCAACATCAATCGTTTCACCTTACAGTCTCTTCGCCGACAAATCGGTATCGTGCAACAAGATGTGTTCCTCTTTAATGGAACGATTCGCGAGAACGTATTGTACGGTAGACTTGATGCGACAGATGAGGAAGTTGACCGTGCCATTGAGCAGGCAAAACTGAAAGAAGTCATTGAAGATTTAGAAGATGGCGTGGATACACATATCGGAGAACGTGGTGTGAAATTGTCAGGCGGACAAAAACAACGACTCTCAATTGCTCGTATTTTCTTGAAGAATCCTTCTATTTTAATCTTGGACGAAGCAACGAGTGCGCTCGATACACAAACCGAGAAGTTTATTCAACAATCGTTTGACGAGTTGGCAGAAGGTAGAACAACCTTTATTATTGCTCACCGTCTTGCTACAATTAAAAATGCAGACCGTATTATTGTCGTGACAGAAGATGGACTGACAGAAGACGGCACGCATGAAGAATTACTTGCGAAAAACGGTGCGTATGCGGCTTTATACAAAGCACAATTTAAATAGTAGAAAAATGCGGAGTAGGAATTTGTTTCTTGCCCCGTATTTGTTTTAGCTTTTTTGAATTTATCTCAAACTATGATACAATGACCCAGAGAAAACTTAAGGAGAACGTTGATGAGTATTTTAAATGTAGAAAAATTAACACACGGCTTCGGCGAAAGAGCCATCTTCAATGATGTAAGCTTCCGTCTATTAAAAGGGGAACATATCGGACTCATTGGAGCAAACGGTGAAGGGAAATCAACCTTCATGAATATCGTGACAGGTCAATTACAACCCGACGAAGGAAAAATCGAGTGGTCTAAAAATGTAAAGGTAGGATACTTGGACCAACATACCGTCCTTGAACCAGGAATGACGGTTCGCAGTGTTCTTCAAAAAGCCTTCGACGATTTATTTGTAGCTGAAGCGCGCATCAATGAATTGTATATGGCGATGGGAGACGCAAACGAAGACGAAATGAACGCAATGCTGGAAGAAGTGGGCGAGTTGCAAGAGCGATTAGATAGCCACGACTTCTATATTCTTGATGCCAAAATCGATGAAGTAGCGCGTGCATTAGGCGTTGCAGCATTTGGGATGGATAGCGACGTGAGTGAACTCAGTGGTGGGCAACGTACAAAAGTGTTACTGGCAAAACTATTATTAGAAAAACCAGACATTTTATTACTCGACGAACCGACAAACTACTTGGACGTAGAGCACATTGAATGGTTGAAACGCTACTTGCAAGAATACGAAAATGCATTTATTCTCATTTCGCATGATATTCCTTTCTTAAACAGCGTTGTGAACTTGATTTATCATATGGACAATCAAGAGTTGAACCGTTATGTGGGGGACTATGATCAGTTCCAAGAAGTGTATGCGATGAAGAAGGCGCAACTAGAGGCGGCGTATAACCGTCAGCAAAAAGAGATTGCGGACTTGAAGGACTTCGTAAACCGTAATAAGGCGCGTGTGGCCACTCGTAATATGGCGATGTCTCGTCAGAAGAAACTGGATAAGATGGAAGTCATCGAGCTAGCTAGTGAGAAGCCAAAACCAAAATTCGAGTTCAAGACTTCTCGTGCACCAGGTCGTTACATCTTCCAAACCGAAGACTTAGTGATTGGATACGACCGTCCGTTAACAGGACATGTGAATCTTGAGATGGAACGTGGCCAAAAGATTGCCATCGTCGGTGCGAATGGTATCGGGAAGACGACACTACTCAAGAGCTTGTTAGGGATTATTAAACCGTTGAACGGAAAAGTAACGCGTGGGGACTATATCAATCTTGGGTATTTCGAACAAGAAACGCCAAAAGGAAACCGTAAGACAGCCCTAGAAGAAATCTGGGATACCTTCCCATCGATGACTCAACCAGAAGTACGTGCTGCGCTCGCTCGTTGTGGATTAACTAGTAAACATATCGAGAGTCAAGTGCAAGTACTCAGTGGGGGAGAACAAGCAAAGGTGCGCTTCTGTAAGTTGATGAACGAAGAATCAAACGTGCTCGTACTCGACGAACCAACCAACCACTTAGACGTAGATGCCAAAGATGAGTTAAAACGTGCATTACAAGAATATAAAGGAAGTATATTAATGGTGTGTCACGAGCCTGAATTTTACGAAGGATTAGTGACAGATATTTGGGATTTCTCAAAATTCGCATAAAAATTAAAATCTTCACTTTTAAGGATGAAAGTTGATACAACCGTTTTCAAAACAGTGCTCAAACATGCTTTGAGCGCTGTTTTTTTTCGCAAAAAACGATAGTAAATCATAAGTCGTAGTCTTAAAACGCGATGCCTAAGGGATTTGTTCAATTCATTTGAATTTCAAATGGAATTCATGAAAGAAAATGAAAGTATGAATTTTCTAGGAAAAATAGATTTTTACATACTTCATTTTCAAAAAAAGTAGGGTTGAATTTATAAATTATTTACAGTAGAATATGCGCTGTAGAAAAGGTTTTAACAAATTTTATATATAGTGTGAATTGTGTAGAAAGTATGAAATCTGTTGCGTCTTTTCGAGCAGACTTGTTCGTGAAATCACGAACAAAAATAAAATAAAAAGAAAAGGAAGTGTCCAAATGAAAGATATCTTTAGCAAGCGTCAACGTTTCTCATTACGTAAATTGACAATTGGCGTGTGCTCAGTCTTGTTAGGAACAACGATTTTTGCTACGAATGCAGTAGCGGCAGAAGAAGTATCTGCTACAGCAACGGAAGCAACAACAGTGGTAGCGCCGGCAACAACCGCTGATGAAACTACTGAGACTGAAACAACTGCAGCTCCAGCAGCTACAGAAGAAACAACTGCAGCTCCAACAGCAGCAGAAGAAACAACTGCAGCTCCAACAGCAGTAGGAGAAACTCCAAGAACTCGTTCAAGACGCGCAGCTTCACAAGGAAGTGACAATTCACCAGTAGATGTTGAAACTACTCTTAAAGATGGCGAAACAGCGGATCCTGACATGTCAAACCCTAACGGGGCAAGTGTAAAATCACGTGATATTGCGAACCCTAGCTTTAAAAAAGCAGATTCAGAATATACTTTCCATGTATTAGATTTAACAGAGTTTAATAAACGATATGGTACAAACTATTACCTACGTTCATTTAAGCCATTTGATACAAGTACAGAAATTACTGCAGAATTAGTAGATAAAAATACTAATACAGTGGTTGAAACTGTTAAAGTATCTTCTACAAGTGGAACACAATCTCTTCAAAAAACAAAACAAGCATCTAATGGTCAATTAACTTTTACGATTAAGTATGAAAGTGGTAAAGACGCAACAGGGGCTCCAAAACCATACTTGCAATATCAATACGATATCGATCCAGTGATCAAATCATATGAACATGCAAATGGCGATACTCCAGAAAACCGTGCCAATAAAAAATTGTTTGAAGATGTTTATAACGCGCGTACAACAACAGATATTTTTAACGCGGTTGAGCCTGGATATGACGGACGTCGTATTACAGATACAAATGCTGTAATTCCTAAGGTAGTTAACAATACTACTTTATACAAAGTGGTAGATAAATCAAATGCGACTTACCAAGCTGGACGTACGGAAACAGATGCTCAAACTTATAAGCCAAACGGAAACGAAGTGGACCTTGCTTCATACACATTGAAAGCGATGGAAGGTCAAAACTTCAACGCTTCAGGAGTACGTGAATTTGAAGGATACCGTTTATACCAAAAAGCTGACCCAACAACAACTACAGGATTCGTATCAAGTCCTTACAAAGTAGGACAAAAGTTCATGGATGCAAACAGCCGTGGAATTAAACGTATTAAAGAAGTTGTAGGTGAAGATGGTACAGTAGTTATTCGTGTTTACTTACTAGATCCAAAACAACAAAGTAAACGTTCGGATGGAACATTGGATACAGATGGATATATGCTTCTTGCAGAGACTGCTCCAATTAAACCAGGTGAATGGAACTCAACAGATTTAGTGAAAGTGAAAACACCGCTAAATACAATTCCGTTCACAGATAGAAATGGAGTAAATTATCCAAACGGTAAGGAAATTAATTTTGGATTCTCTGAAGGAGCAGCGTACACACCGTATCATTCAGTATTCGTACCATTCCTCGGAGACAATATCGGCCATATTTCTGACAATAGCCAATTAGTAAATGGTGTTAATGGTATTGGGTCTCACGTTGACTTAGTAAACTCACTAACTCCATTCAAACAACCTGTTTACTACTATGAAAAAGTAGAACCAGTTAAAGTAAAACCTGAATTCAAGAAAACATTAGAAGGTCGTAACTTGGTAGACGGCGAATTCAGCTTTACCATTAAAGAACAAAAATCTACTCCAGATGGACATGAAGAAACTGTTCAAAATGCGGACGGTAAAGTTTCATTCAGCGAATTAACATTCAACAAAGTAGGTACTTACAAGTACAAGATTACAGAAAAAGCAGGATCTGATGCGGATGTTGATTACGATGCAATGGAAATTACTATGACCGTTGAAGTGACTCAAGACGCTGCTGGCGTATTAAAAACGAAAGTAACTTACTCTGCAGCAGGCGGCGAAACTTCAAAAGCAGATGACCAAGAATTCAACAACTTTGTAGTTTCTCCAGTAACAACTAAATTCGACTTCACTAAGAAATTAGAAGGTCGACCATTGAAAGATAAAGAGTTCAGTTTTGTGTTGAAAGATGCAGAAGGTAACGAAATCGAAACTGTGAAAAACGATGCAGACGGTAACGTAACATTCTCAGCATTAAGCTATGACAAGACTAAAGTTGGAACTCACAAATATACTGTTGAAGAAGTAATCCCTGCGACGAAAGAAGAACGTATGGACTACGATACAATGAAAGCTAACATCACTGTAAAAGTGTCTAAATCTGGACACGTATTAACAACAGTAACAACTTTTGCTTCAGAAGGCGGAAACGCTACTGGCGCAGATGACAAAGAGTTCAACAACAAAGTAACTCCACCGCCAACAACTCCAGAGTTCAAACCAGAGAAATTCGTTGTCAATAAAGAGAAATTCGATATTACTGGTGACAAACTAATGGATGACGACAATGAGTTAACAGATGAAGTTGCAGACACGAACGCAAACCCATATGCTGACAAATCAACAAACAACGAAGCAGAAAACATCAATGGTAAGACACTTAAAAAAGGTGACAAATTCTACTACCAAGTTTGGTTAGATACAACTAAATTCACTGCAGATCAAAACATCCAATACGTTGGAATCACTGACGATTACGAAGAAGACAAATTAGGTGTGACTAAAGATGGCATTAAAGTGTACGACAGTGTAACTGGTGATGATGTAACTGCTAAATTCGATATTAAAGTTGAAGACGGTAAAATCAGTGCAACTTCTAAAGCAGAATTTGTAAATGAAGATAGTGTTATCGACGCAACTAAATTTGCATTCGGTCGTTACTATAAATTTGATATCGCAGCAACTATCAAAACAAGTGTTAAAGATGGTATCGATATCGAAAATACAGCGAGCCAAATCGTTCACGTATACGATCCATATAACAAGACTGTTGAAAAACCAGAAAAACCAACTCAAAAACGTGTTGTGAATATTCCAGTTTCTGTTGACTTTAACTTCACGAAGAAACTCGAAGGACGTACGCTGAAAGATCAGGAGTTCAGCTTTGTATTGAAAGATGCAGAAGGTACTGAAATCGAAACTGTGACAAACGATAAAGACGGAAACGTGAAGTTCAAAGCCATCGAGTACAACAAAGATCAAGCGGGTACTTACAAGTACACTATCGAAGAAGTAGTTGGAACTGACGGAACAGTGACTTACGATAAGATGAAAGCGGAAGTAACTGTTGAAGTGAAATATGACGGAACTGCTAAAGCGTTAATCAAAAAAGTGACAGATGCAGAAGATAAAGAGTTCAACAACACAGTAACTCCTCCAGAAACACCAGAATTCCAACCTAAGAAATTTGTTGTGAAGGATGAGAAATTCGATACTACTGGCGACAAGTTAGTAGATGATGATGCTGAGTTGACAGATGCTGTAACAGATACGAAAGCAGATCCTTATGCGGATACAACTGATAACAACGAAGCAGAAAATATCAATACATCAACACTTAAGAAGGGTGACAAAGTAGTTTACCAAGTTTGGTTAGATACAACTAAATTTGATGCAAACAACATAGATTACATCCAATCAGTAGGAATCACAGATAACTACGATGAAGAAAACTTAACGGTTGACGTTGCAAAAATTAAAGCTTACGACAGCGTTACTGGTGAAGATGTAACTGATAAATTCGACATCAAAGTTGAAAATGGCGTAATTACAGCGACATCTAAAGCTGATTTAACGAAATCTTTAGGCGATAAAGAAGATACTCAAGTATTAGACACTACTAAATTCGCATTCGGTCGCTACTATAAATTTGACATTGTTGCGACAATCAAAGAAGGTGCTAAAGATGGCGTAGATATCGAAAATACTGCGAGCCAAATCGTTCATCAATACGATCCAACGAAGAAGACAACTGAGAAACCAGAAAAACCAACTGAAACTCGTGTTGTTAACATCCCAACGAAAGTGGAATTCGAGTTCACTAAGAAACTTGAAGGTCGTCCACTGAAAGATGGCGAATTCAGCTTCGTATTGAAAGACAAAGATGGAAATGTCATCGAAACAGTAACAAACGATGCTGACGGTAAGATTAAATTCTCTGCCTTAACATTCAAGAGAGGCGAAGAAGGAGTTTATACTTACACTGTTGAAGAAGTGAAAGGAACAGAAAAAGGCGTAACTTACGATACAATGGTTGCGACTGTCGCTGTAACTGTAGCCAAAGACGGTAAAGTATTAACGGCTGTGGCTGGATTACCAGAAGATACAGAGTTCAACAACACTGTAACTCCTCCAAACACACCAAATACACCTCCTCAAACGCCTCCAACACCAGGTAAACCTGAATTACCTCCAACACCTCCAACACCAGGTAAACCTGAATTACCTCCAACACCTCCAACACCAGGTAAACCTGAATTACCTCCAACACCCCCAACACCAGGTAAACCTGAATTACCGAACACAGGTGTGGAAGACTTGTCAGCTGTATTTAATGCAGCAAATATGGCTCTTCTTGCAGGTTTAGGACTACTTGCGACTGGCAAGAAAAAAGAGGACGAAGAAGAATAGTCGCATCTAGGTGATAACTTCTAACGTTTGACGAAAAGCCCCGAGAGAAATCTCGGGGCTTTTTTGTGCATAAAAAACGCTACAAAACAATGTTTGTAGCGTGGAGTAGGTATAAGCCGCCTAGGGGAGTCGAACCCCTGTTATGAGAACCGGAATCTCATGTGATATCCACTACACTAAGGCGACATTCTTTCCTAAGTGTATCTAATTTTAGAAAACTGTGCAAGTTTTGGAAAAGGTCAGAGTATAAAGGAGAAATCGTTTAACTCGTTTATTTTTAAAAGAGAGCAAAAAAGTATAAGAAGAGAGCAACATTACCATATATGGTAATTACCAAATATGGTAATGTTTAAGTGGGAGGGAAAATTATGGGAGAATTTGAAATTAGTTCAGAGTATTTTGAATTGGTAAAGATGAAGCCATATAGGGAGAAGGTAAAAATCCTTGCTGTATTAAAGCTGCTAGATAAAGAGGGGTTTTCTCCAGCAATTCTTGAAATGTGGGGGAACAAATCAAAGACTCAATTGTCAATTCCAATTGTGAGCACTAAAGAGGAGGCAATAAAAAATGGATCAGAATCTGAAGAAATTTATTACAGACTTGGAATCCCAATACGAAAACTTAGAAAAGGACATCGATACAGAGCTCGTGTTAAGGGAGGTAGGATTAAGGTTTACAGAGTTGAGACTGATTTCCGGACTCTCACGTACCGAGTTTGCAGAAAAGGTTGGGATAAAGCCGGGACATCTTTCAAGGTTGGTTACAGGTAACCATAATCCTTCAATTCTATATTTGGAAAAGATAGCTCAAAAAGTTGGAGCTCATGTAGAAATTTCTTTTGTGATGGATGATGGAGAAACTTGCCGTGAAAAGGCCAGTAAGCTAACAGGGACGGAATGGGTCCCTATAATTCGTAAATCTTAACCAATTTGTAATCTGAGCACGGTTGCATTTCTGCTATTTTGTGTTAAAATATAAATGTGTTCAGAAATATGGATTCAAAGATACTGGAAATAAGCGGGACGATATACGACCCTATCTGGAAACGATTGGAGGAAGGTTTCGATGAATTATCTTAATCTATCTCATTTATTAGTTCCAGAAAGCAGAGTCGCTCTTCAAACGCGTTTCCGTATTTTACAAGCCATCGCGACGTATCAGCCGATTGGACGAAGAGCCCTTGCGAAAGTGGTTCAGATGTCTGAACGAACATTGCGTAATGAATGTGAGGCGATGAAAGAATTAGGTCTCATAGAAGTGCAAGGGTCAGGAATGCGGCTGACAGAAGTTGGCGAATTTATATTAGAACGGTCGGATGATTTGAAAAACAACTTTATCCAGATGAGTCTGGTTGAACATGAAGTGGCAAAAGCACTTGGGGTTCAATATGTGAAAGTAGTTGAGAATCCGGCAAAAACATCTGAGCTGGTACAAGAGATTATGGATGTCCTTTTACCGCTTGGAACTTCCATTATCGCCATCACTGGGGGCCAAACGATGGTCCGTGTCAGCGAAGGATTCACAAAAGACATTTCAGTGAACCGAGACCTAACGATTGTTCCTGCAAGAGGAGGAATGTTTGGGTCGATGGTGATTCAAGCCAATAATGTCAGTGAGAAAATGGCGACTGGAATTGGCGCTCATCATGAAGCGTTATTCGTTCCAGAACATGTCCAACAGGCGACATATGCACCGCTAATGCAAGAACCTTCAGTCGCAAAGACGATAGGTCTCATGAAAAAGGCGGAGTGTTTGTTATATAGCGTTGGAAGTGCTATTATAATGGGAGAGAGACGTGGTCTTACAAAAGAACAAATGGCTACGTTAAAAGAGAAGAAAGCAATTGGCGAAGCGTTCGGTTGTTTCTTCGATGCAGAAGGAAATGTGGTATTAAAAATCCCACGAGTAGGGCTGCATCTTAGTGATTTATCTACGATTCCACATTCAATTGCCGTTGTGGAAGGCGCAGAGAAGGCACATGCTTTAAAAGCATATGCCAAATTAGCTCCAGTGGATCGCACTTGGTTTGTGATTGACAAGGAGACATCAGAGTTGGTTTTGAACGGGGAAACCCGCAAAAAATAAAAATAAAAAATTCCTAGGAGGAAAAACTATATGACAGTTAAAGTTGGTATTAACGGTTTCGGACGTATCGGTCGTTTAGCATTCCGTCGTATTCAAGATGTGGAAGGATTAGAAGTTGTTGCAATCAATGACTTAACAGACGCTAAGCAATTAGCTCACTTGTTAAAATATGATTCAACTCAAGGACGTTTCAACGGTGAAGTTGAAGTGTTAGATGGAGCTTTCCGCGTTAACGGTAAAGAAGTTAAAGTACTTGCTAACCGTAATCCTGAAGAATTACCATGGGGTGAACTAGGCGTTGATATCGTATTAGAATGTACTGGTTTCTTCACTTCTAAAGAAAAAGCTGAATTACACTTAAAAGCTGGCGCTAAACGCGTTGTTATTTCTGCACCTGGTGGAAATGACGTGCCTACAGTTGTATTCAACACAAACCACAACATTTTAACAGGTAAAGAAACTGTTATCTCTGGTGCTTCATGTACTACAAACTGCTTAGCTCCAATGGCTAAAGCATTAAACGATAAATTCGGTATCGTTGAAGGTTTAATGACAACAATCCACGGTTACACAGGTGACCAAAACACATTAGACGCACCTCACGCTAAAGGTGACTTACGTCGTGCTCGTGCTGCAGCAGTTAACATCGTTCCTAACACAACTGGTGCTGCTAAAGCTATCGGATTAGTAATCCCAGAATTAAACGGAAAATTAGACGGAGCTGCACAACGTGTTCCTGTTCCAACAGGTTCATTAACTGAATTAGTAACAGTTTTAGAAAAACCAGTTACTGCTGAAGAAATCAACGCAGCTATGAAAGAATTAGCTAACGAATCTTACGGATACACTGAAGATCCAATCGTATCTTCTGATATCGTAGGTATCACTTATGGTTCATTATTCGATGCAACTCAAACTAAAGTAATGACTGTAGGCGACAAACAATTAGTTAAAACTGTTGCTTGGTACGATAACGAAATGTCATACACTGCACAATTAGTTCGTACTTTACAATACTTCGCAAAACTATAATTTAAACTATAGATTTAGCTAATCGTATCTATTTTCTCAGGGCGATGGAAGCATTCGCTTCCTCGCCCTGTTTTCATAATGTGAGTAATGCACTCGCTCCAAATAAAAATGTAGGAGGCTATTTTATGGCTAAAAAAATCGTTACAGACTTACAAGTTGAAGGAAAGAAAGTTTTAGTTCGTGTGGACTTTAACGTTCCTTTGAAAGATGGCGTGATTACAGACGATAACCGTATCGTTCAAGCATTGCCAACAATCAAATACTTAATCGATCACAACGCTAAAGTGATCTTATTCTCTCACTTAGGTAAAGTGAAATCTGAAGAAGACAAAGCTAAATTGAGCTTACGTCCAGTTGCAGAACGCTTATCTGAGTTATTAGAAAAACCAGTGACTTTCGTTCCAGAAACTCGTGGAGAAAAGTTAGAAGCTGCTATTAATGCTCTTAAAGATGGCGATGTTTTATTATTCGAAAATACTCGTTTCGAAGATTTAGATGGCAAGAAAGAATCTAAAAACGACCCTGAATTAGGTAAATATTGGGCTTCTTTAGGCGACTTATTCGTTAACGATGCATTCGGTACAGCTCACCGTGCGCATGCTTCAAACGTTGGTATTGCAAGCAACCTAGAATCAGCTGCTGGATTCTTGATGGAAAAAGAAATCAAGTTCATCGGTGGTGCAGTCGATAACCCAGAACGTCCATTCGTGGCAATCTTAGGTGGAGCGAAAGTTTCAGACAAGATTGGTGTTATCAACAGCTTACTAGACAAAGCTGATAAAGTTCTTATCGGTGGAGGGATGGCTTACACATTCTTCAAAGCAATGGGACGTGAAGTAGGTCTTTCATTATTAGAATTAGACCGCGTTGAATTAGCAAAAGAAATTATGGAAAAAGCTGGCGACAAATTAGTGTTACCAATCGATAACGTTGTTGCTAAAGAATTCTCTAACGATGCTGTAGCTACAATCGTTGATTCAGATTCTATCCCAGCAGACCAAGAAGGTTTAGATATCGGACCTAAGACAGTTGAATTATTTGCAAGCTACTTAAAAGATGCAAAAACTGTTGTATGGAATGGACCAATGGGTGTATTCGAATTACCAAACTTTGCTAAAGGAACAATCGGTGTATGTGAAGCTATCGCTAACCTAGAAGGCGCAACTACAATCATCGGTGGTGGGGACTCAGCTGCTGCTGCAATCTCACTAGGCTACGCTGACAAATTCACTCACATTTCAACAGGTGGTGGAGCTTCTCTAGAATATCTAGAAGGTAAAGAACTACCAGGTGTTGCTGCTATCAGTGATAAATAATTTTAAACATTTAAAAGGAGATGTTGTGTATATGCGTAAACCAATTATTGCCGGAAACTGGAAAATGAACAAAAACCCAAAAGAAACTCAAGCTTTTGTGGAAGCTGTTGTTGGTAAATTACCTTCAGGCGAACGCGTAGAAAGTGCTATTGCTGCTCCTGCAGTTAACTTAGTAACTTTATTAGAATATGCGAAAGGATCAGAATTAAAAGTAGCTGCTGAAAACTGCTACTTCGAAGATGCTGGTGCTTTCACTGGTGAAACTTCACCTAAAGTATTAGCTGAAATGGGCGTGCACTACGTAGTTATCGGCCACTCAGAACGTCGTGAGTATTTCCACGAAACTGACGAAGATATCAACAAAAAAGCACATGCTATTTTCAGAAACGGCTTAACACCAATCATTTGTTGTGGTGAAACTTTAGAAACTTACGAAGCAGGAAAAGCTTCTGAATTCGTAGGCGGACAAGTTTCTGCAGCATTGAAAGGTTTATCAAACGAGCAAGTATCATCATTAGTGATTGCTTATGAACCAATCTGGGCTATCGGAACTGGTAAATCAGCATCTCAAGATGACGCTCAAAAAATGTGTAAAGTTGTTCGTGACGTTGTAGCAGCTGACTTCGGTCAAGAAGTTGCTGACAAAGTTCGCGTTCAATACGGTGGATCTGTAAAACCAGAAAACATTGCTGAATACATGGCTTGTCCAGATGTGGACGGAGCTCTTGTAGGTGGAGCAAGCTTACAACCAGATTCATTCTTAGCTTTATTGGAGGCAGTAAAATAATGGCAAAATCACCAGTTGCAATCATTATCTTAGATGGTTTCGGATGGAGACCAGAAGTTGAAGGTAATGCTGTTGCACAAGCAAAAAAACCAAATTTTGATCGTTATTATAACGAATTCCCTCATACAACATTAAAAGCTTCTGGATTAGATGTAGGTCTACCAGATGGCCAAATGGGGAACTCAGAAGTAGGTCATACAAACATCGGTGCTGGACGTATCGTTTACCAAAGCTTAACTCGTATCGATAAAGCGATTTTAGATGGTGAATTCGAATCAAACCCAGCATTAAACGGTGCATTTAACCACGTAAAAGAAAATGGCTCTGCATTACACTTATTCGGATTATTATCTGATGGTGGAGTACACAGCCACATCAACCATTTATTAGCATTAGTGGAAACAGCTAAAGCAAAAGGAATCGACAAAGTGTACATTCATGCATTCATGGATGGACGTGACGTAGACCCTAAAGCTGGTCCTTCTTACATCAAAACTTTAGAAGACAAATTAGCTGAAGTAGGCGTTGGAGAAATCGCAACAGTGTCAGGTCGTTACTATGCAATGGACCGTGACAAACGTTGGGAACGTGTGAAATTAGCTTATGATGCAATCGCTCATAGCGAAGGCCCTCAATTCGAAAGCGCACAAGCTGTTATCGAAGATAGCTATGCTAAAGACGTTACAGACGAATTCGTAATTCCATCAGTAATCGTTAAAGATGGCAAACCAGTGGCAAAAGTAGAAGACAACGATGCAATCATCTTCTTCAACTTCCGTCCTGACCGTGCAATCCAATTATCAAATGCGTTCACAGATAAAGAGTGGACAAACTTTGACCGTGGTGCACGTGCTACAAACGTTAAATTTGTGACAATGACTTTATATAACCCAAGCGTGGATGCAGAAGTTGCATTCCCCCCAATTCCAATGACAAACGTTCTTGGTGAAGTGTTATCTAAAGCAGGCCTTGCACAATTACGTATTGCCGAAACTGAAAAATATCCACACGTAACATTCTTCATGAATGGTGGACGTAACGAAGAATTCCCTGGTGAAAACCGTATTTTAATTCCTTCTCCAAAGGTTGCAACTTACGACTTGAAACCAGAAATGAGTGCTTACGAAGTAGGAGATGCATTATACAACTCAATCATCAATGATGAAAATGATGCCATCATCTTAAACTTCGCGAACCCAGACATGGTTGGACACTCAGGAATGTTAGAACCAACAATCAAAGCGATTGAAGCAGTGGATGAAAACTTAGGTAAAGTTGTTGACGCCATCCTTGCAAAAGGCGGTAGCGCAATTATCTTTGCTGACCACGGTAACTCAGAAACAATGATTACACCAGAAGGAACACCACATACTGCACATACAACAGTGCCAGTACCAGTGATTGTTACGAAGAAAGGTGTAACATTACGCGAGGGTGGACGTTTAGCAGACGTTGCTCCAACTATGCTTGATTTACTAAATGTGGAAAAACCAGAAGAAATGACTGGTGAATCATTAATCGAAAAATAAAGAATCCCTTTCCAAAGGTTGAAACTCTGATGATTTTCGATTAAAATAATAACGTACAAAATAAATATTAAAGGAGTTAATAAATCATGCCATTTATTACAGATGTATTAGCAAGAGAAGTACTAGACTCACGTGGGAACCCAACTATCGAAGTTGAAGTTTACACAGAAAGCGGAGCGTTCGGACGCGGTATGGTTCCTTCAGGAGCTTCAACTGGTGAATACGAAGCAGTTGAATTACGTGACGGCGACAAATCTCGTTACTCAGGAAAAGGAGTTCAAAAAGCAGTTGACAATGTTAACAACATTATCGCTGAAGCTATCTTAGGTTATGATGTTCGTGAGCAAATGGCGATCGACAAATTAATGATCGAATTAGATGGTACTCCAAACAAAGGTAAATTAGGAGCTAACGCAATCTTAGGCGTATCTATCGCTGTAGCACGCGCAGCTGCTGACTACTTAGATCAACCTTTATACCAATACTTAGGCGGATTCAACACTAAAGTATTACCAACACCAATGATGAACATCGTTAACGGTGGATCTCACTCAGATGCTCCAATCGCATTCCAAGAGTTCATGATCTTACCTGTTGGTGCTCCTTCATTCAAAGAAGCTTTACGTTGGGGTGCTGAAGTATTCCACGCATTGAAAGGTATCTTACACGACCGCGGTTTAGTAACTGCAGTAGGTGACGAAGGTGGTTTCGCTCCAACATTCGAAGGAACTGAAGATGCTGTAGAAACAATCTTAGCAGCAATCAGAAAAGTAGGTCTAGAACCAGGTAAAGATGTTTACTTAGGATTTGACTGTGCTTCATCTGAATTCTTCAAAGATGGCGTATATGACTACACAATCTTCGAAGGTGAAAAAGGTGCTAAACGTACTCCAGCTGAACAAGTTGAATACTTAGCAGAATTAGTTGAAAAATACCCAATCATCACAATCGAAGACGGCTGTGACGAAAACGACTGGGATGGATGGAAATTATTAACTGAACGCTTAGGCGGTAAAGTTCAATTAGTTGGTGACGACTTATTCGTAACTAACACTGAAATCTTATCTCGTGGTATCGAACAAGGTATTGCAAACTCAATCTTAATCAAAGTTAACCAAATCGGTACTTTAACTGAAACATTCAACGCAATCGAAATGGCTCAAAAAGCTGGTTACACTGCAGTTGTTTCACACCGTTCTGGTGAAACTGAAGATGCTACAATTGCTGACATCGCAGTTGCAACAAACGCTGGACAAATCAAGACTGGTTCATTAAGCCGTACAGACCGTATTGCTAAATACAACCAATTATTACGTATCGAAGATCAATTAGGTGACTTAGCTGTTTACCAAGGTCTATCAGCGTTCTACAACTTGAAAAACAAATAATTCCTAGGAATTTAGGGAGGGGAAGCAGATTTGCTTCCCCTCCTTTTTTGTGCAAAAATTGATGGTTTTCAACCGAAGGTTGAAGGGATAAGAAACAGCGCTTGTTATATAGAGAGTTACTATTTAATGAGGTGGTTTGAAAAATGATAACCTGATTGATAGCCGTTTGGACATAGTGGATTTTGTGATGGGGCACCGCCTCGAGCCTAAGGTCTCTCGGTCTTCGAAGCTTCAAAGAGGGAGTAGCGAAAGAATTCGCAACTCCCTCTAATTCACATTCGATGCTATTCCCCATCACTCATTCCACTATAACGGCTATCTTAGGTTATCATTTTTCACTGTGTCTTCATCATTAATTTCTCTAAAACAAGCGCTGGTTCTTATCCTTGAGTGTGAAATGAGGCAATTTTTGCGGAGAAAAGTGGGAGAGATAGAGAGAATAGGAGAGGTGGGACTATTTTGCTTAAAAGACAGCAAAATAGTTATAGTATAGAACAAGATAGGGAAAGCCAGGAAGCGATTTTCGGTGTAAACTAATTATGAAAGCGAAATCATAATGAACGGAGGGATTTTGATGAAAGTCGCGGTTGGTATTGATATTGGGGGAACGAAGGTAGCGGTTGCGTTGATTAACGAGAATGGGGAGATCGTTAGTCGTTCACAAAGCCCAAGCCAAACAGCGAGTGCCGAAAGTTTGTATCAGGGTGTGGTCCAACTGGTGGATAAAGTGCTCAATGATAATGATTTACGCATTCAAGATACGTATGGGATTGGTGTTGGATTACCAGGGAAGGTAGATGTGGAAAACGGGGTAGCGATTTTCCAAAATAATATACCTTGGGCTAATTTTCCAATTGTAGAAAGATTGAAGGAAACGTACGGAGACATACCGGTGAAAATCGATAATGACGTAAAAGTAGCGGCTTATGCGGAATATCGAATGCTCAATCTAAAACCTACAGACATGTTTGGATACGTAACGGTATCAACAGGAATCGCAGCCACCAACATCGTCAACAATACAATCTTACGCGGGGAAGGGTTCTCAGGCGAAATTGGGTTTGTCAAAGTACCTTACTTTGAATGTCTCGAAGCGTTAGAAGTGGCTTGCTCGGGTGTCGGAATCGAGCGTACAGGGCGCGAAATTTACGAAGACGAGACATTGACAACGAAGGACATCTTTGATAAATGGCGCAATGGTGAGGAGGCAGCTCGCCGTATCATCGAAGAAACAGCTATGGGATTAGCAAGTGTTCTTCATGGGATGGTCTGCTTACTAGATCCAAAAACCATTGTGTTCGGAGGTAGTGTTTCAAACTACAACCCAGACTTTATAGAACTCGTGAAAGAAGAGTTAGCAGAACTCCTTCATCACGAACAAAAACATATTCTGGAGCATATCCAAGCATCAACCATTAAGGGGGATAATGGAATCATTGGTGCCGGCCTGCTCGTAATAGAATAGCAAACGATAGAAAATGCTAGGACTGTCCTAGCGTTTTTTATTTTTTTTAGCACTTTTTCTCGTTCGAGGTGGGAGATAAACTATTTTTGATTGATTCATTATGGAATAAGGTTATCAATTATCGAAAAAACATCAGTTTATTGAAAGAATAGTGGGGAATCACATTGAATGTGAATTAGCGGGAGTAGGAAGACAGTCCTTACTCCCGCTTTGAGGCTTCAAAGGTGAGAGACGTAAGGCTCGAACCGGTGTCTCACTATGACTCTTTCAATATAAAACTGATGTTTTCAGATAATCAAAAAGCATTCTGTTAAGATTTGTGGCAAGCATTAAATAGCCTACTTCTCTTTGCGATGGGAAATAAACTAAGAAAAGTTCACTTGTACATAAAGAAAAAGAGTCCTTCGGACTTTATAATGACATTAATGGCGGTTGCGACCGATGTGAATTACAGATTCTTGAAGAGAATTCTTCTAGAATCTGTTTGAAGCTCGGTAGGGTTGAGACCGTGGCTCAACCCGGTGTAGCCTTTTAAGTCATTATAATAACGTCCGACAGGACTCTTTACTTTTTATTTTAGAAAGTCAGCAGATAAGCTTTCTTGGTTTATCTCACTAAGCCTACCGCTTTTTCCATCTTGCGCAGCGTCTTATTCGCTACATAATTCGCTTTCTTCGCACCCTCATCAAGAATCTCATCTAGCTTATCAGATTTTAATAGCTCATAGTAGCGTTCTTGGATTGGTTCCATCACAGCGATAATCGCATCGGCTAATTCTTCTTTGAATTGGCCATAACCAACGCCTTTGAAGCGTTCTACGAGTGATTCAATACTTTCACCAGAGAAAGCAGAGAAAATTGTTAATAGGTTTGATACGCCAGGTTTTTCAGCTGGGTCGAATTCAATCACGCCGCTTGAATCTGTCACAGCGCTCTTGATTTTCTTACGAATCACAGAAGGCTCGTCAAGCATGCTGATGTATTCTTTCACGTTGGCATCTGATTTACTCATTTTCTTCGTTGGCGTTTGTAAGCTCATAACACGCGCGCCAGCTTTTGGAATAAATGGTTCAGGCATTACAAGAAGTTGGTTGCCATTTCCGTAGCGACTGTTGAAACGTTCTACGAAGTCACGAGTTAATTCCATATGTTGTTTTTGGTCTTCTCCAACAGGAACTACTTCGGCATTATATAAAACGATATCGGCTACCATTAGAGGAGGGTATGTTAGTAAACCTGCTGAAACAGATTGTTGTTTTTGAGATTTATCTTTGTATTGTGTCATACGTTCTAATTCACCAACGCCGACATTACATTGAACAATCCATGCAGCTTGGGCATGTGCAGGAACTTCTGATTGTACGAAGATCGTTGACTTTTCAGGGTCAAGACCAATCGCAAGGTAAAGTGCTGCGAGTGAACGTGTTTGTTCTTTTAATTTTTTTGGATCTTGTGGAACGGTAATCGCGTGTTGGTTTACGATACAGTAAGTACAATCGTACTCATCTTGTAAGGCCACGAAGTTTTTCATCGCTCCAATATAGTTCCCGATAGTTGGGACGGCTGAAGGCTGAACGCCTGAGAAAATTCTTTTTTTAGACATATAAGTGCTCCTTAAACTTGTTAGTTTTATTATACCTTATTTTAAAAGGATTTTCATGAAAAAATAGTTACAACTGTTTTCAACGTTTGTGAATTCAGAAAATTTCTGTTATGGAAACAATCGCGAAATGAAAGCGAGTGAAAATGTTATGAAACAATTAAATTTTCATCAAAAGTGAAAAAAGTTTGTGAAAATCTAAAAAATATCCAAAAATCATATAGATTTTTTTGTATATATCATATATAATAATACACGTAGATATGACAGAAGACTTTAGAGGAGGAGGACATCGACGTATGGTTACATTATACACATCACCTAGCTGCACATCTTGCCGCAAAGCTCGTGCGTGGTTAGAAGAACATAACATCGCGTACACAGAAAGAAACATTTTCTCAGAACCATTAACAATTGACGAAATTAAAAACATCCTACGAATGACTGAAGACGGAACGGAAGAGATTATTTCAACTCGTTCAAAAGCATTCCAAGAATTAAAAATTGACTTGGATGAAGTTCCATTAAATCAATTATTCTCATTAATTCAAAACAACCCAGGATTACTACGTCGCCCAATTATGTTGGACGAAAAGAGATTCCAAGTAGGGTACAACGAAGACGAAATTCGTCGCTTCTTACCACGTGAAGTTCGTGCTTACGAATTAGATATGGCACAACGCTTAGTTAACTTTTAAAGACCTGAAGCCCCAGTGATTGAGGGCTTTTTTTATTTCCAAAATTTACCGTTTCTTGGAAAATTTTGGAAATAAATATTCACAAGCGAATTACTTGCAAAAAAACAAGCACCTCAACGGCACTGACCCCCGTAAATGAGAATTAAATAAAAACACCTCCAAGTTGGATTTGGTACAATATTATCAAATGCACATGGAGGTGTCTTTTTATGGTTAAAAAACGTGTAGCCTATTCTGTCGATACAAAGAATAAAGCCGTAGAAATGAAATTACAGGGATATACTACAAAACAAGTAATGCAGGAGTTAAACATAAAAAATGAAACTCAAGTAGAAACATGGTTTAGATGGTATAAAAATGGTGAAACTCATCGTTTCCACCAACAGGTGGGAAAACAATATTCTTATGAAAAAGGGATGGCTGAACTTTCAGAAATCGATCAATTAAAATTAGAATTAAAAAGAAAGGCAGTTGAATTAGAAATATTAAAAAAATACAAGGAATTGGAAAGGAAGTGTCGCCTCAAATAGTTGTAAAGTTAGTGGAAGAATTGAAAGATAAATATGCGGTACATTTAATTTGTTCTTGTCTTAATGTACCTACATCTACTTACTACCGATGGAAAAAGAAAGACTTTTCTCCATCAGTTATTGAGGAAACTATTGGTAAAATTTGTAAGAAAAACAAATTTATTTATGGATACAGAAAGATTAAGTATTTGATTCAGAAGGAATTAAATCAGATTGTTAATCATAAGGTTGTACAGCGGATTATGCAGAAAAATGGTTGGAATTGTGCAGTGAAGCCTAAAAAAGCTATCAAAATAGGTAAACCATTCTCAATTACTGGTAATACTTTGAACAGAAATTTTTCAGCAGACAAACCTATGCAAAAATTGACTACTGATATCACATATTTACCTTTCGGTCCTAAACGATTATATTTATCTTCCATTATGGATTTACATAATGGAGAAATCATTGCTTATACAATTTCCACAAAACAGGATACTAAGTTTGTATTAGATACATTAAATCAAATTGATTTACCTAAGGATGTTCTACTGCATAGTGATCAAGGCAGCGTTTATACTTCTGCCGAATACTACAATTTATGTAAAGAAAAAGGCATTATCCGCAGTATGTCCCGTAAGGGGACTCCCACAGATAATGCACCAATCGAAAGCTTCCATTCTTCGCTAAAGTGCGAAGCTTTCTACATAAAAGATGAAGTAATAACTTCATCTTCTATTGTAATTCAAATTGTAGAAAATTACATCAAATATTATAATGAAAATAGAATCCAACAAAAATTGGACTACCTGTCTCCGGTTGAATACCGGAGACGGTAGCCCTAGGGTGTTTTTATTAAATTCTCACTTTTTGGGGTCAGTCCCCAACTTTGAGATGCTTGTTTTTCTTATAGTTCTTTATAGTAATAAACCGCCAGTTGTGTACGATCACGCAATTCTAACTTTTCAAGTAGAGCCGATAAGTAGTTTCTTACCGTTCCTTCGCTGAGATACATCTTCTCGGCGATTTCTTTATTATTGAACCCTTCAGCGACTAAATAGAGCAGTTCATTCTCACGCTCGCTTAAATGAGCGCTCGATTTCTTCTCGAAGGTTTTCTTCACAGGCATTTCAATCGTAGAATCATAGACGATTTGTCCATTCATCACTGCATCAATAGCGGGAAGAATTCCTTTAATATGTTGCTTTAATAAATATCCTCGGCAGCCAAGAGAGAGTGCCTTTGTAATATACTCATCGTCTTGGAAGGTTGTTAGGAACAAAATTTTCGCGTCAGGAAAGTCCTTTAAAATTGTTTCTGCGGCTTCGATTCCTGTAGTAGGTTCCATCCGAATGTCCATCAAGACTAAGTCCGGTTGATGAGTGATGTACAGTTCTACCGCGTCTTTGCCGTCCTGACCTGTTCCGACCACTTCAATATGGTCTTGAACAGATAGAATCGTCTCGAGCGCTTGAAGCACTAGAAAGTCGTCATCGACTAGAATCGTTTTAATCATGGTTGACCTCCTGTTTTGGGATTCGGATAAAGATGTCATATCCGTTATTTGTTTGTAGTGTCATAACCCCTTTATGTTTCTCCACCAGTTCTTTCATCATCGTAAGACCCATGCCCGGGGTGTCATTTCTCGTCTCATTCCCATTATCTTTATATTGAATCGTGTAGTAGTTGTTTTGTTCTAGTAAAAATAATTGGATTTGATTTCCGTTTGAATACTTCATAAAGTTCGTTGCCATCTCTTTACAGATAGTAAGAATGTCGTACTTCAATCCGATTGGAATCTCATCAGAAATTGTATTTTGATAATTGACTTGTGCCTTCTCTTCAAGTGGGTGAAGAATCTCGTCCATCTTTTGGGAGAGTAGGAAGGAGTCATCGTAAAGCTGATGAATCGTTGTTCGAATCTCGTCCATCCCGTTTTGAAGGATACCAGAAACTTGTTCTAACTTCTTTTCAACAACGGGTTCATTGGTGATAATTTGTAATGCCTCCAGTTGCATAATTGAAGCGCTCAGCGTATGTCCGATTTGGTCGTGCAAGGCGTGAGAAATACGATTCCGTTCCTTAAGGGTTGCGACCTCCATTTGCTTCAACGTTTCTTCTTGGCTAAATTGTTGTCGCTGCAATAGGAGGAGTCGTTCATGCTCTAAGTCGTCTTGAATATGGTGACTCTTCGTACGAAATTCCTTATCATAGCGACTACGTAAAATAAGATACGTTCCAATGACCGACAATATTAATGTGAATAAATCTGGTCGCAGTAAAAGGATGATGCCGGCAAAAGCTCCAGGGAGTCCGAATAGTTGTGCAGCATGCATGATGAAAATGGAAAGATACAATCCCGTTTCAGGATAGAAGATGCATAAAGCACTAGATATTACTAGGGAAATGCGTTGAATCCAACTATTTTCAAAAACTTCTATGGATAGAGACAAAATGAAAATACATAGTCCTAGAAATATCGTAAAGACTTCTGTATGTTGTCCCATTAAATACATACTAATCAAACTAAAAAACATCAACTTCTCTAAAAACATGCGCACGATTCTCACCTCCAAAACGTCTTTTCTTCAGTGTAGCCCAAATAAGGAGAAATATCTAGCTATTTATGACAAATGTCATATAGAACTAACGACATTTGACACTAGTTTGTAACAAGGGTGGTCGATATAATAAGAGTGTAAAAACAATTAATGAGGTGAGGACATGGAAAATAGTATCCAAGTAAAGAGTCTTGTAAAACGATACAAAGACCTAATGGCATTAAATCATTTTGATATTGAAATTCGTAAAGGAGAGCTTCTAGCGCTTCTTGGGCCAAACGGATGTGGGAAGACAACAGCGATTAACTGTATGTTAGGATTTTTAACCTTTGATAGCGGTGAGGTAACGGTTCTTGGAGAAAGCAAGTTCCCATTATCAAGTAAAGTGCGACGTGAAATCGGGATTGTTCCACAAGAATTAGCGTATTTAGATAATTTATCAGTAGAAGAAAACATTGATTTCTTCTGTGGGCTCTATATTTCAGATCCAAAGCAACGTAAACAATATGTACAAGAAGCTATCGAATTTGTAGAACTACAAGAGTTCCGCAAATTTGTTCCAAAGAAATTGAGTGGTGGATTGAAACGCCGATTGAACATCGCTTGCGGAATCGTGCATAAGCCAAGTTTAATTTTCTTCGATGAACCAACTGTTGCGGTAGACACACAAAGTCGTTCATTTATTTTAGAGGGAATTCGCAAACTCAACGAACAAGGAAGCACGATTATTTATACAACACACTACTTAGACGAAGTGGACGGATTAAGTGACCGCATCGTGATTATGGATAAAGGAAAGAGCATTGTCTCAGGAACTTCGCAAGAATTGAAGAAATCTATCGCGACTTCTGAAATTATCCAAGTGGAACTTTCAACAATTCCAACTGAAGAACAAGTGGCTCGCTTAAAACAAATACCACACGTTCTTGTATTAGAACATCATAAAGATCATTTGAAATTTAACTTCGAACAAGGAACGAATCACTTACTTCACGTGGCAAACACCCTTGAAGAATTGAACTTAAGCTATGTTCGTTTATACAGTGAACAGCCAAGCTTAGATGATGTGTTCCTTGCATACACAGGGAAAGGACTTCGAGATTCATGAAGACATTCTTAAAGCTATTTACGTATTTATCAAAAGACGCCTTAAAAGACTTTTCATTCTCGTTTTGGGTGTTACTCTATCCAATTATCTTGATTTCACTCTATTTCGTATCCTTTTCAGGAATCATGGAACAAGACATGGGGACGGTTCGCGTAGCCATGACGGCCGACAACCCATATCACCATGTGTTTGAACAAGCCGGAGATTACTTCGAAATTATTGATGTAGAGTCAGAAGAAGCAGGGAAAGCACTCGTCACAGAGGATAAAGCAGACGGATTTCTTGAGAAGAACTTAGATGTGGTTGTAGGTAAAACGATGGGAATTCCGCAAAGCGCCTTGAAAAATGTAGCGACACAAATCAAACAAGTACAAAGTCTTGGACAAGGTGCAACGTTGATCGACTTTAACAAGAGCTGGGTGACGCAGGAGACGACGGGTGTCAGTCAGGGGACGATGTTATTTTACACAGCGATTGCCAGCTTCACGATGTACTCGTTGTTTAGCGGTGTCGTTTGTGCAGCGTACTTAAACGGAAACTTATCACCGATAGGACGCCGTATTATGGGCAGTCCATTTAGCAAAGGCAAGTTAATTGCGAACTGCTTTATGATTGGGTTATTACTCAATATCGCTTCAAACGCAATCATGCTGGTCTATACGACACAAGTATTGAAAATTAATCTATTTGCAGATTGGGCAGGAAGCCTCCTTCTCATATTGCTAGGAAATGTATTTGGAATTGCAGCGGGGCTTCTTATTGGAACCAATCAAAAACTTACAATGCAAGGCCGAATCATCTTCGCATTGATTTCAAACCTCGTCCTTTCAGCACTTGCGGGAATGATGGGAACGGCAATGAAAGGATTTGCCAACACCTTTATGCCAGGATTTAACCAATTTAATCCGGTCGCATTAATGGTTACAGGATTTTATCAATTAAATCGCCTTGTAGGAAGTGCAGATCTCGGCAGAACTTACCTTTTACTTGGCGTCTACACCCTAGCACTTCTAGGATGTGCACTATGGAGATTAAGGAGAACACGTTATGATAGTCTATAAATATTTTCTAAAACTGGCTTATCGATTAAAATCATATGCGATACTTTTCCTAGTCATCTTTATGGCAATGGGCCTTTCTCAAGTGCTAGGAAACAACGAAGTCACAGGTTTCAAAGATACACAGTATCAAGTCATGATTAAAGACGAATCAGATGGCAGTAGCGACATTATCAACGCACTCATTGCCTCTCTTCAAAAAGATCATAAAGTCACACTCACAACTAATAGCGATAACAGCATGAAAGAAGCTGTTTATGGAAATGATGTAGATGGGGCAATCTGGATTCCATCAGATGTAGATTCAAGAATCAATAATGGTGAAGCAGCCGTCACTATGGAAATTGGAAATTCTCTGAACGGGAATATCCTACGAGAGTACGTTAATTCGTATATTCGCTATGCGGTTGTATTGAAAGTTCAAGGCAACTTCAGCGTTGAAAATATGAATAAGATTTTAAGCGAGCAGGCATCAGTGAGTGTCATTTCAAAAGACGCCACAGTTAAGGATGACGATTACTATGCGAAATTTGGTGAAATCTACTTTGCGTATACACCGTTCGTTTATATCTCAGTATTTATTTTCTTACTTGGGTTAATCTTTGCCTTACTTGAAAATGATGAAGTCGCTAAACGAATCATTATCGGTATGAAGAGTGTAAACCAAGTGACGATTGAAAAATTCCTCGGTGGCTTAACGGTCGTTGGAATTATCGTCGGCATCAACTTACTATTCGTTGCCATTGTAGCACCAAGCTTCTATGTGAGTGCGGGAGCTCCAAAGGCATTAATGCTCACTTTCGCATCGGCGCTAACCGCCTATGCACTGGCATTCCTTTGCTCGGTCATTATTGGGGATAACACGTATGGGTATTCTGCAGCAAGTACGGTAGTGGGGATGGGTGTATCCTTTATCTCTGGAATTTTCGTACCGCTCGAATTACTCAACCCAGTAGCCATTAGCATTGCGAAATTCTTCCCAGTGTATTATGTCATCACTGCAACTGAAAACCCATCGCTAGAATTCTCAAGCTATGCCATGAACCTAGGAATGGTCCTCTTATTCGGAATCTTGTATGCAGCACTAGCCTTTAGCATCCAACACATCCGAACAAGACAATTCGGCCTCACCCTCCGCAAAGCCTAAGACTTTTTTATAAAAAGAGAAGAAGTCTCGTCGTTTCGCGGCCACTTCCATTATATTCACCTTCCAAAAATAACAAAGGTTTTAGCACCTTTAAAAATCTTGGAGGGGCAAATTGAACAAAATAAATAAAAAAGATTACGAAGAATCTTGCGGATTTTATAATCGCAGTAACGGGGAATCGCATCGAATGTGAATTACGCGGAGTAAGGACGAGTCCTGTACTCCGCGTTTGAAGCTTCGAAGGTGCAAGACTACAGGCTTGCACCGGTGCCCCGTAACAGCGATTATAAAAATAATCCGCAGGGATTCGCAGTAATCTTTTTTAGTATATTTGAACGCAAGTTCAATTTGCCCCATCCCAAGCTGTTTTTCAAGAGCACCAAGTACAAAACAATTTGCATTAGGGTTCCAATCGTATTTCTTTTATTTTTGTCAGGTTTGGTCTAGAATAGATAGATAAGGTAAAAAGGGGTGAATATTATGGAAATGGAACGCATTAACGACGATACATTCTTGTTGCGTATCGAGAACCAAGATCTAATCGACCGTGGTACATCAATACCTGAATTACTTGGAAATCCAGGCGAAATCGAAGGCTTTTTCCATAGTATTTTAGAGGAGATGGGCGTCTTGAATCAATTCGAAGATTCAGACGGATTGAGTTTCCAAATCATGCCAAATCCAGACGGCTTAGAACTCTATGTCACACGTATTGTGGACATGGGTGATGAATCGACAGACGAGCGTATGGTGCGCAATATCGTCGATACGATTCAACATTCTCTAACAGACCGTATTGGGAAGAAGCGTAAAGAGGATAAAGAAGAAGGAAAAATTTCTCCAAAACCAGTCATTAATACGGAAGATAAATCTTCAACATTGAAACCAATAGATGTGACAGTCGTCTTTGAAGATTTCGAAGATTTTGTCTCAATGGCAAAAGAAACAGCAGGTGAGTTCGACCAATCTGTTCTTTACCGTTACAGCGGACATTACTTCTTACATGTTTTTCATCAAGTGGAGAAACCAGAAGAAGTTGCTGCGAAAATGGCACTTGTTCGCGAGTATGCAGAGTTCTCAAGAATTTCATGGGAAGTCTTGAAAGAATACGGCGAAGTCATTATGCCGGAAGCTGCCTTGGAAACAGGCAAACAATATTTCTAAAACCAAAAAGAGTTGAGCAGTCGACTCTTTTTTTGATACAAAAGAGTAATCAAAATGAATGAAACTATCAAAACACAATTAAATCACCGTACGATTCGTGCGTTTAAAGACCAACCGCTGACAAAAGAGGAAGTAGATTTACTAGTAGAAGTGGCGCAAAGAACATCAACAAGCATGTACTTACAAGCCTATTCGATTATTAGTGTGACAGACCCAGAGTTGAAGAAAGCATTAGCGGCTGTTAGTGGACAACCTTATGTGGCGACTAGCGGACATTGATTTGTATTCGTTGTAGACCAACGTCGTAATACGGAAATTGCCAAAGCCTTAGGACAAGAAGTCAGCGTTCAAGGTAGCGCAGACCGTTTCGTATCTGGATTAACGGATGCGGTGATTGCAGCTCAAAACGTAGTTGTGGCAGCAGAATCTCTAGGAATGGGGGCTGTTTACCTCGGTAGTTTCTTTAACGATACAGCTAAAGTCGTTGAGTTGTTAAACTTACCAAAATATACGTATCCTGCGATTGGGCTTGCTGTGGGCTGGCCGGATCAAGAGCCTCAATTAAAACCACGCCTTCCAAAAGAAGTAATTCATATGGAAAATGGATACAAAGACCTTGAGAATCCTTTGGAAGAATTAAAAGAGTATGATGCGACAGTGACAGAATACTACGACCTTCGTGATGCGAACCGTCGTGTAGATGCCTTTACAAAACAAGTGTCTACAAAATACCATACGCTTGGGGCTAAACGTGCTGAAATGCTCGATGTACTTAAAGCACAAGGGTTCTTAACTGAAGAATAAAAAAAGAAGACAAGAAATAGTCGATTCAACTATTTCTTGTCTTTATTTGTTTTATTGAATGTTTAATGAATCTAAGACAGATTGTTTCATTCCTTCGATTGAAAGAACTTTTGTATGACGGATTGGCGCATCCAATACGCTTGTGACAGCTGTTGGAATCGCAATGCCACTTTCTTGTTGAATAGCTTCCATCAATTTAGCATCTGTTTGGTTTGTATTCACGTCTAGTGCTGAAAGAACACTTTGTGGGAATTTGTATGGACTTGCTGTCGATACGACCACTGTAGGAGTTTCGTCCCCTGTTTCTTTCTTATATTTCGTATACACAGCATCCGCAACCGCTGTGTGTGGATCTAATAAATAATGCTCGTTTATGAATACATCATGAATCGTTTGAGCAGTCTCTTCTTGGCTTGCACGGTTTCCGTAAAATTGCTTAAAGAGAGCCGTATCTGTATTTGGAACAGAGTAGCTTCCGTTTTCTTTTAGGGAAGTCATGAGTGCATTTGTTTCCTTCGAGCTACGTCCTGTTAGTTCGAATACGAAACGTTCAAGATTACTTGAAACAAGGATATCCATACTTGGAGAACTTGTTAATTTAAATTCGCGTAGTCGGTTGTATGTTCCTGTTTGGAAGAAATCAACCAGCACATCGTTTTCGTTTGAAGCACAAATGAGTTTATTGATTGGAACACCGATTCCTTTTGCGTAGTAGGCTGCTAGGATGTTACCGAAGTTACCAGTTGGAACGACAACGTTCATTGGGTCGCCAATTGCTAGTGTGCCGTCTTTGACTAATTGTGCATACGCGAATACGTAGTACACGATTTGTGGGCAAAGACGTCCGATGTTAATCGAGTTAGCAGAAGAGAATTGGAATCCTTTTTCTGCAAGTGTTGCGTTTAGTTCTTTATCCGCAAATAACTCTTTGACTTTTGTTTGTGCGTCATCGAAGTTTCCTTCAACACCGTAGACGAATGTGTTGTCGCCGGCTTGTGTCACCATTTGGCGTTCTTGGATGGTGCTTACGCCACCTTTTGGATAGAAGACGATGATGTTTGTATGAGGTACGTCCGCAAATCCTGCAAGGGCAGCTTTCCCAGTGTCTCCTGATGTCGCTGTTAGAATCACGATTTCTTTGTCAGATTTGTTTTTCTTCGCAGCAGTTGTAAGTAAGTATGGCAAGATGGATAGTGCCATATCTTTGAAGGCGATAGTTCTTCCGTGGAAGAGTTCCATGAAATGACGGTCGCCAACTTTTTTCACAGGTGCGATTTCTTTTGTATCAAACGTTGTGTCGTACGCAGAATGCACGCAGTTTGTAATTTCTTCTTTTGTAAAATCTGTTAAAAATGCAGATAAAATTTCGATGGCAATTTCTTGATAGCTTTGAGTTTTTAACACTTCCCAGTCCTGAGTCACTTCTGGGAGGGCAGTTGGTACATATAAACCACCATCTTCAGCAATTCCTTTTAAAATGGCTTGTGAAGCTGTAACGCGGTTGTTTGTGTCTCGTGTACTAATGTATTGAATTGTGGACACTTGAGTCCCTCGCTTTCTAAAATTTCGTTGCGCTCATTGTACCATAAATCGCGGTCTAAACACAAAACACAGGCACATTCGAAGTGTAAAAGTTGAAGCTGATATTCGTTTTCTAAGCATAAAAGATTGTAAAGTGAAAATGAAAATTCAATTAAAATTTGAAGGGCAATCTATTGAAAAACTACAGAAAGATTGTTAAACTATTTATAGTAATTCGTAGCTAATTGCTTGTCTTTGAGAGGAACTCAAGGGCAGTTTTTTATTATCTAAAATCATTAAAAAGGAGTGAAAAAATGCTAAAACAGATTCTTCCGTTTTTTAGTAAGTATAAAAAATATCCTTTCTTAGCGTTTTTTGCCATCTTAATCGAGGTGCTCTGTGAAGTTGCGCAACCGATTATTATGAAGCAAATTATCGACGAAGGGATTCCAAATAAAGACTTAGGCTTTATTGTGCAACAAGGATTGATTATGGTTCTAGTTGCGATTGTGTCTCTTTCTGCTGGTGTTCTTGGTGCGAAATTTGCATCGATTGCCGGTACTGGGGTAGCCGCAGAATTACGTTCTGCTGAGATGAAGAAAATTCAAGCCTTCTCATTTAAGAACATCGATCACTTCTCAAATGCTTCCTTAATTACGCGTATGACGAGTGACGTCAACAACATTCAAAATACATCCATTATGACGATGCGTATTTTAGCGCGTGCACCGATGATGTTTATCTTCGCGATTTTCTTTGCGGTAAGTATTAATGCGCAATTATCTCTTGTCTTCATGGTTGCAGTTCCAATCTTAGTGCTCTCATTAGCGCTCATCATTTCTACAGCCTTTCCTCGCTTTAGAAAACTACAACAAGCAACAGACGGTATCAACCGTACATTACAAGAAAACTTTATCGGAATTCGCGTTGTAAAATCATTCGTACGTGAAACATTCGAGAAGAAAAAATTCGGTAAAGAAAACTCTACCTTTAGAGAACGCGCCTTACATGCGATGTATGTCGTAATGTGGAACAACCCAATTATGCAATTAACGGTTTATGCGGTAACGATTGCGGTGATGTGGTTCGGTGGTGGCCTCGTTATTAGTGGAACGATGACAACAGGGGACCTTATCAGTTTCATTTCTTATATCACTCAAATTTTGATGTCACTCATGATGATTTCATTCGTATTCGTCATGTTAACCATGACAAAAGCATCAATGGACCGTATCTTCGAAGTATTAGATACAAACATCGATGTGGAAGAACCTGAATTCCCAATTACAGTTGACAAAGTTTACGGTGAAGTGGAATTTGATCATGTTCATTTCTCTTACGGAAAACAACAAGACGAAGAAGTGCTTAGCGATATCAGCTTTAAGATTAAACCAGGTGAAGTGTTCGGGATTATCGGGCCAACAGGTTCAGGAAAATCTTCTCTTGTGCAGTTGATTCCTCGACTCTATGACACAACTGCTGGTACGGTTCGTGTTGGTGGACATGATGTTCGCGAATATCGTTTTGCAGATTTACGTCAAAACGTATCGATGGTATTACAAAAGAACACGTTATTCTCTGGAACAATTCGTGAGAACCTCTTATGGGGAAATCCAGACGCTACAGAAGAAGAGATGATCCAAGCAGCAAAACACGCTCAAGCGCATGACTTCATTATGGAAATGCCAGATGGATACGACACTCGTGTAGAACAAGGTGGGTCAAACTTCTCGGGTGGACAAAAACAACGTCTTACAATTGCTCGTGCGATGTTACGTAAGCCAGCCGTGTTAATTCTAGACGATTCAACTTCAGCAGTGGATACAGCGACTGACTCGAAAATCCGTGAAGCGTTCTTTAACCATTTACCAGATACAACGGTGATTATTATCGCGCAACGTATTTCATCTATCCAAGGAGCAGACAATATTCTTGTATTAGATGATGGTAAAGTAAATGGACTTGGAACACACGAAGAGTTAATGGAAACAAACGACTTATACCGTGATATTTACGAAACCCAAATGAAAGGAGCCAAAGGAGATGAATAGAAATAAAGGGCCAAAACGTCCAGAAAATATGAAACAAACTTTGGCAGACTTATGGGGTTATTTATGGAAGAGTAAATGGACTCTTGCAGTAGTTGTGGTCTGCTTAATCATTTCAAGTGCATCCGGAATTATCGGGACTTATGCGATTCGTCCGTTAATCAATGATTTTATTGAAACAGGAGATTTAGCCGGATTAGCGAAAATGCTTGGCTTTATCGCGATTGTCTATGTACTTGGCGCAACAGCCAGCTACTTCTCAGCACGTTTAATGGTAACGGTGGGACAAAATACCATCGAAAAAATGCGTGCAGATTTATTCAACCATATTCAAAGTTTGCCAATTCGATTCTTTGATACGAATAAGCATGGGGACTTAATGTCTCGTTTTACAAACGACTTTGAAAATATTCAAAACGCGTTTAACAACAGTATGTTAATGATTATTAGCTCAACGCTTCAATTAGTATTGACGTTTGTGATGATGGTCATCCTTTCACCAATCTTAACAGTGCTTTTGATTGCGATGGTATTCTTGATGTTCCAAATCGTGAAGAAACTAGGGGTAAAATCTGGGAAACAATTCGCTGCGCAACAAGCGATTCTTGGACAAGTGAATGGATTCGTGGAAGAGCATATTGAAGGACAAAAAGTCGTGAAAGTATTTAACCACGAACATAAAGTGCTGGATGAATTCAACAAACTCAACACTGAACTTCAAGAAGCTGCTAATAACGCACAATTCTATTCAAGTATTATGTTCCCAATCTTAGGAAACATCAGTTACGTGAACTATGCGATTACTGCAGCAGTTGGTGGATACTTGGTAATTATTAACGCGATGGATATCGGGGGACTTGCCTCATTCCTACAATTCTCAAGAACATTCGCGCAACCACTTGCTCAAATGTCTCAACAAATGAACGTACTGCTTAGTGCGATGGCAGGGGCTGAACGTATCTTTGCCATTCTTCGTGAAGAACCTGAAGTGGATGAAGGAACGGTTACTTTGGATCAACGCGATCCAAAACAATGGTACTGGGTGGATGGTGACAAACGTATTCCAGTTGTCGGAAACATCCAACTACACAATGTTGACTTTGGTTATGTGCCAGGTGTACGTATTTTAAAAGATATCAATGTATGGGCTGAACCAGGATTGAAGGTAGCCTTTGTTGGGGCAACGGGTGCTGGTAAAACAACCATTACAAACTTAATTAATCGTTTCTACGAAATTGATTCTGGGGTCATTACTTTCGATGAGATTCCAGTAACGAAGATTAAGAAAGATGATTTACGTAAGACGATTTCTATCGTGTTGCAAGATACGCATTTATTTACTGGAACGATTGCGGATAATATTCGTTATGGGAACTTGGATGCGACGAATGATGAAATCATTAAAGCGGCAAAACTTGCTAACGCCCATAGTTTTATCAAACGTCTTCCACAAGGATACCAAACAGAAATTACAGGAGACGGAGAAGGCTTGTCTCAAGGGCAACGTCAATTACTCGCAATTGCGCGTGCTGCTGTTGCGAACCCTAAAGTATTAATTCTCGATGAAGCAACAAGTTCAATCGATAGCCATACAGAAGCGTTGATTTCACGTGGTATGGATCAATTGATGGAAGGTCGTACTTCATTTGTAATTGCCCACCGTTTATCTACGATTCGTAATTCAGATGTGATTATGGTAATGGATCACGGTGATATTATCGAACGCGGAGACCATGAGAATCTTATGGAAAAACGCGGAATCTACTACAAACTATACACAGGCCAAATCGAACTCGATTAGTGCACAAATAATAGAAAAGAGATCCTTCGGATATTTTTATAGTAACTACAATAGCTGTACCGGAGTGAGCCTTGAGTCTCACTTCCTATCGATTCTCAAACTGACGCTAGGGACTAACATCCTTAGCGTCAGTAATTCGAATCAATTACACTCGCTATTGTTGTTACTATAAAATCCGAAGATCTCTTTTTCTTTTTTTCAATAAAGTTATAAAGCCTATGTATAGTTGTAGTGTGAGAAAAGACTACGGACGTTTTTATAATAGCTGTAATGAGGCACCGGATTGAGCCTATAGTCTCAATCACTACCGAGCTTCAAAGAGGGAGTAGGGAATAAATTCCATACTCCCTCTATTTCACATCGGCTGCTCTTTCCCATTACTGCTATTATAAAGCCCGAAAGGGCGCAGTATTTTTATTTTAGAAATAGATTTGTGCTGTATATAGTTTTTATGCGAATAAAGACACCAGAAAAGAGACAATATTTGAATGTTTTTCAATCCGAAGGTCTCTTTTTTGTATAAATGAAATGCGATTTGACAGTGCGTAATTGTAGCTAAATGAAAGGATAAGAATAGGGTGCAGTTTGTGAATTTAGTGAATTATTATTGAAAAAATACGCCGAAAGGGCTTAAATACAGATGAATTCGGCGTTTGTGATTTATAACAAACATTGTGAAAATATAAATTAATGCTCGAGAGAGGAAATTATTTGCAAATGATTTTTAGGTATGATACTATATTTCGGCAGTAAAGATAGAAAGGAAGATATGAATGGAAAAATTATCTGCAAAATTATTAGTGATTGTAACTTTATTAGGTCTAGTAGGGCTATTCTCAAATACAGTAGCGCAAGCGGCTTTCAATCCGAAGGTCTCTTTTTTGTATAAATGAAATGCGATTTGACAGTGCGTAATTGTAGCTAAATGAAAGGATAAGAATAGGGTGCAGTTTGTGAATTTAGTGAATTATTATTGAAAAAATACGCCGAAAGGGCTTAAATACAGATGAATTCGGCGTTTGTGATTTATAACAAACATTGTGAAAATATAAATTAATGCTCGAGAGAGGAAATTATTTGCAAATGATTTTTAGGTATGATACTATATTTCGGCAGTAAAGATAGAAAGGAAGATATGAATGGAAAAATTATCTGCAAAATTATTAGTGATTGTAACTTTATTAGGTCTAGTAGGGCTATTCTCAAATACAGTAGCGCAAGCGGCAACTCCAGAAGTGCTTACTGTAAATATCACTGATTTAACAAAAGAACAACGTGAAGCGATTCAACCAGGTGAGCCTACTCCTGCAAAAGAAGGAGAACGTACTTTATTAGTCTATGCGTACGACAAAAACGCATGTCAATTAGCGCCAGCATTACCAGAAACTGGTACAGGTTCTCAAGCAATGATGATGGTTGCTGGAATCGTAGCATTAACAGGTGCTGCATACTTCTTAGTAACAAACAAAAATGGTAAGAAGATGGTATTAATGGCAGGTCTTGTATTATCAGGAGCAGTTGCTGCAACATCAGTTGTATCTGCAAATGAAACTTTATCGGACGATAGCTGTTACAAATATGTAGGATTCATCAATGAATCAGTTGAAACAACAATTGAGTCAACAACTTCAGCAGAAGCAACTACAGAAGCTACAACGGTAGAATCAACTGAAGAGACTACAGAAGCTACAACAGCAGAATCAACTGAAGCAACTACAACTACAGAAGAGACTACTGAATCAACAACAGAGTCTACTACAACAACAGAATCGACAACTACTACAGAGTCAACTACGACTACTGAATCAACAACAGCTTCTACTTCAGAAATTGGTGGGGCTGATGTATTTCCGTCTGATCACTTATAATTCAATATGAAACGAAACTGGCGAAGGAAACTTCGCCAGTTTTTTTATTTATTAATACAGTTGAAAAGTTGGAATGTGAAAAGTTTGTGAAATTATACAAGAATTATTTGAATTTCAAGGGGACTTATGTGATAATGAAGGCATATTACTAAATAGGTGAGGAAGGTGTGTATGAAGAAAATAGCTTTACGACTAGCAGCAATGATTATGTTGTTTGGGATTTTTGGATTCAATACAACTAGCATTGCAGAAGCAACACATCCAGATGTAATCACTGTTCAATATACTGATTTAACTCCACAACAGAAAGAAGCCATTCAAAAGGGCGAACCGAATTATGAATTGCTCGATGGAGAACGCATTATTCTCGTATATGATTACAATAAAGAAGCGTGTCAATTACCAAAAACAGGAACAAACTCTTCGATGATTATGGTGAGTTTAGGAATCTTAGCGCTGACGGGTGCAGGGTATTTCCTAGTATCTAATAAAAACGGGAAGAAATTCATCTTAATCGTAGGATTAGTATTATCTGGAGTTGCAGCAAGTACAAGTTTAGTTTCTGCAGGGGCATCATTTGTGGAAGAAGATTGTACTATTTATATTGGTTATATTCGTGAAAATAGTACGACGACAACAACAGAAGCATCGACAACTGCGGAAGTAACTACAAGTGAAACAACTACAGAAGAACAGATAACAACGACGACAGAGACGACAACAGAAACGACAACAGAAACGACAACAGAAACGACGACTACTGAAGAAACAACAACTGAACAAACGTATACGGTAGTACCAACTGATCATATTTAAGAGTCGTTAAAGTTGCGGAAGTTTTCGAAAATTTCCTCTTAAGTGACAAAAGTCGGGCTAAAATTCGAGCTACACTTTTGCAATCTAAAAATAGATACAGTAAAATATCTGTTATAAAAAAATAAGGGGGTATGGATTGTTTGAAAAAATCAATAAAATTAATTATAGCAACTTTAATCACTTTAACAATCGGTGTAACAGTATCTTCAACTGCACAAGCGGCAACAGTGCACTATGTGGATTATGACAAAACAACTGAAAACGTTAGAAAAGAAATTAAACAAGGGAAACCAACTGAGGCTGATTTGAAAGATGGCTCGCATGCGGTTTATGTATATAGAAAGAATAATACTTGTGGTGTATCGATTCCAAAGCGAGGTCCAGAATTACCAAATACTGGTACAGTAGCAAACACTGTGTCAGCAGTTTTTGCAGTTGTATTAGTAGCAGGTGGTCTGTACTTAGTGAAATCAAACAAGATGCGCAACATTGCTAAAACAGTTTTAGTACTTGGTGGCTTAGGAACATTCTTTGCTTTCCAAGGAGAGGTTTTAGCAGCGGACAGCTCAATCTTAGGCCAAATCATTGAACAAATGAACCTAGACCCTGAGGAAATTGATTGTTATGACTACGTTGGATTCTATATTTCAGAAGAAACAACGACAGCAGGTCCGACGACAACTGTTGTGACAACAGAAGCGACAACAACGACTGAAACGACAACGGAAGAACCAACAACAACGACAGAAGCTACTACAACAACCCAAACTACAACGACAGAAGAGCCAACAACTCAAACGATGGCAACAACTTCGACAGAACCTTATACAGTCGCACCAACGGATCGTTTATAATCTTAAAGAAGCCTGGAGATTTGATATGTACCCCCTTTACTGGACAAACCAGTAAAGGGGGTATTTATTATGCGTTACTCATTTGAATTCAAAATGAAATGTGTTGAATTGTATCGACAAGGAATATGGGTAGAAACGCCTGAAAAAGTTAAGCAACAGAGTTTTAGAAGAAAAATACTGAATTGGGATAAAATTGAAAAAATTCACGGCCCTAAAGGATTGGAGCGCGTTAAAAAGCAAAGAAATTGGACGGTAGAAGAAAAATTGACATTTGTTTTACAGGTTTTAAATGGGAAAGCTCTATCAGAGGTTGCTTTTCCCAGCGGGAATAAGTGATCGGATTATTAGGTTCTTGGGTTCACAAGTATCTCACTTATGGATATAATGGTTTAGAGAATAAGAAAAGACGACGACCATTATCTAAGGAGCCTATTATGAATAAAAAAGCTGTGCCTGATAACCTTTCAGAATCCGAACGAGAAGAATTAGTTCGATTACGTGAACGCAATGCATATTTAGAAGCTGAAATTGCTGTTATAAAAAAACTGAGAGCCTTGAGAAAAGAACAGGAAGCTGCGCTTCTCAAGGCGAGAAAGCAGCGGTCATCAAAGAATTACGAGAAATAGGATACCAACTAAAACATCTTCTTAAAGCGATGAAAATGGCGAAATCTACTTACTATTTTGAATTGAATAGAGTTGATGCTGTGGCTGAGAAGAATGGTGTTTTATTATCAGAAATCAAAAAAATCTTTCATGAAAATAAAGGTATATATGGCGTTAGAAGAATTTATCAAGAACTTTGTTGTAGAGGCTACGTTGTTAATCATAAAAGAGTTCAACGTCTTATGCATATAAACGGTTTGTTCGGAAAACGTCCTAAAGAAAAATACCATTCTTTTCACGGCAATGTTGGGAAAGTTGCTGCTAATATTATTAACAGAGATTTTACGGCCGATAGGCCACTTCAAAAATGGAGTACAGATGTATCTCAATTCACTTTCCCTTGGGGAAAATGTTTCTTTTCTCCAATTTTAGATATGTCTACTAATGAAATAATCTCCTATGATCTTTCTCTAAGTCCCAACTTAGAACAGGTTCAAAGGATGCTAAATATAGCTTTCAAAAAATTTCCCTGATGTTAATGGATTGATTCTCCATTCTGATCAAGGTTGGCAATATCAACACGCATTTTATCAACAGGTCATTAGAAGAACGAGGGCATTATTCAATCAATGTCCCGAAAAGGAAATTGTTATGATAATTGCATTATCGAAACGTTTTTCGCCAGAATGAAGAACGAGATGTTCTACGGTTTTGAAAAGGAATATTCTACCTTTTAAGGAATTTCAAACAGCTGTGGAAGAATATATAGATTATTACAATAACAAAAGAATTCAAGAAAAAACAAAATGGATGCCACCTGTTCAATACAGGGAAGCATCCATGTGTTCAGCTTAATTTAAAAATGTGTCCA
>QFCH01002524.1_pt1 | contig 121905 bp, 152 predicted proteins | sample 5346071 | NCBI WGS metagenome assembly QFCH01 (sample SAMN09062255, study PRJNA434731) | Human gut metagenome, whole genome shotgun sequencing project. | isolation source: stool timepoint B chromium assembly | host: Homo sapiens | collected 2015
ATAACCCGGTACTTTGTCAAACACTCCATCAAGGTCTATGACAAGGCGCTCCAGCGGGCCTTTATCTCCAAACTGCTGAGAAACCCCGTCTATGTCCAGGCAGATATGGACATCTACGAATACTTCAAGGCCCAGGGCGTGAAAATCGAAAGCACCCCGGAAATGTTCACAGGGGACAATAGCTGCTATCTCTACCAAGGGCGCGAGGGCGAGGAGCAAATACTTGTGATCGCCCCGCACCAGGGCCGCATTTCTTCCCAGCTCTGGCTGACCGTCCAGCGCAAGCTGTCACAGAACACGTCTTTCCAGAATGGCCGCAAATGCCATAATACCTGGCTGGCCGGAAAGATCAAGTGCGGGCGCTGCGGCTATGCGCTGACCGCCTTGAGAGCTCAAAATGGCGTTACCTACCTGCGGTGCAAGCAGCGGGCGGATAACGGGAGCTGCGAGGGGGCCGGTACGCTGACGGCGCAAAGCATGGAGTCCTTTGTGTATGGCGAGATGGTGGAGAAAATGCGGAAGTATCACACGCTGAAAGGCGGCAAGGAACCGGGCTATAACCCCAAACTGACCGCCGCCCGTGTTGCCCTGGCAAAGACGGAAAGCGAGATTGAGAAACTTCTGGACACTTTGTCCGGGGCAAATCCGCTGCTCCTGCAATACGCAAACAACCGGATCGAGGAGCTGGACGCAGAACGGCAAAAGCAGTTAAAGCTGGTAGCAGACCTTACCGCTAATTCCGTTTCGGACACGCAAATTGACTGTATCACGAATTACCTCAACACCTGGGAGTCCGTGAGTTTTGACGATAAGCGCAAGGTGGTCGATATTCTCATATCCCACATTGACGCGACCAGTGAGAGCGTTACGATCCACTGGAAAATCTAAAACCTTTTTCACTTGGCATTATGCCCTTGTAAAAAATAGTTTTAGTCTGGTAAGAATTTTTACTAATTTCCATTAGTCGGAAATCAAAAATGTATAAAATCCCATGGGTGCAAAAAAATAATAAAAATTGGGTTATCGTTAAATTTTACACTATAGAATATCGAAAGCGAAACAAATCCAACTAAGAAAACGATAGCACCAAAGAAATAATTGTATCAATTTGGATACGCAATATGGCTTGCGTACCACAATTTGATACAATGCACCCAAGCATGGATGCCTGAAGTCAATGGATCAGCCGACAGGGGGAGCTGTGGCTGAAATATCAGGGGTTTTTGTAAAAATGGGTTGTCTAAAACATAGGATTGAAATATAATAGACATAAATTTATTTATATTAATTATTTTAAAATATTATGAAAGGGTGAGCATAGAGCATGGATTCAATAATTGATAAGATGACAAGTAACGCATATAAGGTTTTGAAGTATATGTATTCTTGTCAGATTGAGCTACCTGACGGAACAAAGTACGTTCCCTTGTCTCAGGTAGAGATGGCACCCTTAATCGGCGTAAGCACTATAACCATAAATAAACTATTTAAACAATTAAGAGATGATAATTTGTTGCTTCCGATTGAGGGGAAAAGAGGAAAGTATGAGCTTACGGAAAAGGCGATTATCATTATAAAGGATATGGAAAAACTTGAAGATAAGATAGGAGAGATAGAATAGATGGGTTATCAATCAGAAGCACAACTTGAAGAGCAACTTATTAAGAAGTTCGGCACTTTGGGTTATGAGTTTGTAAAAATAAAGGACTATGATGAGCTGGTAACAAACTTTCGAAAGGAATTGAATATTTTCAATAAAGAAGCTCTTGAAAACAGGGATATGTCTGATACTGAGTTTAATCGTGTCATGGTAGAACTTACAGGAAAGACTGTCTACCAGTGCGCCAAAATTCTTAGAGATAAGGTTGTTCTGGACAGGGATGACGGGAGCCGAATCTATCTGGAATTTATGAGCAAATATCCAGAAAACAATCATTATCAGGTTGCGAATCAAGTAACTGTTGTCGGCAAATACAAGAATAGATATGATGTAACGATTCTTTGTAATGGACTGCCGATTGTACAAATAGAGCTTAAAAGGGCTGGTATAGATATAAAAGAAGCAATCAACCAGATCGACAGGTACAGGATTCACAGCTATAAAGGGTTATTCCATTTTGTACAGATATTTGTTGTGTCTAATGCTGTGGAAACAAGATACTTTGCAAATACAGATTCTATAAAAATATTGAAGTCACTTACGTTTTACTGGACGAATGAAATCAATGAGAGAATAAACAATCTCAATGATTTTTCATCGGTATTTTTCAACCAGTCAAGATTATCAAGGATGCTTAATAGGTACATGGTCATAAGTGATACAGAGCGGATACTTATGGTAATGCGCCCATATCAGATATATGCAACAGAAGCACTGGTTAGAAAAGCACTTGATACTAATTCTGGCGGCTTTATCTTCCATACAACAGGCTCAGGAAAGACCTTGACCTCGTGGAAATGCGCCCAGTTATTATCACAGGAAGATAGAATAAAAAAGATATTCTTCCTTGTTGATAGAAACGACTTGGACACGAAAACTATTGATGATTTTAATTCCTATGAAGCCGACTGCGTAGATATGACAGAGCGCACCGACAAACTGGTGGAACAGGTGCAGGACAGGAATAAGAAGCTCATTATCACCACGATCCAGAAGATGACCAATGCTATAAAGAAGCCTAAGTACCAGAAGATTATGGAGCAGTACAGCGATGAAAAGGTAATCTTTATTTTTGACGAGTGCCATAGGAGCCAGTTTGGGAAGATGCATGGCAAGATTAAGAAGTTCTTTACGAGAGGGCAGTATTTCGGCTTTACAGGCACTCCACGCTTTAAAGAGAATAAATCTCAGGACAGCAGAACGACAGCGGATGTCTTTGGAGATTGCCTGCACCAGTATCTTATCAAAGAAGCTATCTTTGACAAAAATGTATTGGGATTCAACGTAGAATATATCAGTACATATAAAGGACAATACGATGAAGCAGATGAAACAATGGTGGAGGATATTGACAGGAAAGAAGTTTTAGAATCAGATGATAGAGTTGCTTTGGTGGCAAATCATATCATAAGCCACCACACAGGAAAGACAAGGATAAAGGGCAATAAATATACTGCTATCTTTGCTGTTTCCAGTATTCCTATGCTTATCAGGTATTACAACGAATTTAAGAAGATAAAGCATAACTTCAAGATTGCTGCAGTCTTTTCCTATGGGGCAAATGATGAACTGGATGGAACCGACAAGCACAGTAAAGACCACTTAAAAGCCATTATGGATGATTATAATGATCTGTTTGGAACAAATTTCTCACCAGAAACATATGACGGATATAATAGAGATATTTCAAAGAGAATGCAGATAAAGAAGATTCCTGAGATTGATATTCTTATTGTGGTTAATATGTACCTGACTGGATTTGACTCCAGACCGCTGAATACTTTGTACGTTGATAAGAATTTAGAGTGGCATACACTTCTTCAAGCCTTCTCCAGAACTAACAGAGTGGAGAAAGAAACGAAGCAGTTTGGGAATATTGTCTGTTATAGGAATTTGAAACGAAAGACAGATGATGCCTTGCGCCTGTTTTCTGGCGGCGGTGATATTTCAGAAATTTTGCTCAAAGATTATGATTATTATTTGGACAAGGCAAAACAGCTAATCACAGGGCTTTATAAGGTGGTATCACGTCCAGAAGATATTGATAACCTTCAATCGGAAGAAGAACAGGCCAAGTTTGTTATTGCCTTTAGAGAATTATCTAAAATGCTTTTGGTTCTTGAAACCTTTGTAGATTTTACATGGGATGACTTAGATCAGGTTATGACACAGCAGGAGTATGAAAACTTCAAGAGCAGATATTTTACAATACACGATAATTTGAAGAATAACAGGGATGCCGAAAAAGTATCTATTTTGGATGATATTGATTTTAGTATTGAGATTATTCAAACAGACAAAATCAATGTGGCTTACATAATGAATCTTCTGAAAAATATGGAGAGGAAAGACAAAAAGCAGCGTGAGAAGGATATTCAACATATTTATGATGAATTGGATAGAACAGATAATCCAGAGCTTAAAAAGAAGGTGGAACTTATCAAACGCTTTATCGGTGATGTCCTGGTAGGACTTCCCGACGATGCATCCGTTGAAGAAGCATATGTTGATTTTGAGGACAAAGAGAGAAATGAAGAAATAGAAGCCTTTGCTAAGGAAAAGGAAGTTGATGCCGATAAGATAAAACAGATTATATCCGAATATGAGTTTTCTCATACACTTACAAAGGATATGATTAAAGAGCAAATCTCTATGGCGTTACCATTTAGGGAGCGCAGAGTATTGATACAGACGATTATAGACTTTATCACACAGAATTGTGATAAATACCAATAGAACAGGAGAAACAAAATGGAATGTATTATTTCGAGGTCATCCGTCATAAACAAATGTAACGAAGATGGAGAGTTTCATCTGCTATTCACAGACAAAGAAAAACCTTGTGAAGAAGCATATTTAAAAGAGTTATTAGATAGTGATGGCAATAAGTGTAGCAGATATTTCATTGATTTAGATACAATCACTGAACTGGACAAACTCGGTGAGAAGTATGATACAGATGTTTTAGTGACAAAGAATCTGGATTTTCCAGAGTATACTGCACTTATCTTATATGATGAAGAAATCAAACAGGAGGATTGAAATGTCAGATATTAATGAACAGAAGAAATTAGCCAGTGAGCTGGCTGGGAAATTATGGGCAATGGCGAACGATTTAAGAGGAACAATGGAAGCGTATGAGTTCAAGAATTATATACTTGGACTTATCTTCTATAAGCACTTATCAGATAAGACAGAAGCGTTCCTTATAGAAGCCTTTGAGCATGATGATATAACTTATGAAAAAGCATGGGAAGATGAAGAATTAAGACAAGAGCTTGCAGATGATATGTTAGAGAGCCTTGGATTTGTAATGGAGCCAAAGTATTTGTTTCCGAATGTAATTAAAATGGTCAACAATGATACATTCACTATTGATTACATGGAAGAGATTATTGCATCCATTACAGATTCGACTATCGGCAGAGATTCAGAGGAAGATTTTAAGGGATTATTTGAGGATATGGACTTGAAATCTTCTAAGCTCGGCAGAGAGTTGAAACAGCGTGGAAAGCTAATCGGAAAGATTTTAAAGCAGATCGACAGTATCAGCTTTGAAATGGGTGGTACTGATGTTGATATTTTGGGAACGGCTTATATTACGCTTATCGGTAACTTTGCTTCAACAGCAGGTAAAAAGGGTGGGGAGTTCTATACTCCTACAAATATGAGTAAATTAGTTGCTAGACTTGCCACAGTAGGACTTACGGATGTTTTATCAGCTTTTGACTGTGCCTGTGGTTCTGGATCACTTTTATTACAGGTAGGACAGTTTGCAAAGGTGCGTAAGTATTTTGGACAGGAAAAGGTCAGCAGTACATATAACCTTGCCAGAATGAACATGATTCTGCATGATATTCCATACCAGAATTTTAATATTATAAATGTTGATACATTGGAGAATGATAGAGAGTTTGAAAATGAAAGGTTTACTGTACAGGTAGCTAATCCGCCATATTCTACAAAATGGAGTGCTGATCCTAAGTTTATGGAAGATGAAAGGTATTCTCCATATGGGAAACTTGCGCCATCTTCTAAGGCAGATTTTGCTTTTGTACAGCATATGATTCACCACATGGACGAGGGAGATAGCAGAATAGCTGTGCTTCTTCCGCATGGCGTACTATTTCGTGGAGCAGCCGAAGAAATAATAAGAAAATATATCATTAAGGACTTGAATTACTTGGATGCAGTTATAGGACTTCCTGCAAATTGTTTTCAGGGAACAAGTATTCCTGTATGTTGCTTAGTATTTAAAAAGGAGCGTAATGGAAATTCTGATAATATTTTCTTTGTTGATGCCAGTAAGGAATTTGTGCCTGGGAAAGCTATGAACTATATCACCGATGAGCATATTGATAAGATTGTCGGTGCTTATATGGAGAGGGAAGATATAGATAAATATTGCCATAAGGCATATATGAATGAGATAGAAAAGAATGATTATAACCTTAATATTCCTCGTTACGTAGATACTTTTGAGGAAGAAGAACCTGTTGACATAGTTGCTAATAAGAAAAAACTTGCCGAGCTAGAAGCTAAAGAAAAAGCGGCTCTGGATAAAGTCAATGCTTTTCTTGCAGAGCTTGGATTGTAAGGAGGTCTGATATTATGGCAAAGCCTAAATTGAGATTTCCTGAGTTTACGGATGAGTGGGAAGAACATAAATTTGGAAATGATATTATTGAACATACAGAAAAAACATCAGATAAAGAAACGTACCCCCTATATAGCTTAACTATAGAAGAGGGCGTAATTCCTAAAAGTGAAAGATATGAGAGAGAGTTTTTGATTAATAAAGAGGGAGATGTTTATAAAATTGTACCTCCAAGTGCATTTGTATATAATCCAATGAATTTGCGATTTGGGGCATTAAAAGTAAATCACGAAAAATTTGCGGTAAGTGTATCAGGATATTATAATATTTTTTCCTTGCGAAATCCAGAAACATTACAGTTTTGGGAAAATTATTTGACGACAGATAAAATGTTGAATCTTTATTTTTCGATTGCTACAGGTTCATTAATTGAAAAATTAAGGGTTCATTTTTCACAATTTGTTAATATTAAGAAACCATTGCCAAGTATAGAGGAACAGAAAAAGATTTCTAAGTTCTTATTATCTATAGATGATGCTATACAAGTGCAGGAAAAAGAACTTGCTGCATTAGAAGAACAGAAAAAAGGCATAATGCAGAAACTCTTTAATCGTGAAGTGAGATTTAAAAGAGATGATGGAAGTGAGTATCCTGAGTGGAATAAAGAAAAATGGGGTTCTATTGGACAATTTTTAAAAAGTGGAAATTTATCTAAGAGTGATCTGTCGGAAGAGGGAACACCTTGTATCTTATATGGTGAATTATATACAAAATATAAAGAGATTGCGAATGTGATCTATAGTAAAACTAACACTCCTTGCGAAGTAGTATCGAAAAAGGGGGATGTTATTATTCCAAAATCAGGCGAGACACCAGAAGATATTTCAACAGCGACATGTATTCCTTATGATGGAGTGGCTTTGGGAGGAGATTTAATAATTTTCAGAAGTGATTGTATATTGGGTTTGTATTTGAGTTATTTAATTGCAAATAAAAAAAAGTGGGAAATCGCTAAAATTGCTCAAGGAAAAACAATCGTCCACATTAATGAAAAATCTTTGGCAGAAATTGAGATTGAAGTTCCATGCATAGAAGAACAGCAAAAAATAGCTGATTGCTTATCGGCATATGATGAAGCTATCCAGATAAAGAAAGATAAGTTGGAGACTTGGAAAGAGATTAAAAAGGGATTGTTACAGCAGATGTTTGTATGAGGAGAAACAATGAACAAAGAACAAATATATGTGGAGTTTCGCAAAAAAGTTGAAAGTGATGATAATTATTTTACTTTTGGTAGATATGGAATTATTGAGGAAACATTGGCTTACTTTGGGTTGGCTTCAAAGGAGTTTAGGGGGTCACATGCTTGTGTGCATGAAGATAATTTAAAAACACTACATGATTTTATGATAAATGAAGCAACAGATGAGCAGCTAAGATTGATTTATCAGGTTGCTACTGGAAAAGAGCAAATACCAGAGACTAATCCAGTATTACCATCATCAGGTATGGTATTTGTATCTATGCCTATGAACAGAGATAAGTATGATTGTGTGGATCAGATTCGACAAGGAACAAAGGCAGCTATAGAAGTAACAGGAAGTGAGGCTTATTATGTGGATTTAGACGCCCACAATGGAAATATAAGCGATAAGATTGTGGAAGAAATTCGTAACTGTAAATTCTTAGTTGCCGATTTTACTTGTCAAAATACAGGCGTATATTATGAAGCAGGTTATGCTAAGGGAATAGGGAAAACAGTAATATATACTTGCCGACAGGATGATTTTGTAAATGTTCATTTTGATATAAAGCAGATTCAGTTTGTGGTATGGATTGATGCGGAGGATTTGAAAAAGAAATTGCAAGAGCAGATTATGAAATCAGGATTAGGAGCTAATTAAAGACATGATCATATGGAGAAGTACGGCGATGGCAAACAGGTATATATTAGGAAATTGAGATAAGAAGATTACTCAGTATATAGAGAAGTCAATTATTCACGTTCCTTATTTCAGAAAGTATTTGATGACAATTTGATACAAGGTATTTGGAAGATGGCTAATGCCGAGGATATTCTTGTGTGTACCATTATTGAAAAGACTGGCAAGGAAATATGTGGATTCTGCCAGTTGGATAAGATAGATACACCTACTCCCTATATAGGTATTGATATGAGAGATGGCTATATGGGAAAAGAGTATGCACAAGAAGCCGTAAAGCTGCTGATAGATTACGCCAGCAAGCATTATGATGTGGATCATTTTATCTGGAAAGCCGACAAGGATAATTATGCAAGCCGACACATAGCTGAGAAGTTAGGTGGTCAGCTTATTGCAGAGAAAACAGCACTTCCGCAGAGCGTGATTGATTTTGGAAAAGCAAATAGTACATTGACGGATGAAGGTATTACATATGTTTGTGTTTATAGAATTGAAAAGAGTTGTATTGTATGAAAAATTATGGTGAAGGGAAACAGGTATATATCCGGAAACTGATTGAGGAAGATTATCCTACATACAGAGAAGTATCTTATGCTCATTTTTCCTACAAAAATGTATTTACAGAGAAGTTTATGCAGACGATTTGGAAAGAAGTCAATGCTGCGAATGGTTTTCCCTGTGCTATCATTAAGAAAGATACAGGAGAGACATGCGGATTCTGTCAACTTAAAAACGTAGATACATCTACGCCAGAAGTCGGCATTGATATAAGGGATGGATACATGGGGAAGGGATACGCCCAAGAAGCTGTAAGACTGTTATTTGATTACGTCAGTAGACATTTTGAAGTGGATTGCTTTATCTGGAAGGTGAACAAGGAGAACACAGTCAGCAGGCACATAGCCGAAAAGCTTGGCGGTGTGCTTATTACGGAAGAAGCAACGATGGAGCAGTGGATCATTGATTATGGTAGGAAATTAGGAACTTTGAAAGAGGAAGATATATCTTATATTTGTACATATAGGATAGAAAAGGAGAATGACATTTATAATGGATAAGGCGTTAGAAATACTGGCGAATCTTATTGATAAGCTGAAGGTTAAAGAAGTAGTGACTGCATTATTGATAGCATGTCTTGTGATATTATTCGTTCCAGATAAGGTTCTTGGAGCATTAGGGCTTGTTGACTGGAGAAATAGGCATAGAACTGAAATAGGTGGAGTATTGCTATTCTGCGGTATACTTTGTTTGATTTGGATTGTTACATGGATTTTTAATAGGGTTCGTAGTGGAAATGGGGCGGCTAAGAGAGTGTCACGAGCCTATCTTAAAAAACTAATATCTACTGATGAAAAGGAATTTTTGATAAGACACTATTTTAATTGTGATACGAACGAATTTGATTCTTGCGGAAAGGTGGATATGACAAGTGGTTGAATATTCTTGCGGTTCGAAATCGCAAATCCGGAAATTTGGAAATCAGAGTTCCGGTACTCGGAAATCGCCTTTTTTGTGCTTGACCACTTATACATTTCTATGAGGATATTGGTCAAGGCCTTGCCGCATCTGCGGTGCGTAGCAGCCTTTACCAATATTCTTAGAGAAATTATGATTCAATATACACAAAAACAAATCTAAAGAATGATTTCCACACACCGGACAGGTGATGAATATCACTCCGGATTATTCAGTGGTTATCTGGCACCACTTACACAGGCAATGATAATATATCAAGCAACTAGGGTGGGGCATGGTGTGAATCATTGGACATTTAATTTGCAACCAGATGTTAGAATATATTTGAACAGGGCTGTTAAACGTGGGAAAATTGCTGTATCAAGAAATGGAGAATATAAATGGAATTTATGAAAAAGAGAGCGTTAGCTCTCTTTTTCGGTGGATATGATAGTGTCAATAAATGTTTTAATAACAGCATCAATGGAATAGTTTGAATTTTGAATGTAATCTAAAAGATAATTATTCAAATCAATAATACAGGTACATTCTGAAGTATATTGTAATCCTATTTTTTCAAAAACAGTTTTAATAATATTTTCGTTTTGAGAACCTGCTATTAATGCTCTTAGATATTGTTGTTTGATATATGAAATTTCCATTCTAGGTTTTTCGATTTTATAACCAGCGGCAAGAATAACTTTTTCATAATCAGTGCCGCTTGTAATTTCTTGACCTATTTTATTTTCAAGGATATATTTCAATCCAGATTGCGCTTCAGTAGGATTGTTCCCTATGGATGGACAAAAAATAGGGCAGTTCTGCTTTTGAGCAAATCTAACAGATCTCATAGAGCCACTTTTTTCTTCACATTCCATTGCTACAGTTACTTTTGAAAGACCAACAATTAAGCGATTCCTGCGTACAAATCTAAATTTTGTCGGTTCTGTTTCAACAGGATATTCAGATAGCAGAGTGCCTCCACATAATAAAATTTGTTCCGCTAATTTTTTATTTGAAGCAGGATATACTTTATCCAATCCATGAGCAAGGACAGCTATAGTCTTTCCATCTTCAGCTAAGCAGGCAATATGGGATAGGCGATCTACGCCGAGGGCTAAGCCTGATATAATTGCAAATCCCTCATTTACCCATTGTGGAATTAAATAATTGATAGCATTAAATCCAAAGCGTGTTGGCTTTCGTGTTCCGATAGATGCAATGGCTTTATCAAATCCTTCATTTGGATTCGCACCTTTGTAATAAATAATAGCAGGCGGATTATCTATACGCATTAAGTTTTTTGGATAATTGATAGTATGATATAATGCAGTATGGATTTTTTGCTCAGCATTGATTTTTAATATTTTGTCAGCATTTTTCAAAGCAACATTAACTTTCTCTCTATCTTCAAATAAAGATTTATAAGGTAGCCATTCTATATTTGTAAGAAAGATATCGGAGTTTTCTTCAAACAAATTATTCATAAAAGTAGGCTCATATTCAGTTATTATTTTTAATAATAATTCGTTCTTTGCACCTAACTGTTGTAAGGCAATGAAATATCTTTCCATAAAGATTACTTCCTATCTATTATGAGTTGAAAATATTATATAACTCGTCAATTTCGTCTTTAGCATCTTCATCATAAGTCAAATATTGTTGCGTAGATTGGAGCAATTTATAGCTGTACCCAGAATCAAAAACATCACCTGTAATTTTATAGTCTTTTTTCTGAAATGGATGAGAAAAATTACCTAAAGAAACAAAAATGATTTTATCTGCTCCCAAATGTTTTAAAAGGTTTCGTACAGCATTAAAAGTATTTCCATGCGTCATATAATCATCAAAAATGCAAACCTTGAAACGTCCTTCTTTTTTCAGACGTTCTATTTTTTGCTTGAATTCTGGATTTATACGGAGTGTGTCAAATTCATAATCAGCTCCCATATTTGCTCTAGCAGACTGATTTGATAACATATGAGCTTGTATTTTGGGTGTGATTCGTTGAATAAGGTTTGCATCTTCCATTTTGTTTTTTGGTAGCCGTTTCCCCTTAATATATCTTACCTGTGTCATAAAACTAAAAATATCTTCATTTAAAGAACAGTTTGATGAGGGAATCATGCCAAATAACTCAATGTCATCAAAAAGAGTTGTATTTGTCATTCCTGCCAAAAAATGATACAAAAGAATATCGTAATAATTTCGACTTTTCCCTTGCTTTAACAAGGCTTCAAAATGCATTATCATTTCACGTTCATTTTCAGTCTTGGCTTTATATTTGTATCTACCATCCATTAAGGAAAGGGCAGTTATATTTGGTTCAATTTCTAATCTGGCGTACCAGCTCTCTTGATTGTTTAGTGTCCGAATAAACTTATCTATAGCTGATCGGGAGTATCAACATGGACACCATAATATTCAGATTTATCTTCCACAGGAATCCATGTAGGGACAATAAACAATGATTTTGAATGTACTGCAAGATGAAAGTCTACTTCTTTTCCACTTATAAAAACAAAGAAGTTGTTTCTGCTTTTGTATTTCATGACGAAATCTTTTGCCTTCGCTCTACTTCTGAATTTAAAATTATTATATCCATTGTCATTAAAGAAATTTTCTGCAGCCTCTAATTGAGTTTGATCTTTGCTGATAAAGTATATTTGGTTCTCGGCATCATTGCACAGAGCATCAGCATAATCTAAGAACTCATCACGAATTTGTTTCAGATTAGGGTTATCGAAACCATCAAATGATTTTCTTAATAAATCAAGATTACAAAAGAGAAGTTTCTGCATATTGTACCTCCTGTCGAAATATATCACTATTCTAACATATTTTTGAACGATTGAGAATAACCAATCCGATTGGCTAAAAAGTCATATGAAACGATGTCAAACACTAATATAATAGGTATTTAATCACAGGAGGGTCTAATTCCCCGATGCTTGCATCGTACAAACTAATATTGAGCATAGCAAGGTTGGGGTAAATACCCCACTCCTGCGTAGCAGGAGGCAAACGCCCTTGTGGTGTTTGAGTGCTTGCACCGGGGAAATTTATTACAGGAATTTGCCCAATTTGTTTTCTTGCCAATCTGGTGGTTTCTATCCCTTTTTTTGTTCGCTGATATAAATCAGATACTTCCTTTTTGGACACATGAAAACTTTTGAGTATGGATGTGACAGAAGGCTGTCTGGTGGGCTGATGATTGCAGAGGAGAAGGAGCTATGCGATTCGTATATGGGGAGGAAGTAGGCATACAACAAAAAGAAGCGCCCAACCTGAAAGGCAAGCGCTTTTTCATAATTTTCAAAACTTCAATGGAAGAGGATTCTTAGTGGGGGAGGCATTGTAGATCATGTACAGCAGGTAAAGATACCGCTTGTATCCAGTGTAGGCGGTAACGGCCTTGCCCTCACGGATGAGCATCGCCGGTTCGATCTTGCGCAGCCGCGGCACCAGCCGGTTGCGGTTGTACTCCCCATCATAAAGCCTCACAAACTCCACCATGCTGTGTATCAGGTCTGCCTGGAGGGAATCTGGGGCGCCGTTCCATGAGTCTATGAGGAGATGCATCGCTTTCTGGTATGTCTGGCTGCCAGCCTTCCTGTAAAGGTCAAAGGCGGTGGAAATGCAGGCCAGCTGCCCTGCTCCTCTGGTCTGTTTGTAGTCCATGCGAAGCCCCATGTTTTCGGTCAGCCTGAGGAACTCCACCGCATCCCTGTCGCCGCCACATACCAGGGCCTGAAATCTCGCCCCGGGATTCGTACCGGCCTGTCGGGCGAACAGGAGAGCCTCATCGCTCTCAGTCAGATTATAGAATACCTTGCACTGGATTGGGAGATCGTTCCCTCCGTTCAGCAGTTTCCGGGCAGCGATGGTGTTCTGTCCGTCCAATACATAGTAATGGCCATTCCGGAAGCTCACTTTTGGCTCGTTTGCAAGGAATTCATCGAATTCAGTGGCAATTTTATAGATGCGGTTAATGTTCAATTTACTTTGATAAGCAGTGCCGGGGCTCTCCAGCAATGCACTGTTGACAGAAAGTATCTGGAAATTATAGTTGTGAATCTTCATAGTTACATCCTCCAATCTCAATACTCAAATATAATGGGATCACCAGGCATGGAGCCTGCGAAGCCGCTCTCTAACAGTTGTTTTAACCTCCCTTCATGACTTATCTTTTTCCCCCAATCCCTTTGGGGATTGGGGCGCTCCGCTGGACAGGCTGTTACAGACAGTAATGTGGTCTTGTTTCTAATGCCTCTTGGTGATCTGATATTGAATTTTTAATATCCTGACAATTGCGGTACTCCAGCTGATGGTCCCAACATAATGTAAAAAATAAATTTGTATATGGCACGAAAGGACCAGCCACTGGCCCTCTTTGGGTCAGTCCCTTTTTCTAGCATAATTTTTGTATGCGTTTTCCGATATCTGCCTTATTCAAACCCGTAGATGGTGTCGGCTTTGTTGATTTTGTTTCAGCATGTGTTCCCCTCCTTTCTGCCTTAGGCCTTTCTGGAAGTATGTCTCATGGCGGAAAAAAGCCCGTGAGCAGTCAGAACATTGTTCCATGATCAGGATTCCAGAAGCACAGGCAGGAGAAAACATATCCATATATGGGGCATGTATAGGGCCTTTCTGAACTTTAGGTATCCGTATATTTCCCTAATTTGCTGTAAGTTCTCAAATTAGCTTAGTAGAGCAAAACGGAAATAACGGAGTTACCCAAACATCAGAAAGAACCCATGTATAAGCATGCCCTGTTTTTTTTATGTGAAAAAATCTTATCCGCAGAAAGCAAGTGCTTGATTGGAAAATGACATCGCGAGGAGTTTTTTGTGTGAAAAAATCTTATCCGCAGAAAAAGGCAAAGATCCTTTGATTTATATGAAAACCCGTCATCCGTAAAGCGGGGCCATGATTTGGCATGTGTAAGACATACTTTTTGCGAAGGCTGATTGTTGGCCATGGGCCCGGTTTTTAAAGTGAACTGTTGATATCCATAAAAACCGGGATATGAAATTAGTGGATGATGGGAGAAAAATTATGAAGCTTGAAGAAATGAAAGCTGTCGATATAAGAACAGTTGATCCGGAAACCTTGGTGGATGTCACTACAATCAAAATCGATGAGAGTTTATCAAGGGAAGAGAGAGTAGCTGAGTTCCTGAGACAGGTAAAGAATCCGTATTGCTTCCGCGTTGGAAATATGATTGTAAAGAATGTTTACAGCAATAATGGGGTAACGTTACAGGAACGGTTTGAGCAGTTTGCCCGGACATTATAAGGAGTCCCTGGACATCGTTCAAAGTCAATGATAACAGGTTTGACCCGTGATAATCTGTAAGTGGACTAAACTGCTGTTGGTTATCTCTGTTCTGGATTACCGGGATCACTCCCGGAATATAGGAGGAACCACAATGGAAAACATTTCAAAAACCTATCGAGCAGCCGTGTACCTGAGATTATCAAGGGAAGACGGGGATGTTGCTGGAAGCAGTAGGCAGAGCAGCAACAGTATTGCAAATCAAAAAGAGCTGGTCATGGACTTCCTGAAGTCCCACCCTGAGATTGCCGTTGTATCCACATATTCGGATGACGGATTCAGTGGCGTTAATTTTGAGAGACCAGAGTTCCAGAGAATGCTTTCCGATATCCGGGAAGATAAAATTGACTGTGTTATTGTAAAGGATCTGTCGAGATTCGGAAGAAACTATATCGAATCCGGCCGTTATATTGAGAAGATTTTTCCGATGCTGGGGATCCGCTTTATTGCTATTACTGATGGATATGACAGTATCAATGAGGATATAAGAAGTGACATGGTCATTCCTTTCAAAAACCTGATCAATGACGCCTATTGCCGTGATATTTCCATCAAGATCCGAAGCCATATGGACGTCAAACGGCGAAACGGAGAATACATCGGCGCGTTTGCGGCATATGGATATCGGAAGGATGAGGACAACAGGAACCATCTGGTGATTGATGAGTATGCAGCGGATGTGGTCAGGGATATTTTTACAATGAAGATGTGCGGTATGAGCCAGCAGACCATAGCTAACAGACTGAATGAGTGGGGAATTCTCTCACCGCTCCAGTATAAAAAGACCATTGGGGTCTCATTGGAAAGCAGCTTCCAAAAGAGTGTAAGGCCCAAGTGGAGTTATAATGCCGTACTCAGGATCCTCAAAAATGAGGTTTATACAGGAACAGTCACCCAGGGAAAATGCACCACGCCGAATTATAAGATAAAGAAACGTGTTTATAAGAATGAGAGCGACTGGATCCGTGTGGAGAATATGCATGAGCCAATCATTTCCAAAAGTGATTTTGAGATAGTTCAGGACCTGCTTTTAAGAGATACGCGTGTGTCTCCGGGGCTGGCAGAACTGTTTCCACTTTCCGGATTAGTTTATTGCGGCGATTGTGGGGAGCCGATGGTACGCAAGACGGTTCCTTCAGGAGATAAGCGTTACGTATATTACATTTGCTCCGGGAACAAGAAGGATAAGACAAAGTGTAGTATGCACAGTATCTCAGAAAAGAGGCTGACGGATGGCGTTCTGGGAGTGGTCAAGACTTGTATTGGCAGGATCATTGATCTGTCGGACGCGTTGGAGATCATATATGCTTCTCCGAAGATGAAGCCTGATGTCAAGAAGTATGAAGCACGTATCCAGAAACTCCGGGATGAAGTTGAAAGCTGCAACATTCGGAAGAAGAACCTCTATGAGGATTTTAAAGATGGTATTCTGTCTAATGAGGAATATTCCATGTTGAGAGACCGGTATCGGGGACAGATAGCGGAAATTGAAAAGAATATAGGATCATTGGAGATAGAGCGGGACAGTATTTTATCTAACAGTTCCAGGAGGCAGGAATGGGTTGAAAAAATAAGGACATATGGTGGAACAGATTCTCTTGACAGGGAACTTATCAGTTACCTGATTGAGAGGATTGAGGTGTTCGATAACGATTCTATACAGGTAACATATCGTTTCCAGAAAGCAATCGAGGAAATGGAGCGCGTTGTAGAGCTTTATTGCGAGAAGACGAGGGAGGCGGTATAAATGGCACGCAAGAGCAGAAAAGGGTCGGCGGTAACAGTTCCACAGACACTTGAAGTCAAAGGATACAGGACGGCGATATATGTCAGGCTTTCCAGAGAGGATGAACGTAAGATAGAGGGCGAAAGCGTTGAGAACCAGCTGGAGTTTCTGAAAGATTTTGTGAGTAAAGATCCTTCGCTTGTATTGACAGATGATTATGTTGACCGCCATGTCACAGGAACGAAGTTTGACAGGCCTGAGTTTAACAGGATGATAGCAGATGTACGGAGCGGCAGGATCAACTGCGTGGTCGTGAAGGATCTGTCCAGGCTGGGAAGAAACTATCTGGAGGCCGGAGATTATATTGAAAAGATATTTCCTTTTTTCGGCGTCCGGTTTATTGCGGTGACGGATGATTATGACAGCCTAACATCAGATCCCGCTGTGGATGGCCTGGTAGTACCGTTAAAAAATCTCATCAATGAGGCATATGCGAAGGATATTTCAAAAAAGATATGTACATCGTTTGAGAATCAGTTCAAGCAGGGGATCTTTTTTGCAACGACAGCGGCGTATGGATATATAAAGGATCCGCATGATCCGCACATGATTTTGGTAGATGAAAATGTAAAGGATATCGTTGTCCGGATCTTTACAGAATATACTGGCGGGAAAAGTCTGGTGCAGATCGCCAGGGATCTGAATATGGATGAGATACTGGCACCAAGCGTGTATTGGCAGCAGAAGGATGTGATCCACAAACAAAAGTACACGAATCTCTGGGAGGGGACGCAGATCAAAAATATCCTGCAGAATCCCATATATACCGGGGATGTGCAGATCGCCAAGACAAAAAAGTGTTACTACAAGGGGATCACATCTGCGATGCGCCGTGATGATGGGTATTATGTAGAGGATCATCATGAAGCGATCATTGATCATGGGACTTTTGATAAGGCTCAGGAAATGCTAAAAGCAAAGCGCAAAGAGTATTTCTCAACACGTGGGAAGAACGATGGGATCAAGAATAAGAAGCCGGACTACCTACAGGGGATTTTGTATTGTGGTCATTGCGGAAACAAGATGAATATGTATCGCAGGACGATAAAGCTTGTGAGTGGAGTCGGCCATTACAGCACATATGTGTGCAAGCGATCGGCAGCCTACGGCCCGGAGGATCCGGCGAAGAATGTTAAGGCTGAAGATATGGAAGGTATGATACTGGAACTGATAAAGCAGCATATCGCCATATATGTTGAGGTAAAAGACAGGTTGAAGATCCTAAACAGGAAGCCTGTGGCAGAAGGGAAAAAGGCGGAATTGAAGGATAAGCTGTCTAGCCTGAAAAGCAGGAAGGAAAAGGTAGAGGGTTTCATCAGAAACCTGTATGGGGATTTTACAGAAGGTATTTTCTCCGAAACTGAATATCTGGAAATGAAAACAGGATATGTATCGGAACTGGATGCGCTGGATGCTGATATGGAAGAGACCGAGAATATGATCGAGACCTATTCTGCAGCATATGGTGGGAATGCAAAGATGGCCACGACATTCTCCAAGTATATCGGAGTAAATAAGCTGAACCGGGAATTGGTTGTGGCGTTTATTGCGAAGATCACTTGTTACAGCAAGATGCGGTTTGAAGTGGAATACACATTTTCCAATGAACTGAAGGAGTTTATGGATCTGGTCGAGAAGAGAGGGGATGAGGTGGCATGAAGAATTATACGATTTGTGCTTATATGCGGCTTTCTGACGAAGACGAGGATATCTTCGGACGCAAGGTGGAGAGCGGAAGCATTACTTCCCAAAGACGGCTCATTATGGATTTCATCAACAGTCAGCCTGAGTTTCGTGGGTGTAAGATGATTGAACGCTGCGATGATGGACTTTCTGGCAGATATTTTGATACCAGGCCACAGTTCATGGATATGATTGAGCAGACGAAGAAGGGGAAAATCAACTGCATCATCGTGAAGGACTGTTCCCGGTTCGGAAGGGATTATGTGGAGCTGGGTGACTATCTGGAACAGATTTTTCCCTTTCTGGGTGTGAGATTCATTGCGATCAATGACCATTACGACAGTGATAAATGTGAGGGCGGTCTGGACATTGCTTTCAAGAATCTGGTTTATGACATATATTCCAGGGAGCTGTCAAAGAAGGTCAGGGAATCCAGGAGGCAGATGGCACAGCAGGGAAAATATACTGCATGTCAGACGCTATACGGATATAGGAAAATGAAAAAAGACAAGCACAAGCTGGAGAAGGATCCAGAGGCAGCGGCGATTGTCAGAGAAATCTTTGATATGAGATTGGCAGGGATGGGGCTGACGGATATTGCCCGGAATCTGAATGATAGGGGAATACAGTGCCGGATAGCCTATAAGCACGATAAAGGCGATTTGGTCAATCATGCTGGTAGGCTCGACAGTATGTGCTGGACTTCCGGATCAGTATATCAGCTTCTCTCGAATGATATATATACGGGAGCGGTTGTTTCTTTGAAAATGGAATTTGATAGGCTGGCTGGAAAGCAGAAACAGAGGCCTAAGGAGGAATGGATCCGGGTTGAGGGGATGCATGAGGCGATTGTTTCAAAGGAAGAGTTCCGTCAGGTTCAGGACATGTTTCAGCTGCAGGCCCCGACTTCACCTTTCAAGAAGCAACATTACAGATGCGGAATCTGTGGAAGAAGGCTCAATAGGAGAAATGGCGAAGATTTATACTGTGCGAGAGGCTATTTCTTAAAGGAAGAGTGTGAGTGTCGGGTGGTGAAGTCTAAAGAATCATATCTGGATAAAATTATCTTGAAGGATCTGAAGATAAAGATGCAGAGGGTGATGGATGCAGAAAAGCTGAAGCTGAAATCCAATGCAGACAGGATATCGGGTGTGGATGCGCTACATAGTCTGAAAAGTGCTCTGGAATCTGCAAAGAAGGCAAAACAGCTCCTGTTTGAGAAGCTGGCTGATCGGAGTATAGATCGGGAGTCTTTCAAACAGAAGAAGCAGATCTATGATACGGAGATCGCAGAGCTGGAGCAGAAGATCTCCGATGTGAATATGGCGGCGCAGTTGGTAAGGGATTCAGAAGAAGCAGCAGTTGAGAGGATTGAAACGGTGGAGTCTTTTCTGGAAGTTACGGAGATGACGGAAGAAATATGGAAGAAGTTCGTGGAGGATGTGTTCCTATATCCGGGTGACCGGATGGAGATTCACTGGAACTTTGAAGATTGAAAACAATGGCATTCGAGGTGATAACAGCTCCGAGTGCAAATTCTTTTCAAATAAATTTAATAGTTTTTTCACTTCCTTAGACCAGGCAAGGAATTTTTTGACTTTCTCTTTTCTGGCTTGTAGAAACGAAACGTAATACATAACGCTTAATTCTGGAACGCTCATAGGAATAAGTGTTCTATGCGTTCCATCATTTTGCAAATCTCTTGACAGAGTTGATAGGTTAATGACCATTATGACAGCGACCAGGACGAGGGCGGGCTGGACATTGCTTTCAAGAACCTTGTCTATGATATTTATTCTAGGGACCTGTCAAAGAAGATCAGGCAGGCAAGGGAGCGGCTGGCCATGCAGGGGAAGTATACGGCGGGGCAGACGCTTTACGGGTACAGGAAGAAAAGGGAAGATAAGCACAGGATGGAGCCTGACCCGGAGATGGCTCCGGTTGTCCGGGAGATCTTTGACATGAGGCTTTCCGGGGTGGGAGTGACGGATATCCCCGGAACTTGAATGACCGGGGTATCGGGTGTCCGACCGTGTTCCTGCATGGAAGGGGGGAGGCCGTGAACAGAAAGGACGGCTTTGACAGGATGTGCTAGACGGGCGGCGTTATCAACGGCGTGCTGCAGAATGAGATCTACACGGGGGCTGTGGTTTCTCTGAAGAGCACGATGGACAGCAGGAAGGGGAAGCCAGCGGCCGGGAAGCGGAAGATGCGTTATGCCTGCGGAGGGTGCGGGAAGCGGTTGACCAGGAGGAACGGGACGGACCTTTACTTCAACAGGGGGTATATGGTGAAGGACTGCGAGTGCCGGCAGCCGGGAGCAGGGTGGAGAGCCTGAGGAATGCGCTGGAGGCGGCGAAGAAGGCGAAGCAGAGGCTGTTTGAGAAGCTGGCGGACAGGGAGATTGAGTGGGCGGTGTTTTTGGAGAGGAAGAAGGGGTATGATGCGGAGATCGGAAGGCTGGAGCAGGAGATTTCGGATGCGGGGCTGGCGGAGCGGATTGAGAGGGATGCGGATGACGAGGCACGGGAGCGGGCGGATGTGGCGAGGTCTTTTCTGGATGTGGGGGAGATGACGGAGGAGATCTGGGGGCGATTCGTGAGAGGGGCCTGTGTGTATCCGGATGGGAGGATTGAGGTTCGGTGAAATTTGGGGGATGAGATGGAAGAGGATGTTTGCAGCATGGAATGATGTGGTAGATGAAAAAGTGGTTTGTGAAAAACAGATATGAAAAGGTGTCTGAGGAGATTTCTGACAGGTAGGGGAAGAGGAAAACCTATATGCGGTTTATCGGCGGTCTGCAAAAGCTGGACGGCTTCTGCGGAAAGTTTGATGAGGAGCTTTGGACGGCGCTCCTTGACTACGCCACGGTTTATGCCAGGGATGACATCCGCTTTACTTTCAAGGTAGGGAACGAAGTGAAAGTTGATGGATAGGTAAAAATGTGTAAATTTTGCTATTTAAAATAGAAAGAAAATTTTTGTTAAGCCGGGAATTTTGATATTGCAAAAGGCCATTATGTAAGTCATAGAGATTTGCTAAGTGGTCTTTTTTATTTAATACTACTTTAATGCAACTTTTATATTGCAAAATTTGTTAAAAGGTGATATAATCCATTTATCAGAAAGAGAGGTGCGTATGGAGACTTATAGTGTTAAACAAATTGCTGATATGCTAAACACAAAGCCGGAAACAGTGCGTCGCTGGATCAGAAGTGGAAAACTTAAAGCAGAACAATCATCGAGAAAAGATGGAAATGTTATAACTGAAGGAAACCTGAATAAGTTTCTTATGTCTTCGCCAAAGTATGCGGGACTTATTGCTGGAGCTGCCATAGCAGCTCCCATAGCAGCAATTCCCTTAGCAGGAGGTATAGTAGCGACATATTTAGCAATGTGCAAAATGGAGCAAGATAGAGAAAACCCTTCTTTTTCCAAGAATGATGTTAAAAAGTATCTGAAAGAAGAAATTGCTAGGCGTGATGCTTCAATGAAACAAAAATTGAAAACGATAAAACAAATGCAACAAGAAATAACTAATGACCAGCAGCAAATATCAGAATGTAAATTTGTTTTGTCACAGCTTGAAGAAAAGGAGAGTTAAGTATATGTCAAAGCATTGGGATTATAACGATGACCATGATTGGGATGATGATTATGATTATGCGGCAAATGGGTATGTTTATTGGTATGGCAAATATTACCCCAAAGAGTGCATAGATGCTTTATTCAAAAACTTTTCAGATGATGATACAGCGGAAGATTCTCCATCAAATGTGTTGGGGGGGATTTCCTTAGCAATAGTTGGGATTGGTGTTGCTGGGTATTGTATCCATAAAAAAGTAATTCCAGCTATAAAACGTAAAATAGAAAAGGATGATGAAGAAATAAAAAAGGGACAAAAACAACTTAGCAAACGGAAGAGGACATATTGCGCTTAAAAATCGGAATGTATGGTTGGAGGAGTAACTAAATTGAGTGATGATGTAAGAAAAAAAGAAGCGGAAATAAAAATATTGAAGAGGGTGTTTGGAGAGAATATTGTTTATGAGGAGAGCGAACAACCAGATTTTATCCTTAAGTATGGAGAAAATGTTAAACATGGTGTAGAAATAACGGAATTATATTATGATGGTACCTCTGCGAGAATAAAAAATGAAAGATATATCAAAGAATTATTGGAAGAAAAAAAGCACTGGCACAAAGATGATAAGAAAAAATTAAAGGTGCATGATATAACGTATTATTCCCAAGAAAAAGGTTATTTACCTATAGAATTACCTGCATTGTTTTTACCAAAATATAATATACGAGATTATGTAAAGTCATTAAAACAGACAATAGAGTCAAAAAATGAGAAATTAAAAAAATATTGCTCTGATATTTCGAAGTATTGTATGTTAGTTATTTATGACAAAGAGAATCCGTTCGAAAAATTACAGGAGAAAGATATTGCAGAACGGTTGTTCAATGCTGAATTATCGAAAGTTGTAAGAGAGTCAGATTATCGAGAAATATATTTGATTACAGGAATTGATAGTAAAAGTCGCTATATACCGTTAAAAGCATATCTTTTACAATCAGACTTTCTTTTGTTTACAAAGTTTGTTAAAGAGAGGAATTTGATAAATAAATTGGAGGAAACATATAAGCATCCTTTATTTGCGTTTGCTGAGATTTTAAAAAGAAGAGGAAATACAGTTGCTTTTGGAGAAGTAGATCATGACGAAGTAATGGGAAAAATTGTTGTTTATAGCGGTATGTATGGAATTGGTATGACGATTCATGAAGATGATAATCGGGGAGTTGGAATCTTTGATACTTATCCGCTACAGAAAATACCTAATACTGTAGGGTTTGAACTTGAACCAAGCACAGATTTTTTTGATGACGATTTATACAAAGATTATGAAGAGATGGTTCAGAAAAGGATAGCATCTGTAGGAATGTATTTTTTAACAAAATAATTTAAAACGATGAAATGGAGGAATACATATGTCATCGGGTGTGGGAAGAGAACTATTGGATGGAATACAGAGTGGTGTTCAAGAGATGGTACAGGAGAGGATAGATGATGAAGTTTCTCGAATCCAAATAATGGATATAACGAGGGCGGCAGCAGCCTTGCTTGATGCAAATGTCGAGGAAGGAATCATCGAAAGGCTCTTGTGCAAATATTGGGATTTGCGGCCAAGCGAGGCTCACAGGTTTATCCGTGAGGGTGAGGAGGAACGAAAGATATAATAAAAAACCCGGACTTCGGTCTGGATTTTTTTATTGCCTCGAAAGGGTGTGCATTTATTATGAAGAAATGCCGATTTCAAGCCGTTTGTGAAAGGGTGCATCGTTGAATTGTATCAATTTCACTGTATCAATGAATTCATGCTACTGTGGATTTTATACGGTTCTTTTTTCCTGATTAAAAAAATTTGTTAGTCTTATATTGACAGAATCGGGCGGCACCAACTCCGGCAAGACGACCTTCCTCAACGCGCTGTCCGCGTACATACCCAAACGGGAGCGGGTGATCACCATCGAGGATTCGGCGGAATTGCAGATTCGTCAGATTCCCAACCTGGTCCGCTTAGAGACGCGCAACGCCAATACCGAAGGGGAAGGGGAGGTGACCATGAGCCAGCTGATCCGCGCCGCGCTGCGGATGAATCCCAGCCGCATCATTGTGGGCGAGGTGCGGGGGCGGGAGGCACTGGACATGCTGCAGGCCATGAACACCGGTCACGACGGATCCCTGTCCACCGGCCATGGGAACAGCCCCAAGGACATGCTCAGCCGGTTGGAGACCATGGTGCTCATGGGGGCCGAACTTCCGCTGGCGGCGATCCGCAGCCAGATCGCTTCCGCCCTGGATTTGATCATCCATCTGGGGCGGCTGCGGGATGGGAGCCGGAAGGTGCTGCAAATATCAGAGATTGGGGGAAACGACAATGGAAATGTGGAAATTTGGAACCTGTTCCGCTACGATGCGGCGGAGGGAGCGCTCAAACGCACAGGCGAGCTCAAAAACAGGGAAAAACTTCGTGCAGCAGGATATTGCCCGTAAGAAAATAACGCGCAGACAGGAAGGGCCGGGCGCCTACCCGGCACAGCCGAGACCGCCGGGGGAGGCGGGGAGAGCGGAGAAGATGAGAGCTGCGGGGAATGCGGGAAACGTGGGGAAAATGAGAACTGCGGGGAGTGCGGGAAGCCCGGGGAAAACAGGAACCGGTATGGACTACGGGGTATACACGCTGACCCTGAGGGAATGGTTTTGCTACGCCGCCCAGGGGCTGGCGGGCTGCGCTCTGGCCGCCTATGTGTTCTACCGCAGCGCCGCCGCATTTCTGGTGATGGCTCCGGTGGGAATCTTTTATCCGCTGTACTGCCGGGAGGATTTAAAGCGGCAGCGCCTGCGCCGTCTGAACCTGGAATTTAAGGATGGAATTCTGGTTTTGGCTTCCTTTCTCAGCGCCGGTTATTCCATCGAGAACGCGGTGGCGGCCAGCGGGCGGGAGCTGACATTGCTCTACGGGGCCGATGGGCTGATGGCCGGAGAATTTGAGGAGATGGCCAGAGGGCTGCGGCTAAACCGCACCGTGGAATCGGTGTTTCTGGACCTGGGCGGGCGCAGCGGCCTGGAGGACGTAAACAATTTCGCCCAGGTGTTTGCCGCGGCCAAGCGCAGCGGTGGGGACCTGGTGGAGATCATCTCCCACACTGCAGGCGTGATCCGGGACAAGGTTCAGGTGGAGGAGGAGATTCACACCATGACAGCTTCCAAGGCATTTGAACAGAAGATTATGAGCCTGGTGCCGGTTCTGATTGTGCTCTACATCGACCTCACCTCCCCTGGATTCTTTGACATCATGTACAGAACCATGGCAGGACGGCTGGTGATGAGCGGCTGCCTGGCGGTTTACGGAAGTTCGCTGCTGCTGGCGAGGAGAATTCTGCAGGTGGAGATATAAGCGGGAATGGTGCGAGGGGAAATGAGGTGAGCTAAAATGAGAGCCGCGGGCAGGCTGAGGAAGGCGTTTCCGGCCTGGCTTGGTAAAAAGCAGATTTGCTGTGTGCTGGCGGGGCTGCTCTTGGGCGGGATAGCCCAGGCGGCGGGGACGGCGGGGACAGAAGGGGCGGCCGGGGAACTCAGGCGTCCCGGATACGGCCAGGAAGAGGAGACGCGCCAGGTGATGGTGAAGGGGCTTTTTGAGGAGGAGGTTCCGGTGGAGATCCGCCTGGCCGGGCGGGAATACCGTGCGGATGAGATTCACCGTGTGTATCAGCAGGTTTTGGAGGAGCTGCCGGAGCGCATACGGGGCGGGAATTTGTCCCTGAATCAGGTCCGGAGCGATTTGAATCTGATCAGCCGCATGGATGAGTACGGGATCACGCTGCGCTGGGAATCGGAACATTGCGAGCTGGTGGATTCCTTTGGCGCAGTGAACGCTCAGGATGTGCCGGAGGGCGGCGCAGAGGTGGAGCTTCGGGTGGAACTGACGGACGGGAGGTATCCGGAGCAGTATGTGCTGCCGGTTCGCGTGGTACCGGAAAAAACGGGGGCCAGGGACCTGGCGCTGGAAGGTTTTATCCGCACGGTGGAGGAAGCGGACCGGGCGCAGAGAGAGTCGGAGTGGCTGAAACTGCCCGATACATACAACGGCGCGGCGCTGCAGTATCGGGAACCGCGGGAATCTCCGTTTCCGAGCCTGGCTGCGCTGGGATTTGCGGCCGCCGTGCTGTTGACGGCAAAAGAGCGCTCGGACAAGGAGAAAGCGGCGAAACAGCGGGAAAATCAGCTGTTAATGGATTACCCGGAGGTGGTTTCCAAGCTGATGATCTTCCTGGGGGCCGGAATGACGGTGCGGACGGCCTGGGAGCGGATCGCAGGGGATTACCGGGATATGCTCGGGAGCGGCAGGCGGACCCCACGGCATGTGTACGAGGAAATGTATGAGACCTGCTGCCAGATGAGCCGCGGAGTTCCGGAGGGACAGGCTTACGGGGAATTTGGAAGGCGCTGCGGCCTGCTTCCTTATATGAAGCTTTGCAGCCTGTTGGAGCAAAACCGGAAGAACGGATCCCGGAATGTGCGGGAACTGCTGCGGGCGGAGATGACGGAGGCGTTTGAGCTGCGCAAGCATGGAGCCAGGCGCATGGGCGAGGAGGCGGGAACCCGCCTGCTGCTGCCGCTGTTTCTGATGCTGGGAGTTGTTATGGTGATGGTGGCTGTTCCGGCGATGCTGGAATTTATGTAAATTGGAATGGAGGGCGAAGGATGGAGATAAAACGTGAATTGCGGTCGTTTCTGGCGGAAGAGGACGGGGTGGGGGTCATTGAGGTGAAAACTACTTTTTTATTTCCAAAATAGAAAAACGTCGCAAATCCTTTATCCATGCGGCTTTGCCGCTATTTTGTACATTTCCTAAATTTTTTCCAAAATCCAAAATAGACCGTCAAATCTTACCTCAAATTTTCTCCAATTTTCCAAAATGAATTTTTCAAATATCCCCTGATTTTAGCCGTGAAATTTTTGGAAAATCCGGCTTAAAATTTTTCTAATATTGCCCCATTTTGGCTGTAAAATTTTTAGCAACCAGCGGGGCATGCGTCGAAAAAGTCGACGCTTCGTATTAAATATTCGATAACACAGGAGGACACATTATGGTTATGATCGTGAATAGTGGGCGTTGGTGCCTTGGCTTTCTTGGCAATGATGGATTCCCGGATCAACTGAAGCTATGGCTTTGCATTCACAGTGATGAGGAACTGCGGGTTCATATGCTGACTCAATGGCTCATCTCTCATCATGTCCGCGGTGTCGCATGGCGTAGTCCGCAGGGATCTTGGATAGACTGGAGGGCAGGATTGTTCGTCCGGCAGTTTAATCGTCAAATGCAATGCGCCGGGATGAGATGTACGATGCGGGAAGTAATACTGGAATCCCATTTTGCGGATGATATCTAATACATTGAGGATATATCCGAACAGCCGTGTATTCCAAAAGAGCGTAGTCATCCTGTATTCTTCTTAATATCCAAAAGTAAAAAGTTAAACTTGAGTTTGGTTTTCTAAGGGATAAAACAAGAACTATATAAAAATCTCTGTTCTTAAATTTCATTTTAAATTCCATTTTCCATATTAAGAAAAAGGAGAAAAACAGGAGGTAAAATCCTTATCTAAATAATCCTCATCGGAAAAACAGCCACCGTAAGTTTACCCCACGATGACTGTCTTTCTTGTTTCCTATTATAGAAACAAACTATCCAGCATTTACAGTACCTAGAGGGTTCAAATGTAGGAATAATCGAGAAATAAACGACATCCACACGAACTTAATTACCTCTATCTACTGTTCAAAACCATCTTCAATCACATCGCCCGTAGAATCCAAAAGAACCGAGTTGCGGGCTTTGCGATAGATGGTTTGTCCCTGAATTGTTTTACCGGAACTGTCTTTGATTGGGTTTCCGCTTGAGTCTTCGATGTTATCTAAGAACACGAACTCGTTAGGATATCCTGCGAAAGCCGTTCCGGTAATAATTGTACCATCTGCTTTGTGTGCTGTATAGCCCTTCAACAAAGCTTCTTCCGTAACAGTATCGCCGGTAAGGTCGATCAAAACTTTATTGCCGAATACGACTTTATTCGCAGCCATTTGACAAAACCTCCTTATCCGATCGTAACAGTCTTCCCTCCGGCAGAGTTGTCGGTTTCTACATACGGGATTGCCTTAACTGTAACCTGAGATAAGCAGTTGTACTCTTCATCCGGCATAATCGTCTGAGCTTCTTTGGACGGTGTTACCTCCTTGCTCTGCGGCTTCATATCCTCAGAACCAGACATAGCACCTTCAACGCCAAGAATCGTCACACCCTCACGAATGTTAGTAGCAATAAGCTTTGTCTGTTCAGTGGCATCAATAGACACCTTACCAGAGCCATCATGATAGCCTTGCGGTACTGTATATTCTCCAGCCACAGTTGAGATGATACCCTTGACAGCGCCGTTGTTCTTCATAGTACCTGTAAGCTTACTTCCACGGGCGTGCGCAGTCTTTCCTACGAGAATCTCAGCGACAGCCGCAGTATCTTCGGAAGTATCGCTGTCGAATGTACAGGTACCTGTGATCTTTGCACCACTCTTATCATGAGCAGTAATACCTTTGAGGACCTTATCTGCACTGACGGAATCGCCAGTAAGATCGATAAGGACATCCCCCCCCGTAAATGACTTTGTTTACATTCAGATTTGCCATAATGTTTAGTCCTCCATGACACTTTCATTATTTTTCTTTATCAGCAGTCTTGTTGTACTGGGATGTACTGATTCCAAGGATAACACCAAGGAAAGTATCGACCGCAGTGATGGTTCCGACTACCTGCTCTCCATACGGGAGACCCCAGATTCCAGCCAGTGCAAAATATAATGTACCAGCAGCCGGAAGCAGATACATAGCAATCCACTTAAGGATGTCGTATGTCTTGTTACTCATGCTCATTGTGCTCTTCCTCCTTCTCTATAAATTTATGAATCGGGAGTTTGTCCACCTCCTGCATAATTCGCTTCGCTGAACCGTTCCCGCCCATACGTTCGTAGGGTTCATAGAGATATACCCTCAGATTTTCATATTCATCCTGGGTTACACACCCACGGTCAATATACGACATTCCAAGATACATGATCCTGTCATGTGCCAATCCAATAAGCATCTCTGTTTTAACATCTTTTTGCTCGCTTTTCTTTTGCAAATAGGCCCACAGCCCAGAAGATGCAAGAACTGAGCTAAAGATCGTAAGTACAACCTGAAACCATGGTTCCATCGTTTCCTCCTTCTTTATGTGCAATCATGCAGACCTATCAGAAACAATCAGCTTCTTGTTGACTATTGTGATTTTCTTACTAAATAGGTCTTCGTAAAGCTGTATTAAATTCTTTCGTTGTTCTCTGGATAAGAGCTTATAATGACCTCCCATCCAACCGCGAAACATGTTCTCGACATTGTCGTAATCCGCTTCTTCATTTCCAACCTTAACGGCAAGTTTCTTGAGTTTTCTACGCATGGCGGTAACTCGATCCGGGTTTATTCGTTTGATGACTTTACCAGTATCTGTAAGTGTGTACTTGATTTGCAGGAATTTGTATTTGCTCGAAATCTTAACGATTCTGGTTTTCTTACGATTGATATGGATTCCAAGTTCAGCTGCTATTTTACAGACGTTTTCGAGCAAGTCTTCAAGCTCTTCTTTACTGGGATTCATAATGTACCAATCGTCCATATACCTTCCATAAAATTTCTGCTGACGTACATACTTGACGTAATTGTCAATAGGATATGGATAGTAAATTCCAATGACTTGCGAAAGCTGATCTCCAATATTGACAGACTTCTCCATCCACTTTTCGCCAGTGAGCTTCTCTTTTGGAATGTTCCGATACTCCAGTTTATTGAAAGTATCGGTCATACAGGCCTCGTATTCCTCGTCAGACATGTACGAAACATCGATCTGGAAGCCCTTAAATATCAACGTTAAAAGCCAGTCAATAAACTCATCGTCATTGAACAGCTTCAACAATTCTCGTTTGGCAATCTCATGGATAATATTGTCATAGAACTTTGAAAAGTCACCGAATAGAATATAACCGTCATTTCCGTATAATTGGTAGTATTTGTGGAGATGGATTTCAAATCGTTTTCTCTGTTGTGAAATTCCGCGTCCCTTGATAGATGCGCAGTTATCATAAATGATATGTTTCCTAACTTCTGGAAGTAAAACCTCATCACACAGAGAATGTCGGACAATGCGATCGCGGATTTGAATGCTTGTAATAGGTCTTATCCGGCCTCTTTCATGCAGCTCGAATTCCTGTGTCGGTCCATTTTGAAGTGTCCGATTTATTAGATCATCTTGGATTTCGAATATGTACCGCAGGAAATTCATCATAAATTTTTGCGTCGATTCTTTCCACTTGCTGCTCTTCACAGAGACCTTATAAGCCCTATACAAGTTATTGGCGTCACAGACAATCTCCTCGTAGTTCATAACCTATTCACCGTTATAACAATACTTACCGTAGTAAATTGTATTAGGCTTTATTATTTATCCTTGCGGAACGGATAGCATCTCCTTCTTCGTTGGTTAATCGAAGAATCCGGACGAACTCCATTAGAGTTCGAAGCGTTGTTGTAGTTCGTATTGCCATTGTTGTTCACATTGGCAAAGTTAGCCGAAGAAACGACGCAATTTTTTAGATGTTACCCTTTTTCTAACCGCGACTTAATCGCCATGTCTCTTTGACGCCACTTTTTTATCAATCCGATTTCTCGGTCGATAGCTTTAACATACCGGTTGTATAAATTCAGATCTACATCGAATATTTCAACAACCCGCTGCAACTCGTTAATGAGCTGCTCGCAATTTACAATGGCCGCATTCTGGTAATCTCTCCTGGTCTCGTACTCGTGCATTGACCGTGGGTAAATGGTATTTGCCGCTCTAACATTGCTCGTTATTAAGGAAGCACACTGATTTACTTTCGATTTGAAACTCCGCATCAGTTCTCTGTACTTAGCAAAGTTTTCTTCCGAAATTTCTCCATACGCGTACTTCTTCCGAACAAAGCTGTCCACATCCTTAACACCAAATCCCCTCTGCATAAGGAGTATCAGCATATCATGCAACTCGATCGAGTACGTAATCGCTTCGAATTTTGACTCTTTTCTGTCGCCTAACAGGACGCTCATTCGTAATCTTTACCGGTGATCTCAGCGAACTCCTCTTTGGTGATCCAGCCCATCTTCACCGCATTACGAACCCTGGTCTCATTCCACATTTTCATGCTGTACCAAAGCTTTACTTTACTGTAATTCTTGCTATGTTCCATGGTGATCCTCCTTCTTAAAGCTCTACATTGGACATCATCGCAATGTAGGCGATGTCAGACTGCATTTTGATTCTGGCAAACTCCTCCTCAGAAATATCTCTAAGGACAAACCAGTATTCGCCAGGAACCTGCTCAACGATCTGAACCAGCTCCATGTTCGGATGAACAGTCTCGGTTGTTCCGTCGCTGATAGTAACCGGAGAGCAGTTATCTGCAAATACAGATTCCTCGATTTTTTCTGTAGAAATGAAATTGTTTCCGTTCAGCTTAAGATTGGAAATCTCAGTTCCATCACCGAGAATAATTTTATAGATTTTCTCTTCCATGATTAGAAGCTCCTTTCAAAAATAAAAACGGGGCACAAGGCCCCGCGATTTTAATTAACCAACCGGGAAGACCGGACGAACCCCATAAGAGGTCGAAGCGCCGCTGCAGTTCGTAATGCCACTGCCGCCCACAGAGGCAAAGCTAGCCGAAGAAACGACGTCTCTTAACCACTGGTTGTAAGATCTGTTTACGATGAATCTCGGACATACCATGAACAGCGCCAGCTGAGTCTTGCTGATTGTGTAAATAGCCGGAACGGTTGAACCATCAGAAGTTGGACTGAAATGAAGATGTCCATACATCATAGGTTCGTTCGGGAGCTCAATGCTGGAATCGAACCATGCTCCACCGGACGGTCTTCCGTTTGCAACAGCATTGCACAGGTATTCTCTGTGAGTAAGAACAGAACCCTTGAAAGCCGCATTAACGATTGTCTTTGCGTTCTCCAGGTTCTTTTTATACATCTCAGAACCAACGTATCCACCAGTTGTAACGTTGGTAGTATTCATCTGTGCATTGTAAAGCGCCTCATCCGGCATGATAACAAGGTGATGGCTGGTAAATGCAGTATCACCGCAGTTGTACCAGTAATCCATATCGACAATACGCCAAATACGACCTCCGATACTCCAATAGTCGCCAAGGAACATTCCCTTAAAGGAACCATCCTTAATAGCAGCTTTCTGTACTGCGGTCAATGCCGTACCAAGATTCTTGCCTCTGAAGAGTACCCGGCGAAGCTCCACCGGAGCAAAGCCATCAAGCATAGCAAAGAGTGCGTCTTCAGCTGCAATAGCCTTGTTTCCGTCCGTAGTCCCGACGAGTAATTTGTTACCGGATACCAGCTCGTTGATCTGGGTGAGTTCGGAAAGATTTACTCCTCCGATAAAATCTTTGGAACTTAAAAGACCGATTAACGCCTTTGCTAAAGCATCTGCCGCAATGGTCTTTGTCCCGTTAGGTCCGTCAAGCAGGAAAATATTACTTGCTGCTAACGCCTGGACCTTTTCGTAGTCTGTGATTTTCATTTAATGAATCCTCCTTTATTTGATGACAAAAATAGCCCGACCTTCGATAACATCGCCATTGCTGTCACGGAGAAGATCACTGGAATATGTACGTCCAATGACCGTATTCAAATTGCTGTCAGTAATGGGTGCGTCCGAAGAATCGAGCACGTCTCCGTAAGTACGGTATCCATTATCATAAAGCTTCTGATATACCGTGTATTCGTTTTCAAGGTTGGAACTGAACTGGTTAAGAATATCTACCTGCTCCTGCAATTCCAGCAGCTTCTTAGCAAGGCTTGCCGCCGTATTGCCATCTAACAGTGCCTGTAACCGATCAAACCATTCTCGAAATTCTGTTTCTGACTTCTGTTTCCAGTCAGCCATTTCCGCAGTATTGATGCTTGTGTATTCGTTGAACCACGCCTCCCATTTTTCTTTCCAATAGGTACTTGTGGCTTCCATATCTGCTGTATGCTCCGAGTACCAAAGGTTCCACTGAGCTTCCCATGTCAAATATGCAGACTGAATCTCCTCAGTCTGTGCCAGAAACCAGGTAGACCACTGCTCTTTCCAAAACTTATTTGTTTCTTCCATATCAGTAGTCTGCTTTTCGTAGAACTCTTTCCACTGGTCCTGCCATTGAGCAATCAAATCATCGATTTCGACCTTGTCCAATGGAGCCGTTACGAATGGACACTCTGAAGTTCCAACGCAGTTCGTGATGTTTGCCTGTCGAATAGAAGTAACTCCGGCGCCGACATAAATATACGCCAGCGGATATTGCCAGCGATCATTTGTCTTCACCATCGTAGGTTTCGTTGGATTCGATGCTGGGGTTCCTTTAATGATTTTGATGTCATTTGCTCTGACGGCCTCTCTCGAATCCACTTCAAGCACAACTGCATCATATCGGTTCAGCAGAATCTCGGACTGTGGAACTACTAACGGTAACAGAGCGTCATTCAGCGTCCAAGTGTGATTGAACCAGGCTCGTCCGACACCAACGTTGATAATCATTGCTTCCGATTCTTTTACAACCATTGCAGTTCCGACATGCTGCAATATTCCGTCCTGAATGATTCCATCGAAAATGCTGGACATCTGAATAGCATCGTAGCGCCGATCTCCTTCTTTTGAATTATAAAATCCAAATGTTACACTCACTTCTTCATCACGCTCCTTCCTGTTCTATAGTCTTAAAAGTCGGATAGACGGAATAACCGTCCTTATCTTCTGAACGAACAATTTCAAGAATACGAGCTTTTGTCTCGTGTCCGTATTCGTTCGCAATCTGTACAATGTCCCCGTTAAAGAAATCTTTTCCATACTGGAACATGATAGTTGTTTCTGTTTCTCCCTCGAATGAGGTAATGCTCACATTTTCAGCAAGCTTTTCTTTTCCTCTTTGCTGCAACTGTGCCATATACTCGGCATCGGTCAACGCATCATCGCTTCCAACATTTGAAGAAATGTCACGAGCGTCCGTAAACAATTCTCTGCGATTCAAACCAGAGCCACCACCAACCGTAGTATATCTTCGATCGGCGCCCTCACCTTCTCCACCAACCAAGGTCACTGTCTTCAACGAAGCTTTAGATTCGATGTAGTTACTATTGATGATGTTCTCGAATTTCGGTGAAAATATAACGTAGGGATTCTCCGTCTGATCGTATGATCTATCTGAACCGGCATACAACTCAAATACGAACTGCTTTTCATCATTCAGAGTGATCTTGAAACCGATACCCTGCTCCTCGCAAATTTTCTGGATGACATCATACAGGTTATCTCCCGTGTACTGAGCTTCCAGTTTCAACTTTGTAATTGCTGGATCGGTTGATTCTTTAAAAATAAAATTTGGAATTTTTCGATTGCTGTCTGACGGAGAAATTACATTCTCGTTGAGCAGTGTTTTTATTCCATTTTGAAGATTTCCGCTTAATAGTTTCTGTCCCCAGACGATTCGCCTGTCGAGGATAGATTCTAATGAACGCCCAGTAACCGTTACATGGTTACCGTCTTCGGTATCTGAAGTAATCTGGATTTTCTCCACGATCATCACATGTTCAGATTCCTTGCTCTGCAAATAGTAATCCTGTTTGATGTAGTCAAGAAGACCCTCTCGCATTGCTTCATACAGTTCAAAGTCACCGTAAGCGTAATACCGATCTGTCCAGATGAAGGACTCGTACGTATCCACAATAGAGACAGCATCTAGGTTGGTGTTTAAAATTGTCACATCCATAGTGCTTATACCCCCTCGTAGACTATACGGTTCTCAATCTTAAACTGTAAATTTGTACTTCCGTACTCAGCCGTATAAGCAAAGATGTTGTCGCCCTTCGCAAGCTGGAACCAATCAGCGTTTTTATCCAGGCAGTTCAAGATGTTTGTAGTCTTTCCGTTCCTAAGAAGCGTAATCGACTTGTTTCCTTTTACGGTGCAGATAACGATTTCATCACCTGCTATAATTCCAGAGCCAGTGAATTTCTCCAATTTATCGGTATCGATCCGCATCACTTCACGAGTACCGGTATTGTAGATCGTAATATTGCTGGCTTCACCGATTGCGTGAATCGTAATAGTCACTCCGATTTCAGCGTCGCCATTATATACAACAACCTGCTCTGTTTCATTTTTGATTTCTCCCATTTCTAGTAACGGGTCCTTAAGAGATTCATTACTGAAAGGAAACTCGAACAGTGCCTCTACACCATAGAAGATAGTTGTGTTGATTCCGTCTTTTCCGGCAGAGTAAAAGAAAGGATTCGGACACACGATTGAGATATCCGAACCCTCGTCTTTACTGAAGATTGTTGGGTCGTTTGATTCGACATACCCTTCAATCTCTGCCTGCCTGTTATCGGTTTCGATAAGCATGATGAGCTTCTTTTTAATAGGAAAATACTTGTATGAAAGCTGTCTTACGTCTTCAATGGAATCCTTCCACATATACGCAAGAGAAATAACAATGTTTCGGCTCGGCATCCTTGAGGAATTGAACAGGCTTCCATCGTTTGTAGCAATTTCTGTCGTATTGATGTTCGCTTTTCCTGGTCCCAAGCCAGTTACAGACTTGATGATGAAACCGGATTCCTCCGGTCTCGCCAAATCAAGTCGGATACTATCGCCAAGATAGTTTGTAAACGTGACTGCTCGAATCAAGTTTCCACCATCCTTTCCATCGCCGAGAACTGATTCTTCGTCTGCCGATAAATCTCTGTTCTCGACAGTGCCTTAGGCGAATAGTTATTCTGTGTAAAGTTATAAGAGTTTCCTGTATTCGGATTGGTATCTTCATTTTGAAGATCCTGTCCACGAGATGCTGCAATTCCTGTGCTAACTGTCAATGCCTGTGATCTACTGAACAGTGTATTCAGTCGATGACTCTTCTCCTCAACGTCTGACAGATCCAGAATCGGTCGAATCGTAGGCTGAGTATCAACACCGTTGTCGATCATGTCCTTTACCTTTGCGATTGCGTTTCCAAGACCTGTTTTGGCTGATTTAGCCATGTCCGCACTTGCGTTATATGCCTTTACTGCATAGGTTCCGATTGCATTGACAAACCCCAATCCAAAGAAGTCACCGATGTGGTATCCGACTCTGGAAGGTGAATGCTCGTCTAGTTCATCTTCTGCTGCTTCTGCCGCAGCCCTTGCCATTGCTCTGGCTTTCGCTTCTGCACGATATGTGTTCTCACTGATTCCATCGGCAAAGCCCTCTACCAGGTAAGCACCAGCCTGTTTAAACTGTTCATGGTAGTCCCGGATAGCCGTTACAGAAGCATTAAGATTTCCAGTGAAGGCAGTTTTTACCTCTTCGGCTTTTTCCTTAATGCCGGCAATGAACTTAATCATGCACTGCATTCCTGCATTTTGAAATTCCGGATACTTGTTCGCAATAGCTGTAAGGCACGAACTTAAAATGTTTACAAACGCATTTCTAGTCTCGTAATCTTTCGATTTGATTCCGGCAATGAGCTTGATCATGAGGTTTGAACCAGCTGTATTGAACTGGATTTGCTTGTTGTTTATAGCAGTAACACAACCGCTAATAATATTGGTAATTGCGGTTTTGGTATTTCCGTCTTGAGATTTGATTCCGGTGATGAATTTCGTCATCAATGTAGAGCCAGCCGTATTGAACTGGGTTTGATAGTTTGTAAGGGTCGTAAGTACAGCCTGCATCATGGTCGTAAACGTAGATGTCATATTGCTCTTTTGCGCATTAGCAGCATTGATGAATGTTGTCAACATAGATGTTGCGGCTGATGTCACTCTTCCGCTCGCATCTGTAAATGCGTTAATAAAGCTGTCGATTCCGTTATTTCCAAGCTGTGTAAGTGCTGTACTGAAACCGCTCATACCACTCGTATCCAACTCAGCCATTCCCTTAGCCATCTCAACAAGGCGATTTACCTGTGTGATTACGCTCGACATGATTCCGGTATCAATTCCAGAAATAGAATCTGAATAACTCTTAATTCCACTTCCAAACTGAACCAGACTGTCACCGAAACTGCCAAGATCGTTGTCGCCGGTAAACCAGCTTACAAGTCCTCCTGTATTCGGGATTGTATTGGCAAGTTCTACAAGAACTTTACCAGCTGTTGCCGAATTCGTAACAGCCGCAGAATCCATACCCATAATAGCTTCGGAATATGCCTTCATAGCCTCACCAAATGGTACAAGCTTTTCGCCGAAAGTATTAACATCGTTGTTTCCGGTAAAGAATGCTACGACGCCACCGGTATTCGGAACTGTATCAGCAAGCTCGACCAAAGCCTTACCTGCTGTTGCAGAATTGACGATTGCATCGGCTTCCAGCCCACGAACTGCATCGCCAAATGCTTTCATTGCTTCGCCGAATGGTACGAGCTGTTTTCCGAACTCGCCCATATCGTTTTCGCCAGCAAAGAATCCTACAACACCACCCGAATTCGGAATGGTTGTTGCCATCTCTGCCATTGCCTTACCGGCGATTGCTGCCTCAGTGACCGCGTTTGCATCAAGTCCGGTAATTGCGTCCCCGAACTGTTTCATAGCTTCGCCGAATGGTACAAGCTGCTTTCCAAAGGCAGTCATATCGTTTTCTCCTGCGAAGAACGACACTAATCCGCCAGTATTTGGAATTGTGGCTGCCATTTCAGCTAATGCTTTACCAGCTGTTGCTGCATTTGCCACGATTTCTCCGTCCATGTTTCCGATAGCCAGCGAGAAATCTCGCATAGCCTCGCCAAACGGTACAAGTTCCTCTCCGAACTTAGACAAAGACGAACCTCCTGTAAGCCAAGAAGTCAATCCCTGTAAAATATCAGCCGCCGTCAAAATAAGCACTGTCTCGGCTAATGCCTTTACCCCGTCCATCATAGATGGCTGAATCTGACTAGCTCCTTGTAAGAACGGCTGAACATTATTCATAAAAGCGGATAAATCAGCTCCAATTTGCGGGAACTGACTCGACACACCGCTCATAAATCCGCCGACGATTCCACCAACGAACTGACCGATTGCTGTTCCGATACCCTGTAAAAGCTTTCCACCTTCTCCAATAAGCCAAGAAAGTCCCGGAAGTTTCGACAAGAGCCCGACAGCTGCAAACACCAATGCCATTTCAGCGACAACTGCTCCCATTCCAAGAATTCCAACCATGGCACCAGGAACAAGCGCCGCTGTTGCACTAAGAGCAAGCATAATAGCCGATAACAGACCGATTCCAGTAATTCCTTTCAGTAAAGCCCCAGTATCGATTCCGCTTAACGCATCGACAATACCAGCAAAGAATGCCATAAGGACATCGATTCCAGCTTTAATCAGTGATGGCAGATTACTAGCAATACCCTCTAAAATTCCAATAAGAAACTTGAAGGCTAGATCTACGATTTGAGGCGTGTAAGTAACAAGTGCTTCTAATACACCAACCACTAATTGTAAAGCTCCGTCTGCCAGCTGCGGTACACAGGATACGAAAACATCGATCAGCGTTAAGACAACTGCCTTTACAGCTTCACCAATAGCTGGTGCTCCGGCAGCAATAACTTTGCAGATTGCGATAATTCCTTCTCCGACTTTTGTAAGAACAGCCGGAATTAAGCCAGCGATACCAGTAACGATAACTGTCAGTGCTGCTACGATTGCAGTCGCTCCAGCGGCACCGGCAGTTGCCAGCGCTGTGAATCCGATAGCGAGTGCTGAAAGTCCCGTACCGGCCGCAAGTAAACCAGCTCCGATTGTAAGAACCCCAACGCCAATCAACGCAAATGCTCCTGATAACGCCAGAATGGTCGGAACCAACGGTGTAAGAACTGCGCCTGCTACGCCGATAATCGTGAATGCTCCTGCAATGGAAATAAGTCCTTTCGCAATCGCTTCCCACGATAATGCTCCCAATATACTGAGCACCGGTGCAAGAACAGCTAGGGCTGCGGATGCAACCAATAATGCCGCCGATCCGCCAAGTGTACCCTTCATAAAGTTGAGACTGATGGCCAGCTCAGCTAAAGCCCCACCCATGACAGTAAGACCTCTACCGATTTCTTCCCACTGCATACCTCCGAATTTACTCATACAGTTTGCAATAATTTCAAGTGCTCCACCGACGATAACAAGACCCGTTCCAATGCCAATCATATTTTTCGGCATCAGATTAACAGCGATAGCTACCTCTGCAAGTGCGCCGCCCATAGCAGTTAAACCTCTGCCGAGCTCATCCCACTGTAATTGAGCAAAATCTTTTACAGTGGAAGCAAGGATTTTCATTGCAGCGCCAATAGCAGTTAAAGCTACGCCAGTAGACATTACGTGTTTTGCATTTCCGGACAAATTTGTGAAGACTGCAAGTTCAGCAAGTAATCCACCAATTCCAGCTAATCCTTTTCCAATCTCGCTCCACTCCATCTGACCAAAGTCTTTACAAGCAGATGCCAGAACTTTCATTGCCGCAGCCAGAATAACAATTCCAGTCGCGGTGCTAATCATTTTTCCGTTGAATTTTGCAACTCTAAGGAATACGGCAATCTCGCCAAATAGAACTCCTACACCAGTCAGACCTCGTCCGAGTTCATCCCACTGTAATTTTGATAAGTCCTTACATGCTGAAGCCAGAATTTTGATAGCCGCTCCAAATATAATTAAGCTGGTAGCGCCTTTCATAACCTGCTTCTGACCGCTTGCCATGGCTTTAGATGATGCAACAACAATAGTCGTAAGACCAGCGATTCCAATCAAGCCTCTTGCAAGCTCACCCCAATCAAGGTCCGAAACTTTCTTCAAAGCTCCTGCCAGAATAGATACTGCAACTGACATGGCAATCATCGCTGTACATGCTTTAGATACTTTTCCGGTATCACTGCTGATTTTATTGAAAATCGCCATCGCCCCGAGCAGATTAGCAAAGAGCACCGTGATAGCTCCAAGAGAAGCTGACAGTTTATCGCTATCGATCAGAGAAATCGCAACGATAGAACCCGCAAGCAAAGCGATTGCTGCTCCAATTTTAAGCAACGTTCCGGCTTTAAGATTTGTCTGATATGCCTCAAAACAACCTCTAACACCGTCAAGAATTCCAGTTACTCCTTCGAGAACCCCATTCAACCCCTCAAGCGGTTCTGTTACACTCTTTAAGAATTTGGAAATCGATACTACGATTCCACCGACAGCAATGCTGTTAAGAATGTCAAGAACTCCGCTGAAATCTGCATTTCCGAGTTTCTCAGCGAGTGTTCCCATCATAGTTCCGACTGCATCGGCAATACCGCCAGCAATTACTTTCACGGCGGTCCACAATGCTTCCATAACTTTGAGAAATTTACATTTTTCAAGTGCTTCTCCCATCATCTCGAAAGCAACGATGACTCCGCTCTTCATTTTTCCAGCACCATCACCAATCTGAGCCATACGATCATGTACTCGTTCAAGGAATGAGTGGAATAATTCAAATCCAGGAAAATCAAACTTCTCCCCGGCAGTTTTTCCAAATTCTTTTACTTTTTCTCCGGCAGTTTTAACAAACGTAATAGCTATCTTTACGATATCAACAACAGTCGAAACTGCTTTGCCAAAGACATCTGTCTTCTTTACCGTTTCATCAAGCTTAACAAGATACTCACCGAAACTTCCAGTAAGTGATAACACTCCGTTTCCAGCCGGTAAGAAAAGACCAATCAATTCGCCGACACCACCGGCAACAGCTTTGAAAGCTTGTCCGACGATATCAAGCACTGCAAATACGCCTTTAAACGTATTCTTCAGATTCTTTGAACTTTCTTCCCCCATTTTGAATTTTGCTGTCAGATCACGGATACGCTCTGTGATTTCAGCTAACTGTTTTCCAGTCATTGGCGGGAAAATTTCGTTGAATGCCTCCCGAACCGGCTTGGCAACGCTAACCAGTCCCTCGAAAACATTCTTTACTGCTTCGATCATCATGGTACGACCGCCAAGGTCCTTCCAATCCTGAAGCATTTTATTTCTCGCATCGGCAGAAGCATTGATTACGGCACTGAACGTATCGCTCACCTCAGTAAGTAATTCTTTTGCCTCTTCAAAGTCGCCGACGATAATTTCCCAGCTTTGTGTCCATCCTGACTGGGCAGCCTCTTTCAACGTGTCGAACAGCTGAGTAAAAGTCTTTACTTTTGTTGCTGCATCGTTCGCTGTTTTACCCATCTCCATAATGGATTTGATCTGATCATCGGTATATCCCATGGTCCGAAGCTGATCTTCGTTGAGATCACCTGTAAATTTTGCCAAGGTTTCAGTCAAGATGTCAGAGGTAAGCCATCCTTTACTAAGGGTCTCTCTGAATGAGCCCTCATCTTTGATCATTTCGTCAATGGCAATTCCATGAACTTTAGCCGTTTCTTTCAGCGCATCCTGGAATACCTGACCGCCCATACCAGCGTTTACCACTGAGTTCCAGTCCTGCAATTTTACTGTTCCTGCCGCTAATGCCTGTGAAAGCTGATACATAGCGGTACTTGCCTGCTGAGAGTTGGAACCTGATACGGCTGCAAGGTTCGCAATACCCTTGATAGCTGCTACCGATGTGTCCAGATCCACGCCAGCCGCGGTGAACGTACCAATGTTACGGGTCATCTCCGTAAAATTGTAAATGGTCATATCTGCGTAATGATTTAATTCATCTAACGCATTATTTACCTGGTCAAGAGTTGTTCCTTTTGAAGATGTATTCGCAAGGATTGTCTGAACGGCATTGATCTGGGTCTCATACTCCTCAAAACCGGTTTTAATCGGATCGATGGTAAAAGCAGAGACAAGATTTTTTCCAGCAGCAAGCGCAGAATTGGTAATGTTCTGTAAAGCGGTAATTGCCATTACTTCCAATGCGGAAAATCGCACTCGTACAGTCTCAACTGCATTACTCAGCGGTGACATATTTCCACTGCATTTATTTGCGGCATCGTTTACGGTTTCTAAGCCTTTTGCTGCCCCTTCGAGGTTAAGACTCTTCTTCAACTTATCGAGGCTTGATAAACTGGTCTGAATATTTTGCTCAAACTGTTTGTTATCAAACCGCATTTCGACGACACGTTCGTCAACGGTTGTACTCATAGCTTAGTAACCTCCTTCCATGCCGCATCTGCAATTTTGTCAAAAATAGGCTGGATAGCAGGATTGATGTAGTCTCGCCCCTGTACCCAGCCGCCGTTTCTTGTTGCGTGTCCGTACTGCAAAATGACTGCAATAGGGACTCCATTTTGAATATTTGTGTTATAAAAGCTGATCGATACGGAACCTTGCTTCTGCTCGATCTTGTAATGCCACGAATTTGCTGTCCGTCCTGTATCAACTGGTGTTGCAGACGCAAGGGCGGCTACGCCCTCTCGACCATACTTATCGAGGTCACCGAGACGAACCGATTCCTTTGCTCTCTCTAAGAACCGAGTCAGCTTAGAAAAATCACCCTTTTGTCTGAACGTGATCATATGAATCTCCTACTTTGCTAAGTAAGCACTGGATGAGAAGCCAGTATACTGCACACCGTCAAGTACAAACTGGATGTACAGCCACTTAACTCCGTTTGCCATTGTGTAGTAGCCATAGCATTTAACCTTAGTGCCAGCCGGGATTTTACAAATAGCTTTCTTATTGGTTCCGGCATCATTACGGCAATAAAGAACTGCCGTTGTTTTATATTCACCAGCACAGGTTTTGTTAAACTGCTTGGCAGAACAGGTAGCCACCACTTTCTTTGAAACTGACTGGTTCTGATCCTGTTTGGTGTTGGACGGTGTTACCGCCGATCCATTCAGAATCTGATTAACCATGTTCTGAACTTCAGAGTATCTGTATCCGTACTCAGTAAGCAATTTCTTACGATTCTCGCCGCTTCCCCACAGTCCAACGATAACCTCATGAGCGATGGTTTTGATGTCTTTACCCTTGCTTAATCCAGGAGCGGCAACAGTATTGTCGTCGTACTTTGGTGTGATGAAGCCGCGGATAAATTTTCCGTTAATAGACAGCGTTCTCTTCTTGACCGCATTACTGTAGTTGCCCTCTTCGATAACCATGTAACCGGATTCCTTATGCACCTCGATTACGGTACCGACATGATCCGGATTGCCAGAGTTGTCACCGAATCCGTTATCCTGCCAGTCATACAAAATCGCATCTCCAGGACTCGGAACATAAGCATCGTTCTCCTGCCAACATCCCATTTTCTTTGCCGCTTCAATGAGGTAATAGCAGGAAATTTCCATAGGCATAATGCTCTCATATCGGAGAGCTGCCGCTAATGCAGACCAGGTGCAAGCGCACCAAGCCCAGTCATAGCGCATACGAATGCCACGAGGAAATTTGCCAGCGCAGATCTTCTCAAAGAAGTCGTTATATAAATCGATAATGCTTTTATGTGAGCCGTTCGATTCTTTCTTTCCATCCCAAGATTCGACAAGATTAACAACGGCCTGTCTTGATTTCGCCATTTTTATCACTATCCTTTCGAATTAAATTTCTTTCTGTTTGCGGCATTTACTTCCGCATGATGTCTGTATAAATCTCGTTTGCTTCTCTTCTTCGGGGGCTTATTTTCCGCATTGCAAATCCGGATAAGCATTAACAAACGATTCAAATGCCATTTCTGACACTCAAATGGAATATGATACGCCGTCATCCAGTAATAGATAAGTTCACTGGTTATCTGTTGCCTGTTTATTGGACCACCTTTTTCTTCCTTAACGGTCGAAGCCGTCATAGGCGCTTCAATATAGGCGTTTACCGCATCAATGTGAGAATTAGTAATGCATCGATAGACCAGCGGGTCAACATTCTGTGTGAGTGTCATACAGCGTATATAGTCAATGGTTTCTTCATAGGTCTTCTGCTCTTTAGATAAGAAGACTTTGCACCATTTACTTTCCCATTTTGAAAGTGAAACGAGCGAATGCTCCAAACGCAACTTCTGTTCCTTTACAGGGATAAATCGCTGATTCCGCTCATCCCACAGATCAGTTCTTGGTATCGTAAGTTCAAGCATTCGAGCTCGCCTCTTTAGTTCATGGTGGCAACCACAGGAGCAATCTCCGGATTTTCCGAATGCTTCTTGATATCTACAACTTTCGGAATTACATGGTTTACGAATTCAGCGGCTTTGCTGTCATCTGTAGCAAGTTCCATAAACAGAAGATTGTAGAACTGAGTGCAGGCAAACTTTCTGGAAATCTCTTCGGACTTCTCGAAATATGTGCCGTCAGCACTCTTCTCTCCGTATGCCTTTAAGATAAATTCCTTAAAGAACTTGATAATGGTCGGCTGATCTTTTGCATCTACGATGCGCTGAAGCATCTCAGCAACTCCACCAGCTGTGCCCAATTCCATCTCCATAACCTCTGTTTCGGTAAGGTTGAAGAGCTTTGTTTCGGTGCGCTCAACACCATTAAAATCTTTATAAGTCTTTGTTACTGCATACATAATTTTGTTCTCCTTTCAAATAAAAAGGAGTCGCCAGCTTTCCTGAATACGACTCCATCTGTGGTTTGTGTATTATTTTTTTCTTAACCTTCTGCGGTCATAATCTTAATTACTTCATCCGGAAGCGGAAGTCTCGGTTCAACACCATCGTCTGCTTCGGCAGAAGAAGGATCTTTACCATACAGGATCTCTTCAAGAGCAGCCAGTTTCTTAGCATCGACCTTGGTAGAATCGAAGGTGAGAATAGAAGTAGGCTTCAGCTTCTTTCCATCGATTAAAGTTGCAATCTCGACTGGTGTGGTGCTGAACTCCCAGGATAAGGTAATAGCTTCCTGGCTGTCATTTACAGTGGAATAACCCTTCTCAGAAGGAGAAGCTAAGCAACCATAAACGAGATGAAGCTTATAGCCGTAATCATTGGAATCAACATCGTTACCGAGAAGTGTCTTGTAAGATAAGCCGAACATCTTACGGTTCTGCTGTCCTGCAAACACTCCAGGGGCGATTTCTTTGGAACCATCGCACTCTGCGAACTCATCCGGTGCCATATAAGCTTCGATTGTGCCGCCAAATTCCTCTGCAGACATAAGGTTCAGATACTTGATGTTGTCTGCATAAATTGCAGTAGGTTCTGCTCCAGACGGGCTCTCTGTTACGGTGCTAAGACCGTTCCATGCGGTACCAGAGTTATATACGCCACCGGTCTGAATCGGGTAAAGGACGCCCTGGCTGACACCGGTCTCATACAGGCGCTCGCCAGTCTTGTCCCAAACGAGTTTCTTTTTCATAGAATTTGTCCTCCTTAAAAGAATATTTCAAAGACATCATGGTTTAAGTTGTCTTTCGTATAATGCCGATTGAATCGACTTGTCGGCATAGATGCTACTTTGCCAACGAGAGAACTATCCGGATCGCTGTCGATGACTGTTACTGAATACTTTCTCGCAGACAAATAAACCCCGTCATTCGCAAACGTATTCTCGATATCGTCGAGAGCGTAAACGATGGCGGGGTATTTCATTTTTACCGATGACGGTGGTTGAAAATAAGCACGACACTCCGGTCCTTTGTTTGGACACGAGAGGATGTCGCATAAAGCATTATGCAGTTTCAGTCGTCTGCTCATTGTAAACACCTCCAACGGTCAATATTAAACGGGGATACTGAACTTCAACATTTGAAATTTTCCATTTAGCCCCCATATACTCGATAAATCTCATCGAATGAAAATTCGCATAAGCAAACGGATCGGCTACGATGCTGAACTCATTCGACACATTGAGATTGTCGTTGAGGTTATCCGAACTCTGATACTGTCGAGTATTCCGAATAACGTCTCCGTAGTAGTCACGAACTGTAATCTTCTCTCCCCAGACACCAGGTCGAATTTCCTCTGTTACGGAATAGCCGATTGCTCCGTAAAATTTACTCATTTTGAATTTTCTCCTTTAAGACTTTAGACTGTGTGATCCTCGGAACCGGAAGAAGCAGTTGTTACATCCTCTTCGATTGCGATTGCAGAGTATACACGAGTAAGAGCACCAGAGCATCTGGTCTCAAGCAGGGATTTCTCCTGGTTAAAGTCGATATCGAACTGAGTGAAGTGAGTAACCTCTCCACCCTTGGTTGCACCGAGGGAGTAATCAGCCAGATTTGCGATAATGGCAACCAGCTTCTTCTTTTTGCTGTCGGAAGTGGCTCTGGTCTTACCCTCAAACTGCTCCGCAGTATTGATACTGCCAACATTCAGTGCAGTGGCAAGTTCGGTCTTGGAAGAGTAAATACGTCTTCCGTTGATGTCTCTTGCCAGGAGCATCTGATTCAGCATATGAGGAGTAATGAACAGATCCGGGGTACCGGTGCCCTTATAATCCTCTCTTGCATACAGAACGGTATTGATCATGGCCTCTGCGATGATGTAGTTCTCACCAAAGTTAGCCGCGGTATTGGTTCCCTGAAGTTCTTTCTTAGCAGCTGCGACATCGAGATCAACGTGAATGGTGTACAGATCATCATCCAGCCAAATCGGTCTGATGTGATCCGGAGAAATCTTGCCTTCATCTCCGTCGTCTCTGCCATCACCCAGCATGATTGCAGTTGCCAGCTCTTCATTGAGCATCAGGCGGTCGATGTTGTACAGGTATGCCACATAGTCGAAATCGGTGATGTCGATGATATCATCTCTATGCAGCGCACTCTTTACGTACACAGTCTGAGGGTCGGTAGTTCTGCGAACCAGCTTGAAGTTGCCAGTCTGCTTCTTCTGTTTTCCCTTAGTATAGCCTTTAGCCTTAAGAGCATCGATGTTACGGATATCTACCTGGCTAGTTCTGATTCTGGAAATCGGACTCTTATGAACTTTGTTCATTACAGTTGTGATCCAACCCTGGTCGTTAGTAATCAGCTCCGGTGCACCAGGACGTACATCCTTGTATTCCGGGAACAGAAGTGTTACATTGCCATCTCCTGTCTGAGCAAATCCGCTTGCAAGAGCATCATGCTGAAGTGCATTCTCATTAGCATAGATCTCCAGTGCGGTCTGGAATGTTCCTACCTGGCTTGTCTTTGCCAGCTTAAGGATTTCCTCCTGGTCTGCGTGAGACAGAAAGCTCTTATCATCGCGCTTGTCAGTGTCAAAAACGTTGTGTTTCATATTGTCATCTCCTCCTTTAGATTCATCATCCTCTTTTTTAGGATTTTCTTTGTCTACGAATTCAGCCATCATGGCGAAAACGGCTGTCTGCTGTTTCGCGTTCATGGATTTAAAAATGTCTTCGATAGTCTCAACCTTATCGTCTTTTTTCTCTCCATTATCTGATTTGTCATTAGGCTCGATTTTTTCTTCTTCCTTCTTTTTATCCAGCTCATCTGCGGAATGCTCCAACCGACCCATGATCATTTCATTATAGCCAATGACAATACCGGTTTCCCCATCGCCATGCATCACCACATCATCGATAAATGCTCCTGGATTTGCACCGGCTAATACCAGACTTACTTCTCTGATAATGCCATGAACAACATCGTGTCCGGCCTGTTTAAGCTGATTGGCAAAGATAGAAAGAGACTGTACGTCGCCATGTTTTACAAGTTCCCGTGCAGTCTTTCCTGATTCTGTATCATTAAATTCACAGAACGCATAAACTCCTTCATTTCTATTTTCGAGATGAGCTAATCCAAGCACATTCGCCGGATCAGCATGATTATGCATCCATACTAACGGGACAGTCTGCCCGTTCTGTCCTTTGAAAGCGTCTTTTTTAATGACTCTTCCATCGGCACACTGAAGATCATTTCTAGTGGCCCAGCCACCAAAGTCATACTTCATTTTGATTTTCCTCCTATTTTCTGATATAGTACGATAACGGATGCGATGTCTTCTTTGATGAGCTGGAAGACTTTTTCTTTGATTTCTTGACCTTCTTGTACTCTGACTGAATCTTGTCAAATTCATCCTGATAGGTTTGTTCATATGACGAATCAAGGTCAGCTTTAGCCGCTTTGTAAGCTTCTCTAACTGACTTAACCGCTGCTTTAAGCTCGGAGCTAACTTTTGCTCTTTCACTTTTAGCATTAGCCTGGTTCTCAGCTTTTTCTTCCTTGGTATCGGACGATACTTTCACTTTCTTGTTTGTCGCATCTGTTCGAACACTAGCCTTGTCCGTTTTGGCATCACTACTGATTTTTGCTTTATCTGATTTTGCATCGTTTCTAAGCTTTGCAATCTTTGCGGTTCTTTCAGCAACACGCTTAGATCTCTCAGCCTTAGATAATCCTGATGGAATTTCTATTGCCATCAAACGCTCGATTTCGGCATCCTTTTTATTATCGATTCGTTCCTTCTGGCTAGATGATTCCTTTTCAATTTCTTCCAAATCAGAATCTTTATCAGTATCGATGCTTTTCTTCCTATCGGAAGCATTTTGGGTTAAGGCCTCATTCAGTTCTTTCAAACGAGAAGATATCTGTTCCTTCGTTGCTTCTGCTTTTTCACGAAGTTCCGTAATTTTCTGATCTCGCTTTTCCTGCTCTTCTTTGACCTTTGCTGCCTTTTCAGATTTGATATTATTTTTTGTATAAGACCAAATCTTCTTTCCCTCATCATTCAGCGATGTGGTAGAACGGCCTTTTAACTCTCTGGTACGCATATAGTATTCATGCGCTTTCTGAGGATCGTAATAGGGCGATGCATAATGTCTAAGAACCGCAACTTTAGGTTCATCCATTAAGAATCATCTCCCTCCTTATCATCGCCAGACGTATAATTGCCGATGATGTCATCGATTTGTGCAGAAATGCTGTCAAGAACTTCATTAACCAGAGCATCGTAATCACTGGTATCGCTGGATTCTGTTTCTTCACCGCTCGTCGTAGCATCTGTTACGGAACTACCACCAGGCTCACTTAAATTGCTGTTTCTCAATTCATCAGCCTTAGGATCAGCGGATGGCTTCCAACCAATTACCTGTCTGATTTCGTTTGATGTAGCAATTTCATTTCTGGTAAACTTATCAGAAATTTCAGCAAGATCAGCTACCGGAACAAGCTTGAATGGATCTCTAAAGAACATGATTGACTTGTTTTGGGCTCTGGCAGTCTTCGTTAAGAATTTTCTCTTCATTTCATCAACGATTGCGGAAATGATCGGTTCGATTGTCCGGTTGTAATAATTCAGCATAGTCTTCTCGTCTGCGGTACCATCTAAGATGCTCTGAGTGATTCCTAACTGGCTGTAAAGCATACTCGTTAAGTATTCAATCTGCTTCATTAGATTGTTTTCCAACGAACGATTCAACTGTGTGATTCGCTCTGTTCCGTCAGTATAAGCAATGCCATACTTAGAACCGGACAACTGCTGCTCGATATCTTTACGCCGCTTCTCTGCCTGCTGACGCCTTGCCTCTGATTTAATTACATAAGGTAGCTGAATGATCAAATCCAACTTGCCGGAGCTGCTCTGTTCATCGACAGCATCTAACAAATTCAATTTTCGAATAAGCCTCTGCATCGTCGAATTCGGTTCGTTAATTACCGCATACAGTGGATTTTCTACGATAGCAACCGTATCTTTCGGAACAACAATTTCTTGTTTTCGCCCAGTATTTTCGTTATATACCTCAACACGGACGTGACGAGGATACCAGTCACGAATTCGACCAACTCGCATCGAAAGAATCTGATATCCTTTTGTGTCATCTGGATCATCATCGGTATCCACAGGAATGATTGCTACACAGCCTTCATCCATCATGGACATAACAACATCTTGGATAAATGCCCTACCAGTCTGATCAAGATTGGCTTCCAACGACAAACATTCGTTTAAACCGCTTTTTATAACATTTAAAAACCGCCCTTCATCATCCAACTGAACGTGCTGAATGTTGATGGCGGCTACGTCTAAAGCGATTCTATTGTATACGGACGTGACTATCGATCTTTCGTTTCCTCTGGTAAGGCGAAAACGATCAGGACGATATGAATAACCCGAACCGATATTCTGTGACATCATGGTAGGGGCTCTATTGCGAAAAGCATTCCAGGCATTTTTAAACCTGGAACTTAATGATAAATCCATTTTGAATTCTCACCTCCTAAAAATAGGCAAAAAAAAGACCCCTTTTCTTAAGAGGTCTCCAGTAATTTTACACCGGTATTTTGTTCAGTATAGATTCGCATATGATTCCGTTACTATCGGGATTATAATGCTCGTCTAAACACTTCAGTGTCAGGAAATTCCCAACCTTTTCTTCTATGTCTGCCCAATATTCATCGGTCTCAGATAAACCGTTAAAATTGCAGTCCAATCCGAGTGACTGCATAAGGTTTATTTCTTCTTCACTGAACATATGCTCATCCTTTCTTTAAATATTTACGCTTTGTTCTACTTCCTGTACACCAAGTGGTTGTTATGGTTCCATTTTCAGGATTCACTGCTACTGTCGCAGATTTCCCTATAAACTGCTGACTTGGTCGTCCAAGGTTATCGGTTTTTGTTTTAATGCTACCATGATTCAACGGATTTTTCAATGCATCCAAAATTCCTTCAACGGTTACCGGTCTTGATTCTGTTTGTGTCCTATCAAGGGCATGATCTGAAAAGCGTGTAACCAATATTCCGTTTGAAGCTTTTACAGGTGTTCGCAACTTACTATTCATTCTTGCCTGGATAGAGCTTCTATCATGAGCTAATTGTTCTTTCGTTCTCCGAACTCCCCATTTCATACCTTTTATTCCATAATGCATCAAATTATCATTTGATTCGATACGAGCTACTTTTCTGATGGTGTAGGGTCGTAATACAGAAGAGCAATCAATTAACTTTGCTATTAGCATCTTTATACCCCCTACTCGAATGCTTCCCGATTCGCCTTGAATGCGATGTACGCATCCATCATTGCGGCGACGGCATCGATTTTTTGCTCATACCGCTTTTTCAGCAATTTACGGTTCCCGTTAGTATCTTCCAGAGTAATACAGTTTCCCATAGCAAATGTCATCAAATCCTCATCAAACAGGAGCATTCGCTCTTCTGAAAGTTTCTTCAATTCGCCAAGTGGGACAGATTCTGTCTTTGCACCCTGGATAACTTTTTCTATTCCGAATGGTCCATTTTCACTTGCCCAACGTTCAACAAATTCCTTTGCATTGTATGGGTCATAACCAAAGCATCGTACATCATAACCGCATTCAATAATATGGTTATCCAAATCCTCATATACTTCCATCATGTCAAGAACCGTCCCTTCCAACACAATAAGACTTCCCTCTTTCATAAACTGATCGTATTTAATTCTCATTGCTGCTGGGAGTTTCATCAGAGTCGATGAGGAAATGTAGTTTCTGGTTTTGATGCCGAATGATCCGTTCGACAATGGGAATAAAAATGTGAATGCACAGAAATCGTCGCCTTGTGATAAATCAGCTCCCAAAGAACATGGCATCTGCCAATAATCTCGATGGCGATGTGGGAGAGTTTCTTCATATGTAAAGTAATATGTGTATCCCTCCATAGGAAGTCCGAAGCGCTTAGCCAAAATATCGTTTCGAGCTGCCGGAGCCTTTTCTGCTCTCTCAACGTCCAGCTGATAGGTTTCATAAGAAACAGTCTTTCCAAGGTTCGGATTTGCTTTCAACCATTTATCCGGATCGGCAACCTCATCGATAGAATCCAGCTTATACCACCAGATCGATACGTGCGGATTGATATAATCCCCTTTTAGAATATCCATCAATTCCATTTTGATTGTATCGCCAGCACCGTTACGGACAGTACCCTCTGAACTGATCGCAACGATAAGGTAGTCGTTGACCTTCGATGCACCCTGTTCGATTGCTCCGATTACATCTTCTCGAATATCACCAGAAAGCCACTCGTCAACCGTCGCCACTTTAAGCTGAAGTCCCTGAAGTTTGTCGATTCTCATTGGACGAATTTCAAGAAGCGATCCAGTAAGGAAGTTTTCAATTCCTTTCTTAGTGGATGCCAATTTCATTCTATTCGCCTTTGATCCGGTTGTGTTCTGCAACGATCCTTCTGTAAGGAACTTATAGAAAGGTCCTCTTGATCTGGTAATAGCGGTTCGAATCGGGGACAACACCTCTTCTGCCTGCTTCATCGTCGGGGCTGTGGTTATCTGATGTGTCGTTGTGACATCAACATTTAAGAAGAAATTCTGCAAGCATGAACCATACATTGACTTTGCAGCACCTCTGGCTACTATGAGATATTGCTTATTAACTAATCTTTTTCGGATAGACTTGGTGACATAATGTCCGCCATGACCATCTTCATAAGGTTCGTATACACTTCTCTCAACAAAATAGTACCAGCCGAAAATCTGCTCAGCCCAAACTTTAAATGTGTCAAGCAGTTTCAAATCTGAACCGTCAGTTAAAGTAAGCTCATTCTCGCAATAACTGATAAACCCCTCTACTGCTTGATCGTCGTAATAAATTCCAGGATTTGCAATGAGATCATCGATTCGGTTCATCTCCATCTCGATTTCTCGGCATACCGGAATTTCGCCACGAATTACGGCATCACGAAACATGCCGTAGTATTTCGGGACGGCAGTGTTCGATAACGCCATTATTTTCTTCTCCTACTTCTTCTTATTCGGGTTTGCAGCGATGTACTGTGCGGCCTCTTTAAGATTGAATTCTTTTGTCATTGCAGTCTTTACGGCATAGGTCATTGCTCCAGCCGCAGCCACAGTCAACGCTTTCTTTCCGGATGCAGAAAGAATTTCTGACACATACTTTCTACCAGGTGCGATGTCGTCTTCTGTAAGATTCTTAAACTCGCGTTCTAATTTAAGTCTCTCAATCTTTTTCTTCAGATCGGCATCGGACATTGTTCGCCGATTCTTAACAGCAGCTTTACGTGCTGATACCTCATTCTTATCATCTGAAGATTTGGAAGAATGTCCTCTGGCTCTTGCAAGCTGTGCTTCTGATCTTCGAACTCCCCATTTCATTCCAAGAATTCCATGGTGTGCTAAATAGGTGTTATTCATTTTGAATCTCCCTCCTTTGCGATGTAACTGGTAACACCTCCGCTGGCATTGGATGTCTGATAATATGGAACTTCATGAATCACAAGGTCTTCGCTAAGCACCTTTCCAGATGTATCCAAAGTTTGAGTCTGATGCGCCTTTGGCGTAACTTCGTACGATCCAGAATAATGCTCAGGCTCGTCCGGATCGGTGTCATCGTTTTCCGCAGCAACATTTAGACGCCATTCGTACTCACTGATTTGTGTTTTATAACACTCCAGCACGGCCGAACTAAGCGGCGGATCGAAAAGAAGTTTGACCTTCAAATGCATATAAGATTTGACAAGCATGTATTTGGATTCATCAGAAATGAAATCTTTCCACGTTGCACTCTTATCTTCGATCATGAAACCTTTGGATGGACCGACACCAAGCTGTGTAAGAATTGAGAACACAGAATTGATGTGCATGATCAAATCTGCATCGAAATGTTCATACTCCTCTGCGATACCGAGTAATTTCTTGATTGATGTCAGTACACTATCTGTAATATTCATGATCGCACCTCCATCTAACAGAGTTTTATAAACTCACTCATGCAATACCCGCTGATACCATCCACAGTCTTTACTTTATAAAAACCGGAAACAGACTCATCGTTGCATACCTTCACAACTGTATCCGAACCGATGATTCCTAATGATCTGGATGCCTGCGTCGGGTCTTTGCGAATGTTTAAATTCATACAATTTACCACAACACCCATAAGTGGCTTCTTGTTTCCTTCCATAATTTTCCTCCTAATGCCTCCATGGGCATGTATCATTTTTTCGTCGTTCATTTGGAACTGTTAAAAGTAGTTTCTCATCTCCATAATGTATAGCATTGTGGGTCGATAAAGTTGTTGCAATTAGATACTCTGGATTCAGAACCAAATCAGTCCGCAACAGTATATCCTGCTGCCTTATTGGGTTCATGTGATGAATAAGAATCTTTCCACGAATCTCGTAACCATCCAATCCAAGATCGCATCCATTATCACGAATAATAATTTTTCTCCGAATGTCCTTCCATTCTTGAGAATTGTAAAATATCTGATTAAGGTATCTATCGAATCCGAATGTCTCTTCGCCAACTACTCCATCCAAACGAAGATACTCGTATCGTTCCTTAAAGGTTGGAATCTGCAAGAGTTCTGAATAGCATCTAAGCATCATCCACCTCATCTCCATGACCGCTATAACCACGAAATGCTTTTAATGCATCCGCATACAGTTTCTCAGAATTTTCAATAGATTTCAGATTCTGTGTCTTTGCCTCTATCAGTTCCTTCTGTTTTTCCAAAATCTCTTTTTCGATTCTTTCTTTCGTTGAACCGAGCTTTAAATAGTGAGTAATTACCTGAGATGAAGCTGTTCCCTCTCGTAACTGCTTTTCAGCCAAGTCAACCGCCAATGAAACAAGCTGATTTTCTCTCGCTTCTGGCGTTAATGCTGGACGCATCATCCTAGAAGACTCGGATTGTTTTGCTTTCCTCAAAGTTGATGCCTCCTTCCATTTAGTTGTTCGTTACTTCTGTGATAGTTCTCACATACTTTTCCAGTATTTAAAAGGACCTACAAATCATGACAATGCTACTCAACGAAAGGAGAACTAACTTTGAGCCGATCCCACAGAAACCGTTGTCAAATATCATGAGTTATAGACCCTTGTAAACACTGGAACAGCTGAAAAGGCTCCCTAAAAATACCCTCCGGGGAAATTTTAAAGACCGCCGCGATATGGGTGGGGGTATGTTTTTTAGACACCCCCCTATACCCCTTTTAATCATGTACTGGTGATTTCGGCTTTTAATATGCCGATGAAATCATTTTTAAGAAGCTTTTTCTTTATGTTCATTTGTTTCTGATTTACTTGTAACCTTCCGATAGATGTTCTGGAAATCATAACGGATTATCTCATCAATAGCTCGCTCTACTTCCTTGTTGTTCTCTTCATCCGATAACTGATCTGATGTTCGAGCGATTCGACCAAGGTAAGCAGTTGTGTGATAACCTTTTTCTTCATCGAACATGAACCATTGAGTGAACTGTTCAAACGGATCATAAGGATTATCAAAAGTTGTAAGTGCAAATCTCATCTTACTTAGTTCACTCCTTTCCATTCAAATACTTTGAAACTGTCGAAGAAGAAACCCCAAGGGCTTCCGCAATCTCTGAAGTGCTGTAGCCAGATGCGCTAAGCGCAGCGATACGATTCTGCTTAGCTGTACTCAGAGCAGTGCTTGCACGAGGAGTCGCTCTCTGACGAATAGTATCGGTATTCGTGTTATTCAGAATTTGCGTAAGCTTATTCTCAGAAATTGCTCCGGCCTGGATGGCTTCCCATTCTTTATCCGTAATTTCGATGTTAGATCTCTTAGCTCCTACAGAACTTCTTGCCTGTGCCAGAGCCTGCTGACTAGCCTTCTTAACTTCGGCTTTCGTCATATCCGGATTGTCTTTTCTCTTAGCCGCAACAGTAGCATTTGCCATTGTCTGAGCCTGTCTCTCTCTAGGAGCATTCGCTAAAGCTAAATCAAGCTTAGCATTTAAAGACTTTACTTCTTCAGAATACGTTGCCTTAGCAGAAGCAGAGTAAGCAATTTTGCCTGTACTCATCATCTCCCTACGAGCCTGGTTAGCTAAAGACTTCATAGAATTTGCATAGTCGGCATAAGCTTCTTCCTGGGGGGTACCTGAAGAAAGTGTACGGGCGTCTTTTGTTTCAGCCATCTTCGTACTCTTCTGCATTCGGAATTGAAGTTTTCCATTCTTATCGACGTACTCTTCTTTAACAGATTTGTATGATAAAGATCCATCCTCATTGATTGTCGGAGAACCCTTCCTCTTAAGAACCTGAGTTTCAGATTTTGCCTGTGAGATAAGAGTAGACGCTCCTTCATGGTAATTTCCTTCTGGATCGACACGACCTTGATACTTCTTCTTAAGAGAAGCGATACCATTATCAATTTCGCTCTGCTTATAATCCAGTTTGTGTTTCTCGGCATCGATTACAACCATGCTGTGACGAACCGCTCTCGCTAATTCATCCTGTGTGGCTCCCTTCAAAGTCATATCAGTAATCAGATTCGATACTTTACCCATTTCTGTCTGAGTATTTCTCATAATCTTATATTCTTTACCATTACGATAATAATGGTCTACGCCATCAGCATCTTTCTTAACAGTTCCACCATAAGCATCCTTGGTGTCGAAACCTTCCAAACCTTTTAATGGAGAAGTGGAAGTAATCTTTACCTTACTCTTTGTGGAGTTACAAGGAATTACCATTACGGTATCACCGTCAAAGTCTGCTCCAGATAAACGGTCTGCATTCTTCTTATTGATACCGATTGCATCCGCCGGTGTGTTTCCGAGAACGCTCTTTCCTTCAGCCAGTTTATTGTTGACTTTCAGAATAGGAATCTCAAAAGTTCCGCCATGTGGGTAACGGATTAAAGCAACCGTTTCTCCATCTTTGTAGTTTGGAGCATACACCTCATTATCTTTGATTGTCGTTAATGGGAGAATTACTTGATACTTCTGTCGAGGTAACGCCGCTGCCTGTAAATGTACGGCGGCCGCATCACAATCATCAGCAAATGATTTCAACAGAGCCTTCTTAACGGTAGGATTTGTCAGCGAACAGATTTCATCATATTCCGCCTGCTTATCGGCTTTAGCCAAACCTAACTGTTTTTTGATAAGCGTCAAACTTTGTTTAGAAAGAAACTGTGACGGAAGTGTCTTACTCCATTCTCCCCAATCACCCTCTTCTGCTCTCTTATTGATAAGAGAAAGGGACTGTTTCTTTCCAGTTACAGGATCTGTATACTTACCCTTTGGATCATTGTAATAGCTCTGACCTCCATGCTCCTTAATTAGGGAACCAAACGGATTATCTGGATCATCCTTAATTTTCTTAAGAACATCTTTTGTAGGAGTGCCAGACTTTTTATTAGTGTTGAAAATCACATCAACGCCATCCGGCATATTATCAGAGTAAACAGCCATACCTTTAAGGTAGTGAGTTCCATCAACCATAATACGGACCTGTGCATAATGAGAATCGCCTAAAGACAGGTCTTTCACGCCTCTACGGAGTTCAATTACACCATCCTTATCAACGCCACCTTGATCGGCATAGCGGATCTGCAAGCGCTTTGAATCCATGCTGGCCGGATACTCAAAAGATTTTCTGAAAGACTCCCCATTGTCATAGGAGATGTAGTCTCTTACAGAATGGACATTCTCGAAGTCATAAATATCTTTGTGCTCAGTTCCCGGTGGACAAATGACCTTGATATTGGTCTGCTTTCCAGGATTGGTAACCTGTGGAACGCCGCCGCCATAAATCGGATAACCTTCCAATTCCAGCATATAAAGAGCCTGGTTTAGTTTTTCTTTTGACACGCCAAGTTCTTTTTCAACGCCGGTTCCGACATCGATCATTCCCTTTTCTTCAATGAGTTTTCGCAGAACATCAGCAGTGGCCTTAGCCTGGTTCATTCTGTTTTCCGAAGTTTCGTTCAATAAAGAGCGGACAGACGAGTCATTAGCAAATCCCATCTTATCGGCAATTTCATTTAAACTGTAACCTTTTTCACGAAGACCCTTTGCTGTTGCTACCTGAAGAGCACGACGTTCATCTTTAGCGAGGCTCATCTGAGTACGAAGCTGTGTGGTAGTCAAACCCATATTCTTAGCAATGTCTGTTTCGCTCATTCCGGATTTTTTTAATTCCTGAACACGGCTAAGGAAATCACCACTATGCTGATACGGATTTTCTCCAGAACCATAAGGGTAACGCCCAGAACGCCGTGGCATACCATAATGCATTAAAATATCTTCCACAATGGAATTCATAGCTTACCCCTCCTGTTCTCTGATTTTCTTAATCACTCTATCAAAAGTAATAATTCTGTCCATAATCGGAACAATATCTTCGGCCGTCGGGTTGTGATACAGAATTTCATTGTTCTGATAGATTCTCAATTCCATTTCAATATCCCCAGGCTTCACTTTATATTCCAAACAAAAAAGAGCGGCATATATTTCAAGCTGCTCCATGTGTGCCGGAATCTGTCCGGTCTTCAAATCGTGAATTCTTAAGAAGTTATTCCGAAATAAAATTGCATCAGCTGTGCCAAAACAATTATCGGAATAGTAAAGGATCTGTTCAGGTGTCATCTTAAATCCGATAGCATCATTCACATACATATTCAATGTCTGCTTCGACTTTGGTAATTTCTGATTGAGCATAATACATTGTGCCGCAAATGCATGTAATACCGTTCCTTTTTGTGTGGCAAGGAAATTTCGATATGCTTCCGCAACTTTATCCTCACCATAATTTATCCAGTGATATTTACTGGCACCAAGAAAGGCGTGTTGTCCTTCAAGGTTCGAATGATTGTTGAAGTTCATCCAGTACCTCCTCTTTATTCTCTGGACATATAAACCTCGAAAATGACATCTGATTCATACGGTCCACATAATATTCCTGATTCGGCTGCTTCTTTGCGCCAGCACTTTTTTTACATTCTAAGGAAGCCCATTTGTCTTTGTGTAAAACCAGCAGATCTGGAATTCCCTGAATATAGGTCGGGTCGTTTTTCATCACGATACAATCCGGAAATCTTTCTTTCAGTTCCTTGATCAAATTTGCCTGGAACTTATTTTCCAACATAATGGAGCCTCCTTTCAATTTTCTAAAAACTCAAAAGAGGATGTGGTATTTAATAAAAATGCCTATTTATCCTCTCTCTTCATAAAAGGGCATGTTTTTTTCGCGCGCAAAAAAGAGCATAAAAAAAGACAGAGACACGATTAAGCATCTCTGTCCAAATATGTAGTTGTCAGCTGTTGTTTCTTAAATATCGGATCAGTATCCAAATCAACCATAATCCACCGGTACACAATGTCAAAACGACATCCAGGATTAACCCTGCTGTGCTACGCTTTTTCTTTCCGCCTTTACTCATCTATTTTTCTCCTTTCTCAGTCTCTATAGCTTTTCGATCTTTCTTAAATATCTTTTCTAAACCGCTTTTTGCAGAATCCATGGTTTCAGAAACACTTTCTTTTAAACGTTCCTTCTTTTCCTGTTTCTCAGCGGCCTTCTGTTCTTTAGCCTCCTGCTTAATACGAACACTATCGTCAAATATCTTTTGGCTCTCCTCGATAACTTCAGCAGTTATGTATCTCAGGCAAACCGTTGTGCCGATTTTCACTTTCACACCTTGCTTTGGGTTCGAGTCTATAACTTGAGTATCCTCGTAATCGCGATACTTTGGATCAGCTTCTTTCATACGAAGCTTACTCTTTGAAACTTTCAAGCCACGTTCCGTCAGTAATTCTTCTGCCTGTTCCAAATCTATCGGAAACCCCTTACGATATAATTCTGGAATAATAACTTTCGTATCCATTTTCTCAGTCGGCTTATTCTGAGCATTATCTATTGCTTTTTCAACCAAAGGTGTAACCGCAGTAATCAAACCACCAACAGCTCCGATTGCTCCTATGACACCCGAAATGTTTTTATTTGATTTCGTTCCCATATAATCACCCTTTCCATACTCAAGTAGGAATTTAGGGCAAATAAAAAGTGCGCCCCAATTTGAGAGACGCACCGAAAAAGCGCATCTCTTATTGTTGCCACACAATCTCTTCGCCGTTCAAGGGTACGAGTAAAAGAGAATACACTTTTTACCAAAGTTATTCCCTCGAACGCGATTTCATTATTAGATTGTGTGGCTCTTATAGTATAGCATGAAGCACACAAAATGGAAAGCGGATTCTGTAGCCAGATCCTAGGCTGCAAGCATCTTAGCTCGCTTTGCCATATCATCATAAACCACCTTGGTTCCGTCTGCTAAATATACGACAATGCTCATGTAGTTGTACGGACGATAATCCTGGGCTTCTTTTGATAACCGCGGATACACAGATTTGAAATTATTGAAAATATCTTTCCATGTTACTTTACGCTTTACATTCACGGCAAACCTCCCATCAGATACAAGCTACCATATGGATATCCGAAATACGGACCTCCGGCACCGGAATAAAAATCCCTCGGAATTGTATATCCAAGCATCACGTCTTCAAAAGATCTGTACGGTGGATTATCAACCCAGAGCCATCCTTGTGACATGAGTACCTTACTCTTCATCATCACATATGCACCCTTTGGAATATCTTTATTCACTCGCAAGTGATACGGAAAATGTTCACACAACCAATCCTCGACCAATTTCTTATCATCGGTCATAAAATCACCTCTTTCTTGCTTCTGGTCAAAAACCCACTTTTATTCGCCTATTACTATATATTTTTAAACTTTCTATCATAATAGTTTGGTATTAAAAGTGGGAAAGTGGGCAGAAAGCCCGCAAACCCGCATAAATACTGGGTTTTTACTGGTCAAATCCAGGTTTTTGAAAGTGGGCAAAACCGGGCAAATGGCCAAAAAATGACCAAAATTCATAATTTTTCTTCAAATCGACACTGATTTATAAGTTCTGGTCAAAAATATCCGGGCTTTGGTCAAATCTTAAAACCCAAAAGTGGGCAGAAAAATGACCTGTTACTACAAAGATTTTTAACCTAGATTAGCTGAAATCGGTCAGAAATTTCGTCTCTGATAAGGCAAATTGTGCTTCACGGCAGGCATATAATTGTACGTAGACATCTTAGAATCTGGCACACACTTTACAGATTTGGACTTCCGACCGGTGCGAATTTTACGAGACTTCTCGTTTTCATGGTACAGTTTGAAGAACTTGTTCAGTGCCTCCACAGCTTTTTCCATCGGCTCCAAAACTTCGTTCCACGCCTTCGCTAAGGCTTCACAAGCTTTCTGTAATTCTTCCATAGTCATCATCTCGCCTACCTCCAAACCTTTCCCGTTCTTTTATCCTTCAGCACAACTCGTCCCTCAATATGGAAATCCGCCAATTCGCAAAGTGAAAACAGGGTATTCAGTAACTGATGAAATCTCACATCATCTTTGTCCTGTTCCTGCTCCACATTCTTAATCGCATTGTAAGCTGTCGGATCATTGTAACCCTCTGCATTTTTTCTGTCGTCTTTAGCTGTCATCTCTACCTCCCCATCTCATGGAATCGTCCATCCACATTGCAGTATTTATAACGGACAGAACTATACATCCACCGAAAATAAGAATAGCTGCCAGAATAATAATTCCTAAAATTAAATATCCAATTTACTTACCCTCCACTTCTTCTAATCGAACACCGCCGTATACCCACAGATCCTCTTTGAGCTTGTCCATATCCAACTCATCGTTTTGCCACTTTTCATAATATTCGAGAACATGCTCTGTAAACTCCGGAATCCGCTTTGCATATGACTTCGGCCAATAATGATCCATCAGCACTTCAAGCGGCAGAGTAAGCAGAAGAATCATCGCCTGATTGATAGCATCATTCGTAGCCTCCTGCTTAACTCTATCCAGTTCACCAGATATCTTTTCTCGAACCAGGGCATCTAACTGAGCTCTTGTCAGATTGTATGTAGCGGTCTTAGCTTTCTCCTCACACTTCTGTGCTCTTCTCCTTTCAGCCCGGCCCATACCGCCGCCTCCTTAATCCATAATGCAGTTTTCTCTCGATACAAAGAGCAAAATACCAACCATCAAGGCAAATAAAAAGAACGTTGCATCCCACTCAATCGGGATTGTCAACGCTCCAAGTATGATGAATATGATTCCGTATATCTTATTCTTAATCAAGTCTCTTCTCAACATGATCTTTCTCCTCTTTTGATTTTGCGATACCAGCTGCTACATCGTCCATTTTTGTCTTGACTCCGGCTTCTCTGAACCGTCCGTATGCTCTCGCTGTAGCACAGTGTTCGATACACTTCATAACCCTGTCGATCAATGCGTACAGGCATACATAGCCGATAAGAAACATGATGATAATCTGAATAACTGTAAAATGCATAACTTTAATCCTCCTTATCTGTAACATAAACGACGACAGTGTTCTCAATATTTTCATCGTTTTCAATACCCGTGACTGTCATATTCAGAATCTCTTCTGATAAGCTTCCGACCATAAAATCATTTCTGAGTAAACAGATTTCCTCATCCTGGTCTTTTATGATTTGAGCATCATTCCACTGAATAAGCGGCAGAATATCTTTTACTTTAACCATTACGCTCACCCCTCTAATCATTTCACTATTAACAGGTTTTAATAATCCTTTTGTTTGAGCATCAAATATAATCGCTGATGCTTCCAATAATTTAAATGAAGAGCGACGATAGCAACGTCCTGGAATATACATTACTGATTGACCATCTCTCGTGGCTTCATACACCTTTATAAGAAACTCTTTCTGGTAATCCATCAAATGTAAGCCGAAGACTTGTTCAACAAATTCAACTACATCCATATCTTAATTCTCCTTCGTTTTTCCAGCAATCAACTCGCTATATGGCAGTGTCTCGATCCACTTGCAGAAATCACACCACTCATCCAGCTTATGTCCTCGACGGCTCTTATAAATATTTGCCAGAACTTCATAATTCATCATGACATTTCTGGTCTGGTTATAGCTGCTTGGGAGAAGCTGAATCATCTGCCACCAAATATCTTTCTTGCTCGGGCACCCTTTAATCTCAAAATCATCTGCGTTATATTCAATATATAATTTTCGATAATCGTTTAATGTCTCCACTCGTTACCGCTGCTGTAGCCGATAGCATGACTAATATCTTTTGCCTTGAACAGCGGAGCGTCCAGATCTCCATATACATTAAGGCGCTTTCCTCCAAACGAAATACTTCCGACAATTTTAATCTCTTTACTCATCTCTGTTTATTCCTTTCTCTTTGTAATTTAACGTCCATAGCTTTTTGTAACTCTTCTGATGTAATATTAAAAATGGACTTAAGGAATTCCAGACAAATATAAGCATCCGCCATCTCTTCCAAAAGTCCAATTCTATTATCATACCCACGAATCTGTTTACTGATTGCCTGTGTAAGTTCCGCAAACTCTTCCATGGCAATCGTACACTTTAATTTCCATGGCTGACTCTCAACACTTCTTCTGATAATTCTCCGCCGCTCTTTATCCGACAACTCGATGTTGCTTTTCATGCACTGGATAAATCTATTTCGATCCATCGGTTGCCTCCATCCGAGCTTTAGCAGCTTCCTTTCGCTCCTTATACTCCGCTTCGTCGATTTCAGCAAAGCCGTTCGGAGCTTCTTTAAAATATCTGTTAATTGCTACCTTGTCCATAGACGGAGTGATTACGTATAGAATTCCGACGGTATCATAATCACCTTTCGCCGGATCTACAAGGAAATCCTCCGTATAAATCTTAAAGGCTCTATCAGCCGGCATATAAGGCATAGTGATCGGATACAGTTCGTCCATAACAGTATCAATCAGTCCACTGTGATATGGAGCATCCGGACAGTTGATGTTCACGCCATGATAGCGATCCACATCTCTGTACTTAACCGTGCCGTCAGCATACACATACTTAAATAAGGAAGACATGCGTTTGCACTGATAGTTACGCTCTTCTTCCTTCAGACCACTCATATCAGAAATATCACTCCATACCTCGTCGGTATCCTCAATCGGAAGAAGTGGCTTGTTGTTGATCAGACGGTTCAGAATAGCCTTAGTCAGACCAATGCTGAAACCAGAATGACCGTCCTCACACAGAGAGCCAAAAGCCTTCAATGCGCTCTCATAGCAAGCACAACCATAATCCCACTCTCCGTCTTTTCTGTCCGGCTTTTCTCGACGGCAAGCAATGGCGACCTCGTTTTCAGCCCAACGCTCCATGCTTGATTTTTCACGGCAGGAACCGATAGAGCGGTTGCGATCGTCTATGTACTCATTTGCAAATATCTTTCTGCAATTTCCACCAAATGCTTCCACGATTTCCGGAAGGTTATCATTTACAGCATCAAAGATCAGTCCGTACTTTTTACACCACTCTACAGCCTCTTTTGTCTGCTCTTCATTTCTTGATGTCCAGAGAATCAGCTTTTCTCCGTTGGCCTGTCTCTTTTTTAGATACTCGATGAGCTCCTCGTTCGGCATACCAATCTCCGGCCACTTGTTCTCGCATAAAGTTCCGTCAAAATCTACTGCAATAATATTCTGTTTCATTTATTTTCTCCTTTCTTAGTGCCATCATGAACCCCATTCAACTGTGCTAAGTAATCACTTTGCTCATCGCAAAATATGATCTCATCTGGCTGGACTCTCTTCACGCAATCAGCGAACTCTACAATACCAAATACTTGCGAGCCGATCTCAGTAGGTATAAGCCTTAATTCATCTATTATTGGACGTGTATACTGCTCTTCCCATAAATGAAAAATCCCGTATTTGCCATTCACTTTACAAAGTCGAGTTTCGTGTTTAATCTCGATTTCTGCATTCACCACAGTTTCGTTTCCTTTCATGATTTGTCTTTAATAATCCCGATAAATTCCACTCGCTCTTCTGCCAGACTTACGAAATACCTTTTTCCCTTATAATCGACAATGTCACCCTCGTACTTATAGTTCTTGTCCGGCTCCGAAGCATACGCTAAGATGTTTATTTTTGTCGTTCTATTCATAGCTCCTCCAAATATCAAGCTCCAGGTTGCATGGCTGATTGATCCGCATACTGCAATGCCTGAAGTTTTTTCTTCATATTGTCTAAAATATACTCGACTGTGATTTTCGTTGTCTGCGCCAGTTTTATATACTTAGAATGTTCCTCGTACCACTTGAATATCTCATAGAGATTTCCACTCTGCCAACTGAATGACCACCAATCGCAAATCATCTCGATGATGTAATCGTATGGCATTTCCAAAACGGTCTCCAGTTCGCCATCTTCCATATCATCATGAATAAGAATCCAGTGCTGCCAATGATGAGGATTTCTGTGAATATGAAGTAACCATGCTCGCTGATATCGCTGTACAACCTCATAAGAGCGATTATTTCCATAGAAATATGCATCGTATGCCTCATACTCATCCGGTTCGTTTTTAGACTGATCATGAGCAAATTCTGTATTCCACCCGGCGGTTAGGGTATTTGTCATAAGTCCCGGTAAATTTTCAGAAAGCCAGTCAAACCCTCTTTTCACATTAGCTCGATGCCTAGCTAAATATTGATCGTATTGAAAACTCACTTTTGACCCTCCTTCTTTTTCTTTGTTACCAGCTTTTCATAAAGTTCTCTCGCTTCATCTCCCTGGAAAGCATTGATAATCTCGACGGACTGATTCATCCTTTTTCTCCCAACAATCAGAACTCCCGTATCATTATTGTTTGAAAAATCGACACTAACTAAAATACTATCTACCATTTTCAGCCTCCTTCCAGTAAACAGGTTTATCTGAATTGGCATTCATAGGTTCAGCCAAACAGTCGTTACACGGATCAAATTTTTCTTCGAGATCCTTATGCTCACAGGTTTTGCAATAGGTTTTGAAATCAACCCCTTTGTAAATATTTTCCATTGGACACCTCACATGTAATATCTGAACCAAATTGCGTATAATCTCTGTTGATAGTCACACTCTATTAGCAGACTGTAAAAATCTTCCGCAGACATACTTTTCAACTTTATTGATAAAATTTTTAAAAAGATCCACAGATTATAAATCATTGTCACCACTTCACAAACCTCGTTTCATTAAATGTTTTCTTATCTTTCAATGCTTTGCTGATAGCAAGATCAATACCAGACCTAGATTTCAAATGATAGTAATACAGATCCGTATATGGCGTATTCATCCTGTCTATTCGACCAGCAGACTGTGCCATGATCTTATACGAATAATTCTGAGAATAGAATATAATCGTATCTGTTGTAATACAGTTCCATCCTTCAGCCCCGGCATTGTACTGAACTAAATATACCCATGTATCGTTAGTCGGCACTGGCTGATGTTTGTGGCCGTTCCACTCTCCGACTTCATATCCAGAGAATATCTCTTTCAGAAGATCAAGCTCATAATCGAAATTGTAGAATATAATTGCTTTCGGATGCTTCTCCACAATTTCCAGTAAGGCTATTTGTCTGGACTGATCGGTGTTTACAATTTTTCTCCATACATAGCACAGACCAGCAGCATTGATAATTGGTTCTTTTTTAAACGGGTCCCATCTGGTTTTTCCGACATCTTTATACCTTTCGATATTGTACTTGACATAAATATCCTCATGGTGCGAAACCGTCTGGCGTTTGAAATCCATATTCACCAAGATTTTGTTTCGCAATCGAATCAATCTACCAGTATTCAAATATCGGTCAACTTTAGGAAATTTGCTAAATCGGCTATAGACTATATGCTCTCTTGTGAATTCGCTTCGGTTTTTATAAAATCCGTTAGCCACAAACACCGGAATATAATCCTGCCACGTATCGCCAGGAGTTGCGGATAGTAATATCCACTCATTTACCTTGGCGATTTTCAAGAATGCTTTAACCCATGTTCCAGAGCCTATGACACGCTGCTCATCGAATATAAAGAAAGCATCTTTGACATCTGCATACTTCTTGATGTTGTTCCAAGAATCAATCACAACCTTATTGGTATATAAATTTTCTTTCTTATTGGTCGATAGCAGAAATGGTGAGAGCTCCTCTTCCCATTCAAATGTATCCCGTTTCCTAGCAGTTGTGATTATGTACAAATCCTTAATATTCACATCGTCCATAGGAACATATTCATTTGTTCCGAGCTCACCACCGTTTCGAACATAATAGTAGGCCAGCGAAGTTCTGGATTTTCCACTACCAACACCGCCACAAAGTATGCAGCCGTTTCGCATTTGCCGTACAGCATCTTCCTGATAGTCCCGTAATTCTACGCCAGCCATTACACACCTTTCGTGACAAATCCATCTTCTACCTCGACTTCGTAGCCATCGCCATCCAGATCTGCTTTGTGACCATACAAGAGCATATAGGTTGTTATGGTTTCATCGCTCTGATTCTCTGAATGATAGAACTTATATAAGCAGTCCAGCACTTTTTTAGTGATAGATAATTTACGGCAATCGTATACAACCTTGCTTAAATCTGAAACGCCCATGATTTTAGCAACATTGTCATAAAGCTCGCTGATGCCGCACGTACACTGCTCTTTTGGAATAGAATATCTTTTCTTCATTCGTCATCACCCTTTCCAAATAACTTGTTAATCTGCCGGAGCATTCTTCTTGTACTCCATACATCTGAGAAATACATAGGCGTATACCAATAATTTTCAGATGAATCGTCCGTAGATATTGGGTCAGTTATCGAGTTACCTATTTTTATAAATCCAGCCAATCCGAGAAGCGAGATTTGGATATAACACATCAGACCAACGATTTCATCAACGTCCTGTGCAATTACTAAGATATGGTTCTGGTAGTTTCTCGGTGGTTCACAATGCTCCAGCTGTTTTCGGATTACATGCACACCAGCAATCAACGTCGCTCCAGCACCGCAGCATGGATCGTTAATCGAAATATAACCATACTGCTCTATCTTTTCTAAAGCATTGGTCGCCACCACTTCAGCCATAAGTTCACACACATGATATGGCGTGAAGAATTGACCAGCCGAACGAATTCCCAGATCCAACCGCATAAACATTTTTCCGAGAAAATCCTGCTCTTGATTCTGATCCAGGGCCATGGTTGTATATGCTGCTAATTCTGGAAATATAGCTTGCTCTTCTTTTGAATACTGATGAATAATTTTTAGATACCGCTTCTCTCTTTGGTCGTAGTTGTCCTTGTCCAAAACATTCGAGATTGAACATGCATGAAGTAAAATATAATCTCTCCACACATCCCATGCCCGACGTCTATATGTAAGTTTCTGAAAAGATTTTAAAAATTTATCTTCCCAGTCAATTTTTGGTTCGGATTTCGTAGTTACTTCCGGTGGTTTCTCACCCTTCTTTTTCGTTTCTCCGAAAGTTGGTTGTCACTTAGGTGGCGGTTCTTTTGCTTTGAATGTTTTAGGTACCGTAGTCTTAATCTGTGGTTTCGACTTCGGTTTTTTCTTATTCCAAAACATAATTTTTCTCCTTTCATAAAGTAAAAGTGCCGGCTTTGACACCGACACCCTCAAAATATGATTTATGCGAACGGCGGTTCCTCTTCATCCGCATATTTCTCAGCAAACACGTCCTCTTCAATCGTGACGTACATGGTCTTCAGATATGCCTTGATGCCAGATTTTCCATTCACTTCCCACTTTGACGGGCTGATGACCAGATCAACATTTCTGATTTCAGCATAGTCAAGAGAAGATACAGACTCCTCATCCAGTTTTGTTTTAGCTCTCCTGGTAACCATGTATACATTCGGCGGAATGTTATCGAATCGAACTGCTACCTGAATATAGTGAAGAGGCGCTTCATCCTCGTCTCTCGGCGGAAGGATTCTCACATTCCATCCATCTTCGCCGAGTTTCTGTGCCTGGTCGGCATCCGGAATCACAACGCAAAAGTTACGGTTACCTGCTCTGTTGTACTTTGTCTCTTCTCCTCTGAAATTTCTGAACATAATACGAGCATTCTCAATAATCAGCTCATTTACATTTGCTCTTGCCATGATTAAATTCTCCTTTATTTTTTTTTAGTTTTCCGGCGGATTCATTGCGTGCTTCATCACAATATCTGAAATATCATAATCAAGATCGCAATCCATATGGAAGTTATCATTGTTGAAATGCGGGCAGTCGAAGCATGTCCGATACTTATCCTCTCCGCAAGGCATCGCCCATGGAACAACACAATCTACATCGGCGTCATTTGCACCAAGCTCCGGAACATATGGATCATCAGATACAAACCATTCAAAGTCTCCGTACTGAGAAATAGTTTTTACAGCCTCATCAACCAGTTTGTCGTAGTAGGATCGGTCAATGCCGTCTTCCTTGCCAAGTTCTTTGACCATCTCTGATTCCATCCAGCGATAACCTTTGGAACCAGTTGCAGCATAGTAACGACCGTCTTTTTCTCTCATCAGAAGTCCAGCTCCATATCCATCTTTCATCGGACAGAACTGACCAACCTTTCCAATAAAGTGATAGTCGTGTCCTTTCTCGATCAATGGAGTAAGCTTCTGGCATGTGGATTCAAAAGTTGTATCGGATAACAGTCCTTTCTTATAGTCACTCTCTGCCTTGCTGAATTCTTTTTCTTCCTTGCTGACATCAGGTAACTCCTCATTCAAATCCAAATATAAAGAGCTGCTCACAGATTTGGTCTCGCACATATCTTCAAATGCGATGTCTTCTCTGCTGAACAGCTTCTTAAATACATATGGAATCTGGAACTGAGTACCTGTTGCCGTCCATTTTCCACCTTTCTTTTTGTTGTCGCCAGGGACATAACCATACATCTTCTGGCATTCTTCTGCTGATTTGTACTTTGCGATATATACAGCATCATTGACCAAGCACATCCGATCGTACGTAGCCTCGTGCTCAAACGTGTATCCATATCTCTCACCAAAGTCCATAACAAACTGAATGATCTCTGGTGTAGCGTCTGGGATCTTAATAGAATCCGTCTTAATGTGAGCAACCTGGAATCCCCGCTTCAGAACCTCATTCTTAAGATCGATCATGAATAATGCTCCACGTTTTGCCACGATGTTATCGATGTTTCTTGGATCACGGAACGGATTATCAAATGACGCAGATGTAAGACCATATACTGAATTGATAGCTGTCTTCAGTGCATTAGCGAGATCCTTTGATGTCATTTCGCCGTCGATAACTCTCTGAATATACGGCGTAAGCTTGCCATCCAGCATGGTATTAACAATATCCCAAGCCTCATGCTTAATGCTTACACGACCCTCAACAATATCGCGGAACGCCTTTGTAAATCTCGGTCCAAACAGAACCTCAGCAATAGCACTATGCGGATGCATTGACGAAATATCCAGAAGTGCTGCATTTCCATACATTCCAGGAACGCCCTGAGCAAATCCACCCTCGCCCACTTCTTCTCCACGATATGTGGATTTTCCATGGTCAAATACATACCCAGGAAAATATGGAAGAATGCTGTGAGATTCGAATGGAACTTCATCCTTATCGTTGTACTTCCAACCGTAGTGAGGCTCTTCCATCATCTTAGGGCAGGCTTCCTTAAGGAAGTCCATACTCTCTTTATCCAGCGACTCTACCGGCTCTGCCAGATTTCTGTAATGGAATTCTGACTGCGGTTTCCTGTTGGTTCCAAATATAATTCTGGTTGTAAGAGAGTTTGTAGTATCATTAACAGTCATCTCTGCTAAATCTGCCAGAATCTGTCGTGCTGTCCAGTCAGCCTCAAGATAATTAAAGGCCGCCTCAGTAGCAATAACATCGTTATCACAATACTCAGCGACCTTAATCCAAAGCTCTTCCGGAACCGGTTGATCCCAAGGAAGACCAAGCTCCTGGTGATGCGTTCCAGCTTTGATGATTCTTATTTTTTCATCGGAGAATCCTTTTTTCTTGAGATCGTCATCGGTAAGGTTTCCCATCTCGATTTCCAATTTCTTAAGACTCTTCTTATTACCAGCCGAAGCGAAATCGTACACATCCGTATAGGATACGTTATATGCCTCTCCAAAGAAACAGTTTGGACTTCCGTTAATGATTTTCTGCGAAAGGTTATAGAGCTGTTCGTTTGTATAACCCATTAACCTTGCATACAGAATATGGTTATCATATCTCCGACAGTTGAAGCCAACCAGTCTGAACCGCATCAGCTCCTCGATCTCACTCGGAGACGGGTTAATCATTCTTACAACAGGCTTTCCCTCACCCTCGATTTTCCAGTTTACAAGAAATAAGTTTGGAAAAACCTCAATATCATAGAATACCAGTTTTGCGTCATCATTTTTAACCGCTGTGGACGGATCTGCGGATTTAAACTGCATTTTGTTGACCAACTTAATACAGTAATCTGCCTGATGAGTGCTATTCGCCGCAAATGCTAATACTGCATTGCGCATGTCTGTGACGTCGTACTTCAAATCGCTTCCATACGCATCTTCCAGTATCTTGTAGATAAAATCGATACTGGGCTTAGTTCCTGGATGTATCTCTTTATTAAGATTCCGTTTAATCAGTGTTCTAAGCCCTTTCTCGCTCTTAATCGCTTCAAAATTTACCATTTTTTGTTCTCCTTTCAGCGGTAAACCGGAGCTAATAGTTGCGATAGGCAAATTATTACACTTTGACAGCATACGCCGCAAAGAGCTTTTGCCCGTGAACACCTTAACTTCAACATGGTCGTCATACACTCTGCTAAGCTGTGTCGGATCGCCGGTATAAATATAATGAAGATGTATACCTTGTCCGGATTTACTAAGCTCAGCATAGGTCGGCGGCCACTTACTTGCTTCTGCTAAATTCTTTTCAAATGACTTGTTTCCAGATTCGTCCGGAATATCAAAGTCAATTACAATATGATTCTCTGGAACTTTCACATAATGAAGTTTTTTCGTATCAATTCCAGATAATTTCGTGCGAACAGAATCCCATTTTTTCTGAGGTGTTTCGTTTTCCGAAGCATACTGCGCGGGGCATTCCGAACACACATCATCAAATATAGATTCAGTGCTATCGAATTGGATCAGTGCCGATTTGACTACTTCCGGCGTTTCCTCTACAGTCTCCTCTTCAAATTTTTCTGTTCTGAACCCAATGTAATAACTTCTAACACGGGTTCCATCATCCAGATTGAACCGTTCCTGAAAATCATGAAAATAGTTTTTAAGTTCCTCTTTAAATACCCTCTGCGAGAACGGGAATCCAACCTTGGCATCGTCACAGTAAGTTTTGTACATCTCCCATGCAGCTTTCAGAGTTGTCCCGTTTTCTTTCTTAAATACATGGTACGAATCGATGATAAAGTTGTAAAAATCATTAGATGCTCCAAGCATCGTGATCGGAATATAATCGTCATAACGACCGGGATTGCTCAAATATACTTCCTGGCAATGATAAGCGATAGCTCCCAACTCGAATTCTACCTGCTTCACAATCGTTTTGTACTCTTTTGGATTCAGCTTATTTCCAGACGGCGATACATCGATCAGTCTTCGAATCAGACCAGACTTCGCATCTGTAATCTTGACCGGCTTATTCGTTCCCATAAACAGGAAACATTTGAACCGGTTTGAGTATGTGGATTTGAATTTTTCATTCACAGTCATCAACTCATGAGATACCAAACTGTTTAATCTAGTGTTGTCCTCAATTCTCGACAAATCGCCATCGTGTTGAATAGCAACCAGAGGGTTTGTTTTAAATGCTTCCAATGCAAATGAATTGCTGGAAGATCCAAGTGCTTTTGCGTCAAATACAGAATAGTATCCGTCGAAAAGCTGCTGAATAATGTTAAGAACTGTGGATTTACCCGTTCCAGCAGCTCCGTATAAAACCATAAATTTTTGCAGTTTTTTGGATTCTCCAGATACGATTGACCCTATAGCCCATTCAATTTTTGTCCGCTCTTCTTCTGAATATAAAGTAGACATCAATTTCTCATAGGCAGACAAATCGCCAGCTTCAAGCGGGTAATTCAACTTTTTGCTGGCGTAGTCTTTTTTATTAGTTTCTGTATTGGAAAATATAAGTTTGTCGTCCAACGTATGAAAGCTGTCCCTCATCTGTTTCTGACAATACTTATGCCATGAGTCGATCATACCCGACTCGGCATCCCACATATGCAGGACTTTAATATCGGAGTTAAAACGCTGGCGGTTCTCCTCAGCATATCTATCCAGTTCGCGGTCAATGAGCTGCAAGGCATCTTGCTCGTCCGTAGACCATAAACCACGTTCCTCAATCCAGATAGCATAGAAATCACCACCTCGAATCATTAGATCAGTGCTTTTTTTAATAATGAACTTTGGATAGATTTCTATTACTCCACGTTTCGTTGAACGTGTTGAAATCACCATAAAGTCGATCATCGCATTTTTTACTCTCCTTCCGGACGCTTAAGTTCCTCAATTTCCTTTTCCAGTTTTCTGATGCGCAATGCCTGATCCTTCTGCTCGATTTTCATAACAACCAGATTTGCAGTTGTCAAGGCAGCAAAGATTGTAATCTGTTTATTGAAGCTCCGCTGTTTACTGACTGCCCTTGTGACAACATCCAGTCTTTTTTCCGATGACCGTAAACTGCTGAAAATATAAGTAAGCATTTCACCCATTATTTCTTACCTCCTTTTAATCCATTCATGAAGCTTTCAACAGTCTCAAACCGCCAATTTCCTTCATTGTTGAATGTAAATATAAATTCCTGATGGTTCTTCTGACGGATGCGAATACTGTTCTTTCCGTTCTGGAACCAGCTCTCCACTTTATCCCCAGCATACTGAGGAAAATATAACTCGAATCACTTATATACTTCGCTATGGCTCATAACGTCCTCCTATCTGACATTGTCGAGATACCAGTTAGCTTGATACCAGATCTCAATATCTCTCATGTCATATCTGCAATGCTCGATTGTGAATAAACCACCCTTGCCATCCCGTTCGTAGTCACGATTAAGGAATCGCCGAATAACATCGATGGCATAAGCCTTGTCAAATTTGGAATCATCCATAGAACCTAAGCCAAGACTCACGATCATATCCCAAAACCACTGACCGGTTCGATTACCGATGTCCGGATCATCCATGATGTGCTCTTCTAAGCGTATAGCAAGGGCAATAATCATTTCTAAAACACTGCACGGACGATTATCCAAATAACTTGCAATCATATTATCCCGGTATCCTTGCTCGTTTCCGAATCTATATCGAAGATCGATTCCATCGTCATAGCGGTTGCCATCAAGAGCAATCGTATACGTGAAATCTGTATCGTGAAGCAAAGATAACAACTTACGATACGACAAACCTCGCGAATATTCATCGTCACATACGAGCTGGTACATCCAGTCAAAATATGCATTGTTCAGCTCATCCCGTGTCATCATACCTCCATCTGATGCGGCATATCTTCTACTACTTCAGAATAGGTCCTCTGATCAAGGAGAATTTCGTAATCGCACTTTCTTGCATCGTTACGAACAAAGACTGAGTCATCCTCATACTCTCCAAAATGATTCAAAGAATCAATTCCAACAGCATCTTCCACATCCTCAATTACTTCATCATTTTCATCAGCCAACACACCATCTGCATAGTAGGTAAGACTAATCTGTTCATGCTCTTCATTATCGCCAAATTGCTCCGGCGGAATCACATACGGACCGGCTTCAGAAACAGGCTTTTCTTCCTCATCCGACCCAAAATCGGAATATCTGGTATACCCTTCTTTTTCTAATCGTCTTGCATACTCTTTGAGATCCGGTTTTTCTTTGTCTTCATCTTTAATACCTTCAGCAACAGTCTTTTTTACAGACTGATCTTTTAATTCCTGCTCACGTCTTGAGAAAACCTCCTTTACAGAGTCAATTTCTTCCTGCGCAAGAGCTTCGTATTTATCTTTAAGCAGATACCATGTCACTATCGAACCAGTCACAGTGCCGATGATAAATGCCAAAGAAAACAGAGCTTTATTACTCATCTTCGTCCTCCTCGTTCTGAATTGTCATAACAGTGAGAGCAAGCCCACCAAAAAGTAAAGAGGCACTCAACAGAATGCCTCCTGTGATATGTCTTTTTCTCTTAGTATCCAGTATGTAATCCATCATGGATATAAAATTTCCAATGCCATCCATCAGTGATGCTCCTTTCCGCCCATAAGAACGGCTAGGCCACTAACAAAGCAAATGCCAGCAAATGCTGAAAATGTTAATCCCATGAAACCTGTCATAGTTTAGGACTCCTTTCTATTCATAACTTGAAAAATAATGATTACCTACTTGAAACATTGGTGTTCCGTATTTTCCATATCCGCCAGCAGTGAAGAATATCGTATCCACATTGGTTCTGGATTGCAGTTCCTCTTCAACTAACTGGCAAATATCATCGTCCACAAAACACTTATCGACTCTCCCATTCCACATGGATGAAAACTGATTTGCCTGATATATAACGCCATGCACTGTATCCGGGAAATATACAGAATCTACACGATTTAAGACGGTGTCGATCACTAATCGTTTTCCTTCCTCGCATTCGCCCTCAGCTTCTGCCATAGTTACAAGAGCGATTAGCTCAATATCTTCCTGCGGCAATAGCGTATCCTCCACATACTCTTCGATTTCAACTGCCGACACCGTTTCCTCTAAGGGTTGCTCAGAAATAATTACAATAGGATCAATAGGTTCAGCTTTTAATGTCGGCTGCATTTCGATATACTCGTACTGATTTACCCGTTCTGCTGAGCAGACAAAACCTGTGCAAATAATCGCAAATACGCAAAGAGTAGGAAGGATTACCATACGAATACAATTTCGCATATGTATCCTCCTCACAAAATTAGATCAGATCGAGAATCGGTCCGTCTACATTGAACTCCATAAGAATAGCTTTCTCGTAACCGCCATCCTCAGTTTCACGGTTGGTTTCCAGAATACCGAAATCAACGAAGTTGTCGCCGTTTTCATTTCCCTCCGGTTTATAAATCCAACCAACAGTCTGGCTCATCTTAGTACGCTTAATACCGAGCTGATCGTATACATCGCTAAGGAATAAATATCCATTAGCCTTGAGCTTGTCGTTTGCCAGATTCTGCTGAGAACGCAGATACATAAGGTTGTAATCCATATTGGATTCGTACGCCTCACAAGTATCGTCAAAGAAACGGGCATAATCGTTCGTAGAAGGTGCTGCTACATCTACGGTAGACTTCACCTTTTTCTCTTTACCACTGTCCGGATCAGTTACAGTTTCCTCAAATTTCTTTGCTTTGATGTTGTAGCGAAGTTCTTTATCAACCTCCGCGCCAAAGCGCTCAACCACCCGATTTCTGTACTCCTTGAAAGTCTTATCCACAGTTGCATAAGCGGCTGCCAGTGCTACATTTCTCTTCTTGAGAATATTGTGAGATGCAACAATACTTGCGATAGATAATGTTCCAAGAGCAATAGCAGGAGCATAGAGCTTAGCGACTTTTACACCAGCCTGTACATAAACGATAGTCAAATCTTTCTTTGCGTCGTCCTTAGAATACTCCGCCGCCAGTTCCTCATTTTCAGCACATTTATGAATGGCATCAATATCTTTCTTGGACTTCTCCAATACGCTGTCCAACTTAGTTGTTGCATGGCAAGCCATAACAGCACTTGCAACAGTGCCAACAACACCAGCCACTACCAGAATCTCAGGGCTATGCTTCTTAAGTTTCACACTTACTTTGCTGAAGGTCGTGGAAACGTTCTTAATGATTTCTTCTTTCTTCATATCAGTTATTCTCCTCTTCAATTTTTTCTTTCTTCTCTAAATGATCGATCAAGTGCTGCGTGTACCACATGATCTTTTTCAAATCCTGAATGCCGTTTTTATTTTTCCAGCGGCACGCATACTTGATAATGTTACCAGTATCGGTCGCTTCGATACCTTTTAAATCGAAAGTGAATGCCTCAATAACATCGATCACTTCCAAACCTGTTTCTGACTGATAATGGCTCGGATGAGACACCATTTTATCATCTGATTCGTACATAAATATCCCTCCTAGTTCAACGGTAATGCCTTCGGAAGTTTAATCATGTATCCGTCTCTTACACGAATTACAGATGCATTCCGAATATCGGTCCAACCGTATTTATTGTCTGTATAGTTGCCAGAAACGCCAACCAGATCATAGAAGTCAGCGACACTAACTACCTGGTATGTAGCAATAAGCTCGTCCATTCTTTCCAAAACGTCTTCTGCTTCACCACGAGATTCCAGAATGATATCATCGTAATCGTATCCAGTTCGTGTTCTTGATACGTTTCCCGAATCTCGTCGATCCCGATCGTCATAATACTTACGGTAAGAAATCTTGGATGACGTTGACGATCTCCCACCTCTTGAGTTTCCGCTAACACCAAGGAATGCTCTGACAGCATCCAAGATAATGTCTTTTACGGCCGGAACCACGATATCTTCAAAAATATAGCTTTTTACATCATCTACGTCTTCCGGAACAAATACGTTTGTAATCTTCTGAAGACCATTCTTTTTCTTCGATTTGACAGAACCACTGACAACCTTTTCAACTCTTTTCTCCGGAATATCATCATTCTGGTTCTGTCGTGATTTATGGGAATTGGATTTGTATTCCTCCATCTCTAAATCTCCTTTCAATTAACCGTTACCACTTTTCCAGGGAGGGTTATCCTCGTACTTGGAATACGGTTTGTTTTCTTCTTAAACTGATACACCAAATTACTCCTGGCTTTCTTTTCGGATGCCGCGTATGTAGAACCATGCCATCTATTTGCAACGCAGGTATCAAATTCCATAACCGGCCCATCATACATATACTGATTCATAGGACACCTCCCTTAAAAAGCAAAAGGGAAAGCACCCTGTTATAGGTACTCTCCCTCTGTCTGAATCATCGATTCAATTCTTATTCAGAATCCTCTTCGGTCTCTGCATCGAGATCAATAAACTCTCCGTCGACGGTATCGTCCTTCGGCTGAGTTACAACCGTCTTACGATTCTCACGCCAGTTCTTGAATTTTGCTGCTGCCGGAACGACTACGAATTTGTAGGTTAATGCACCTGCGATCATAGCCAATCCGATAGTTGTCGCTTTCTTCATACCGCCGTTAGAAGCCGCTTTCACGATTTCCTCAGTAGTTGTTTCGATAACCTCTTCGTTGTTGTTCATGATTTCGTTGTTCTCCTTTCAGATTTGAAATATGTGGTTCTTCCATAATAGTGTTTGTAAATTTTGCGAACCTTACATTAAGCCACGGAAGTCATATCTCGGACCATAGCCATAGTCAATAACCAGACAAGGTGTTCCGTCCGTAGCAAGCTGGGAACTGAATCTCAGATCAATGTATCCATTGTCAATATTCCAGCCAAGATCATCACCAAGCTTAATAGGCTCTAATCCGACCTCATAATAGAAATCATTAAGTGAAATATACATTTCATCTCGCATTTGACGATTTAATTCATTCTCAGCCTTTTTCAATTTGTCGATGTCCGACTTAAAATATCTTCCGGACACAGCATCAAAACATAAAGTATCGCCTTTTGCTGTGACGATGACCTCCTTATTTTCAACAGGATTTTTCTCAAGGTGTTCCTTAGCAACCGCGTCCCTCACAGTCTGTTCCTTTTTCTCGCCGATTGTCTCTACTACCTTTTTTTGATAATCTCTCAACGTTGATTCGGAAATGGTATACGCTGCGGTCAGTGCTGCATTTCTTCTGGCATTAACGGAACTTGCCCCGATAAGACAAGCTACGGATACTGTTCCCGTAACTGCCGCGGGAATATAACATTTCCAAGCAATTTTAACGACATCCATCGGCTCCAGTTTATCCGCCTGCTGACGTCGCTTTTCCTCATCCAATAATTGGATTGCTTTAGGAGTAGCTCGTACTGCCATTACGGTAGTCGTAATCATTCCAGCAATTCCAACTCCAGTGAGGATTTCAGGACTATGCTTTACTGTAGCTGTTTTTACATTTCTACAGATCTTAGTCAAATTAGGTTTCTGCATTTTAGTCTATCCTCCATAAAATATAAACGGGGCACAAGGCCCCGCGATTTATCTAACCAACCAGAATTCCGGACGACCTCCATAAGAGTACGAAGCGAGGTAGTAGCCCGTATTGCCAAAGTAGCCCACATTGGCAAAGGAAGCCGAAGAAAATTCTTTTTTAGTAGCATTGCGGAGCCAGCCGAACTCACAATCGTTTTTGTAATAAGCAACGCGGTTTCTTCTCTGTTTCATAAGAGGAAGCTGCTCATCTCCATCCGCTTCGATGTGATCTCGATCCCATTTATCGGCCCAGCCGCAAATCTCTCCGAGAGTCGGGATTGATAAACCGGTCATTCTCTGCTTAAGAACCGCAGGGAACATGTTGTACAACTCGGTATCGATCCACTTTTTCAGATCGGACTGAGAATATCCGCCAGCATTGCCACCATCTTCATTCATCGGGCGTTTGGTAACATAATCGTCGAAAATGAATAGCACATTATTGTTCGTAACTTTCTGAACTGTTGCTGTAAAGTTTCCGAGCTTTCCTAAAGGAACCATCATTTTATCGCCAACTTTAATGTCTGCCGGAAGGATAGAATACGGATTATGTACCGTATCTCTAAATAAATTCAGGGTCGCCTCAACATCAGCTCTGCAATAGCGAACTGTATCGCCAATATCAAATGTCGGAAATAACGGTCCCAAATCGATCGCATAACAACCCTCTGATTTTCCTTTTTCGTCAAGATCGATGTACTTTCTATACATCCTCTCTACCGTCGGAACATCGATGCCTCTTTTTGTTAAGTTAATAATTTCTTCTCCTAATGTCATTTCTCTTGTACACATAGTACGTTCTCCTTTCAGAATATAAAATTTTTATTTGGTAACTACGAAATTAGCAGGTCAATAATCCACTCAAGCATATCTTTCGCACAAGAAAAAACATAACTTGTTCGTGGATTCACGCATGAATATGAATCGCATTCATCTCGAAATGATTCAATCACAATCAGCGGTGGTATCTCTGGGTGTTTGCAGAGTCGTATTAACACTTCTCTTCCAGCCCATCTCATATAACTCGCCTGCTCAAAGTTATATCCACGCTGAACCACAGGCATTGTTGCGATAGCATAACGTACAGTATAAATGGCTCTTTCAGTCGGCGATTCCATTTGTCTCCTCCAAAAGAAAAAGCGAAAGAGCCTTGTTAGGACTCCTCCGCTTCATCTTTGTCTCTCCGGGCAAGTGCTTCACTGACCTTTTCTTCAATTTTCTCGTCCATTTTCTGTTCATTCACCCAATCGGTAATAAGGTTTACGCCTACACCAATCACGGTTGCTGCTACTCCAATAGCCTTAATCCATTTACTTTTATTGCTCATAATGACACTCTCCTTTCCATAATAGTGCTTGTGATTTATGCGAATGGTTCATCGTCCATCCTCGGGGTATATACAATATCCACCACATAAACTTCAAGACCATCCTCCAACACAGTTTTTCGATGGTTGAAATCTATCCAACTGATTCCATCTTCATAAAAATAAAACCAGCTCAGATAATCACCTCCGTCTATAGGCTCTATTCCGAGAAAATTGTAGAAGTCATTTATACAGACATCGCCGCCAAGACTCAAATTCCTATTCAAGTGATACTCAGCTTCTAACACCTGAGCAATCGTACTCTCAAAGTATCTTCTTGAAAAAGCATCATAAAACAGACGCATATCATCTGGGTTGCGCTCATCAAAAGATAGCGAAGTTGATTCACAAATTCCATCAGCGGTAATATATACATCCTTAGCCTTTTCCGCTGCGATAGCATCAACTATCTTCTGGTGAGCCTCTTCGCCGTACAATTCCTTTAGCTTATCCTTATAGTTGTTATAGGAATCATTCAGCAACGCATAAGCGCTGGTAAGTGCTGCCTGTTGGCGTTTATTCAACATATTGGCACCGAAGATACAGAATATCGTTGCCGTACCGCTAATTGCTGCCGGAATATAGCAGACCCATGCTGATTTAACAGCTTCAAGTTTGCTATAAGCCTCTGGATCACCGTCGTGATTTGTCTTACTATCCGCTCTGATTTTACGAAGAGCTTTTGGTGTCGCACGTACAGCTAATACCGACGTTACGATAACCCCAGCCGCACCAAGACCAGACAGTATAGTCGGTGATGCTTTTCTCAGATAAATTTTCGACCTCTGAGCGAGTCTTTGAAGATTTGGTTTCTTCATAAAGTTCTCCTTTCGTTTTTATTTCATAGCATGTAATAAATCAAGGACATCTGTGGATATGTCCACTGCTACTGAAAACATAAAATTGTTATCCGGATTGATTTTTGAAAACTGATTCATCATTCGCCGGAAGTCACCAACAAATATGATGAAATCTTCAATCGATCCAGATTTCTTTGGATAAAGTCTACCGACGATGTATCTTTTCAACTCATCAATAGCCCATACCGAATAACTCGATTTTTCAAGCTCTTTCTTCCATTTCCAACCGAATGGAAACCACGCATCCATCTGATACGTATCGCATAACAATAAGTCAAGTTGCTCGATAGACATCCGTTCTCTCCTTTCTGCAAAAATAAAAGAGAAACAGGATGGACTCGAACCATCGACTTCGGGACTTTAATCGTCTCGCGCTCTCCCAACTAAGCTACTGTCTCTCATAATATGCCTTGTAAATTTTGCGAAGTAAAAGGAAAGAGGCGTTGTATGCGCCCCTCTCGGTTAATTTAAACCAATGCTCTTTAAGATGCTCATCAGCTCATCTTTATCGAGTTCAGCATCTACATCCAGGTGAAGATGAGTCTTTCCATCATTTATAGTAGTAATAGCCTCGTTCAACTGAATATCAATGTTGTATCCTGTTTTCTTACGTATTACCATCTTTATTGCTTTGGAAATGATTCCTCTCGTGAATTTCGACACTATTCTCATTTCATCCATGCTCCTTTTACTCCTTTCAAAGCTTCAGTTTTTCATAAAAGGAACTGTTATTTTGGCGAAAAAGAAGAGACGTTGTTAGCGTCTCCGTCTCTTTTGGGTATGTAACTCATGAATTCCCAAGGTCAATACAATGGTTGCTATTACTATACCTACGATGGCAACAATCATACCAACAGCACTCCAAAATATCCACGCCGTCAAAGCTCCGATAATACTAATCAGTAAAATCGAACTAGCCGTAGCGAAATACTTAAGAACACCAATCGCATAATCAGTTACTTTTACGATAGATACATAAGTTTCAATCATTTTTCTTTCTCCTTTATGTGAAATTATTTAGTTCCTTTTCCATAAAAGTCTTTGTAAAAAATGCGCTCAAATCTCACGTCTATCGAAACACGTTTCCCATCGCTGACGCTGTATTGGTTTCATTTTTAACGCCCACATTATTTGTCTTATAGTGACCGTTGGATATAATCCTTCCGTACACTCTCCGGATCGGCTGTCGAAATATTCCTTGAATTTTGGATGTAAATATAAAGAGTCTGTCAGCCATGAATCGACCTCTGTCCAATATGTACTTTTTGTATCTGCACTAAATCGCTGCTGGATCACTGCCAGACCTTTATTCCCTATCGTAAATAGAGTGCAGCGATCATACACAGGATGATTGCAAATGTAAAGTTCGCCGTACATTGACAAATAAATGTCTGGCTTTTGATAATGGTACCGCATTTCTATCTCCTCATAGCAAAAAGAAAAGAGCCTTAGATTTCTCTAAGACCCTCTCCCACTTAGCTTATGTTTTTAATCGTCTGAATCTTCCTCGGAATCATCATTCTCAATGCCTAATACTTCTTCTCTGGTTGGGTATAAGTTCTCATATTCTTCATTGCCTTCGCAGCCGTAATCATCTAAATCTATACTGTGGCCGCAGTGGGGACACACCAGCGTATCTTCCCACTCATCCTCGAACTCCATTAAATGCCCACACTCATGACAGATATACTCTCTGCTGAACATTGCTTTAATTTGCTCCTCGTTAAAAATACTCATAGCTAAATATCTCCTTTCGTACTGTCCAGCTCCCATACATATAGTATACAAGCTGTTGTCTGTAGTTCAAGAGATAAAGCTTTATTCTCTCATAATAGCCCTTGCATTTTTCACGAGAAAAAACGAAGAGGACATGCGTTACACACGTCCCCAACGTTTCAGAATTTCCTCTCTACTTCTTTGTAGGTCTAAAACGGTTGATTAACCCTTTGAATGTTGAAGATGTGAAGGTTCCAGTTTCTTCAAACTTAAATCCTTTATTCATCCAGATGCCATAACACATCAACGGAATCAATAATTCTGCCGCTGCAATACCAACTCTGAAATATCGATCCTTAACCTGCTCTGCGATCTGCCGATCTTTGAAGTCGCCATCTTTCGTAACAGACTCTTCGTCCATCATACGCCGATTGTACTTCTCATCAGCATCCCACACACTCTTGTTCTCTTCGATTCTCAGCTTGTAAAGCTTTGTCAGATCATCAATCGCTGTTGATTTTTCTTTGCTTCCGGACTGCAAATCAGATAAAGCCTCAATCTGTGCTGCAATCTCCTCACTTAATAATTCTTCGATGTTTTTCTCTTCCATTTCGTTCTCCTTTCAAATAATTATTAGGTTCATTCCATAATAGAGAGTGTTATTTGTGCGAAATATAATTTTTCAGCTCCACTCGCAAACGTACGTAACGCTGCTTATAAATTGCATCCGCGCCAGACCGATCTAATTCGAGAAATAAATAAGGTCCGCTATCTGGATCTGATTCATCGACCCTAAGCGAACCAACCGGTTTTTCCCTGAATATAAATCGAGACAATAACACTCCAACCATTATTCCGATCAGTAATCCAATCATCAAGCTCACTTCTGCTCCTCCTTCCAAAATGTTTTTCTGAAAAATACCACCCGGCAATTTTTCAAATATCAAAATAACATGTTTCACGGTAACCTACGTACGGTATCTAACCTAGAATAAAAAGAAAGAGCCATTGCTGGCTCAATCTCCTTTACGATAAGATCTGTAACTAACGCTTCGATTCTTTCGATCGTTTTTAAGATCATTTGTTACGGTAAACATCCCCACTATAAAAAGCAATACCCCGCTTTCAAACGCGATCAATACCGACAACAAATAAATGATAACATTCTTTAAATTAGACATAGTAGTCACTCTCCTTTCATAAAGGGAGTTGTAATTATTGCGTGTTCTCACCTTCGTACACCGTTTTCTTCCGAAGATCAGACCATGTAATATAACGGTCCTTCTTGCATACTGGGCAAAAGAATTTGCTAATCTTCCCACCGATATCCTCAAATTCCTTACTCTCGCCCTCAAGTCGGCTCTGGCAATTTGGACAGTTGAACCGGTATACCTTCTTCACAGCTTTATCGACAATCTTCATATCATTTCCGCTCCTTGTTAAGTAACCAGAAAAATCGTCTGTACAATTCGTAGTAAACATCCTTGCAGCATGGAATTTCTAATCTAGCTTTGAGAATGTCATAGGACCATCCCTCTGTTACAGCTTTTAAAATATACTCCGCCAGTTCTCGATCAGTCTGCTCTGCGACTCTCTCGACCATATCTGTACGCTCAGAATAATATGTCTTAGCCATGGCGCATTTTGCAGTCGGATCACCAAGCGTACTGGTTACTACGAACGATGCCAAATCTTTCGGCGGATTAGAGTACCCATCAAGAACCGAATAAGCTTTTCTCCAGATTGGATACTGAAGACAGAAATGTTTAAGCTCGTAATAACGGTGCTTCTCTATCCAATAAGGATTCTTTTCGGATAGCTCCGGACGTATTGTTGTTCCCATTAGCGCTTCTCCCCTTTCCACACATAACCAGTCTCCTCGTACAAGCGCTTCGGTGAAATATAAAAATTGATACGTCCGTACTTAGAATTCATGTCCTCAATTTTTGTCACTAACTGACCATTCCTTGTGGCTTTTCCGATTGGCAGCCATCCAGATATAATACCGGCCCTAACCCATGACGCGTCTTTGCCGTAAATTCGTGCCGCAACCATTACCGGAACCGAGCCAGTTGCAAATTCATTTTCATTCATTGGCTGCTACCTCCTTTCAACGGCTATTCTAGGTTAGGAACAGCATTTAGTAAAAACAACCTCGGTGGATATGAGCAAAAAGAAAGAGGCTTTGCTAAGCCCCTGTTCTCATTTTGTTAAACCGTAGTTTCTGTAACCGAATACGCATTACAGTCAATTCCTTTCCGATGTTTTCCTGCTGACGATAATCCTTACTTCTCAAAAGCATATCCTCGAAAAATCGAATTTTATTCAGCAGATGTCTTTCTTCTACACTCATATCGCACCTCCGTAAATATGTATTCTATTCATAAAAGCAGTTGCGATTTATGCGCCTTCCAACGTATCATAGTCATCTCACATGGATAATCTTCATATCCAAAAGTCTCGCAAGTGATCAGTCCCTCTATAACACCGGCTATTATTTCCGATTCGTATTGCTTGTATGGGTAAATATAATCTGGGAGATACCGATGTATACATCCGCATTCGGAGCATTGATACCTCGGAACATTCACCCATTTGCTCACACGACCTTTCGTCCGTACAATTCTTCTAACTTTGTCATAGTATTTCAATTTTCCACCGCAGTCCTGGCAGGTTGATGTATTGTTACTGATCATATACCTAACCCTTTCTATCCTAGGTTAAAATATAAAAATTTAGTGTAGGAGTTGACAATTCCTACACTATGATATATGATTACTAACGATAAATCAACAATCCAACATAAAATCTCGGTTCATTATCATGAGGAGGGATTTAATATGCTGATACAATGCCCGGAGTGCGACTTACAGGTAAGCGATAAAGCAAATACCTGTCCGCATTGTGGATACCCGCTGAAACCAGACGCAAAGCCCAAATCGTCTCGTAAACCAAATAAGCGCAGGCGGCTTCCAAACGGTTTCGGTCAAATAAGTGAGATTAAAGGTAGAAATTTAAGGAACCCTTTCCGTGCAATGGTTACGGTTGGAAAGGATAAGAATGGCAAACCAATATGTAAGCCGTTGAAACCGGAGTCATACTTTCCAACATACAATGATGCATACACAGCTCTTGTGGAATTTAATAAGAATCCGTATGACCTGGAACCGTCTATCACAGTCAAGGAACTGTACGACAAATGGACACCGGAATATTTCAAGACTCTGAAGAGCGACGACAGCGCCAGAGCTACTACATCGGCTTGGCAATACTGCTCTGCTGTTTACGATATGCGAGTCATGGATGTTCGAGCAAGGCACATAAAAGGCTGCATGGAAGAAGGTGTTGCTACCGTAAGAGGCCAAGAGCAGACACCAAGCGCATCAATGAAGAATAAGATAAAGACGCTCTTCAATCAGATGCTCGACTATGCTGTTGAATACGAACTTGTAGATCGGAACTATTCGAGAACATTCAAGCTTACAGACGATACCATTAAAGAAATACAGACTGTCAAGAAAGAACACATTCCATTCTCTGATGATGAGATGGCTCTTCTGTGGAAGAATCTCGGACATAAATATGGGATTGAGTTCATGATTATTCAATGCTATTCTGGATGGAGACCCCAGGAGTTAGGTCTGATAGAATTAGCAGATGTTGATTTATCGAACTGGACATTTAAAGGTGGAATTAAAACCGATGCTGGTGAAAACAGAGTTGTACCGATTCATCCTCGGATAAGGGACTTGGTTTCCAAATCGTACGAAGAGGCTGAGCAACTTGGGAGCAAATATCTTTTTAATTATACAGATGAAGATCGCCGCGGTAAGAATACCAAGTTGACATACAATCGGTATAGCAAAATATTCAATCGCATTCGGGACGAGCTTAAACTCAACCCGGATCATAGACCTCACGACGCCAGAAAGCATTTCGTAACCAAATGCAAAGATGCTAAAGTCGATGAATACGCTATCAAATATATGGTCGGACATAAGATTTCAGATATCACCGAAAAGGTGTATACAGCCAGAGAATTTGAATGGCTCAGAACTGAAATAGAAAAAATAAAATGACTTGTATTTGACGCTCAAATATAGGAATAGCGGTATAGGAGTAGTGCAGGAATAATGTATGAATTACCTACATTTTCCCACTTTTTACTACTCTTAACCGCTTCATAATTCCTTGATTTTACCGGATTTTCTCGGTATAAGCCACCTAACAAGTTTCTATTTTATTTCTCTACTTTTTCTTTTACTGGATCCAGGCTCCATCTGCCCCGACTTTATATCCATCCGGAGTGGTTGTATTCACGAAGAGACGTCCTCTTGTACCATCGGATACTGGATTGAAGTAATACCACTTGTTGTTTAAAAGTTGCCAGCCGGTCAGCATGCCGCGGTTCACGTCGATGTAGAACCAGTATTTGTATACCGGATCGTAGATCCAGCCGGTCATAATATAGCCGCTTGCTCCGAAGGCAAACCACTTGCCGTTGACAAATTCCCAATACGGGATTTCGGTCTGGTTGCCGGCTGCGTCTGTTGTGATGCTGCCTTTTGCATAGCTGCCATCGGCATATTTTAACCACCAGCCGATATCATCTAATATCCAGGTGGTGTAGCCGGAGCCGCCCTTGCTGCTGGAAGAACTTCCGCCTCCAGAGGAACCGCCGCCGCTGGAGTTGCGAACATGGATTTGTGATGTAGACTGACCAGCAAAGGCATCCGCTTTGGCACGATAACGTACCAGATAAGTACCTGCACTGATTCCAGATATGGTTTCATCGGTAAACGCTGTCCATGTAGTACCATTGTCTGAACTATACTCCATAGAAGTGTCCGCACCGTTGATCTTTCGAATACCCGCGGTCACATCTGGTGCAGCAGGACGAGCTGGAATCAACAGATTTTGTGCGTTGCTGTCTACTGTATCACCATCACCTTTTCGCACAATGGAGATAGTGGTGCCCATCCATTCTTCCTGAATGGCAATCGTACCATCAGCAGATGATGTTACTGCCTGGCCGTTTATTGTATAGCTGCCGTCATTTGCAAAGCCAGTCAACATTTCTGTTTGATAGTTGATACCGATAGTTGGTACATTTTGTTGCTTGCCTAAAGCCAGACCATCTTCAATCACCAAAACATTGTAAGTGGTGTCGTCACTTGTAAAAAATGTCTGGGCTTGTGCTTCATCCACACCAGTTCCCATTGCTGCGAATTGTCCCGGCGTTTCCATACGAATACCGATTTGCGTTCCCTGTGCCGGAAGGCTGCTTACAGTCATATTTGGAGCAGAAGCCGGAAAGTAAATATTACTGGCAGCATTTCCCGTCATATTGTCTTGTACAATGATGTCGGTATCATTGCTAATCGTCATCTTGCCGCCGCCATTTGCACCGCTCTTCCAATTCGTTATCGTTTCATTGAATCCAAATTCCTCTGACATAGGCACGCTTTCCCCATCTCCGGCTACAGCCACACCGCCGCCGGTAGTCTTAGCGGAATTGTTTAGAATGCTGCCGCCATACATGGTGAAAGCACTTCCATCTGCCACATATATACCGCCGCCAAATCCCTCGGTGACACCATCGGCATTGGCACTGTTTCCGGTGATGGTTCCCCCGTACATATTTAGAGTACCATAGACTAAAATGCCGCCGCCATAGGAGTAAGTATTGCCGTTTTTCTCTCCTGTACGACCCGTTCCCCCAGTAATCGTACCGGTAGATTTACAGTCGTACAAATTTAGAGTCGCATTCTCCCTGACAACAATGATAGATCCATCTACATATGGGCTGTCGGCGCGGGTAAGCTCATATCCATTCAGACAGAGATTTACAGTAACTTCATTTGTTCCATCGCCAATGAAGAGTGTAGGATCAAAGCTTGCTGTATCACCGATTGTGTAATTGTTTGACAAATAGTAGTTGGAGTCGGCATCAATAATGTAGTATCCATATTGATCCTGAGTAAATGATTGCATGTCTTTATCAAACAAAATTCCGCCATGCTCATGTGCTCCTGCTTCTACCAGATGGATTTCATTATTTATCTGCTGTAATTCATATTCTCCGCAGTTAAAATAATTCTCCGCTGCTGCACCGTCCATGTATGCAGACCAGCCGCTGGTCAAAACACCACCACTTTTTGTCACTGGAATCGGAGAGAGATATGTCAGTTGACCTGTCACAGTAATTACATTTTGGGGATTCATCAAGGTAATACCGGAAATTTCAGGAGCCTCCGACAGCATAATCGTACCCCAGCCCCAGTAGTCTGAATCCTCACTGCCCAATGAGATACCTTCGCTTATCTTTCCTCCTGAAACAGTCAAGTTACTGCCTCTGCTAACTCTGATTTTCAGTATCTGTCCGCCACTCATTGTCATTTTTGACTGCTGAAGTATGACTACTTCACTTCCAATGCTGCCATTTCTTATTTCCACCTTGCCGCCGTTAAATGCGTGAATGGCGTATTGCTCAGATTCTTCCGCAATGACTGCACTGCTTCCATCTACAATCAGCTTGGCATCCTTACTAATATAGATTTGCTCTCTATAATTTGTATTTCCGGCAATCGTTCCACCTGTCATCGTCATGGTCGAACCCTCATCCAAGCAAACAGCTCCGTCATATCCCGGATTTTTATGTCCAGTAATTTCTCCACCATACATATTAAACTGTGATTTGTAACAGAGCACGCCTGCTCCGGCAGTATAAGCTGCGTTGTCTTGAATGATGCCGCCGTACATATTGAAATAGGCCTCTTTGCCGTTTACAAAAACACCGCCGCCGCCATCATAGCGCATCCCATCCGTCGAAGGAATATGGTTTTCTTCGACACTGCCATTATACAGGTTTAGTGTGCCTTCAACATAAATGCCTCCGCCAAAATGTCCTCCGCTGAGAATTGATGTATTATAATATGTTTTTGTTCCCGTACCACCGGTAATCTTACCTGGCGTATTAGCACAATCCGTGATAGTCAATGTTACACCACTTGGCACTTTGATAACAGAACCTTGATCTGAACTGTTTTCGTATGTGATGGAATGTCCGTTCAGGCAAAGACTTGTTTCTTCACTGGGAGCTTCCCAAGTTTTAGAAAGAGTAACATTTCCCGTAAGGTAATAGTTACCGCCACTGTGAGGAAGGAAAGTAGTTTCATTCCATTCTATCCAAGTGACATCAGTATGTTCTGTTCCGTGGTCAGGTTCGGTACAGCTTTCACTACTGCCGCAAACAGGATGTGTATGCGCAGAGCCAGAACGAATCGGCACAGGGGCTTCACCAGTACAGACTTCGTCCAGTTTTACACCCTCCGCAAAGCAGACGGGGCAATCCGCATTGATTTCTTCCTCGGTACAGAGGGTTTCACAGGTACATTTTTCCGGCTGTGCGTCGGACGGAGCAGCTGGGTTCCCGCTGTCCTGCGCGTTGCAAATTTCGCAAACATAGGTGCAAGGTGTTCCCTCTGTGGCGGGAACATAGCTGCAGGCTTCGTCGTGTTCATGCTTGCAGTCTAATGTTTTGGTAATACAGTCGTTTTCCTCGCTGCACTCATGGGTACATGCGGTCGGCTCGGCTTCCTCCGGCTCGGACGGGGTGGCGGTATTCTCCGACACGCTTTCCGCCGGGTAACAGTCCGCCGTATGCTCATGGACGCAGCTTGTCACTTCGGTATAACACTCCTCCGTGTGTTCATGGGAACAGGGGATTTCCGCTGTCCCCTCGGTGTAGCCGCAATCGGCGGTGTGTTCGGTGTGGTGTTCGCACAGCCCGCTTGCGCCAATGGTCGTGCCGCTGTCCTGTACGCCTACTTCGGCAAACGCCATCGTAGGCAGCATGGACACGATCAGGCACAGGCTGACAAACGCCGCAAATAATCGTTTTTTCATGTGCGCTTATCCTCCTTTGAATCGTTTGTTTTATTTCGTTTCCGATATTTGATACACAACACGGTGATAATGACGGCTGTGGTAAAGGAAATCACCCCTACCAGCACATAGCCGCCCACATTCTCGTGAAGCAGAATAGAACCATAAAGCCCCGGTATGGCGATTTGTTCAGCCCCCGTAAATATTCCCATTAACCCTACAAGGGCGGCAGATAATAGTACACAAATGGCAGACAAGGCAAAAATTCTGTACTTTTCCATTTCACGCTGCCTTTGGCGTATTCGTTTTTTTACCATTTCCACACGGGTTGCCGTATCATACATTCCAGTCCCTCCTTTCTCGGTATTCCAGCAAGAAAAGCCGTTCACTTATATAGGTACAAAAAATCGAAAAACTACGCACCCTAAAATCAATTTTTTTAAAAAATTTTTTCAGGCATAAAAAAAGAGCCGCCAGATGGCGGCTCAATGCGTGTTTTCGATTCAATTTTCCGCATGGCTGGGAAGTGATGAAAGAAACTTTCCCGTAATCTTTCCAACCACCACAGCCAGCACAGGCAGGGTGTAGGCTACATACTGCACCCACCCGCCATAGGCGATCAGCAGGTTATAAATACCGTGGAATCCGATGGAAATACCCAAAAGTCCCAGCGTCCCAGAGAGTTTCAGCCATCTGCACTGCCAGACATACACGATCCCACAGTCTACGATGGCTCCGCAGACGATGTGCATGGCCCCTGTTCCAAAGCCCCGTATCAGCAGAAAGCCAAGATGTTCCGCCCCATACTGTATCAGATAACAGATATTTTCAAAGGTTGCAAACTCGGCGGCGACAGTGAAAACGGCGGGGCGTATCTGTTCCGGCTCCGGCTCAAATACGAGCAGATAAAAGAGCAGGGGCAGGAGCTTGATCACTTCCTCCACCACAGGGGCGATCTCTGCCGTGGCGTGAAACGCAGTTGTGTCATAGAGCGCAACAAAAAAAGTGTTCACATACGCCGCCACCAGACAGGCTCCCATGCCCGCAAAGGCAAAGAGGAAAAAGCGAAGATATTTGCGGCCCATACAGAAAGCGGCAACCAGGAGCGGGGCGGCGACACACACGAAGATGTTTTCAATATAGGTCATGTCCGCACCGCCTTTCTCACTGCCAGGAATAGCACGAGGAGTGAAGCAGTCACGGCAAAATCGAACCAGAAATAGGGATTTGTCAGGGTACCGCTCACCCAGGGATAGCTGGAAAGCCACAGGCAGTATTCCAGAGCAATAAAACCTATTACGGCAAGGTGGAAAAACCGCTTTCCGTGGTTCGGATGCTTTCTCTGCCAGATAAGCCCCCGTATGGCAGCCCATAGCATAGCGGACATCAAAACGCCGACAATTAGGTTATAGAGCACATTGCCTATGCTGATAAAGTACACGGTGAGCGGTATTATAATCACAAGTGCAAGCCACGGCAGGCGGCTTCGCAGCGTGCGTTCCTCTTTGTCCAAAAGGCTGTATTGCAGTTGAAGCAAAAAAAGATAACAGCTAATCCAGCCTATATCTGCCACATAGAACAGTGGCGGCGCGTCCGTGATAAGAATTGTGTAAAGCAGCCAATATAGTATACTGACCCCGAAACAGCCGTAGAAACAGCAGAGCAGGAAATAAGGCTGTCTGCGGCTTCGCAGGTAGAACACCCCGGAAAGAATACAGCCGGTCAACACAACTAATAGCTGCGTCAGGTTATCAATGAACTCTACCATCGCCGTCCCCCGCTTCCTCATCCTTTTTCTGAAAGGTTTTGAGCTTAAAGCACAGGGTAGTTACGCACACGCCCAGGACAAAGGCCAAAAGCCCAATGATGATATATCCGGCGACGGCACTGCCGCCAAAAATACTCGCCGCTGTTTCATATTCTGTATAGTTTCCGGCAACCAGTTTTTCCGAAATTCCGGGCATGGCAAAGGACACGCCCATGATCACGGCAAGGCAGGCCGCCACCGAGGACAGCGCCAAAAGGCGGTTTCTCCGCTGACGCTTCTGCTGTTCGATCTGCGCAGCACGCTGCTTGACGGCGGCTACCCGTTCTTCATGACTTCGCATCTGTAATGCCCTCCTTTTCCAATTTCTTTTTTAGTGCCTTTCTTCCGCGATACACCAAATCCGCAATCTGTTTTTCGGCTTTTCCCATCAGATATGCAGCCTTGGCGTGGCTCATACCCTCAAAGTAGACAAGATACAAAGCCTCCCGGTAGTCTGACTTTAACTGCTCCATGCAAAAATGTAAAATACGCCGTTGTTCCGCCGTCTGGATAACTTCTTCCACCAGTGTTTCACTTTCCGGTTCTTCTTCCAGTGCTTCCAGACTGAAATGGATTTTCCATTTGTGCTTATGCCGCAAAGCCATATTGCGAGCCGTTTTATAAAGATAGGCTTTCAATCCTCCGTCCCGGATTGCAGGTCTTTTGGTAAACAAATAGGCAAAGGCTTCAATCATCAAGTCCTCGGCCTCGTGGACATCGTGCAGATAGCCGGTTATGTATAAAATAAGAGCCGCTTCATATCGTTTCATCAGCTCGTCCACGCTTTTTTCATCGCCGTCCAGATAGCGGCGGTAAAGTTCTTCATCGGTCATTCTTTCCGCCTCCTATCTTTGCGCGGGTCGGTAGGTTTTGTTGCTGTGTCAGGGATAACCCAGGCGTTGGCAAAACGCTCCGCACCGGGGATGCGTCCATTTAAGCAATATTGTTGGACGCGCCTTTCCGACACACCCCATTTTTCAGCCGCCTCCCGGATAGAGAGATAACCTTTCATTTTGCCATCGCCTTTCTTAAACTTATCGTGCTTGTATTCTACAAGCACGATAAGGGGGGGACCCCCTTATCAAAAACTCTGTCCGCATCGTGCGTTGTCAAAATTATATACGACTTCCCGAATACTTTTCAAGATAAAAAGTGTAAATACTGTGTTTTTATAGGTATTCTTTGGCAAAATCTATTCTGTGGTATTGTAGTAGGCTCTGGGGCAAAGAAAGCGGTAAGAAATGCCGGTGTTAATACACTCGGCCCGCATTGGCTTTGGCTGTCAAAAGCTCCCGCATTTCTTCACGGGAACGCCGATACTCAACATAGTTTTTTCTTTTCCTCCAATAGTTTGGCATACTCGGCTTTTAATTATTTTTTATCCTTATCTATATGCTTTTATAAAATCATCTGGTGTAATCGCCAGAACCTCAGAATTTTCAAAATCTCTCACATTGCAGGTGATAATGTAATCAGCTCCGACATCCTTTGCGCATTTATCTTGCAGACAATCTTCGAAATCCTCGAAGGAATCTTTTTCAATTGCGTCAATGATCTCTGTCTGTGATGCTGTTGCGACAGTAAAAATTTCGCAAATATCTTTTAGATTTTGTCTGCGAACAATGTCACTGCGTTTTCTTAGCACATACCAAAGAGTGGAAAGCGTATGGAATGCAATGTAACCAGTACATTCACCAGTTGCACACTTTCTAACAATTTCCACGGACTGCTCAAGATACGGGTCCTCGCGGTTTGTGATGTAATTCAGAAGGATATTTGTATCAATCAATAATACCAAATTTCTCATTCATTGCTTCCTCTCTTTCGGTATCATAATCAATTGTCTCTACAGCAGCCTTTCTGGATGCCTCAAGTCTTGCGAAAGCTTCTAATTTGCTATTATTATTTGCATGTGTATCTAAAAGCGGTGCCTTAATAATAAACGGAATGCTTCTTTCTCTTAATGCAGTTCTTGTAAAGGTTTCATAAAAAGTCTGCTTTGTCTGCCCCATCGCATCAAGCATCGCACTAAGTTCTTCGTAAATAGAATCCTCTAATCTGATACTGATCGTTTTCATTACAAACATCTCCTTTCTTTACTTGAAATAATTATATACTAATTTGACTCAAATAGCAAGCAATAGCTTTCGTTTTACCAAAACAAATCAAAAGTATCTCTGCGCATAGTCATTGTACTTATCATTGCTACTTTTTGCCAATCTCAGAATCACGTCCGGATTTCATCAGGTGTTAGCGTCAGAGGCATCCAGTCAAGCACCAAGAATGCGGATGCATTTGGTGCTGTGGCAAGAATCGTAAACTGATTGCCTTTTTCGGATGATCCCCAGATAAGCCGCATATAAAGGATATTCAAGAAAAGAAAAAAATCCCAGGCTTTCTTCAAAGAAGGTCTGGGTAAGTATGCTCAAAATCAATAACGGATAGGGAAAAGAGCTTAATCTAACCGTTTTTCCTTAAAATAAAAGGGTTGCAGTAACAATTTTTAAATCGTTACTGCAACACATCCATGAATTCTATGAAACATTGAAAAACATCCGGAACTTACAGCCAAAGCTGGAATAACAATAACTACGAACCTTGACAGCAGAACATGTAACCTATGATGACCACGGGGATTTTTTACCTTTTTTAAGATCAAAATGGATTGCATGACTTGCTTAGCGGTTCAAAAGAAATAGGAATTACTTGATGAGGATTACGTCCTCATGAATAATTCGGGGTTTTTATTTTCTTTTATAAATTATGGAAAATAAAATGTCAAAATAGGTTTTCTGTGATCATATTCCGCTTTTTCCGGATACACCAAACGGCCATCCCGATGGACAGCCGTCTGATTTTCTCTTATTTTCTCTTTTTCCATGCCCGGATAAAGGCTCCAAGGGAGGCTTTTTCGCCTGTTTCCAGGAGTTTCCGACAGATTTCATCAACCATTCCCGCCGGCGAAGTGTCACCTATACCGATGATGGTCATGCAGCGGCGGTACGCCTGCTGTTCGTAGGCAAAGCTGTCCAGGATCTGCTCGATATATTCCCGTCCGTATTTCCCGCAGCGCTTCCCGGCAAAGTCCAGGATCCGTTTCCGGTTCCACTCCGTCTTTGCGTCTTCCGGCGGCAGGTGGTCCGGGTCGGTCACGAAGGTCATTTTCCCATCCGGGTTATCTTTGTAATCGTGGACGGTGATCAGGATATCCTGATCATAAAATTCCAGAAGCCGTCCGGTCTGCCGTACTAAAACTTTCTGGCCGGTGTACTGGTACGGGACGGAATACAGGACATCGTCCACTTGAACGTGTCCGTCAAGACCGATTTTCAAGCAACCGAGGCTGCGTTCTGTCATTGTGGAAAGCGGGCGCAGGTGGCTCGCTTCCTGCAGGCGGAAGACCTGGAAAGCGGTCCGGTTCCATGCATCCGATACGTTATCCAGTGCTTTCTGAAGGCTGTCCAACGTATCATGCGATGTGATGCCGGGCATCTCCAGGAGCTTTGCAGATGCCTGCTTTGCCACATCCCGCAGCTTTTCTGCTGTCTGGATATTGGTTTTATGCTGCATACAGAAATTCTCCGCCATAGGACGCATCTTACTGCCCCAGAACAGGAGCTTTCCGGGGATGGCGAGAACCATTGGCGTGGTACCGTTTAATGTCCGGAAAAAGCCGGTACAGGCATCACACCATGCAATGACATCGCCGGTCATGGATGCGGTCAGGGAAGCCATGCGGCTGTACGGAAGATACGACAGGAACAGGGAAGCTTTCTTATCTCCGACGGGAACCGGTTCCGGCAGGATCAGGCAGTAAGCACATGCACCAGGCAGGACGTGGTCCTCCTCCCCAACCGGCTCTTCCTGTACCATGTCAGCTTCCAGTACCCGCTCCTGGGCACGGATCTGGCGGCAGAACATGGAATAACCGACCGGTTCATCCACCGTTTTACAGTATGCTTCCCAGGTCTCCTTCCGGGTCTTTTTTAACACGACACGTTCCAGCACCGGATCCGGCAGCTTCTCTTTTGGTGGAAAGAGGCGTTCCTGTACTTCCACTTCCGTCATGTCGTAGAGGTCTTTCCAATGGACATCCGCACGTCCGGCAGCTTCCCGGATCTTTTTTACGGTCTTCGGGGATACGTTCAGTTCCCGCATGATGGTCCTTACGGTGGCTCCCGTTTCCAGGAGCCATAACACATCCTTTACGTGTTCCATGCGGGCACCTCCTTACTTGGCCTGATCCTGTCCGGTAAGGGGCTCGGAATTCTGGCTTAAGAACCGGCGGCCATCATAGGGAGTCTGGAACAGATTTATATCTCCCGGCAGGTCTTTTGCCTGTTTTCCGGTATCATGGCAGGCCGGGCACTTCGGGCTGCGGAAAATGAGCTGGTTTAAGCATCTCGCAAACTTGTAGTTACAGAGCGGGCACTTGAAATGGTACGTTTTTAAGGAGGTTGCCGGGACAGCATGGATATCTGTCTCCGGTTCATCCCACAGCGGCTCCAGTCCCGGGTCCATTGCCGCAGCATCGGAAACACCCGATAACATTTTTTTCCCGGAGCAGTACGGACACGGGATCTTCTTACCAAAGAAAATTTCCGGGCTCTGTAAGAACGGGTGACCTTTCGGGCAGATCATGGGGAGTTTACGGTTATGTGTTTTGCTGAGGTAGCGGATGCGCTCCTTTTCCTTCGGGTCAACGGCCGCACAGTATTTCCAGAAGTGCTCGTCATCGCCGATGATATCCGGCTGTGCTCGTTTTGGGGTATACTTTCCCGTGGCATGGTTGCGCAGCGTGACGACAACGGAATAGACAGCGGCATTCTGGACACGTCCGTCCGGGCCGTAGTAGTTTATCCTGGTTTTCCGATCAGTGGCTTTGATTTTTGTTGGGTCAAGTCCCGGGTTCAGCTCCGGAACGAAGATCTCCATAAAGCCCGGAACATCCGCCGCCATCAGGTTGCTGGCGGCACGTTCGTGAAGCATATCCTTTCTTCTGAAGAGTACGAGGACCGGTCTGGTAACAAGCTCACCATCGCCGTTTTTATGGTAGGTCACCTTTTTCGTGCTGTTGGAGCAGACCTTTTCCGGGTCAAAGCCGGGATTCAGCTCCGGGTCAAAGAGTTTCATGAAATCACTGCTCTCGCAGACTCTGATAATAGCCATATCGGATCCTTTCTGCCGGCAGAATCTGCGCCTGCCGGTCTTTCTATTATTTACTATTTACAGCGCGTCAAAGTTTATGGATCGTGCTGATCAAATCATCGAAGTTCAGAACATCCGCCGGCTTGTGTGCGGCGGAATCCTTGGTTTCAGCCTGTTTTGAGGTTTTTGCGGCTCCACGGACCGGTTGTTCCGTCTGGTATTCCGGGACTCCGGAAAGCATGGCCCGAATATCCGTTTCATCCGTCAGCAGATCCAGCCAGCTGGCAGGCGTCTGCATGACGAATGCCCGTTCTTCGTCCGTCAGCGGGATGATATTCAGATCGCACAGGTGCCGGATGGAAACCTCATTTAAAACGATTTTATTGAAAAACCGGCGCATGGTACGCAGATGATCACACAGTTTCTTATTTTCCTTCCGGAGCCCGTCACAGGTATTGCGGAGCGCTGTCACGGAAGCATTTTCCTCTTTCAGCGCCCGGTTTTCCTTCCGAAGTTTTTCCATCTCATACCGGTACTGCTCACGGCTGTCTGCCAGTTTCGCATTTTGGGATCGGTAAACATCCGCCATACCGGCAAGGTCTGTCACGACTTCCCGGACTTTTGCGGTTGTAGTACAACGCTCCACGATCCGGTTAATGTCGATGGTCTGGTCCGCAGGGTTCACGTATTCCGGTGAAATGGATGGGGTGGTGTTCAGCCTGGCGTTATGATCGTCCACGAGGATGCGGACGGCATCACAGCGGCCGAAATGACGGTTAGTCGGTGCTGCTTTAAATTTCCCGCACCCGGCCGCATAGGCAGCCAGGTCGGAATAACCGATTTTTCTCCCTTCATTCAGTCCAATATATTCCCGGGTGATTGCGAGGAGATCTTCTGCCGGAAAGGCTGTTTTTCTTCCTGCCATGGTCATCAGCCCTCCTTACTTCCGTTCTGTTTTCTGGTTTCTTTTTTCTGATTTTTAGACGCAGCCGAGATTGGGCTTTCGTTTCCGGTGAGGTTCATCCAACAGCGCAAAGCGAGGTTTTTGGCATCCTTCTGTACCGTCAGCATATGACGAGCAGCTTCGTCAATCTGTGCCTTGGTTTCGCGGCTCCAGAGCATCTTCCGGAGGAAAAGGACTTCCTCGTCAAACTGCTTTTCCAGATCTTTGGTCGGAACTGGCTTGTCCGGAATATAGTTTGGACAGCTTTCGCAGTCCGCGTCGTACCGGGCGCAGTCCGTCAGCTGGTTCCTGGCGCAGCACCGTCCGTCGCCAACCGGCACGCACGGGGCATCTGGAGCCATGACCGGAGACATGTGGTTCTTCCGGAGCGGGGACGCGTCCGGCAGGCCGCCCTTGCGCCGGGAGATGTCGTAGTAATAACGGGAAGCCAGCTTGACGATTTTGCTCGCGTTCTCGTAATAATTGGCCGTCATCAGGTCATCCGCGTGCCCGCAGAAGTCCCGTACCATGGTCACGGGGCATCCGGACAGGATCATGTTGATGACCGCGATATGCCGTAAGTGTTTGATCCGGATCTTCATGATCTCTGTAAAACCCATGGAGGAATCGAACGCGTCTGCCGTCATCCGGTCTTTCAGAGCCGCCTTGCTCACTATGGTAAATTTGTTCCGCTTTGTCACGATCTCATCGTAGAAATGGTCCAGGATGCGGTTCATATCACGGTCCTGGAAGGCGGTCTTGTCGTTCTTTGCGTAGCTACCGAACGCTTTCTGACAGAATTCCCGGCTAAACAGCAGGCCGGATGCTTCTGATGATGCGGCGGTCATGGTGCGGTATTCATCAAAAGCCTGGTAAAGATATTCCGGAACCTCATACTCGTAGGTGTCGTAATCACCGGCAATGTAGTATTCGTGGATCGTGGCATCTGCGTTGCCTTTTAATCTTGTCCGGCGGATGGTCAGGTAATAGTGTCCGTTTTCCGCGCGGACGCAGTCATACGGGGTAACGCAGAACTCCCGGACCCGTAATGGCAGGATCGTCATCAGGTTCCAGAGGAGCCAGATCGGGTAATACTGTTTTTTCTCCAGCGGTTCCGCATTCGCCCAGAAATCCGACAGGACCCGGTCAAATTTTAAGAAGGATTCAAAATCCGGGAGGTCTTCGGCATTTCTGTGGTCACGCTTATATTCTGCCTGTTTGACGCGGCTCGCGTTCAGATGCCGGAGACACATTTCCCGGTATTCTTCCGGGAACAGGTACTCTCCATCCGGGGCGCATGCCACGCGGACAAACTCGCAGTAATACCGGCCGGCGATGCTGGACTGGCTGACCGCCCTCTTTGCAGTTCCCATGCGGCTGTCTGCCATCTCAGTGATGGACAGGGAAACGAAATGGGCAAAGCTGCGAAGGTCGCATTTTCCGAGCCAGAGTAGGGCAAAGACACGCAGCTGCATCAGCGCCTGTTTGGCGGTAAAACCGCGTTCTCTGCAGGCGCGTTCCAGCTCCATGCGGCGCAGGGTAAAATCGCACCGGATGGCGTGGATCTGGTCCGTGATTTCCCAGACATCTCCCTCCGGGGTGCCCTTCAGGATTCCTTTGTTGACGGCATCCACGAAGCGTCTTGCAGCTTCGTCCTGTTCTCCCGTTCCGATCTTCTTTAACGGGCGGGAATATACCGTCCGTTCCGTCAGTCTTACCTTAATCGATACGCCCATGTTCGTTTCCTCCTTCCAGTACGCTTACCAGTTCCTTCTGGTACTCCGTAACATCCATTCCGTAGGTATTTTTTAAGATCCCGAGCGCGGTAATGAACGATGGCAGGTAGCATTCCTTTAAGACATGGACCAGGCGTTCCTGGTCAGCCGGCAGTTCCGCTTTGCGGATCCGTTCCATCATCTCCTGAATTTTGCGGAATGCGCGGAACAAAAAGGCGTTTTCCATGATCGCGTACGGGCAGCCAAAGCAGCTCTGGCGTGATTCAAACGGGCAGGAATGTCCGGTCCCAGTCATCAGGCACTGGATATCCGGCTCTTTCGACACGCAGCGGTGTGTGGCAATATCCATCAGGAGGTGTTTCACATCCGTACGTGCGGCGTAAGGGTCTTTGGTGACCCGGTCGGCACGCAGGTATTCCCGCCGGATGCAGGCGGCTTCCGAGTCCACAGCCAGCGCGTCTTTTCCGGCTTTTACGATGATTTTTGTCTGATCCTTGATGTCCAGCACGGAAAAATCGTTCCCGTAGACTGCCTGCATCATCATGAGCGGTACGAAGGAACAGGTTCCGGCCTCAAACAGGAGCTTTAAGACTTCATCCGGTTGCAGGCCGTCCATGCGGGTGCGCAGGTAGATGCTGGTCGTCTCCGGGATCTGACCGGCGGCCGCATTGTGCCCTCTTGCGAGCGCGGCGACCATGTATCCGCTGATCCGTCCGGCAGCACCGTCCGTTTTCTGCACACGCTCATCCAGCGTGGTCAGGAAACTTTTATTGGCACGGCGGATGGAATGCGCACTCTCCCCGAAGATCCGGCGGTAGTCCTGCCCGAAAATCCGGATGTAATCGTACGGACGCAGCTGCAGCGTTGGAAGATTTTCGGAAAAGTGCATCCGGAGGATTGTATAGGCCGTCCCGTACACCACATAGGAGGATGCCGGGATGGAAACGAGCCGGAAGCTGGAGCTCTGGACGTCCATGGTCTTGTGCGGCAGCGTATAGCGGTCATTGCAGGCGCTGATGAGCCGGATCGCCATTTTTTTCGCGTCCTCATCGAATTCTCCGGCAAGGATCCGGCGTTCCGTTTCCTTTACATCGTACGGGAGCGGAATGTACGGGATCGTGCAGAAGTCCGGGATACGCCATGCACAGCAGTAGGTCCAGAGGATTCGGAACCAGATGTAGGCGCACTGCGGGTCCTTTAAGGACTTTCTTACCAGGTCATAGGTACGGATTCCGTATTCGTTTAAGGTCATGAAAGCCAGGGAAAAATACTGGCTCAGGGTATACGGCTGGGTGGAGTTGTTGCTGACTCCGGTCGTCACGGCCTTGCGGATCAGATCCACGGTATACATGGTCTGGTACCGATCTTTGACGTGGTTTACAAATCTACACCAGACCTCTTCATAGGTGGCAAGTGGCTTTGACCTTGCCACGGCAAGGACTTCGGCAATTTCTTCATCAGAACACTCCTGGATCTCCTTGTTCAGGTTGTTGACCAGGAGCTCCGCGAGAGAGGCGATTCGATCAACGGCTTTATCGCGTTTAAATTCCAGAAAGATCTTTTGCGTGTTCGGGTTATCATGCCAGTACCGCTCTTTCATGAGATGTTCCAGGCGGTCATCGGATGTTCCGTAATGCTCCAGAAAGTTTTTCGCCCATTCATACATTTCTGGGCGGAGACGCTGCGGAAAGTAGAATGCGTTCCGGCGGTCCGTATGGAAGTGGCTTTCCTCCCATGACAGGAACTCTTCCCTGGTATCATGCGCGCGCATTTTTGTATAGAACAGTCCGCGCTGTGACGGGTTTTCAATATCAAAAGTTGTTTTAATGCCAGGCAGGATGGAGTCCAGGAAGTCGTAGATACCAATAAAACTGTTTCGTTTCACAAGGAAAGCATTCAGGTCTGTCCAGGAAACCAACTTCCTGACCGTCGGCACGCCGGCACTGTGCTCCGCGCGCTCGATTCCTTCTTCCTTCACAATCTGCTGAAGAATATACTTGGAGGTGCCGGCTTTTTCTGCCGCTTCATCCATGGTGATGAGGTTACTGTCCTTTGGCGTGTAACGCTCTGCGTATGTTCTTGCTTTCTTCATTACATCTGTATCATCTTTTGCGATACGAGCCGCAGTAAAGACGGTAGGATGCTCCGAAAGAATGAATGGCCTCACATTTTCCCGGAGAGCGCGTTTAAAAGGCGTGATTTTCTCGATACCATACTCCTGTATAAGACTGTCTGCCAATTCCGCAAAGGAAACCGTCTGGTCGCGCCATTTAAGGCACTCTTCCAAAAATGGGAAGTACAATAACCAGTCCTTTCCGGATTTTTTGGCCGGGACTGTCTGGTTTTTACAGAGCGTGTACATATTGGCGATTGATATGGTGTCCGGTCCTGCGATCAGATCATATCCATCCGCAAACGGGATATAATTTTCCCCCCGGTCCATGCCGTCCGGGATACGGGGATCCGGGATTTTTAAGGCTTCGCTCATGGTGTCACCTCCCAGTCCGGTTCTTCCGGAATCAGGCCGATCGGCTCCTCCTCCGGGATCCCGCTTAAGATGTCACGGTGCATTTCCGCTACCGTCCGGTCGTACTTCCGGCGGAACACGCCTTTATTGTTCAGGTAGGAAGCCGCAGCGGTGTCGGAGCGGTCCCCGCGGAGCAGCTTGATCATGGCAAGGTCCAGGTCCTCCCGGACAACCAGGTTTACCGTAAACAGATGGCGGAAGGCGTGCACACCCCAGCTGCGCCCGAGCATTTCCAGGTAGAAACGCTGGAGTGCCGGCTCCGGATCTGCCGCCAGCTGCGGAAGCAGGGATTTCATCAGATTTGTAACTCTTGTAGTGTAGCTTTTTACGGTCATGGCTTCGTATACGCCGGTGCTGCGTGTACGGTTTTTGTTCGTGAACATGGGCATGGTTTTCTGGCGCGGGCGGGTTTTCATCAGCTCCCGGTGTGCCATGTATGTCTCGTAGATCTCCGGGGCGTAGACCGGGTATACCGCCTGACGCCGTTCGCGTTTAATACCTCCGATTATGACATGGTCGGCCGGGCGCAGGTCATATTCTTTCATCAGGTCAATGGTGATTCCCGTACAGGTTCCCATTTCCTTCTGGAATGTAAAGCTTGAGCCGAAGCAACTTCCTTCATCGCGGAGACTGCAGATCTCGCCTTCCCGCAGGCCGGCACGGTATCCGAGCACGATGGCGAAGACGATTTCCGGATCATCGGTGCGCGCCCGGTCGAGCAGCTTCGGGATCAGCTCATTCGGCATGTCACGGTGCAGGTGCTTCAGCTCCTTCAGGTCTTCATGGAACACGAGATTTACTCCGTATTCGTAGGACTTTACAGTTCTGCCGCCTGCCTGCCGGGTGTTATGTACGCGCATGATATCGGATTCCTTCAGATGCCGCATCGTTAAGACATGGCAGAGTCTCGCGGCGAACTGGCAGACCGCATTGCGGTGTGCGATCAGGGTGCTTCTGGCCGGGTACCGGCCGTCTTTCATCCGGGTGTTCCCATAGTCGGTCATGAAATCTTGGACCATGTTCAGGGTGATGTCCGCAAGGTCTGTGACGCGGTACCTGTCGGCATGCTCGAAGAACACGTAGTTCAGGAACTGGCAGATGACTGACAAATCCCGGCGGTCTGCCGTAAACTCGCTGATATCCCTGCGGTAGAGCATGATATCGCCGAGCGTGGTCACTTTGACCGGAATCTGCAGTTCCTTATCCATGAGCACAATGAGCGGACGCGTGACTGGCCGGTTTTCGCGGTTGTAGCGGCAGAAGAACACACGGAAGCGGTAACGGTCCGCCAGTGTCTTGTAGTCGCGAAACCGTTTGTTACGCAGTTTCATGGTGATTTCCCTCCTTTTGGTGGATTCCGGCTGCGGGACGGGTCCCTGTTCCATACATTTGTCACGCTCTCCCGGATACTCGGTTTGGGTAATTACCGCCGCGGGGATGGGGCGGATGGCAGATCCTGGCAGAAAAATGTCAAAAAAGTGTTATCCGCAAAAAAAAGAGCGATTTTTGGGTACAAAAAATAGACGTTTGTGCACGTCTACTCTTTACAAATCGCTCCCGATATGCTATTCTTTTTTTGAGAGAAAAAAGAATAGTATGAGAGCGGGTTCGCCCGCCACAAATGTAAATCTGGATACGGAGACGGCAATCTCCGCAACCGACACAAATGACACTGTTGGGACGGCAATCCCGGCAGTGTTTTTTTGTGCATCTGTATTTAGTTCAATGTACAGCAGCTTTCCGTACGGGGTACGGGACAGCCGGCGAGGCAGCACCCCCTGGTCAGGTCCTTGTCCGTCTCCCCGGCCGGTGTACGGTCTGGGTGGACATGAACGGGCGTTCGGGGATATTCTCGCGCCACCATCATAGCACACGATGTACAAGCTTGTCTACCCCCTGGGGAAAATTTTTTAAAAGTGCCGGAAACCCTCATATTACATGGGTTTTCGGCACATTCGTTTTGCGGATAACACTTTTTGAACTTTCGTCGTTTTGCGGATAACACTTTTTTGCACTCGCACATAAAATGCTAATACATTAGCGTTTTGATTTAATGAGTACGTTTCATTCTTTTGAAATGTCCACCATACACGGACATTTTTTGCCATGATAATTTTGCGGATAACGGTTTTGTCACCCCGCTCTTTCTCTTATCTGGGTTGCGTTCCGCCCAAATGACCATCGGGCTGAGAGAAAGAGAATCATGTCTTGGAAATCATGCATTTGTCCGCTTCATCCGGTCAATCGGCTGTTTTTGGGTATCGGTTGGAGTGGTCAGCACTTTCTCCAGGCTCCACCCGGATTTTTCTCGTTTGTCGAAGACAAATTTGCTTATTCCATAAGCTTTTGCCATGACTGCCTTCGATTTGTAACGGTTTCCGAGATGATTTACCATCTTCAGGTGTTTTCACTGTTTGATATCCTCGTAGGTATAGCCCTGAGCCATAGGCCTGGATAATGCATTTTGCGGATAACGGTTTTTGGAATTCTTGTAATCCACTTCATTCTACTATTTTTGAAATTTTCAAAATGGAGCGATTTAAAAAAGTAAGTTTTTGAGTTAACGGCTATCATGCGGTTTTGGCGCGATTCGTAAAAAGTTGAGTAAGGATTTTTTCTCAACGTCATAATCCATACTTTAACCTCATATCAGAAACCACAAGATCTGCATCTCTGAACATTCCATGTTCTCTGGACTTTTCCAATTTTGCAAGTATTTCTGTCTCCGTCATAGGTGCATATGGGTTTGATTTTGTCTGCCTTTTGATTTCAAAAGGGAATCCATTTGATGCCACTGCCTGGGTTAAAAACATTCTGATTGCTGTTGTTGTATCTGTCTCTAAATCTTTAAATAGTTCATCTGATTTACTCTTTAACTCATCGTCTGCCCTAACCTTAATTGTACTATCCATGTTCAGCACCTCACTCCCATCTATTTTCTTCATTATAATCGCTAAATCATTTCTATTTCAATACAGTTGTATTGTTATTACAAAATTTAGAAACTTTTAGGTTACTATTATTTGCTTCCATCATTTTCTCCCTTGTTTTGGCTGTCGGATGATATTCGGCTTTTTAACATTAGACTTCGTGAACAGCAGGGTATCCACCGCTTTTGCCTGTCTGAACTTTAACATCCGGCGAACCTTGCCGTAACGGCAGGTAGGCATGAGCAGTTACCCGTTCACATCCACTACATAAAAGTATCTCATAATTCCCCTTTTACTGTAAGCCAGACACCACCAGTTCCGGCCCGGTAGATATCCGGATCTGACGGCTTCTGTTAAGTTTCCATAGCATGGGCATCCCTAACCGAAGCTTGGGGCTTCCTTCCGTTTCAATTTCTAAACGTTGAAGTATATCTGAAATAATTCCGGCATCTTCTATCCGGCTTATTCTAAACCATTATTTCTGCATCTTTCATCGATTATTCACTTTCAGGTCCCTTTCTACTGTATAGATGTTGCTGCCTTTAATCGTGACTCCTCTTGGTTCATGGACATGAGTCTTTGCTTTCTCCTTGGTGTGAATGACCTTTGGCTTCATGCCGAAATCCTTCTTACTATGAAAAATGGCTGCGGAATTGCTTCCGCAGCCGTTGTGCCTGAAAACCGTACCTTGGCACCGTGATCCCTCACAAGTTTTTTACAGGGTGATTTGAAAGTCTGCATGATATGCTTTTCCAAAGCCGTCTCCATGAACCGGAACACATAACCCGATAACAAATAACCGATAAGCGATGACAATGAACCGTAACCACTCGTAATTATTGTTAGAAGTATGCCCTGTACGGAAATTCTACTTAGATATCCACCTCAAACAGCACCGTCTGATTATAACGATCCAGTGCAATCTGCATTTCCATGATCGTATTGGAGATGCGGTCATATTCCTGCCGGATCAGTTCTGGATCGTAGTTGATATATTTATACTCCGGTGCCGAACCAGAAGAACCGAAGGAGTTGCCATAGACTCGCGTTTTTGGAAGTCTCTTGCGCATATCGTCAAGCACCGTCTTTCTCTTGTTGAGCTGCGCCATCCGGATCAGGATGCCGTCAATGCTCATTTCCTGATCGCCGACTTGCACTTTTGCGGTGGCATTGGTCAGATTCAATGCGTGCTTGATGGTAAGGATCTTCCTGTCAATCTCATCAATCGTATTCGCAACAGTCATGTAATCATATTCCGGAACAACTGGTTCCTCGTTGACTGCAGCTACGTAAGTACTGGATGTCGATTCTTTGTTTACCCAGAATGCCTTGTCTTCTTCCAGGCTTCTCAGCATCTTATTTGCATAAGCCGATGTAATTTTCTGCATGGTTTTCGCCTCCCATAATGTTTTTTCAACGCAAATGATCTCAGTCCCACAAATTCCAGAAATATCTGGCAAAGAGCTTCATACCTTCTTTCATGCACCGATCCCGGTATGTTGTCAGTTCGTTTTCCGCTGCCAGCCACTGATCTGATATTTCCTTATATTCCGGTACATCGGACATGGTGTACATACGGCTGAATCCTTTCTTTTTTTCCTGTTCTTTTTCTTCTTTCGTCTTCAGTTTTTAGCCGAACATCCCGTATTGTCGAGTGAATGCCGCCATTGCTTCATCATGCGCATCCTGATACGGGTTTTTCCGGCGGCAGGTTTCCTCGTTTGCCTCTCGAAACAAAAATTCCATACGCTTCAGGATCCTGTTCCACTTCCGTATATTTTCTTCTTCGGTTCCAGTGAAGTATCCAGGATACCCGTGGCTGTTGATACGCAGATCGTGAATCATGTTCGGAACAACGGTAACGAACCACCAGTCAATCGACCAGACATCACGGTAGCAGTATCCGTAACGCAATCTCTGGCGGATGCAGATGATATCTTCTTTCCAACGTTTTATCCATCCCAAGGGAGAACCGTGATCCGGTCTGTAAGTAAGAAATACAGGATATTCCGGTTTGCGCGTTTTACTTTTCCGTTTCTTTCGCAGAATATCATTTAACATAAATTTATGTCCCGATTCCATGTTTCACCGTCCTCTCCGCTATCATTTGTTTCTGACCCGATTGTAAGTCATACCGCGGAAGATGTCATTCAACCATCGGTTTAAAATATCCAATATACGAGGAATATCCCCGTCGATGACGAGGATATCTTCAATCGTAGTATGCAATAATCTGCTTAAAATAATGAAATTGTCGATGCTGGGTAACGATTTACCGGACAGCCATTTGTAAATGGCCTGCGGATTTTCAAACCCGAAAGCTCCCTGGATTTCCCGAATCGTATACCCCTGTTCCAAAAGCAACTTTCTTATGCGTTCCCCTGTCTCTTCCGGCTGGATTGACAAATACATTGGTTCCATACTTTGCGCCTCCATGATTCAGGACCGTGTTTCTTGATAACGTAAATATTCTACCACGGAAAGGACAGGACCACCAGCACCAATCATACTGTAAATTTTTTATATTTCTGGTTTTCTTATAAACTCGTTGCATAATTTAGATATTCTGTGTATGCTATAGTCGGTAGATGGGCTATATGCCTATCATGTGGACTGACACATAAAATCCGAAATTCTTTCTGGACTTCGGGTGCCGGACAGTTGGCTGGCAACGGAAAAACCAGTTTGCTTATCGGACTTCGGGTGCCGATCAGTTGGCGGACAACAGAAAAATCAGTCATTAAAGGAAGGTGTCATCTGCTGCGGCAAAGGAGCCTTCCTTTTAAATTTGCCAAAATGGAGCGATTTCAAAAAGTAAGTTTTGAGATAGACAAATAATTATAATATAATTATAAAGGAAGTGAAGAAGTGCTATTTGAATGGAATGAAGAAAAGAATACCAAAAAAGCATGGGATTTCCTTTGAAGAGGCTCAGGCCGTTTTCGAGGATGAATATGTGATTCTGTTTGATGATCCGGATCATTCTGAAGAAGATAGGTTTCTGATTATAGGTATGACCGACAGGAAAGGTGTTTGTATTGCCAGCCATTGCTATCGCGGAGAAGATGAAAAAATCAGAATCATATCCGCAAGAAAGGCAACGAAAACAGAGCAAAATGTTTACAATGAACAACCATTTTGGAGGTGAGATCATGCGTGAAGAATATGATATTATGAATTTAAACCCACGAAAAAATACGCATGCAAAAACGAATAAGAAGCAGGTAACCATCAATCTTGATGAAAATGTTATTGAGTATTTTAAGAATGAGTCGGATGCAGTCGGTATTCCATATCAGACGCTTATTAACCTGTACCTGCGTGATTGCATGAAAAATAACCGTCATCTGGAAGTAATCTGGGATCAGAGCGTTTCATGAAAATAAGAATTTGAGGTAGAATGAGTTCTTCAGACTTCGTGGATTACCAGGACTATCATTATAAGGAGGAACATGCATGATAAGCAGAAAACCAACTCATCCGGGAGTTGTCCTCTTGGAAGATGTTATAAAACCACTGGGGCTTACCATCACCGATGCAGCCAGGATGCTTGGTGTAAGCCGGAAAGCATTATCAGAATTTGTAAGTGAAAGATTGAAATGGATTCGAAAGCGCAGACTCAAGCATTCCCTCATCACGAATGCCTGAACTTCCTCCCGTCGTTTCAATCAATCTCTGATGAAGCAAAATGACCTGCTCTTTGCTCAATCTTATCATTTAGCAAGCACCTCGTATGCTTCCATGTTTTGTTTGATAAGACGCTCTGAAATAGCAAGCACATCTTCCGTTGATGCAATCTTCTCCTGCTCTGCTTTACTAAAGTCAATTACAAGGTAACGTGGTACATTATTTTTTAAGATCACTGCTGTACCATGTTCATCAACCACTCTGGTAACCTTGGAAAAATTCTGATTTGCTTCTGTAATAGAAATCATTGTATTAGTATCTATTGTCATAATATGCACCTCTCTTTCATTAATATTATACGCAAATTATAGGATAAATACAACCTATTTATATAGCTACTTAGTCATTTTTTGCATTCTTTCCCCTGCCTCTTAAAAGTTACAAGCGATTATATGGTTCTCAGCACTCTCCAAAAATATTGCGCCATGACGAATTTCGTTCACAATTCCACTACTTCCACTCTCTTCCATCAGCAGTTGAGAAAGGAGCAAATGTATGCAAAGTTACTAAACAATCATCGGTGTGATTGAATTACGCCTTAGTGGTATTGGATACCGCACCACAAATACTCGTTAGTCTTGGCGTATGTTCCATGACATTCGCACCTTTTTGCGGATAACGTTTTTTGGAATTCTTGTAACCCATTTCATTCCATTTTTGTAACCCACTTCAGTACACTATTTTTGAAATTTCCAAAATGGAGCGATTTTAAAAAGTAAGTTTTGAGGTCAAAAAATAAAGGACCCTGCCACTGCAAGACCCTTAAAAGCGTTTTCGTTCAGTTCCGAAGAACCTATTCGGTTTGAGGTTATCGCATAACCCAAGGTCAGGCTCCACAATCGGCTGCATTCCGACACAGTCAATTGCTTCAACACCGCGATAGCTGGTCAACGCCACTATCCTCTAACTTTATTATATCACAAAAGTATTCGTAGTCAATTTTCGGTGTAGAGGGATTTTAAGCTTCTTTTTATCCCCTCAATTCCTCATTTATATGTAACATATCAAAATCCTGACAGCTACAGGTAGATGGAACCCTCATTGAACCAAAATGTGAGGTCAGCCACGGGAACTTCCGTGACTGGCCTCATGTGTTTTATATCTACAAACAAGTGAGTAAATTCTGTGATTGTATAAAGATATACATTTTCCATTTTGGATGTTTTTGGGGACATATCCAAAATGCATTCTACTGATGTTAACCTATTTTGCGGATAACGGTTTTTGGAATTCTTGTAACCCAATCCATTCCATTTTTGTAACCCGTTTTATTCCATTTTTGTAACCCAAAACAGTACATTCTTGTAACCCATTTCATTCCATTTTTGTAACCCACTTCAGTACACTATTTTTGAAATTTCCAAAATGGAGCGATTTTAAAAAGTAAGTTTTCCCTCTGTGCTTATCCTGGTGGTTCTGATCGGATTAGTGATCATATTTAAGAAACAGATCACCACGTTGCTGGAAAATGTGTTTAAGGAGATCAACAAACAGTCCAAAGAGGTGTATTGATGAGAAAGCGCGGGGAGATCACGGTATTTCTCACCATGATTCTGGTCTGCGTATGGGCGCTGCTGTGCGGGCTGGTGGAAAGCGCCCGCACGGCGGGGGCGCGCTGCTACCTCCGCCAGGCGCTGGATTCCTCCATGGACTCCCTGTTTGGCCAGTATCACAGGAAGCTGTGGGAGAGTTACCGCCTGTTGGGATTGGAATATGGGACGCCAGGCGACCTGGAGGGAGAATTTCGGGAATTTCTTGCCCCCTATCTGGAGGCGCAGAATTGGTATCCGCTGGAGGCGGCAGAGATCAGTGCTGTGCGGTTAACTGCACTGACCGACGAGGATGGGGCGTGTCTGGAGGAGCAGATTCTGGCCTATATGAAGTACGGCCTGTTGAGCACGACCTGGGATGAGTTGAAGCCGGATGAAGCGGCAGAGCTTTTCCGGGCGGTAAAAGAGGCGGGGGCCGTTAAGGAAGCGGCTGGCGTTTACAAAGGCCATGCCAGGGAGGCGGTAAAGCTGGAGAAGGCTCTGGAACAGCTCAATGACAGTCTGGAAAAACAGCGAAAGCTGTGGGAGACCGGGGCTGAACGGCTGCGAGGCTGCGACGGGGGCGGTTTTTTGTCTCAGGCAGCCAGATTGGACGCGGAGCTGGGAAAAGTGCCTGGTTTGGTGAAGGCGTACGAAAAAAAGGCGGACGGCCTGGACCGGAAGCTGAAGGAAAGCCGGAAAGAATATGAGAGCCGGACCGGGGATTTAAGCCAGACGGTCCGGGACGGTCTGGAGGCGGAAATCCGCCAGTATGAAGCGTATACCGACCGGGATGGGGAACGGAGACGGCAGGTTGAGGCCTTGGATGGGCTGTCACAGCAGAACCGGGAATATGTCAGGCAGGTGATGGAGGAGGCCAGGAGCGTGCAGGAATATATTGACAGCTGGGAGCCGGACGATGAGGACGAGGACGACGAGCTGGACGAGGAGGCGCTGTGGCGGCCGGTGAGAGCGCGCTGGAACGTTTATCCGGCATTGACTCTGAACGTCCAGTTTGGTATCCGGGACAAGGAGACGGAAGGATTTCTGGAGCGGGTTCAGGAGTTGATATCCGGCGATTTGCTGGCGTTGCTGCTGCCGGAAGGGGAGACTGCGTCGGAGCAGAGACCCGACTTGACGGATGCGCCCTCCGCGCTCTGCGGTTATGGGAAGAGCGGGGAGGCGGGCGGAAATTCAGCCGCCGGACTGGTGGACCGGTTGATAATTGGGGAATACGCCCTGCGGTATTTTGACTATTACGGGCGCAAACCGCTTAAGGACGGCTGCTGTGCGTATGAGACGGAATATTTACTGTTCGGTCATGCCGGGGACCGGGAAAATTTATCCTCCGCTGCATCCAGGCTTCTGGCGGTGCGGGAGGGCCTTAACCTGATCCACATCCTGTCCGATCCACAGAAACGCGGGGAGGCGGAGGCGCTGGCAGTCACAATAGCCGGGGGAACCGGCCTGTTGCCCCTGGTGGGAGTGATTAAATTTTTTATCATGGGCGTTTGGGCGCTGGGGGAGGCGGTTCTGGATGTGCGGGCTCTGTTCAACGGAGAAAAGGTTCCGTTTTTGAAAACGCAGGACAGCTGGCGCCTGGACCTGGGCGGTCTGGTGGATATGGGAAAAACGGGGGGGAATCCGGGGGAGTCATCCGCCTTCGGTCAGGGGGATAAAGGGATGGATTACAAAGGCTACCTCAGGCTGCTGCTCTTTTTTTCCATGGGACCGGAGACGGATTTCCGGATGCTGGACATGATCCAGTCCAACCTGCGCGCCGCCCAGCCGGGGTTTCGGGCGGACCACTGTGCCCATGCGGTGGAAATGTCTGCAGTTGTTTGTGGAAAACATCTGTTTTTGACGCCCGGCGTGTGGAAAGCGGCGGCCGGAGGCGGGGAACAGCGCTATGAGATGACCGTGGCGGTCACCGGCGGTTACGGAAAATAATGAGCGGAAGGAGGCCGGTCATCATGCTCTTTTTTCAGGAATATCCGTGCAGGAAGCTATCTAAAACAAAAAATAATCGCACCTCTCCAGTACGAAACTCCTTTTATTGTATGAGAATAATGCACGTTTTCCGCGAAAAAAGAGCATTATCACCGGCCTCACGGCCGCTGTCAAATTCTGCGGACGGCTCTCTGGCTCTGGAAGCCGCTCTGGCGCTCACCCTGTTTCTCTTTGCCTGCGTCTGCCTGGCGGCCCCGATCAAGCTGTTTGACCAGCAGCGCAAAATTCAGGGAGCGCTGGAGCAGGCGGGGGAGGACCTGAGCCGGTACGCCTATGTGAAATACTGTCTGGATAAAGGGGATGGGGAGGTAGAATGCGGGGACGACATCGCCTCTATTCTGACCATCGGTTATGTGCGGCAGAAGGTAATGTCCGTGGTGGACCAGCGGATGATCCGGCAGGTGTCCCTGGTAGAATCGCGGATTCTCGAAGATGATATGATCTGTCTGCGCGTCAGCTATCGTTTTTATCTGCCGGTGGCATTTCCGGGGATAAGCAGTATTCCGATGGAGGCGGTCTGCGTAAGGAGGGCCTGGACCGGGGCGGAGGGAGGGCGTCACAGCGCGTCCGGAGCCAGCGGGGAGGTAGAGGACCCGATTGTCTATGTGGGAAAGGGCTCCACGCGCTATCACCTCAGCGCCCGGTGCCATTATCTGCACAATAATCTGCAGGCGGTGGGCAGCGGGGAGGTGAGCGGTTTACGCAACGCGGAGGGAGGAAGATATTCCCCCTGCAAGCGGTGTGTCAGTGGAACGCCGGGCGGGACCGTATATGTCATGCCCAGCGGCAGCAGTTACCACACATCCCCGGACTGTACGGCGATTGTGGCCTATGTCCGGGCAGTGCGCAAGTCAACAGTGGCGTATCTGGGCGCCTGTTCTTATTGCGGAAGGGAGTAAAGAAAAATGAGTACACAGTGGGGAATGTGGATCAGCGGAATCATGAGGTTGGCATTTCTTGTCTACCTGATAACCGCGGCCTGGCAGGATTTTAAGTATCGGTCCATCCGCTTCTATGTTTTTGCCGGATTTGGCATCGCGGGGGGCGTGCTGCGGTTTACGTTTCTCTGTATGGAGTGCAGTATTCCGGGAAGCTGGCAGCCGGCGGTGGCGGATACGGTTATGGCGCTGGGAATCGGCGGCGGCCTGCTGGTTTTGTCGGTTCTGACCCGGCAGGCTGTGGGGGCGGGGGACGGCTGGTTCTTCGTGGTGTCCGCCCTCTATCTGGGGTTCTGGAAAAATGTGCTGCTGTTGGCCGGAGGGCTTCTCATCTGCTTTTGTTACTGCTCCGGCCTGTTGGTCTGGGGCAGACTGCACAGGGTATCCGTGAGAAAACGCAAGATTCCGTTTCTGCCCTTTTTGATCCCTGTTTGCCTGGGGATTGTGCGCCTGTGAGGGGCAGGCGGTATTCCGGCAGCTATACCGTGGAGGCGGCCTGGGTGAGCGCGGTGGTGATTTTGGCGGTCGTTACCACAATTCAGGCGGCGTACGGTCTGCGGGGGCGAGTGGTGCAGGCCATGGTGCTGCACGAAGCGGTGGAGACCGCCAGGCATGAGAAAGGCCTGACGACCCAGGAGGTGCAGACACGCTTCGAGCGCACAGGCGTGCGGCTTGAGCTGCAGGAGCGCGGCGGGATCATAGACGGGCAGGCGGCGGCAGACCGGTGGGAGGTCAGAATACAGAGCACAAAATTCAGGCCGGAGGAATTTCTGCGCAGGATAACGCTGCTGGAACAGCTGGAGGAGGGCAATGGAGGTTCACTATAAGAGAGAGATGAAGCACAATTACCTGATTGTGGAGCCGGACGAGGGGAATAAGCCGGGATATGAGGCGCGGATGCTGCTGAATAATGCAGTGGAGGGCCTTCTCCGTTTTCATATTAAGTATATGGACGAGCGTCAGAGCTATTATTATGACATTACATCCATGCAGCCCCTTGGGCGGATTTTGCAGAACCGTTTCATCGACCGTGGGGAGATTTGCCAGCTGCTGATTCAGCTTCATGTGGCGCTCAGGCGTATGGAAGAATACCTGCTCTCGGAGGACGGCCTGCTCCTGGATCCGGATTACATCTATGTGGAGCCGGAGGGCTTCAGAACCGGTCTGTGCCTGGTGCCGGGCATGGCTGGGAACTTTCCGGACCGTCTGAGCCGGTTGCTGCAATATCTGATGAAAAAGGTAGACCACAGGGACAAGGAATGCGTTGTGCTGGCTTATGGATTGTACCAGGAGAGCCTTAAAGAGAATTTCAGCGTGGAGGATCTTATGAAGCTGGTGCAGCGGGAGGGCAGGACCGTGGAAGCCTCCGCCCCTGCCACACCGGCCACAGATTTTGATCCGCATTGGGAGCAGGGCGGAGGCATAGATGCGTCCGGTCGGCAGCGGCAGAGCTGGGATGAAGGGGGAGACAGAGCGGCAGGAGGGGCAGGGCCCGGAGAACGGGAGCGGCGGTTTGAATCGGGGGAAAATGCCGGTGAGCCTGGGGTGAAGTGGGCAGAGGCGCGGGAAGGCGAGGCCCAAAAGACAGGCACGAGCGTACCGCTGTTTCTTCGCCTGGTGTTGAAGCAGCTTGTTGTGATCAGCCTGATTGCCGTCGGAGCGCCCGCTTTTCTTTGGTTTATAAAGGGACCGTCGGCAGTCGGGCGTTTCCGGCTTCTTTGGCTGGTTCTTCCGGCTGCCGCCCTGGTTTTGACCGCGGTGGGGGATATTGTTTATGTTGTATTTGGAAAACGGACCGCGGGAGAAGCGCCCCGGGAAATGAACGGGGAAGCGTTGCCCGGTCGTTGGGAGATTCCGGAGGAGGAGCCGGAGCCGGAAGAGGAGGCCGGCAGACAGGAGCCGGAAGCGGAGGAGGAATTTCAGACCACGCTGCTGGCCGGACGGGCAGAGAGCGGGCTGGTGAGGCGGCTGGAGCCGAGGGAGGAGAAGATGGAGGACATTTTGATTCCATATTTTCCATTTATCATTGGAAAACATGAGGAATTGGTGGATTACGTTTTAAACCGCAGTACGGTGAGCCGGCTTCATGTTCGAATTGATCGGGAAGGGGAGGAGTATCGGATTACGGATTTAAACTCCACCAACGGTACCATGGTGGGGGGACGTCTGCTGGAGGCCAACGAAACAGCCGGCATTTGTACCGGTGATGAGATTTGCATAGCCGATCTGTATTTTACGTTCCGATAATGCGAATAATGAACGTTTGAAGCTTAACTTTAGGCATTTATATACATTTATTTATAAAATTTGATCATAAATATAGTATATGTGTTTACATAAAATGCGACCTATGATATAATAAAAAATTATGGAACAATAAGTTGGTTACATAGAGTTTCTCCCGAAAACAGGAAAGATTATGTTGTGACCTCTTAACAGTTGGAAAGTTTTATGATAATATAAAAACAATTTGGAATGCGAGGATGAGATGTGAGGGTTTATGGCCGGAAGACTGCCTATGTGAATACGGCAATTATTATCATAAATGTTCTGTGTTTCCTGTATCTGGAATTACAGGGTTCTACGGAAAATGCGGGGTTCATGCTGGCACACGGTGCCATGTTTGCACCCCTTGTCGTGGACCATGGACAGTATTACCGTCTGGTAACATCTGTTTTTATGCATTTCGGCGTCAGTCACCTGATGAATAATATGCTGGTATTGTTTGTACTTGGGGACAATCTGGAGCGGGCCCTGGGACATGTAAAATATCTGATTTTCTACCTGCTCTGTGGAGTCGGAGCAAACCTTGTTTCTATGACCGTCAATCTTATGACGGGCAGCCTGTCAGTGGGAGCAGGCGCCTCGGGAGCAATCTTCGGGGTGGTCGGGGGGCTGGTGTATGCGGTCGGAGTGAATCGGGGGAGACTTGAAGACCTGACCAGCCGGCAGTTGGGCGTTATGATTCTGCTCACACTGTACCACGGATTCACCAGTATGAATATCGATAACGCAGCGCACATCGGTGGGCTGGCGGCCGGTATTTTACTAGGTATCTTATTATATCGGAAACCCAGGCGTTACATGGGCTACGGTATATGAAGATAAAAAACCTACATGCCATCGTGCAGGGGAAGAAAAGGAGGAGATTAACATGGTGGATGAATCGTGCATATTTTGCAAAATAGCCAATGGCGAGATTCCATCGTCCACGCTATACGAAGACGGCGATTTTCGTGTAATACTGGACCTGGGGCCTGCGTCAAAAGGCCATGCCCTGATTCTGCCAAAAAGTCATTTTAAGGATGTGTGTGAACTGGATGGAACAATAGCGGCAAAGGTACTACCGCTCGGCGCCAGGATTGGCACGGCGATGAAAAAATCGCTGGGCTGCGCAGGTTTTAACCTGGTCCAGAACAACGGTGAAGCGGCTGGACAAACAGTATTCCATTTCCACGTACACGTGATTCCGCGCTATGAAGGCGGACCTGCGATTGCTGGCTGGACACCAGGACAAGCATCGCCGGAAGAATTAGCTGAGACGGCAGAGCTGATAAAGAACAGCCTGTGACAGAGTCCGGCACAGGACTTAAAATTGAACGGTGGGCAGGAGAATGGATTTCGAAGACAAGATGCATAGACAACAGTTTGAAGAGATGTATAATCAGTATCAGACACCCTTAAGGAAGCTCGCATACCGGTACAATGTGCCGGTTGATGACATTGAAGATATGGTACACGATACATTTCTCTCATACGCGCGTTCCGATTATTCGCTGGAATTGCCGCCGGATGAGATGCGCAAACTGTTGAGCAGAATACTGAAGAATCGCTGCATTGATTTTCATCGCAGCGCAAAACGGCGTAATTGTTACAGTATCGATGATGACGGATACTACAGGGAAGAAATATTTGTAAATGAAAAGGAAGAACCCCTGATCGATGGGATTATCAGCAAAGAGAAGTGCCGTGCACTTATGAACGAGCTTGAAAATCTTCCGATGAACTGGCGGGAAGTCGCCAAGTTGAAACTGATTGAAGGACGGCCAACCGATGAAGTATGCCGCCTCCTGAATATTTCAGAGAAGGCGTGTTACTCCAGGGTCAGCCGTATCCGCAAATACCTTCAAAAGCTGATTAAGGACGAAAATTGGCCGTAAACATTGCTGCGCAGGCAGTTTCAAATTACTTCTGAGAGCCTGCGCAGCTTTCAATCAGCGAGATTACAGTGTCCACCGCATTGCTCAGCTTGCTCTGTTCCATAGCTGAGATATAGGCGGAACGCTCCTTGTACAGGGAGGTAATTGCCTCGTACAGGGAATCCTCGGTGATCATTTCCTCCTCCAGCACTTTGCTGAAGCCCTGCTTGGCAAAGGAGTTGGCGTTGAGAATCTGGTCTCCGCGGCTGGCGGCGGCGGACAGAGGAATCAGCAGGTTGGGCTTGCGCAGGGCCAGAATCTCACAGATGGAGTTTGCACCGGCTCTGGAGACGATCAGGTCCGCAGCGGCGAAGAGATGCTTCAGCGGCGCATCCACATATTCATACTGTACATATCCGGCGGTTCCAATCAGACTTTCGTCGAGATTGCCTTTTCCGCAGATATGTATCATCTGGAAATCGGGCAGCAGCCGGGGCAGGATTTTGCGCACGGCTGTGTTGACGGTAACAGAGCCCAGGCTTCCGCCAATTACCAGAATGACCGGCTTGCCGGCGGAGAGATGGGTATAGGAAAGACCGGATAAGCGGTCGCCGCGAAGCAGCTCGGCGCGGATGGGAGAGCCGGTGAGTACGGCCTTGTCCGCGGGCAGATATTTTAAGGTCTCGGGGAAATTGCAGCAGACCTTGGCGGCGGACGGGATGCAGATTTTGTTTGCCAGTCCCGGCGTCATGTCGGATTCATGGATAATCACCGGCACCTTGTGGTGCTTGGCGGCCAATACCACCGGCACGGACACAAAACCGCCCTTGGAGAATACCACGTCCGGTTTGTAGCGTTTTACAAGCTTCATCGCCTCAGCGTAGCCTTTCAGCACCCGGAACGGATCGGTGAAGTTTTTTATATCAAAATAACGGCGGAGCTTTCCTGAGGAAATGCCGTCGTAGGGAACGCCGGCGTCTTCGATCAGCTTGCGCTCGATGCCCTGGTAGGAACCGATGTAGTGGATTTCATAGCCGAGATCCCGAAGCGTTGGAATCAGGGCCAAATTGGGTGTCACATGACCAGCGGTACCTCCGCCAGTCAATATAATTTTTTTCATAAAAACCTCCTGAAAAATTTACATGGAGAGGGGAAAAACTATTTTCCATGCGTTATATTATTATAGTAAGCGGAAAATATAAAAAGTCAACCCTAAAGCAAGAGGGAAGTTAAGGAGAATTTTATTGACAGAGGTGCCCAGTGGAAGATAAAAGAAAAGATATGATTGAGGACAATGAAATTGACCATCTCTTACAACAGCTGTACGGATTTTCGGACGAGCAGCTGCTGAGAGACTTCAAAGAGATGGAAGCGGACAACACGCCCCGCCCCGAGTTGGAGCCTTTCCCGGACGAGTTTGACCGGATCTGGGAGGACATCCAGGCGGAACGGGCAGCCAGACTTACAGAGGAAGGAAAGGAGGTCCAGCCCAAAGAAGCCGCGACCGTAACCCAGACGCCGCGCAGAAGAAAATTGAAGTGGAAGAGGTTGGTAGCCGTGGGGCTGGCGGCCTGTTTTTTGACGTTGGGATTTTGTTTTGTGGCGGTGGGGAAGAAGTCGTATTTTTATCGGGAAAGAATTGGAGCTGGAGATAACATTATCTTCAATAATGATAGTTCTATAATATCGGTGGAAGATCAGGAGGTGGCATATGCCTCCATACAAGAAGCGTTTGGTAAAAAGCCTCTTAAGTTGGGATATATAGCCCCAGGGTTAACATTTGATGAGGTGGGGATAACCGATAGAAAAGCAACAATGAAGTTTTCAGATGGTAATAGAATATTATATTTTGTTCAAGTTACAGATGAAACAGAAGCTTCGAATAGCCACAGATCAGATGCAAAAATTTATAGCACGGTTTCCAATAAGTGGTTAGTAAAAGAGATTACAATTAGAACAGAAAGAATACATGATGTTGATTATTACGAAGCTCAGTTTTCGTATAATGATGTAGTTTGTTGGGTTTATGGAAATATGGAGTATGACGAATTCTCGAAAATTGTGGAACGAGTGGTATACTAAATAATATTTGGAGGGTGACAATGTTACGAAAAGTGTTAAAAACATTAGTTATAGCTGTATTAATAGTCACAATGAGTTGTTCAATAGTATATGCAAAACCGTATACTTTTTATCCACCGATTGAAACCGAATCGAAGGTTCTTCCTCGCGGTGTTAAAGAATCAACAGTTCATGTAACTAGTAATTTAAGAGGGGTTTTTTTCATAGCAGCAGATCTATCAATTATAAATAAAAACGGAAAAATAGGCGTTTCAGGAAAGACATATATGAGAGAGCCTGTTGATGAGGTATATGTAACTGTATACTTAGATCGGTTGGAAGCTGATAATAAGTGGAAACAGGTTAAGCTTTATGATATTGAATTTCATTCAGAGGATTATCCTGAGGGACTTACAGAGCCTGGTTTTGATTTCGTAATAAGTGATCAGCCTTCAGGTTATGTTTATCGTCTTAGAGGAACATTTGCTGCTTTTAAAGACGGTGCCATGGAAGCCTTCGGCCCCGTAACAGAAGGTATATTGATCGAATAATCGCAATCCCTTAAGAAAAGAGGCAGGTCCCCCGCTCCTCGCGGTCCCCTGCCTCTTTTCACATCCTACATCTCACACCACACTACCCTCAAATCCCCTTAAACTGTTTCAACGCCCGAGCCAGCTGATCGGGGCAGGAGGTGGGGCGGGGGCCGCATTGGATGCCGTCCAGGCGGCGGATGGCTTCATCCACTTCCATTCCCTCCACCAGACGGGCCACGCCCTGGGTGTTGCCTGCGCAGCCTCCGACGAACTGTACGTTTGTCAATTTATTATCCTGCACATCAAAGGTGATCTCCTGAGAGCAGACTCCCTTAGTTTTGTATCGCATATGTTATGCCTCCTAAAAAATATGTTCATGATCGATTATATTCGCGAACCCTGGGAAATGTCAAGCAAGTTTGCGCCGGAACAAGCCCGGACAGGCAGAAAATTTTAAAATAGATTTGTCCTTGCAAACTTTTTTCATTTCGCTATAATATAGATTAGCTGAAAACAAGAAATGATCATCACAAGGAGGCAAGGAATGCTGGGAATTATTGGGGCTATGGATGAGGAAGTGGCCAAGATCAAAGAGATGCTCACCGATGTGCGGGTGGAGACCACCGCGGGAATGGACTTTTATATAGGAAAGCTGGCGGACAAGGACGTGGTTGTGGTCCGCTCTGGAATCGGAAAGGTTAACGCTGCGATGTGTACCCAGGTATTGGCGGACAAGTACCATGTTAGTGGAATCATCAATTCCGGCATCGCCGGTTCCTTGAAAGCGCAGATCGATATCGGCGACATCGTTCTTTCCAGCGACGCGCTGCAGCACGATATGGACGCCACCGGGTTCGGCTATGCGGTAGGACAGATTCCCAGAGTGGATACACTGGCGTTTGCGGCGGATGAGGCGTTGATCGAGCTGGCAAAGAGCTGCTGCAAGGATGTGAATCCCGATATCAATACCCATGTGGGGCGGGTGGTCAGCGGCGACCAGTTCATTTCCGACCACGGGAAGAAGGAGTGGCTGGTCAGCACATTTGACGGCTACTGCACGGAGATGGAGGGGGCTGCGATTGCCCAGGCTTCCTATTTAAATGGAATTCCCTTTCTGATTGTCCGGGCGATCTCGGACAAGGCCGACAACAGCGCCAACATGGATTACGAGACCTTTGAGGCCCAGGCAATCACACACACGGTAAATCTGATGACGGAAATTATCCGCCGTTACTAACACAAAATAGAATG